>Ga0116219_10002767_pt1 | contig 14402 bp, 11 predicted proteins | sample Sb_taG_4_FD_91019 | JGI IMG/M metagenome (GOLD analysis project Ga0116219, IMG submission 91019) | Peat soil microbial communities from Weissenstadt, Germany - Sb_50d_6_BS metaG | ecosystem: Environmental > Terrestrial > Soil > Wetlands > Peat | place: Germany: Weissenstadt | collected 2010-09-21
GGGGACTTCGGGTCCATCTTGACGGGTGCGCTGATCAACCTGGGCGACAAGCTCGGTCTGTTCCGGGCCATGGTGGGCGCCGGGCCACTCACCCCCGCTGAGCTGGCCGAGAAGACCGGCACTACCGAGCGCTATGTGCGCGAGTGGGCGAGTGGCCTGGCCGCGGCGGGCTACGTCGACTATGCCGGGGCGGGCCGGTACCAACTGAACGAGGAGCAGGCCATCGTTCTGGCCGACGAGACGAGCCCCGCCTACGTCATGGGCGGCTTCCAGGGGATGATGGCGGCGACGCGGATCGTGCCCAAGGCAGTGGACGCCTTTCGCACCGGGGACGGGATCGGCTGGCACGAGCACGATCCCGACCTGTTCCAGGGCACCGAGCGGTTCTTCCGCCCCGGCTATGCGGCCAACTTGGTCCAGTCCTGGATTCCCGCGCTCGACGGGGCCGACGCCAAGCTCCGAGCCGGGGCCAAGGTGGCCGACGTCGGTTGCGGGTTCGGCGCGTCGACCATCATCATGGCCGCCGCCTACCCGGCGTCACAGTTCTGGGGCTTCGACTACCACGAGCCCTCGATCCGCCACGCCACCGAGCAGGCCAAGGCGGCCGGCGTCGGGGACAGGGTTCGTTTCGAGGTGGGTGCAGCCAAGGAGTACCCGGGTACGGACTTTGACCTTGTGTGCCACTTCGATTGCCTGCACGACATGGGTGATCCGGTGGGCGCCGCCAGCTACACCCGCCAGTCGCTCAAAGACGATGGACATTGGTTGCTCGTCGAACCGTTTGCCAACGACGACATCGCCGACAACTTGAACCCCATTGGCCGGGTCTTCTATGCAGCATCCACCCTCATCTGCACCCCGGCGTCGCTGTCACAGGAGGTGGGGGCTGGACTGGGAGCCCAGGCAGGCGAAGCCAGACTGACAGAGGTCGCCAAGTCGGCCGGCTTCACCTCGTTCCGTCGGGCCACCGAGACGCCTTTCAATCTGGTGTTCGAGGGGCGCCCGTGATGTTCCGATTGACTCGAGCAACCGCACTCCCCGTGAACGGGCGAGTTTCGGAGTTCGAGGCGCACCCTGGGCGACGGGCGCTTCAACGCTGCCTTCTTTTGGCTCATGGACCAATACATCAATTGGCATCTCCGAACGCACAAGGAGGCCGTATTCGCTGACTTGCCCGATACCGTCGTGGAGAATGGGGCGTCGGTGCGAATTCCACTGTCTGCAGCCGGGAACGAAGGTGATCGCTGTCGAGCCGAACCCGTATATGCACCGGTCGCTCCGTCTCGCCGCCGAACGATGGAAGATCGAATTGGAGATACGTGATGTAGTCGGAGAGCGGATCGATCTTCCAGACTCGAGCGCGGATGACGTGATCTCGAGCCTGGTCCTCTGCACTGTGGCCGATCCGAACCAAGTGGTTTCGGAGGTGCGCAGGGTGCTGCGGCGAGGCGGGCGCTATAGCTACCTCGAACACGTCGCGGCTGAGGAGGGCACGCTGACCCGTCGGGTGCAGCGAGCCGTGCGTCGACCATGGTCATGGGTATTCGAAGGCTGCTCATGTGAGCGAGATCTTCAAACCGTGATCCGATCAGCCGGGTTCCGTCCCGTCGAACACCGCAGTTACCGGATCCATTCGCCCTTCCTGCCCCTCGACACGCACATCGTCGGCAGTGCCGAGGCGTGAGGCGCGCCTCTTTGGCGCCATGGCAATCGAGGGAAGGAGGGGCTCTCGCTTAGCTCGCACATAATCACGGCGCCTTTGCGGGTATTCACCGGTCGACCGGTCGGCATTGCCGGGTCCCGTCAGGGCAGGGCGAGGTGCAACCAGGCCGAAGCGCTCGGGATCACTCGGGACGACGCCATTTGCGGACGGGTCGCCCCCGCCAGCCAGAGGCGCACCACTCAGGAAGGTTGCGCTTGGGGTTTAACCCGCGTTGGTCAAGGCTGGAACGTCTCGTAAACCGGGAACTCCTCGACCTCCGGGGGTCCCTGCATCGTCACGCCAGCCGCCGCGATTGCCTCCTGAACCCGACCCAACCCGGCGTCATAGTCTCGGCGCGACTCCCAGAAGTCGATCACGCCCCAGCCGCCATCGATCGGCCCTGACGAGTGAAAGATGAGGCCTTTCGGCGGATCGCCTGCCGTGACGAGCTTGTGCACGGCATCGAATTCCTTTTGTGTGACACCAACAAGATTTGTATGGATCCGAACGGTCACGATGGACACCTCGTCTTGGTCGCGGTCGCCGCAACTGTATGTCGAAGACATCTTCTTTGCACGCGATCATCTCCGGTTGAGAGAGCTCGCGTCCCATGTTGGTCGTTTCGGACGTTTCGTGTCTGGCCGGCCGGTATCATCACGACTTCGCGGCCCATATCCCGAGACGGGCCATTCGCGAGTGCCGACTCCTGTGGCTCTGGCTGAGGCCGAGCCGGCCAGCCCCCACCGGAATTGTTGCGGACCTCGGATATTGCTCGGATAGGCCCGAGGCCAGGGTGCGCGAGCGCGGCACCCGGATCAGTTCCGCGACCCGGGAAGGCTTCACTGGCAGTGGGTATGGTCCCACTCCCGCAAAATGTCGCTGCCTACGAGATTGCGCGATGCTGGGACCAAAACGAAGGGAGGAGACGATCCGCATGGCAGGAGCATTGGAGGGAACGGTGGCGCTGGTCACCGGGGCTTCGAGCGGCATCGGTGAGTCCACCACCCTAGCGTTGGCCGCTGAAGGCGCGGCCGTGGTGGCGGCGGCACGACGACTCGACCGCCTGGAGGCCCTCGCTGCTCGCGCACCGGCTGGGGCGCGCGTCGTACCCCTGCAGGTCGACGTCGCCGACGAAGCACAGGTGCGGGCGATGGTCGATAACGCGGTGCGCGACCTCGGGCGCCTCGACATCCTTGTCAACAACGCCGGCGTCATGTTGCTCGGGACCATCGAGGGCGCACCCACCGAGGAGTGGCGCCGTATGGTCAACCTGAACCTGCTCGGCCTCTTCTACTGCACCCACGCCGCACTTCCCCATCTGCTCTCGGCCGCCCAGGGTCCCCGGCGGGTGGCCGACGTGGTCAACCTGAGCTCGGTGGCGGGACGCGTGGCACGGCTGCATAACGGGGTCTATGCCGCGACGAAGTTCGGAGTGGTGGCGTTCAGCGAATCGCTCCGCCAGGAGGTGACCGAGCGCCACGTCCGGGTGACGGTGGTCGAGCCTGGCGCCACGATGACCGAGCTCGCCACCCACAACCGGCCTGAAGTGCTCGAGGAGATGGCGAGGACCTTCACAGGTGTGGAGATGATGAAGTCGGAGGATATTGCGGCAGCGGTCCGCTTCGCCGTGACCCAACCCTGGAACGTGGCGGTGAACGAAATCCTGATACGACCAACTGAGCAACTGCGGTAGACGTTCATCTTGTGTGGGTAGTTCCGAAGCCTGCAACAGCGCTAGACGGACCGATCGGTAAATTGGTCTGGCCGGGAATCCGAGTCAAGATCAGACAGTCAAGCGAGGCTGAGAGTAGATGCTCTAGTTGTGATCCCGCGACGTGGGCCCTCAGAAAAGGTCACTAACGACCGACGCCTGACCGGGGATGTCAGACAGCAAGATCGCGATAATGCGATTCGGTACAAGTGTCGTCAATGGGCGCTGGTCACGAACCCGTTGGTCACAGTGTAGACCGAGTCCGTCATTATCGATCGGCCAAGTTGGCGATCGTCGCCTGCGCACTTGGAGTGCGGTTCACATCGCGTCCCCCCAGCGTCGACAGAGATCTGACTCTGATGCATTGGGACTCGGTGTCCACGCATCGGGATCCAGACTGGGCGCTCATAGGGGTGGCGGGATCGCCAAGGTGGAATCACCTGGCTAGTGGCAGGTGATTTCACCGTTCTCGTCTAATGAGTCCCTCGGTACCCTCGTGTGGATTGCCGCTGTCTGTGGTTGGTGAGCTCCGGGACCACGTTTGCAATACGGGGCGTAAAGCTGTCTGAAAGAGTGATTTCGCCGGACTAGAGGAGTCGAAGGGATGCGACGCTGGGTCATGGCTGTTGGCGGAGCGGCGACAAGTGTGGCAGTACTCGTCGGCATGGGGATGATCGAGAGTGCACCCTCGGCTGAAGCAACATCACAACTCCTGGTTGTCTACAACGGCGTTTTGGGGTATTCCCAAGCCAGTAGCTCGGCGAGCCCACCAGGAGCCAACAAATGGTCATGTCACTCGAGCGCCGCTCACCCGCGTCCGGTGGTTTTGGTTCACGGCACCTTCGCCGACATGTCCGATAGCTGGCAGGCACTCTCTCCGCTGCTGGCTGACAACGGCTACTGCGTGTTCGCATTGAACTACGGTGCGGCCGACGGTAGTGGCGCGTTGGGCGTCTACGGGATTGGCGACGTCACCCAATCGGCTCAGCAGCTGGCGACATTTGTGGATCAGGTGCTGAGCGCCACGGGGGCTAGCCAGGTCGACATTGTGGGGCATTCCCAAGGCGGCATGATGCCTCGTTACTACGTCAAGTACCTGGGCGGATCCTCACGTGTCCACACCCTGGTCGGCCTCGCGCCGTCCAACCACGGCACGACGATCGACGGGCTTACGGCAGTGGCGGGGTACATCCCGGAAGCTAACCAGTTTGTTGGCGCAGCGTGCACGGCGTGCACCCAGCAGGAGGCGGGCTCGTGCGTCCTTGCCAATCTGAATGCCGGCGGAGACACTGTCGCGGGGGTGAACTACACCGTCATCGAGAGCCGATACGACGAGGTGGTGACTCCTTATTCCTCAGCCTTTCTCTCGGGTCCGGGCGTGACAAACATTACGCTCCAGGATCAGTGCTCCTTAGACTTTGGTGAGCACCTGTCCATGCCATACGATCACATTGCCGACGTCGATGTGCTCAACGCTCTTGACCCAGCCCAGCAACAGCCGCTGACGTGCTACCCGGTAGCGCCCATCAGCGGCGGATGACACCTTGGGGTTCTTACGGTGACAAAGGGCCGGGCGCTCGGCCGCTAGGCACCCGGGCCGGGAGGCGTCGTGACGAAGCTCTCTCGCAGCTTGAACTTCTGGATCTTGCCGGATGCCGTCAGCGGGAAGGCGTCGACGAATACCCAGTGCTGGGGGGTCTTGTAAGGCGCGAGCCGCTCACGGCAATGGTCCCGCAGCTCCTGCTCGCTCGGAGTCGGCGTGTCGCCTGCGGGGCGCACGAAGGCGACGACGACCTCGCCCCAGGTGGAGTCCGGGATCCCGACGACTGCCGCCTCTGCCACGCCGGGATGGGAGAAGAGCGCATCCTCGATCTCGCGCGGGTAGATGTTCTCGCCGCCCCGGATGATCATGTCCTTGACTCGGCCTTCGACGCGCAGGTACCCGCGCCGGTCCATCGACGCCAGGTCGCCGGTGTGGTACCACCCGTCGGCGTCGATTGCCGTCGCGGTGGCCTCCGGGGCCCGGTGATATCCCCGCATGACCAGATAGCCACGCGCGCAGAGCTCGCCAACCCGCCCGAGCGCCACCGCGTCACCTGTGTCGGGGTCGGCCACCTTGACCTCGGTCTGCGGGAGCGGCTGCCCGAGGGTCTCGGCTCGGTGGGCGCCGTCGTCGTCGAGCTTGGCCTGGGTTACCAGCGGCGAGCACTCGGTGGTGCCGAACACGATGCTGAAGCGCACACCGAATCGGTTCTCGACTCGGCGCACGAGCTCGGCCGGCACTGGTGATCCCCCGGAGACAGCGCAGCGCAGCGCAGAGAGGTCACGACCGGTCACGTCCGGGTGCTCGAGCAACGCGAGCAACATCGTCGGCACGCCGATCAGCACGTTCGAGCGCTCTGACTCGAGGATGTCCAGGACGATCGCGGGGTCGAAGGCGAGGACCGGGACGTGGACGGCCTGGGATTGGACCGCACCCAGCACGCCTAGCCCACACCCTGCGGTGTGGAACAGCGGCATTGGGTTCACGTACACCTCGCCCGGTGCGATCCCCAGCCGCTCGAAACAGAAGCGGGCGTTGTTGGTTAGGCCCCGATGGTGGAGCTCGGCCCCCTTCGGCGTGCCGGTCGTGCCCGAGGTGTACTGGATCTGGACCAAGTCGTCGGGACGAACGTCGGGAAGGGCGGCGCCTGAGTCAGCCGAGGCCAGGAAGTCGTCCCACTCGGTGAACAGGACCGTCTCGCGCAGCCTCGGGACCTCGGGACGGACCTCGTCGAGGAACGCCGCCATGGGGCTGCGGAACTCGGGCACGAGGAAAATCCCTGCGGCCCCCGACTGGTTGAGGACGAACGCCAACTCGGCCGGCCGGTAGGCGGGGTTGACCGTCACGAGGACCAACCCGGCGAGCGCGGCGCCGAACTCGAGGATCACCCACTCGGGGATGTTCGGCGCCCACACCGCCACCCGCTCGCCGGGCGCGAACCGCGTCGCCAGCGCTCGGGCGACGCGCTGGGACTGCTCGAGGAGCTCGGCGTAGGTCCAGCGGCGCCGCAGTGCGGGGTCGGGCAGGCCGGCCACCAGGGCCACCCGGTCCGGCGCGGCAGCCGCCGCCGCCCGCAGAACACTCCCGGCGGTGGTCTCCGCTACAGCCGAGGAGTCCTCCGCCGGCCAATGAGACGCGCTCAGGTCCACTGACACCTCCTGGTCATCGCCCGCCCGGCGGCAATGGTAACGCTCTATACCCGTCGCATTATGAGCCGCAGCCCCAGCCAGAGCCGGTCCTTGGTCCCAGCTAGACGTCCGGGAATGCCGGCTTCTACTCGCCAGCGTTGAGACCAAACCGTCCGATATCGCTCGGGGCAATGGTCGAGATTGAGCGTTATTTACTGAGGATCTGAGGGAATATCAGTTGGTCTGGCCTGGAATCTAATTCAGGATCAGACAGTCAAGCGAGGCTCACCTACTGACAGAAGATCAGATGCTCTAGCGCGGCGTACCGGCCGCTGGCACGGGAGATCGGCTCTGCATTGCTCTACCCGCGGGTACTGAACCGGTGCCTAAGGATCAGACGCTTTTTGACCCGCTCAAGGATCCTCGGTCGAGCGCGAACAGCGGATGGTTCAAGACGTCTCCCAGGCTCCTGTCCTCGGAAGTGACAAGTGGCGCTGGGGCAGGCGTATCGAGCGAAGATCTCGAAGGAGGATCTTGTGGTCTGTCTACGGCGAGGGTCGGAATACGCGGGCTCGCTACCACCTAGGTGGTGACCGCATTGTTACGGCTCAATCCTCGGCGGTGACCCGCGCGATCGACGCGATAGCCTCGGCACATGTGCGGCATCGGTGGCTGCGTTCTGCCTCTGGGCAAGACCCCCCTGCTTGAACGACTTGAGGCCATGCGTGACTCCCTCGGGCACCGAGGGCCGGACGGGTCGGGCGTGGAGATCCTCGGAAACGTCGGACTCGTTCACACCCGTCTTGCGATCGTCGACGTTAGTGAACGTGCACGACAACCGATGCGTCATGCCAGCGGAGAATGGTGGATTTCTTACAACGGGGAGATCTACAACCATGAAGCGATTCGGCGTGAGCTCGCCGCTGAGTCCTTCGTCTCCGGGGGAGATACCGAGACGCTTCTGCACGCGCTCGCTCGTTGGGGTCCCACGGTGCTTCCACGCCTCAATGGTCAGTTCGCGATTGCCGCGCTCGACCTCATGGCCAAGCGACTGTTACTCGCCCGAGACCGCTTTGGCATTAAGCCCCTATACGTAGCCCCGTCGGATGGCGGTATCTGGTTCGCCAGCGAACCGGCAGCACTTCTAGCCGCGGGCATCGAACCTTCACCCCAGGTTGACGGCTGGCGGAGCATCCTGGACTCGTCCTTCTATCCCGGAGACGCCACATTGCTGAAAGGCATTCGCCGTCTGTCGCCGGGCACCTGTTGGGAAATCGCCCTGGATACGTCGGGGATCACGAGGCACCGCTGGGATTCTCCGGCCCTTCACGTGGACCCGGAATCCCAGCGGAAGTTGCAGTCCTCTTCACGTTCCGTGCTGGTGTCCGAACTGGAGGGCACGCTTCGGGTTGCCGTGCACGACGCCCTCCTTGGCGACGTGCCCGTGGGGACCTTGTGCTCCGGAGGAGTCGACTCCAGTCTTATCACCGCGTTGGCGTTGGAAGTCAAGAGAGATCTTGTCGCCTTCGGGGCTGGATACAAGGGCGACCCAGCTCTCGACGAGGGCCCGGCCGCGCAACGAGTAGCCGACGCTTTGGGAATCGAGCTCGAACTGCTCGACGTCACAGAGTCTGCTTGGAGAGCCGGCTTCGTCGCTGCGACCATTCATTTCGGCGCTCCCTTACACAATGCGAGCTCTGTTCCGATCTCACAAATGGCCGAGCGCGCTCGTCGCCGAGGAATCAAGGTCCTGCTCACCGGAGAGGGAGCCGACGAGTTGTTCGGCGGATATCTGGACCTCTACTCAAGCTCCTTGGCAGCGTTTTTGTCTCCACGACAACGCGCGGTACGTAGGCTGGAACAGATTGTGTTCGAGCCTCCCCTCAAGAGTCTCCGAGCCGTAGCTCGGCGGATTGCCAAGCTGACCGGGGGGCGTCCTCCTAGAGACGTCATCGGGTCCCAACCCGATGGGAAGCGGACGGCCGGCGCCACGATGCCACTTCCCATCGAGGCCGCCTACATACATCACGCCGGACCAAGGGGCGCGCTGGAAACGACCCTGTTGCGCGACCTCGATCTCACGCTGTCACACCTGTTGAACCGTATGGACAAGAACATGATGCAGGTCTCCGTAGAAGCACGCGTCCCTATCCTTGATCCACGTGTCGTCGCGCTGGCGTTGAACCTCCCCCTTGAATCCCGGGTCGGTCCCTGGAGCAAAGGCATCCTGCGCGACGTTGCCCGAAGGTTTCTTCCCTTGAGCATCGCCCACCGACCTAAGATTTACGGCATGACCTTCGATGCCGGCTCATGGATCGAAGAGGCGGCAGGTTCTCAGTTCTTGTCCCGTGGTGTGTTGCGGGACGTGTTCCGTGTCCCGTCCCAAGAGTTTGCAGATGTCGTTAGTACTGCGCGCGGCGCGTTGCGATTCCGACTGTGGTCGGCGGAAGTGTGGTGTCGATCGGTATTTGCGGGGGAGTCTCAGTCAACTATCGAAGATGAGTTGTGGCCCCAAGGGATATAGGCGAGGAACCGACCTCCATCCGGAGCGGGGACGTGCCAGTCGCAAGAGGGCAACGGATCTGCCATCCGCGAGTACGAAGCGTGAATTCGAATGTGTTTCGTGTGGCGCTCGATGGTGGCAGTCACTGATCGCCAATCAAACGCTCTTTCTGCTTCTCAAGTGGGCCCGGGCAGCCTCAATAAGGGTGCATTGACCACAGAGAATCTCAGAGCGGGCGACGGGAATCGAACCCGCGTTCTCAGCTTGGGAAGCTGATGTTCTGCCGCTGAACTACGCCCGCGAGAGGGCATCACACTATCGTGCTGCCCCGTGGTCCTTTCCGATCGGTCCATCCGAGAAGAGCTCGATGCCAAGCGGATCATCATCGACCCCCTGGGGGCCCAGTGCATCCAGCCCTCGTCCGTTGACCTGCATGTTGACCGCTACTTTCGGCTCTTCCGCAACCACTCCATGCGCGTGATCGACGTCCGGGAGGACCTCGAGGACCTCACCGAGCTGGTCGAGATCCCCGACGGCCAGGCCCTCATCCTCCACCCCGGCGAGTTCATCCTGGGATCGACCCTCGAGCGGGTCGGGCTCCCCGACGACCTGGTGGCCCGGCTCGAGGGGAAGTCTTCCCTGGGGCGCCTGGGGCTCCTCATCCACTCCACGGCCGGCTTCGTGGATGCCGGGTGGGACGGGCACCTCACCTTGGAGCTCTCCAACGTGGCCAACCTCCCCATCACGGTCTATCCCGGCATGAAGATCGGGCAGATCAGCTTCCTTCGCATGACCACACCCGCCGACCAGCCCTACGGCACGGCGGGTCTGGGCTCGAAGTACCAGGGCCAGCACGGCCCCACCCCCAGTCGGTACTTCGAGAACTTCCGCCCCTGAACCTCCTAGGAGAAGACGTTGCCCATCAGGATCGCCCTCGGCTTGGGCGCGACCGCGATCGCCTTGGCCATCGCCGGTCACCGCTTCACCTACCTCTTCCGCCTCATCGGCAAGGGCCGCCCCGACCCCAAGCGCTTCACCGACGTCCGGGCCCGGATGTGGGCCGAGCTCTCCGAGGTCGGTGGCCAACGCAAGCTGCTGCGGTGGACGGTCCCGGGGATGGCGCATGCCTTTACCTTCTGGGGCTTCACCGTCTTGATGTTCACCATCCTCGAGGCCTACGGGGCCCTGTTCGACCGGGACTTCTTCGTCCCCCTCATCGGTCGGGGCCGGGCCCTGGGGTTCATCGAGGACTTCTTCGCCGTGGCCGTGCTGGTGTCGTTGTGCGTGTTCACCGGCATCCGGTACGCCAACTCGCCCAAGCGCAAGGACCGGATGTCGCGCTTCTTCGGCTCGCACACCGGGGCGGCCTGGCTCGTCCTGGTCATGATCGCCGGGGTCATGGTGTCCCTGATCGGCTACCGCGCCGCCCAGGTCAACACCGGGAACTTCCCCTACGGCAGCTCGTGGTGGCCATTCGCCTCGCACGCCGTGTCGCGCCTGTTCGTCCACTTCGGGGCGGCGGTGAACTCCGATCTCGAGACGGTGCTCCTCATCCTCAACATCGCCATCATCGTCGGCTTCGGGGTCTTCCTCGCCTACTCCAAGCACCTCCACATCGCCCTGGCCCCCATCAACGTGGCGACCTCGCGCCGCCCCCGTGCCCTGGGCCCGCTCTACAACACCCCCGACATGGACATGGAGAACGTCTCCGAGGACACCGTCTTCGGCGCCGGGCACATCGAGGACCTGTCGTGGAAACAGCTCCTCGACACCTTGACGTGCACCGAGTGCGGGCGCTGCCAGTCGGTGTGCCCGGCCTGGAACACGGGCAAGCCCCTGTCCCCGAAGCTGCTCATCATGGCGTTGCGCGACAACCTCTTCGAGTCCTCGCCGCGCCTGGTCGGGGCCCCGGCCAGCATGGAGCTGGGGACCCATCCCGACGCCGAGACGGCGGCGGCCGCGGCCAAGGCGGATGCCCCCACCCTCGTCCCGGCCACCATCGACCCCGACGTGCTGTGGTCGTGCCTGACGTGCGGGGCGTGCGTGGAGGAGTGCCCGGTCGACATCGAGCACGTCGACACCATCGTCGAGATGCGACGCTACGAGGTCCTTATGGAGTCGCGCTTTCCGACCGAGGCCGGGTTGATGCTGCGCAACATCGAGAACCAGGGCGACCCCTGGGGCCTGGGGGGAGCCAAGCGCACCGAGTGGACCCAGGCGCTCGACTTCGAGGTCCCCGTGATCACCGGCACCATCCCCGACGACATCGAGTACCTCTACTGGGTGGGATGTGCCGGGGCCCTCGACGAGCGAGCCCGCAAGGCGACCCAGGCCACGGCCCGCCTGCTGCACCGGGCCGGCGTGCGCTTCGCCATCCTCGGCCCCCGCGAGACCTGTACCGGTGATCCCGCCCGGCGCCTGGGCAACGAGTACCTCTACCAGGAGATGGGCAAGGCCAACATCGCAACCCTGGACGAGGTGGGCGCCAAGAAGGTCATCGCCTCGTGCCCGCACTGCTTCAACTCGCTGTCGCGCGAATACCCCGACCTGGGCGGCAACTTCCAGGTCATCCACCACTCCCAGCTCCTCAGCCACCTGGTGGAGGAGGGCAGGCTCACCCCGGGGACCATGGACGCCAAGGTGACCTACCACGATCCCTGTTACCTGGGCCGCCACAACCGGGTCTTCGACGAGCCCCGGAACGTGCTCGACGCCATCGGCGGAGTGGAGCAGATCGAGATGAAGCGATGCCGGGAGCGCAGCTTCTGCTGTGGAGCGGGGGGGGCGCGCATGTGGATGGAGGAGAGCCTCGGCAAGCGGGTCAACCTCGAGCGCACCGACGAGGCGCTCGGGACCGGCGCAGACGTGGTCTCGACGGCCTGTCCCTACTGCCTCATCATGCTCGACGACGCCGTGCGAGCCCGGGCCCGCGAGGACGACGTCAAGGTGCTCGACCTGTCACAGGTGGTCGAGGCGTCGCTGGCCGTCGCTGCCCTTGCCCCAGAGCAGGACTCAGAGAAGCAGTAGGACCGCCCGTTCAGCTGAGGGCTTTGGCGTCCGCCTCGCGCAGCCGCAGTGCCATGGCCGCCAGCAGCTTGCGTCCCAGTGTCGGCATCTCGTCGAGCAGGCCGTTGAAGCGCCGCTGCTCGAGCACGAGAAGGGTCATGGGGGTCTCCGACACGATGGTGGCCGAGCGGGGCTGGCGGTCGAGGAGCGACAGCTCCCCGAACCACTTCCCGGGTCCGAGGGTGGTGACCCGGCGGCCGTTGCGCCGTACCGAGGCGGTGCCGTCCACGACGAAGAAGAACTCCCGGCCGATGGTGCCCTCTTCGCACAGGACGCGTCCGGCGGGCACGACCACCTCCTCGACGGCCCTGCGGACGGTGCGCAATTGGCTCCCCGAACAGGCCGAGAACATCCAGATCTTGCTGAGGTCCAGCTCGTGCTTTCGCGCCATGGCGAGAGGCTATCGGCGGGCGCGCCACGGCGCAGAGATCGCTCCGGGGTGACCCTGAACGCGCCGTCGCTACGATCTCCTGATCGACGCAGGACGACAGCCCGACACCGAGGGCACGAGCGCGACGAGCGGTCCTCCCGACGAGTCCGTGTCGACCCTCCGGGGGGCGGGGGTGGAGGTGGACGCCCGCCGCCTCGGGCGTGTGGTCGGAGCCGGCTGTCTGGTGGCGCTCGCCGTTCTCGTGGTGGTGTTCTTCGTAGTCGGAGCCAACAAGAACGCGCAGATCACCGATCTGCACCGGCACGGGGTGGCGGTCAGCGTCACGGTGTCGTCGTGTCTCGGCCTGCTCGGGGGCAGCGGGAGCAACGGCGCCGGTTATGCGTGCAAGGGCACGTTCACCCTTGAGGGCCATCGCTACACGGAGGCCATTCCCGGGAACTCGCTCTACCCTCCGGGGGCGAGGATCCCGGCCGTCGTCATTCGCGGGAGCCCGCCCTTGCTCTCCACGCGCCGCGCCGTGGAGAGTGAGCACGCGTCATGGAGGGTGTTCATCCTCCCCGCCATCCTGCTCGTCGTGCTCGTGCTCCTCGTGGTAGCCGTGGTGCTCAGAAGGAGGCGGAAGACCTCGTGATTTCGGGTGTCGTGCCGCCCCCCTTCGCTCGGCGGTAACCGGCCGCGCTAGCCTTTCCCGATGCCCGGAAGTCGCGTTGGTGACGACTCGGAGGGTGGTGCCCCGCCCCGGATGAGCTTCGGGCACCGCTTGCTCCTCCTCCTTCCGCGCTTCAAGCACGACCCGGACAAGCCGGCGCTGCGCGACCGCCTGAGCAAAGCCTTCCTGAAGCCGGTCGATCCCGACGCCCCCTCCAAGGCCAAGGCCGAGAAGCCGATGACGCTCGAAGAGCTCGAGGTTGCGGCCAAGTACGGCAACGACAAGGAACGGCTGATGGGGCTCCTGCTGGCGCCCATCTCCGCCGCCATCGGACTCCTCGTCACCAACGACCTGATCGCCCACGACCCGGCCGTGGGGAGCAAGCAGCACGTCAACGTGTCGGTGTACCACGAGCTCGCCCTCGTGCTCCTGGGCCTGTCGGTCGTGATGCTCGTCACGGCGTGGTTCCGCAAGCGCATGTACCTCGGCATCGCGATGGCCCTGTACGGGCTGGCCATCTTCAACCTGAAGTACTGGGGCTTCGGGATCCCCTACGTGCTGATCGCCGCCTGGCTGCTGGTGCGGGCCTACCGGCTCCAGCAGGAGCTCAAGGAGGCCACCGGGGACTCGCCGCGGCGCTCCGGCGGAGGCAGATCCGCGCCCGGGGCGCGGCGCGCCCAGCCCAACAAGCGCTACACGCCGCGCAGCTCGGCGGCCCGGCGCCCGGCCCGGCCCAAGCCCGAGAACGAGAAGCGGGCAGGCTGAATTCCCCCGGCCCCTGCCTCGCGCGGGAGCCGTTTCCCCCCCGCCGACCCGGGCCGCATCCCCGCCGACCAGGGCCGCATCCCTGGCCCACCAGGGCCGTGGGCGGCCCGGCCCGGACCCTCGCACCGACACTCGTCGGGCCCCCTTTCCAGTTCACGCGCTGGTAACACTCGCGTGACCGAGCCGAAACTCAGGGGTTGCATTCTCTTGGCGGCAGGGCGACCCGCCTGCCGTGGTCGTGGCGCACCCGGTGCTGTGTGCCGCTTCGGCCGTGGCTCGGGGAGCCGGAACGTATTGACCGCACGAGAGGAGCACCGGAGCCGTGCTAGGCGCAGCAGTACCCGTTCCGTATCCCAGTTGGCTGAATACGGGCGACAACACGTGGCAGATCGTGGCCGCCACGTTCGTCGGCCTGATGAGCCTCCCCGGTCTGGCGGTCCTCTA
>Ga0116219_10002770_pt1 | contig 14396 bp, 11 predicted proteins | sample Sb_taG_4_FD_91019 | JGI IMG/M metagenome (GOLD analysis project Ga0116219, IMG submission 91019) | Peat soil microbial communities from Weissenstadt, Germany - Sb_50d_6_BS metaG | ecosystem: Environmental > Terrestrial > Soil > Wetlands > Peat | place: Germany: Weissenstadt | collected 2010-09-21
CGGCGAGCGCCGTGGCCCGGGCCCCGGTGCGGACCTCGATCCCGGCGCCGACCACCGCGGTCAGCAGCCCACCCACCAGCGCCCGGCCCCGGACGTGGCCGCGCAGGACCACACCGTCGTTGGCGGGGGTGGCCGAGCGGACAGAATCGGGACCGACAGAATCGGGGCCGGCTTGCGAGACGGCGGCCGGTGAAGGCTGGTCGAAGGCGGCCTGGACCCGGCCTTCGATCTCCGGTGCCAGGCGCAGTGCCCGTGGCCACAGCGACCGTCCCCCCGTCTTGGCGCCGGGCAGCTCGCCGCGGTAGTCGGGCCAGTGCTCGAGGACCTCCCACTCGAGGGGCGTGCGGTCCTCGATCTCGTCGGTGACCCGACCGGTGTCGGCCACGAAGGCCCGCATGAGCTCCGCGTCGACATCGCCTCCGGCCAGCGCGCCGAGATAGGCGAGGGCCTCCTCGGGGCTGTCCTCGATGGTGGTGGTCCGCCCCTTGCGGCCGTGCGCCGGCATCCACACGACGCCGCCCGACATGGCCGTGGTGCCGCCGACGGCGCAGGCGCGCTCGACCACGAGGACGTCCGCGCCGGCGCCCGACGCGGCCAGGGCGGCCGCCAACCCGGCCGCGCCGGACCCCACCACGACGACGGACCTGGTCCTGGGCACAGGCCCAGGGTACGTCCGCTCTCCTGTCGTGAGGGAGAGCACTCCTCGTCGGGAGGGCCAGACGGCCTCGACTCCGACTCCGCGGGTCCGATCCGCGCCTCCTACGATCGGGCCATGCCCCTGCCTCCCCCGTCCCCGACCACCACCGCGCTCGTCACCGGCGCGTCCTCGGGCATCGGCGCCGATCTGGCCCGCGAGCTGGCGGCGCGGGGGCACGGGGTCACGCTCGTGGCGCGTCGCCAGGAGAAGCTCGAGGCGTTGGCCGCCGAGCTTCACAGCGCCAAGGGCGTACGCGCCGAGGTCGTCGCCCTCGACCTGACCGATGCCGCCGCCCGCGGCGCCCTCCCCGGCACCCTGGCCGAGCGGGGGCTGACCGTCGAGGTGCTCGTCAACAACGCCGGCTTCAGCACCACGGGCCCGGTGCACCGCAGCGATCGTGAACGGGAGATGGCCATGGTCCGCACCGACGTCGAGGCTGTCGTCGACCTGTGCAGCATCTTCCTGCCCGCCATGGTCGATCGCGGACGGGGGGCCGTGCTGAACGTGGCCTCCACGGCCGCCTTTCAACCGCTTCCAGGACAGGCTGCCTACGGGGCGAGCAAGGCGTTCGTCCTGTCCTACAGCCAAGGGGTGCGCGCCGAGCTGCGCGGCACGGGTGTGACGCTCACGGTCCTGTGCCCCGGTCCGGTGCGGACCGAGTTCGCCGAGACGGCGGGGTTCACCACCGAGGAGTCCGAGAGCTCGTTGCCCGAGATCATGTGGCTGCCCGCCGCCGATGTCGCCCGCATCGCGGTGGCCGGCCTGGACCAGGGCAAGGCCGTCGTGATCCCCGGCTTCGCCAACCGCGTGGGCGCGCAATTCGCGCGCACCGCACCGCACCAGGCCCTGGCGGCCTTTCTCGCCCGTCAGCACCCCGCGCTCAAGAACCGGCGCTGAACCCACGGTCAACCCAGCGGGCTGGATCGGACCGCTCCCTGGGATGAGCCGGAAGATGATCAGGCGGAACGGAGATCAGCCGGAGGTGGTCAGCCGAAGTCTGCTCTGAACGCCGCCAGGGCGTTGTTGAAGCTGCCGTCGGTGATGTCGTCCTGTTGGTCGCCGTCGAACGAGAAGATGTTGGTCCACGCCACGTCGTGCGTCGTGATCCAGCTGGCGAAGGCGTTGACGAAGTAAGGGTCGTCCCCCAGCCCGTGGCCGTCACTGCGGATGGCCACCCCCCACTCGGGGAAGACGATGGGCTTGCCGTGTTCAGCAGCGAAGCCGGCCAGCCAGTGGAGCCCCCACGTCGCCTCGAGCTGTCCGGTCCACGCGGTCGCCGGGTACGACGACACCCACGACTCGTCGTAGAGGTCGGTGCCGATGTAGTCCACATAGGCATTGCCCGGGTAGGCGTCGGCCGGGTTGTAGGGCTGTCCGTGGTTGCTCCCCGCGTTGGGGTTCCAGACGAACTTGAACGCCTCGCCCCGCACCGAGCGCATGGCGTCCACGATGGTGCGGAAGTACGCCGCGAATTCGAGTGCGCCCCTGGCGTTGCGGACGCTCCACTTGTACCAATTGCCGTTGAACTCCCAACCGAGGCGCAAGAACGCGTTGCCCTCGCCGTTGTCGACGAGGTTGCGGGCCAGGGTCACGAAGTAGCGGTTGTACGCGCCGCGCGCTCCCCGGCGCAGGCTGGCCCGCCCGTGCCTGGGAAGGATGGGCACGGCCAGCACGAGCTGGTAGCCCGAGCCGTTCCAGGCGCCGATGCCACTGGCGCTGTCGATGGCCCCCCACGACGACCCGTCGAGGAAGTCGGTGGCCAGGACGGGGTTGGTGCCGGTGTCGGCGCCGAACTGGGCGACGGCCGTCGGGCTGTCCGCCCCGGCGTAGTCCCCCAGGGGGATCGAACTCGCCCCCGATGCGCCGGCCCGGGCGGAGGAGGCCACGACCACGAGAAGGAGGGCCACGACGAACGACGCAATGAACGTCATCCTCTTGCGCACCCTCGCCCCCTCCCCGCCGGCGATCCGCCGTGGGCGAACCCCGACCCAATTCCCAGGATCATACCGTCACCGGCGAGCTCGGGCCCGGGCCGGCCGGGCCCCGGGGGCACCGTGCGGGCACGAGTAGGACTCCCTGGTCGCGCCTAGTATTTCGTCCAGCGGGGACGGAGGAGGGCGGGTGGCTGCCAGCGAGAACATCGCGGTGCTCTTCACCGACCTCGTCGGCTCCACCGAGCTGGCCTCGGCGCTCACCCCCGAGGCCGCCGGCGAGTTGCGGCGGGCGCACTTCTCGGCGCTGCGCCAGGCCGTCGCCGCCTCGGGCGGCAGCGAGGTCAAGACCCTGGGCGACGGGCTCATGGTCGTCTTCCCCGTGGCGTCGGCCGCGCTGTCGTGCGCGGTGGCCATGCAGCAGGCGGTCGAGCGCGACAACGCCCGAGCGCCACGACCGTTGGGTCTGCGGGTGGGCATCAGCATCGGCGAAGTGTCGAGGGAGGAAGACGACTTCTTCGGCGATCCCGTCATCGAAGCGGCGCGCCTGTGCGCGAGCGCGGTCGGCGGCCAGATCCTGGTCGCCGATCTGGTGCGGGCCATGGCCGGTCGGCGCAGCTCGCACACCTTCACCCCCCGGGGAGCGCTGGAGCTGAAGGGCCTGCCCGAGCCGGTGGAGACCCTCGAGGTCGCCTGGGAGCCTTCGCGCCAGGGCGGGGAGGCGGCGGCGCCGATGCCGGCGCCGCCGCGGCTGGGGCCCGGCGCCTTCAGTGTGATCGGACGCGCCACCGAGACGGCGTTGCTGGCCGACGCCTTCAAGCGAGTCGCGGCGGGCGGGGGCCGCGAGATCGTCCTGGTCTCGGGCGAGGCGGGAATCGGGAAGACCACGCTCGCCACCCAGGTGGCGCGTGCCGCCTTCGAGGCCGGGGCGACCGTGTTGCTGGGCCGCTGCGACGAGGACCTCGGCGCCCCCTACGGGCCCTTCGTCGAAGCCCTGTCGCACTACGTGGCGCATGCCCCCGAAGAGGCGCTGCGCGCCCACGTGCAGTCCCGCGGAGCCGAGCTCGCCCGGATCGTCCCCGCGCTGCGCCAGCGTCTGGGCGATCTGCCCGCGCCCCAGAGCGCGGATCCCGACACCGAGCGCTACCTCCTCTACAACTCGGTGGTGGGGTTGCTCGACCAGGTGTCGGACGACACACCGCTCGTGCTCGTGCTCGACGACCTCCAGTGGGCCGACAAGCCCAGCCTCCAGTTGCTGCGTCACGTGGTGGCCAACACGACGCCCCTCCATCTGCTCATCGTGGGCACCTATCGCCATTCGGAGCTCTCGAGCCAGCACCCGCTCACCGAAGGCCTGGCCGCGCTGCGGCGCGAGTCGGGCGTGAGCCGCATCGCGCTGTCCGGCCTCGACGACGCCGGCGTGCTCGCATTGATGGAAGCCGCCGCCGGCCACGACCTCGACGACGACGGGGTCGCCCTGGCCCATGCGCTGTATCGCGAGACCGACGGCAACCCGTTCTTCGTGACCGAAGTGCTGCGCCATCTGTCGGAGACCGGGGCCATCTACCAGGACGGCACCGGCCGGTGGACGGCGGCGGCGGACCTCGACACCATGGCGATGCCCGACAGCGTGCGCCTGGTCATCGGCTCCCGGGTGGCCCGCCTGGGCAAGGACGTCAGCCAGGTCCTGCCGCTGGCCGCGGTGATCGGCCGGGAATTCGACCTGGACCTCCTGGCCCGCGTGTCGGGGCGCACCGAGGACGAGTTGCTCGACCTCCTCGACGACGCCGGCGCGGCGGCCCTGGTGGCCGAGGTCGCCAACGCCCCGGGGCGCTACTGCTTCGCCCACGCCCTCATCCAGCACACCGTGTACCAGGACCAGGGCGCGACCCGCCTGGCTCGGGCCCACCGACTGGTGGCCGAGGCCATCGAGGCCATCGTCGGGAACCATCCCGGTTCCCGGGTGGGCGAGCTTGCCTACCACTGGTTCAACGCCACGCAACCGGTCAACACCGACAAGGCCGTCAGCTACGCCCGCCAGGCGGGAGAGGCCGCCCTGGCCGCGCTCGCGCCCGACGACGCGGTGCGCTACTTCTCCCAGGCGCTCCAACTCGTCGACCTGGCACCGGGCGGTGACCCCCTTCTCGCCTGCGACCTGCGCATCGGCCTGGGCCAGGCCCAGCGTCAGGCCGGGGTGGCGTCGTTCCGGGAGACCCTTCTCGCCGCCGCGCAGCGGGCCCGGGAGCTCGGTGCCACCGACAGGCTGGTCCAGGCCGCCCTGTCCAACAACCGGGGATGGTTCAGTGCCAGCGGAGTCATCGACACCGACAAGGTGGCGGTGCTCGAGGCCGCGCTGGGCGCCCTCGGCGATGAGGACAGTCACGAGCGGGCGCTGCTGCTGGCCACCTTGTGCACCGAGCTCAGCTTCGGAGCGCTCGAGCAACGGCGGGCCCTCGCCGACGACGCCAGGGCCATGGCCCGTCGCCTCGGTGACCCGGCCACGCTCATCCAGGTGCTGTGCCTGCTCAACAACCCGCTCCAGACTCCCTCCGCACTGGACGAACGCATGGCCGACACGACAGAGGCCCTGGCCCTGGCCGAGGCGCTGGGCGACCCCGAGGTGCTGTACCACGCAGGGAGCAACATCCAGGTCAATGCGATGCAGGCCGGCGAATTCGAGTTTGCGACCCGCTGCCTCGACAACCTGCGGACACTGAGCAACCGCCTCCGGCAGCCGACCTTGATGTGGATGACGGCGTTCAAGGACACGGGCGTGGCCATCGTGGCCGGTGACTCCGAGCGGGCGGAACAGCTCGCCACCACCGCCTTCGAGATGGGCACAGATACCGGTCAGCCCGACGCCCTGGCCATCTACGGGTCCCAGCTCATGTACGTCCGCCATCAGCAGGGGCGCCTCGGTGAGCTCGTGTCGCTCATCGAACAGGCCGTCGCCGACAATCCCGGTATCCCGGCCTTCCGTCCCATCCTCGCCTCGGCCCATCTCGAGGCGGGCAACGACGTCACGGCGCGGGGGCTGCTCGACTCGGCCGCCGCCGACGGGTTCGCGTCGCTGCCGGTCGACTTCCTGTGGATGATGGGCACCACGTTCCACGCCCTGGTCGCCGTCGAGCTGGGCGCCGCCGGGCCGGCCCAGAAGCTCTACGACCTGCTCGCCCCCTATCCGGGCCAGATCCCGTTCATCGGGACGCTCGGGTTCTTCCCCGTGGCGCTGGCCCTGGGGGGTTTGGCCTCGGTGCTCGGCCGTTACGAGGAGGCCGAGGCGTCCTTCGCCCGAGCCTCCGAGATCAACACGCGTGGCCACATGAAGTACTGCGCGGCATACACCGATCTGTGGTGGGGGCAGATGCTCGCCGCCCGAGGGGCGTCAGGTGATCACGATCGGGCACGCTCGCTTCTGGCGCGGGCCCGCGACCACGCTGCCACGCACGGGTACGCCGGTGTCGAGCGCCGGGTGGCCGCGGCGCTTTCGGGGCTGGCCCGGGACTCCGGGAGCGGCGCCGGGTAGCGTCGTGGCATGGCACGGATCGATTTTCCCGAGCGGGGCTTCGGCGAGCACGTGGACTGGGCGCTGTTGCGCCCCAAGATGGCAGCGGGCATGGGGGCCCTCTCCGAGGCCGTCTACGACAACAGTCAGCTGCCCGTGCGCGAACGCGAGGCGGCGCGCTGGACCATCGCTCTCATCAACGATTGCGTGGTGTGCCAGGACACCCGGGCCCGTGACGGCGCCGCGGCCGGGGCCGACGAGGGCTTCTACCACGAGGTCACCGACTGGCGCTCGAGCACGGCGCTGAGCGAGCGCGAACGCCTCGCCGCCGAATTCGCGCAGCATTTCGCCATCGACCACCTGAGCATGGGCGACGAATTGTGGGGAAGGCTCCATGCCGCCTTCTCCGACGACGAGCTCGCCGATCTCACCATGTGCTGCGGCATGTTCCTCGGCCTCGGGCGCGTCCTTGCCGTCGTCGGGGTGCGCGCCCCCGCCGAGCGCATCCTGGTCTGACCTCCGCCGGCGGCGTGCTCGGGCGCTCAGCCGCCCGGTCACTCAGCCGCCCGGTCACTCAGCCGCTCAGCGGCTCAGCCGCTCAGAAGTGCCCGAGCACGGGGTGCGGGACGTAGAGCTCCTCCAGGGAGGTGATCTCCTCCGGGCTGAGCTCCAGCTTCTCGGCCGCCAGGGCGTCGGTGAGATGGCGCGGCTTGGTCGATCCCACGATGGGTGCGGTCACGCCGGGACGGTGCAGCAACCACGCCAGGGCGACCTGGGCCGGCGGCACGTCGCGCTTGGCCGCCACCTCGGCGACGCGCTCGACGACGTCGAAGTCCGAGGGCTGGCTGTAGAGGTAGTCCGTGAAGGGGTCGGTGCCCGAGCGGGTCGTGCGCCGCTCGCCGTCGCGACTGCGGTTCCCGGCGAGCACGCCGCGCGCCAGCGGGCTCCAGGGGATGACCCCGATGCCCTGGTCGATGCACTGGGGGATCATCTCCCGCTCCTCCTCCCGGTAGAGCAGGTTGTAATGCGGCTGCATCGACACGAAGCGAGTCCACCCGTTGCGCTCGGCGACGTGCTGGGCCTTGGCGAACTGCCACGCGAACATGGAGCTGGCCCCGATGTAGCGGGCCTTGCCCGCCCGCACCACGTCGTGCAGCGCCCCCATCGTCTCCTCGATGGGTGTGCGGGGGTCCCAGCGATGGATCTGGTAGAGGTCGACGTAGTCCATCCCCAGGCGGGAGAGCGAGGCGTCGATGGCGGACAGGATGTGCTTGCGCGACAGCCCCGCTCCGTTCTCGCCCGGGGTCATGGGCATGAACACCTTGGTGGCGACGACCATCTCGTCCCGGGTCACCATCTTGCTCAGGAGCCGCCCGGTGGCCACCTCACTGCCACCGCCCGAGTAGGTGTCGGCGGTGTCGAAGAACGTCACGCCGCCCTCGACCGCGGCGCGCACGATGGGCTCGGCCCCGTCCTCGTCGAGCACCCACTCCCGCTCGCTGTCGTTGCCGAAGCTCATCATGCCGAGACAGATGCGAGACACCCGCATCCCCGTCGTGCCCAGGTTCACGTACTCCATCGACCCCTCATCTCCGCGTGATTCCCTCGTGTCTCCGCGCCGTCGTGCGCGGCGGGGACGGGGTACACCTTAGGCTCCGCCGACCCGCCCCCTCATCGGCGCAGACTGTCACCTGAACAACCTGGCGCCTTCAGAACAACCTGGGGCCTTCAGAACAAACTGGTGCCTTCAGAACAAACTGGTGCCTTCAGAACAAACTGGCCGTCGCCAGGTCCGCCCCGGCGCGCAGGGCGCGCAGCTTGTCCCACACCACCGACGGGGCGATGTCGCCGATCCCCGCCGAGGTGTCGAAGCCGCAGTCGGTCCCGGCGATGACACGTCGGGGGTCCCCGACCGCGCCCGACACCCGCACCAGGCGGTCGGCCACCACCTCGGGGTGCTCCACGTAGTTGGTGGTGGTGTCGATCACGCCCGCCACCAGGCACATGCCGGCGGGTAGCGGGTGGCGCTCGAAGCACCGGTACTCGTGGGCGTGGCGGGGGTTGGCCATCGACACCACCAGTGCGCCGACGTGCGCCCCGTACAGGAGGGGGAGGATGTCGTCGAGGAGGACGTCGCGGCTGTGGGGTCCCTCGTAGTTGCCCCAGCACACGTGCAGCCGGACGCGGCCCGGGTCGATCCCCGCCAGGGCGCCGTTGAGGGCGTCGACGACCATCTCGACCCAGGCCTGGAAGTCGCCGAGGGGCCGGTCGGCGAAGAGCGCGTGGCGCTCCAGGGCGAGGTCCGGCGCGTCGATCTGGAGCAACAGGCCGTGCTCCGCGATGGCGCGGTACTCCGATGCCAGCGCCGTCGCCACGGCCCGCACGTAGTCCTCCATGGAGGAGTAGTGGCGGTTCTCCATGGCCGACGCCACGATGCCCGGCGAAGCCGCCGTCATGAACGTCTCGGCGAAGGGGGCCGAGGCCACCAGGGCGCACTCGGCGTCGACTTCGGCGCGGTCGCGATATGCGACCGCGCCCAGCGCGGCGGGAGCGGCCATGAGGTTCACCTGCCGGCGCAGGTGACGCGGCACCACCAGGTCCAGGAAGTCCGGATGGTCGAGGAGGTCCGCCATGAGCGGGCGCTGGCTGGTGCCGCCGAACCCGGTCATGCGGTGTTGGACGTAGGTGACGAAGCTCTCACGCGCCTGCTCGCCGTCGTTGCCGATGTCGATCCCGACCGCGACCTGCGCGGCGACGACCTCGGCGGTGGCCTCGCGCACCGCCTGCTGCAGGCCGTCCTCGTCGACGTCTTCGCCGCGGCTCCGCCGGCCGTGGAGCTCGGCCAGGGCGCGGGGCCGGGGCAGGCTGCCGGCGTGGGTGGTGAGGATCCGGTTCTCGCTATGGAGCACCGCCCGCCTACCCCCCGGCGACGTCGATGAGCTCGATGCGCACCCCGTCGGGGTCGAGCAGGGTCGCCATGGCGACGGACCCGGTCGGCGAGGGCTGCTCGATGCGGCGGGCCGGGCCGAATCCCAGGGCGCCGAGCCGTTCCAGGACCGCCTCGACGTCGACGTAGAACGACAACAGGAAGAAGCCCGCCCCCGCCGCCCCACCCGCAGAGCCGGCACCGCCACTGGCATCACCACCGCCGCCGCCACCGCCACCGGCATGACCACCGCCAACGGCATCACCGCCGCCGCCGTCGCGAGCGTCCTCGCCCTCGAAGACGACGAGCTCGACCACACCGGCGTCCGCATGCCGGCGATCGCCGAGAAAGATCGACCGCAGCGTGTTCGACGGAGCGTCGAAGAGGGTGTGCCAATCCCCGTCGAAGACGTGGTCCATGAGGACCTCGAGGCCCAGGCCGTCGCGGTAGAAGCGGAGGCTCGAGTCGACGTCGTGCACCACGATGGCGCTGTGGTGGACGCGCGCCGCGGTCACGACCCCATGCTCTCGGCCGGGTCGATCGGGCTCCACAACGAGACGCCGCCGTCGGCGGCCAGCACCTGTCCGGTCACCCAGTCGAGGTCCAACAGCGCGGTGATGGCCCGGGCCACTCCCTCCGGGGTCCCGACGTCGCCCAGCGCCGAGCGCTCGGCCACGCGCTCGCGGTAGCCGGGCAGCCGCGTGGTGGACGCGAACATCGGCGTGTCGGTGGTGCCCGGGGCCACCGCGTTGACTCGGATGCCGAAAGGACCGAGCTCCCGGGCCGCCACGCGCACCAGCTCGGCCACGCCCGCCTTGGACACGCTGTAGTGGCCCATCAAGCGGTCGGCGAGGAAGCCCGAGATCGAGCTCACCGCCACGATGGCCCCGCCCCGGCCCCCCGCCACCATGGCCTTGGCCACCTCGCGCAGGCACAGGAACGTGCCCCGCAGGTTGACGCCGATGACGCGGTCCCACTCCCGGCTGGGCAGGTCCACCAGCGCGCCGAAGCCGCCCACGCCGGCGTTGAGCACGGCCACGTCGAGCCCGCCGAAAGTGTCGTGGACGCGATGGACGGCCGCCACGACTTCCTCTTCCACCGAGATGTCACACCGGACCCAGAGCTCGGCGGGATCAGGTCCCTCCTGCACGTCCAGCACCGCCACCCGGGCACCCGCGCCCCGGAGGAGGCCGACGGTGGCCGCGCCGATCCCGCTCGCCCCCCCGGTGACGAGCGCCGACGCCCCGTCGAGCTCCACTGGACCTCCTCGCTCAGCCTGCCCTGTTCAGGAAGCTTTCCACCTCGGCGGCGACGTCGGGCTGCTCCAGGGGGAGGCAGTGGCCGGCGCCGGGGATCTCGACCAGTCTGGCCCCGGGGACCGATTCTGCCCACGATCGCCCCGCTTCGGCCGGGACGAGGAGGTCCCGCTCGCCCCGCACCACCAGGGTGGGCACGCGCACGCGGCCCAGGCGGCCGGTCAGCTTCCGGCTCTGGAAGTGCGGGGCCTTCCATCCCAGTCGGGCCGCACCGGCCAGCCCCGCGAACCACAGCAGCTGCTGCTCGGTCGACATGGCGTCGGGCAGTGCGCCCGCGGCGACGGGACCGTCGGGCTCCGCGAACAGCAGGCGGCGGGCCTCACCCGCGCCGCCGATGCCCCGGGGCGCCACCGCGCCGAAGAACGGGGGGACCTCGACGCCACGGACGTGCACACCGAGAGGGTCCACCAGCACCAGCCGCGCCACGAGCTCGGGTCGCCGGAGGGCGAGCTCGGTGGCGAACCACCCGCCCAGGCTGTGGCCGACGACATGGACGGGCCCGTCGATCCCGGCCGCGGCACACAGGTCCACGAGGTGGAACACGTAGTCCTCGACGTCGTCGAGCTCCTCGAGCCCGGTACTGCCGTTGTACCCGGGCAGGGCGGGCGCCACCACGTCGAAGCGCGACGCCAGCGCGCCGAGGAACTCCGTCCACTCCTCGCCGGGCCACACGGCGTGGATGTCGCACAACCCGTGCAGGTACAGCAGCGTGCCGCCACCGCCACCCCGCCCGCCATCACCGCCCTCGCCGCGCTGGTGGCGGCCACCCCCGTCCTCGAAGAGACCGCCACGGAGGAGCGTGACCTCGCGCCCCGCCACGCGCAGCGTCGAGCGCACCGGGCGGTCGCGCCCCCCGGAAGCGGTCACACCCACCCCTGCGCCGCGAAGTGCTTCTCGGCGTGCTCTCGGACATAGGGCACGACCTCGGTGGCGTAGAGGTGGGTGGAGCGTGCCGTGAGGTCGGACGGGAGCGAGCCGAATTGCAGCAGCGCCAGGATCGTGCCCAGCCCGAGCTCGTTGACGAAGGAGAGCAACCGTTCCCTGACCGTTTCCGGGCTCCCCACGAGAGGCGAGCGCCGCCACACCGCGGCCCTGGCGTCGCTCGGCCTCGGGCCCTGCACCATCCCGCGCAGGTCGGACAGGAACTGGACGAGGGCGGGCGGGTCGATGTAGCCCGGCGGCATCCACACCTTGCCGGGGCCGACGAAGCCCGCCGCCAGGGTTCCCTGGAAGTAGGCGAGGTGGGGCGCGGCCTCCTCCACCGCCTGCTCGTCGGTCTCGGATACGTACACCGTGGTCAGCCAGCCCAGCAGCTCGGGGTCGAAGGCCCGACCCGAGACGTCCACCGCGTCGCGGTAGCTCCGGGCCTGGCGCACGAAGGTCTCGGGCGGTGCGTAATAGGCCACCCCCATGTAGCCGAAGCCGTGCTCGACGCAGTACGTGATGGTGCTCGGCGACCCCAGGCCCGGGATCCACACCGGCGGGTGCGGTTGCTGCAGCGGCCGGGGCCACGGGTTGACGTAGGGCAACTGGTAGTACTCGCCGTCGAAGGCGAAGGGGCCCGGGCGCGTCCACGCCTGGATCACGAGGTCGACCGCCTCCCGGAAGCGCGGTCGGGCCTCGGTGGGATTCACGTTGGTCGAGTAGTACTCGGGGCCACCGCCCACCACCAGCCCGGCGATGAGGCGGCCGCCGCTCATGACGTCGAGCATGGCCATCTCCTCGGCCACCCGCGTGGGCGGGTTGTAGAGGGGCAGGGCGTTGCCCAGCACGCAGATCTTGACCCGCGACGTCTCACGGGTGAGCGCCGCGGCCATGAGGTTCGGTGACGGCATGAGCCCGTAGGCGTTCTGGTGGTGCTCGTTGACCACCACGCCGTCGAGGCCGAGCTCCTCGGCCGCCACCAGCTCGGCGATGTAGCGGTCGTAGAGCTCCTTGCCCTGCGCGGGGTCGTAGTTGGAATTCGACAGCGTCACCCAGGCCGCTTCGTTGGCGGCGAGGAACTCCCGGGGCCCGGCCAGGTGCGGCCAGGGCATGAGGTGGAACGAGAAGAAGTTCATCCCCCGGTGGCCGATTCGAGGGCGCTGCCCCGCGCCGTGCCCACTTCCGCTCCCGGTTCGGTGCCGCTCCCCGGTTCACCCGAGCCCTGTTCCCTCGACCCAGCCTCCCTCGACTCAGCCTCCCTCGACCCAGCCTCCCTCGACCCAGCCTCCCTCGACCCAGCTTCCCTCGACCCCTCTTCTCTGGACAGGGAGTCGTTGAGGGGCTGGTCCTTCAGGAGGATCGCACACACCCACGCCAGGCCGGCGAGGGGGATGCCCACCATGAAGACGACGTGCAGGGAGCGCACGAAGGAGTCGACGACCCCGGCGCGCACGGTGGGCGGGAGCGCACGCAGTTGCTTGGGCGTGATCGTGAAGGCCTGCGACAGGTTGAGCCCGCTGTGGGCGGGCACCAGCCGGGGCAGCCAGAACCCGAGCCGGCTCACCAGCACCGTTCCCAGCAACGCCGTCCCGCACGCCGCGCCGATGTTGCGGAAGAAGCTCACCGCCGAGGTGGAGCTGCCGATGTCGCGCCGCTCCACCGCGTTCTGCACGGCCACCACGACGATCTGCAACGTCATGCCCATGCCCACCCCGAACACCACCATGTACGCGCCCGCGGTCACCAGGGAGGTGTGGGTCTCCAGGTGGGTGAAGAGCCACATCCCGACAGTCATGAGCCCCGTGCCCAGTACCGGATAGATCTTGTAGCGCCCGAACCGCGTCACCAGACGGCCCGAGATGATCGAGGTGGTGAGCATTCCCGCCATGAGCGGGAGGAGGAGCACCCCCGAGCGAGTGGCGGAGACACCGTCCACCAGTTGCAGGTAGACGGGGATGTAGATGATGGCCGCGAACATCGTCGCGGTGACGAAGAAGGTCATTCCCAGCCCGACCCGGACGATGGGGTGGGTGAACACGCGGGGCGGGAAGATGGGCTCGCGCGCCCGGCGCTCCCACCACACCACGGTGCCGATCATCGCCAGCGACGCGGCGACGAGGCCGATGATGACGGGCGAGGACCACGGGTAGGTCCGGCCGCCCCACACCGTCACGAGGATCAACGGCGTCACCGCCGCCACCAGGAGGGCGGCGCCGGCGTAGTCGATCGACTGCACGGTTCGCTTGGGGAGCGGCAGCCGCAGCACCGCGCTGGTGATGAAGAGGGCGAGGATCCCCACCGGCAGGTTGATGTAGAAGATCCAGCGCCACGTGAGGTGGTCGGTGAGGAACCCACCCGCCAGAGGGCCACCGATGCTGGCCAGCGCGAACACCCCGCCGAAGTAGCCCTGGTACCGGCCGCGCTCCCTCGGGCTCACGATGTCGCCCACGATGGCCATGGCCAGCGCCATGAGCCCGCCCCCGCCGAGGCCCTGCAGGGCCCGGAAGGCGATGAGCTGGTCCATGTTCCGGCTCAGTCCCGACAGCGCCGAGCCGATCAGGAAGATCACGATGGCGACCTGGAAGACCTTCTTGCGCCCGTGGAGGTCCGAGATCTTCCCGTACAGCGGCGTCGACAGGGTGGTGGTGAGGAGATAGGCGGTGACCACCCACGACAAGTGGTTGAGCCCGTGGAGGTCGCCCACGATGGTGGGGAGTGCGGTGGCCACGATGGTCTGGTCCAGGGCGGCCAGCAGCATCCCCAGCATGAGTCCGCTCAGCACGATGAGGACCTGGCGGTGCGACAGACCTCCGCTGGTCTGGTCTTCGGGGATGGCGCTTCGGAGCTCGGACATGGTGCGGTCCGAGGCTAATGGCGCGCCACACCGGCTCGACAACGAGGAGTGATGGAGGGGGACCTCGAGGCTGCGGTGAGAGTCGGTGACGGTGCCCACGTCGGTGCACCCCCTCACACGTCGAACCGGCCTTCTGCTCTCGTTCCTCCCTTGTCGCTGTCGCGTTCTCCTCTTCTCCTTCTCCTTCTCCCCGTCTCCTTCTCCCCGTCTCCTTCTCCCCGTCTCCTTCTCCCCGTCTCCTTC
>Ga0116219_10002772_pt1 | contig 14387 bp, 14 predicted proteins | sample Sb_taG_4_FD_91019 | JGI IMG/M metagenome (GOLD analysis project Ga0116219, IMG submission 91019) | Peat soil microbial communities from Weissenstadt, Germany - Sb_50d_6_BS metaG | ecosystem: Environmental > Terrestrial > Soil > Wetlands > Peat | place: Germany: Weissenstadt | collected 2010-09-21
CACAGCGGCGCCCCCGACGCGGCGAAGGCCTCGTACCCGCCCTGGCCGGGGTCAGCCGCATTGCCAGTGCCCACGAACACCGAATCCAGTCCGCCCGTGCTGTCCAGCACCGACGGTGACGAGTCGATGGGGATGCCACCGTCGGAGACGGGCCATCCCGGCACCGGCGATCCGTCGTCGAGGTGGTACGCGTACACCGATCCGTTGCGGTCGCCGACGACGACAGCCGGACCGCCGCCATCGAGGGTCGCCACCCCCGGGGAGGACTCCGCGATCGGACTCCCCTGGTCGGCGAGAGGGCCGGTCGACCACGTCAAGGTGAAGGTGGGTGACACACGCGGCTGCGACGCGGCCCCAACCGTCGGCGGGCGAGCTCCGACCGTGACGGCGAGGCCGACCCCCACGAGCACGACACCCAGGACCAGGCGACGGCGACGGGCGCGGCGACCGGGGCGGAACATCGGATCGAGGGTGCTCAGCTGAGGCTGGCGGCTCGGATGTCGGCGTGGAGCTCCAAGGCCACGGTGCCTCGCGACCGCTCCGGGTTCATCACCTCGAAGGCCTGTTGCTCGCGACTGTCGTAGAGGATACCGAGCCGGTCCTTGATCTCGACCTTCATGCTGTAGGCCCCGTCGAGCAACGGCACCCGCTCGAAGCTCAGATCGGCGCGTCCCGCACCAACGGGTGCGTCGAAGGGCCGGTCGAGGATCTCGGTGTCGGACCCGAAGATCAATCTGCCCTCCCGGTCGAAGATCTCCAGGGCGAACACCACGCCCGGCACCGGCTCTGTCGCCTCGAAGGCCACGTGCACGGTGAGGGGCTCGCAGGGGAGCAGATAGCCGCGGGATCCCACGCCGGGGTGCTCGACATCGACCGACGAGATCTCGATGGACCGGTGCAGCGGCGCCGGGGCCGGAACTTCTTCCAGCTCGAGGGGTGCGGCCCCGATCCCGGGGCCGATCGTGTTGAGGTGCTCGTGGTAGATGCGCACGGCCTCGGCAGCCGGGCCCGAGCCGATCATGTCTCCCGAGCTCAAGACGACGGCGAAATCACAGATCTGGCGAACGAGGTCCGACGAGTGGGTCACGAAGAGGATGGTCCGGCCGTCGTCCTGGAATTCCTTGATCCTGGCCATGCACTTTCTCGAGAACGCCTCGTCACCCACCGCCAGCACCTCGTCTACCACGAGGATGTCGGGATCGACGTTGACGGCCACCGCGAATCCCAGCCGGACGTACATGCCCGAGGAGTAATACTTCACTTGGTTGTCGATGAACTGCTCAAGCTCGGCGAAGGCGACGATCTCGTCGAAGCGCTTGTCGACGTCCTTCGTCGACAATCCGAGCAGGGACGCGTTCAGATAGATGTTCTCCCGTCCCGAGAGCTCAGGCTGGAACCCGGCCCCCAATTCCAACAGTGCGGCCAGGCTGCCCCGCACCACCACCTTGCCCGTGGTGGGCTGAAGGATGCCCGAGACGCACTTGAGCAGGGTGGACTTCCCCGAGCCGTTGCGTCCCAGGATCCCCACCGTCTGGCCCTCGGGGATCTCGAAGTTGATGTCGCGCAGGGCGAAGAAGTCCTGGTACGGATTGCGCCCCGCGTGCAGGACACGCTCCTTGAGCGACTGGTACTTCTCGGTGTAGAGCCGGAACCGCTTGGTCACGTCCACGACGTCGACTGCGATGTTCACCGCCACGCGGATCTCAGAGCTCCTCGGCGAAGTTGCCCTCGAGCCGCCCGAACACGACCATGGCGCCGACGAGGAGCACGAGCGACACCCCCAGGACGATGAGGTCCGACGCCACGTACCAGTGGATCCCGTACGACGCCATGACCCCGTGCGCGATGAACGCATGGTGCTGGGAGGCCAACGTCGAGCGAGGGTGCACCACGTTGTAGAAGACGCGTTGGAACGACATCACCACCGGGCTCACGGGGTTGGCGAAGTACAGCCAGATCAGGTGGGTGCCGGGAATGCCGAAGATCGTGTGCTTCACGAGGCCGTCGTGCACCCGTCCCGAGTAGGCGTAGATGCCGGGGATGGCCCAGAACCACGCCATCAACAGCACCTCGACGAGGTGCTGGGTGTCGCGCAGATAGACGTTCACCGCCGACAGGAAGACCGCCAGCGCGGCGGAGAACGCCAAGATGGCGGCCAGCGCCGGGACCACGAGCCAGAGCGCGCTCCAGTCGGGTCGGTGCCAGAAGGCGATCATGAAGGCGAGCAGCACGATGGACTGGAACAAGAAGAACATGAAGGCGGAACCGACCGCGGCGAGGGAGAGGATCTCGCGCGGGAAGGCAACCTTCTTGACGATGGCCGCGTTGGACACGATGGTGCTGGTCCCGGTGAGCACGGCGGTCTGGAAGAGGTTCCAGACCAACATGGCCGAGAACATGTAGATGACGAAGTTGGGGATCCCATTGGGAAGGAAGAAGGTGAACAGGACGTAGAAGACGGCCAGGGTCAGCGCCGGGTTGAGCATCGACCACAGAAAGCCCAGGGCCGAGTTCTTGTACTTGACCTTGATCTCCTTGCGGACCAGAAAGAAGAAGAGCTCACGGGCGCGCCACAGCTCGCCGAGGCGCAGCCAGATGCTGACTCGGGCCGCGACGACCCGGGTCGGTTTCGACCGTCGGGCGATGCGCTCGGCGCGCTGGGCGATCTGGTCGGCGACCGGGTCCTTCGTCGCCGTGGTGCCACCGACCCCGGAGGCCGTCACCTCTGTGGTGGCCTCGACGTCAGACTGGACGTCGGTCATTGGATCGCTCCGTTCGAACCCCTGGGCCTCGTGCTCAGCGGGCGGCCGCCTGAGGTGTGGAGTGCTCGATCACCCGGTCGATGAACCCGTAGTCCTTCGCCTCGTCGGCGGTGAACCACCGGTCACGGTCCGAGTCCGCCTCGATGCGCTCGATGGGCTGGCCGGTGTGGAGCGCGATGCGCTCGGCCATCATCCGCTTGAGATAGACGATCTGCTCCGCCTGGATGGCGATGTCGGTCGCCTGGCCCTGCATCTGCCCCGACGGCTGGTGCATGAGGATCCGGCTGTGAGGAAGCGCGAACCGCTTCCCCGGTGCACCGGCACAAAGGAGGAATTGCCCCATCGACGCCGCCAGGCCCACGCAGATCGTGCTCACGTCACAGCTGACGTACTGCATGGTGTCGTAGATGGCGAGCCCGTCGGTGACCGAGCCCCCCGGTGAGTTGACGTACAGCGCGATGTCGCGCTCGCTGTTCTCTGCGGCCAGCAGGAGCAGCTGCGCACAGACCTGGTTCGCCACCACCTCGTCGATGGCACTGCCCAGGAAGATGATGCGCTCCTTGAGGAGGCGCTGAAAGACGTCCGCCGAGGCCAGGTCGGGCAGGTTGCCCGTCCGCATCGAGGGGGGCAACTCTGTGACCAGGGACGATCCGTGCGTGGGGTGCGATGCCATGGCACGAGGCTACCTGGGATGCCGGCGCGGGTCGGCGAGGGTGCAGCAGGTGGGCCGATAGGCTCGGCGTGTCCCGGCAGGCGGCGAGATGCCGGAGTGGGGCACTGCGGGCGTGGCGGAACGGTAGACGCGCGGGGTTTAGGTCCCCGTCCCTTCGGGGGTGGAGGTTCGACTCCTCTCGCCCGCACTCGGTACCGGGCCGCGACCGATCGCCTGTGTGTTCAGCACCAGGTCACCAACCTGATGCAATAGAGGGATGATCACGGGCCGCGGCGTCACCATCGAGATCGGTGGGAGGACCCTGCTCCGCGACGCGTCGTTCATGGTCGGGCCCGAAGACAAGGTGGGCCTGGTGGGCCGCAACGGGACGGGTAAGTCGTCGCTGGTCTCGGTCATCTGCGGGCAGGTCCCTCCTCATCTGCGGGTGGCGGGGGACGTGGATATCCAGGGGACCATCGGCTTCCTGCCCCAGGTGCCGACCACCGGCGGTCTCGGCCTCGAGCCCACCGGCTTCTCCCATGTGCTCTCCGCCCGGGGCCTCGACGTCCTCGACGAGGAGATGCACAATGCCCGCCGTGCGGTGGCCGCCGATCCCACCACCGAGGCCATCACCCGCTTCACCGACCTCGAAGAGCGTTACGGCGCCGCCGGCGGGTACAACCTCGAGGCCGACATCGCGCGGTTGGCCGAGGGGATCGGTCTGCGCCAGGAAACGTTGTTCGACGACATCGACTCGCTGTCGGGTGGACAGCGCCGGCGCGTCGACATCGTCCGTGTCCTGTTCGGTCGGCCCGACACGCTCGTGCTCGACGAGCCCACCAACCATCTCGACCTCGCCGCCAAGCGGTGGCTCACGGCCGAGCTGTCGCGCTTCACCGGGGCCATGCTCGTCATCAGCCACGACCTGAAGCTGCTCGACCGGGTCATCACCAAGGTGCTGAGCCTGGCCGAAGGAGGGCTGCGGGAGTTCAAGGGGAATTACACCTCCTTTCGCACCCAGCTCACCGCGGAGATCGAACAGAGGGAGAAACGGCGATCACTCGAAGATCGCCAGATCCGAAAGCTCAGCACCCTGGCCGACTCGATGCGTGCCAGTACCGAGGACCGGGCCCGCAAGGCCAAGGTCCTCGACCGCAGGGTCGAACGCATGAAGGGCAACCGCACCGAACTGGTGAAGCGGGACCGCAAGACACGGTTTCGCCTCCCTACACCGGCACGCTCGGGCGCCTTGCCCCTGGCCGTGCAGGGTGTGCATGTCTCCTACGGAGTGAAGAAGGTGCTCCTCAACATCGACTTCGTGGTCGGACGCGGCGACCGGGTGGTGGTGATCGGCCGGAACGGGGCAGGCAAGAGCAGCCTGCTTCGGTGCCTGGCCGCGGTCCAGGAGCCGACCCAAGGCGCGGTGGAGGTGGGGCACAACGTCTCGCTCGGCTACTTCGCGCAGGAGCACGAACAGCTCGACCCCGGGCTCTGTGCGCTCGAGCAGATCGACGACAGCGTGCTGCGAACGGTATCCGAGCGCCGGGCGCTGCTGGGCTCGTTCGGGCTCACCGGGGCCACGGCCGAGCAGCTGCCGGCGTCGCTCTCGGGAGGCGAGCGGGCCAAGCTCAGCCTGGCCATGCTGTCGGCGGGCCGCGCCAACCTCCTGGTGCTCGACGAGCCCACGAACAACCTGGACCCGGCGTCGGTCGAGGCCGTCGGAGAGATGCTCAGCACCTGGCCCGGCACCGTCGTGGCCGTGAGCCACGACCGGCCCTTCGTCGACGCCCTGCGTCCGACCCATGCGTTGCACCTGCCCGAGGAGCGCTACGAATTGTGGCGCGAGGAATACCTCGAGGACGTGGAGATGCGGTGAGGGTACTTTCGGGCTCATCCGATCAGAAGGAGGCATCGTGGCCGACGTAACCGATCTCGCCGCTTCGCAGGCAGAGATCCGGCGCCGGGTGGCGGCCATCGCGCCCGGCCAGTGGGACCTTCCGACGCCGTGCGTCGACTGGACCGTCAGAGACCTGGTGGTGCACATGATCGAGGGAAGCCACATGACCGTCCTGTTGCTCCGAGGGGCATCAGCGGACGAGAGCCGCGCCGCGTTCGGCGTCGAACACGGACCGGACCTCGGAGCCGAGCTCGACGCGGCGATGGCCGAGGAGCTCGCCGCCTTCGGGGAGCCCGACGCCTTCGAGACGACGGTCCATCACCCCGCCGCCGGTGACGTCCCGGGGGCGACCTTGTTCGGATTCCGGACCGGGGACTATCTCCTCCACAGCTGGGATGTGGCCCGGTCGACCGGCGGTGACGAGCGTCTGGCCCAGGACCTGGTCCTTACCACCTGGAATGCCATGCAGCCCATGGCCCCGTTCATCGGTCAGATCGGCGTCTTCGGGACGGGCCCGAGCGGGGACGTCGCCGAAGACGCACCCCTGCAGCAACGGTTGTTGGACTTCACGGGACGAAGGCCGTGATCGGCCCGCAGGTGACTGCGTACGCGGCGATGCTCCGAGGGATCAACCTCGGTGGCCACGCCAAGGTGGCCATGACGGAGCTGCGGGCCAGCTTCGTGGCCATGGGCTTCGACGACGCCAGGACCTACATCAACAGCGGCAACGTGCTGTTCAGCGCGTCGGGATCAGCCGCCGGACTCCGATCGGTCGTCGAAGAAGGGCTCGAGGCACGATTCGGCCTCGGGATCAAGGTCGTCCTGCGCACCAGCTCCCAACTCGCCGACGTCATCGAGCGCAACCCGCTCGCCAGCGGAGGACGCGACCCCGCCAAGCTGCACGTGACCTTCCTGGCGTCCCCACCGCCCTCGTCGCGCGTCGCGCCCCTCGACACCGAGCGCTTCCTCCCCGATGAGTTCCGGGTGGAAGGTCGCCACGTTTTCGTGCACTGCCCCCGCGGCTATGGCACCACGAAGCTCAACAACGCCTTCTTCGAGCGACACTTGGGCGTCACCGCGACCACGCGCACGGTGAAGACCGTGACGACTCTGGCGCGCATGGCGGGCTGACCGCCCTCGACCCCACAGGGAGCGCCTCGGCGGCGCCCGCAGATTGTCAGCAAGCCCACAGGTGGCGTTGAGGGGTCCACAACCCGAGCCTCGACACTGTCGCCAGGGTCCAGCGGGGCCCGGCAACGGAAGCTCGGACACCACCGCCTCGCAGATCACCCAGTGGGTCGAGAGCCACTTCACCGCCGAGACGATCAACGGTGTGACGGTCTACGACCCGTCGGGCACAGAGACGTGATCGGGCCCGTGGGCCCCGGCCTCGTCGGGCCGACCTCGAAACGTCAGCCTCCCCCGTCGACGGCGATGACCTGGCCGGTCAGGTAACCGGCCTCGTCCGAGCACAGGAACCGTACGACGCCGGCCACGTCCTCGGGCCGACACACCCGCCCGAAGGCGGCGCCGGCGTCCATGGTGGCGATGTCCTCGACCCCCATGGCCCGGACCAGGCGCCGACCCATCTCCGTGACGACAAGACCGGGCGCGACCACGTTCACGTGGATCCCATGGCGGCGCTCCTCTTTGGCGAGCGTCATGGCCAGGGCTTCGAGCGCGGCCTTGCCCATGTTGTAAGGCGCGCTGTTGGGCGCCAGCATCCTGGCGGCGACACTCGACACGAACACGACGTCTCCCCGGGGCCGCGTTCGCATCGACGGGAGCACGAGCCGGCACAGGTGGTGGGCACCGAAGGCGTGGATGGCCACGACGCGCTCGAGCTCGGCCGGGTCGGTGTCGGCCACGGTGTGACCGCGACTGGCGATGCCCGCCGAGTGCACAAGGGCGTCGATGGCGCCGAAGTCGTCGACCACCTCCTCCACCATGGTCTCGTCCTCAGCAGGGGACTCGACCGAGGCCCGATAGCTCTTGGCCCGAGCGCCGAGCGCCTCGATGGCCGCCACCGTATCGGCGGCGGCCTCGGCGTCGCGCCGGTAGTTGACCGCCACGTCGAAGCCGTCGCCGGCCAGAGCCAACGCGCAGGCCCGCCCGATCCCCCGGCTGCCCCCGGTGACGAGCGCGAGCCTGCTCCCCGACCGCTCCATTGCCGGGCCCGCTACGCCGCGGGGCGGAACATGGGGACGTGGTACCCGTCTCCGATGTCGGTGAACTCCACGCGCAGCGCCATGCCCACGGCGAGGTCGTCGATCTCACACCCGACGACGTTGGTCATCATCCGGGGGCCCTCGGCGAGGTCGACCACCGCTGCGACGTAGGGCACCCGCTCGTTGAAGGGCGGAAGGTCGTTCTGGTACACGACCGACCACGTGTAGAGGGTGGCGTCGCCGCTCGCCTCCTCCCACGACACGGTGTCGGCCCCGCAGCGGGGGCAGAAGGGCCGGGGGTAGTAATGCGCCCTGCCGCAGGTGGAGCAGCGCATGAGCAAGAGACGACCGTCGCCGACCGCGTCCCACCACGCCTGGGTGAAACCGTCAGGGGTGGGGAGATCGAAACGGGTGGTCGCCATGGGTGTCTGCCTCGTCCACGCTCAGGAATGTCGCCGTCGCCGGGCCCAGGAGGGGCCGCTTCCGGGGTGCGGCCGTGTTGACCCTGGCTCGCACCATCGGCCATGCTGCCCGGGTTCCAGATCCGACGTCAACGTGGCGCGGGACCCGGCGGCGGGCGTCGGGCACGAGGCTGTGAAGCAGAAGTAGGAGGACACCTGATGGGCATGCTCGAGGGAAAGACGGCCATTGTCAGCGGCGCCGGGCGAGGGATCGGGCGCGCCGAGGCCCTGTTGCTGGCGGCCGAAGGTGCCAAGGTCATCGTCAACGACGTCGGCGCCTCGCGTGCAGGCGAAGGCAGCGACGTGCACCCCGCCGAGCAGACCGTGCAGGACATCAAGTCGGCCGGGGGCGAAGCACTGCTCAACAGCTCCGACGTCAGCTCGTGGGCCGGTGCCGAGGCCCTGGTGGCCCAGGCGGTGGACACGTGGGGCCAGCTCGACATCCTCGTCAACAACGCCGGCATCCTCAGGGACAAGATGAGCTTCAACATGGACGAGTCCGATTGGGACGACGTCATCCGCGTCCACCTGAAGGGACACTTCGCGCTGTCGCACTTCGCGGCGGTCCAGTGGCGCAACCGCGCCAAGGCGGGCGAGGACGTGTCGGGCCGCATCATCAACACGGCGTCGGAGGCCGGGCTCTTCGGGAATGCCGGGCAGGCCAACTACGGCGCGGCCAAGGCCGGCATCGCGGCCATGACCATCATCCTCGGGCGCGAGCTGGAGCGCTACGGCGTGACGGTCAACGCCATCTCCCCGCGTGCCCGCACCCGCATGACCGAGGACCTCTTCGGCGACATGGCCAAGGCGGAGGAGGGCAAGTTCGACGCCTTCGCGCCGGAGAACGTGGCCCCACTGGTGGCGTTTCTGGCTTCGGACGAGGCCGCCGACATCAACGGGCAGAACTTCGTGGTGTTCGGGGGTTCGGTCTGGGTCATGCAGGGGTGGCAGCCCGCCGGCCAGCTGAAGCGTGACTCGGCGTGGACACCCAAGGAGCTGGCCGACAACAAGGCGACGCTCTTCGCCACCCGGGCCTCGGGCCTGCCCCCGTTCACCTTCTCCTGATCCGGTTCCTCTGATCCGGCCCTGCGGGGGGTCGGTTCCGACGGCTCCCCCGGCGAGCGTTTGGGGATCGGGTCGGACCCGTCCCGGTCCCCCGGTCGGGTGCCGATGGTCGGGCCGGAGGGCCCCCGCAGCGGGTGTCCACGGTCCCTGACGAGAATGTCAGGTACGGCGCCGGGGATCGGGTTAACCTCTGGCAGCCCAAGGGGAAGCGGCGCACCGATCAGGGGAGGCTCACACGATGCTCGGACTACTCAGCACCACCACGGCGGACGGGAAAAGTCATCGGGCACGACGCCGGACACCGCGCGTCGTGGCCGTCGCTGTCATGGCGGGGCTCACCCTGGGTGCGGCGGCTTGTAGCAGTTCCCCCTCGACGACGGCCACCACCAAGGCGACCACCACCACGGTCGCCATCGACCCCGCCACGGCCCAGGCCGATATCTCGACCACCTATAACACGCTGTTCAACCTGGCGAACCCGGACCTGGCCAGCAAGGTGGCCGTCATCCAGAACGGGTCCTCGATCTCCGCCGCGATGCAGCAGGCGCTGTCGTCGTCGGAAGCGAGCGCGTCGCAGGGGTCCAAGATCGACAGCGTCAACGTTCTGACCGCGGCCCAGTGCGCCAAGCAGTCGCTGCCGCCGCAGTGCGCGCACGTGGTCTACGACATCCTCGGTACGGGGGAGACGGCCATCCTCCCCAATAACAACGGCTACGCCGTGTTCACCGACGGCAAATGGCTCGTCGCCAAGGTGACGATCTGCACGCTGCTCGGGCTCTTCTACTCGGCCGAGGGCAAGACCGGGAGTCCTCCGGGCTGCTGAGCCGGAGGCGGCTCCGGCCCTGGGGCCCGGGCCGCGTTCCTGACCCATCGCGAACCCAGCACGACGTCCTGAGCGAGCGCCCCGGGTGGGCGCGAGCTCAGGACTTGCTGGGCAGCACCGCTGTCGCCTCGCCCACGACCTTCACCTCGCCGTCGGCGTTGGCCAGGCTGCACTCGAGATCCACCAGGTTGCGGCCGTCCTCGACCCGCTTGCCCGTCACCACGATCTTGGTGGTGAGCTCCTCGCCGGGCCAGGTCTGACGGGAGAAGCGCACCTTGTAGTGGGTCAGGTTGCCGGGTCCGACGTAGTCGGTGAGGGCCGTGCCGAGCAGGCCCATGGAGAACATCCCGTGGCCGAAGACGCTGGGCTGGCCCGCCGCGGTGGCGAGGATCTCGTCGTGGTGCATGGGGTTGTAGTCACCCGACGCGCCGGCATAGCGGACGAGATCGGTCCGGGTCAGGGTGTGGCTCGATGCCGGCGCTTCGTCACCTTCTTCGACGTCCTCGTAGTACCGCGTGGCCCCACCCATGTCCGTCCGTCCCTTCTCGCCCGGTCGCCGCAGCTTGGGCGTGGTGTCCGTACCGTGTCAAAACCGGCGTTGCTCACACCCCGGTGACGGTCAGCTCCCGGGCTCGGGGTCGCGGGGCAGGCCCAGGATGCGCTCTCCGATGACGTTGCGCTGCACCTCGCTCGTGCCTCCGGCGATGGTCAGACACCGGGCGGAGAGAAATCCCTGGCTCCACCGGCCCGCGTCGCCCTCGGTGGTGGCGCTGCGGGCACCGAGCTGCACGAGCCCGAACTCCTGGAGGCGTTGCTCGTGCTCGGCGCCGAGCAGCTTGCGCACGCTCGCTTCGGGTCCGGGCTCGACTCCCGACACCGACCGCAGCGTGGTGCGGGCGCCGAGCAGCGCCAACGACTGGGCCTCGGCCAGCAGGCTGCCGACACCGTCGAGGACGACGGTGTCTTCCGAGACGGCAGTGTCCTCCGACACGGCAGTGTCCTCCAACAAAGCAGTGCCGTCGGGGCCGACCGTGTTTTCGAGGCCAGCAGGGCCCACGGGACCATCGGCCTTGATGCCCTTCAGGATCCCCTCGATGCCGAAGCCCCAGGTGGCGCCGGCGGCCATGGACACGCGCTCGTTGGCCAGGGTGGTGCGGGCCAGGCGCCATCCGCCGTTGACCTGCCCCACGACGCAGTCGTCGGGTACGAAAACGTCGGTGAAGAACACCTCGTTGAACATGGCCGCACCGGTGATCTCGCGCAGCGGTCGCACCTCGATGCCCTCGGTGTGCATGTCGACGATGAAATAGGTGATGCCCTCGTGCTTGGCGGCGTCGGGATCGCTCCTCGCCAGACAGATCCCCCAATCGGCTCGCATGGCGATCGAGGTCCACACCTTCTGGCCGTTGAGCACCCAGCCACCGTCGTGGCGGGTGGCACGCATCGACAGGGAGGCGAGATCGCTGCCGGCCCCGGGCTCGCTGAACAACTGACACCACACGAGCTCACCCCGCATGGTGGGCCCGACCCAGCGCTCCTGCTGCTCGGGGCTCCCGTGGGCGATGATGGTGGGCAGCGCCCACGCCCCGACGGCGAGATGAGGTCGGTGCACGTGGGCGGCGGCGAGCTCCTCGTCGATCACGAGCTGCTCGACGGGGCCGGCACCGCGTCCCCACGGCACCGGCCAGTGCGGCATGAGGAGCCCGGCGTCGACGAGCCGACGACGACGTTCGTCATGGTCGGGCGCGGCGGCCACCTCGGCGACCACGGCCCGGACCTGCTCCCGGATGCGCTCGGCTTCCTCGGGGAGATCCAGCGCGAGACGGCGGCGACTGCCGTCCAGGGCGGCACGCGTCGCCTCGACCCGCAGAGCGGAGCTCGGTCCCACCAGCTGGCGAAGCGTCAGCGCCCGGCGCAGGTACAGGTGGGCGTCGTGCTCCCAGGTGAAGCCCATACCCCCCAGGATCTGGATGCAGCTCTTGGCGCACTCGACATAGGCATCGAGGGCGAAGGCCCCGGCCAGCACGGCCGACAGCTGGGCCTGGGCGGCGTCGCCGGCGTCGGCGGCCTGAGCGGTGTCCCACGCCAGCGCCGTCGCCTGCTCCACCGCCACCAGCATGTCGGCGAGACGGTGCTTGATGGCCTGGAACTGCCCGATGGGACGCCCGAACTGACGGCGTTCGATGGCGTAGGCCGTCCCGACGTCGAGGCACCAGCGCGCCCCGCCGGCACACTCCGCGGCGGCGAGGACGAGGGCGGTGTCGCGCACCATGGTGCTCGACACCGCGGGCAGTTGCCGTTCGGGCCCGACCCCGAGGCCTTCCACGCCGATCGTTCCCACCCGGCGGGTCGGGTCGAGGCTGCCGAGCGGACCGGGGGTAACCCCGGGCGCATCGAGATCGACGACGCACCACACGACAGCGCCACCCTCGCCGCCAGCACCCTCGACGGCGACAGGGGCCAGCAGCCGCTTCGCCAGGGTGGCGCCCAGCACGGGCCCCACCTCGCCGTGGACGTCGAGCGAGCCGTCGCTCGCCCGCCGGCCGGTCAGGTTCCCGGCCCCGGGGAGGACCACAGCGGTGGGGACGGTGCCGTCGGCCATACCCGGCAGCAGTGCCTTGCGCTGGGGGTCGTCCGCCCCGGCCGCCACCACGGCGGCACAGAGCATGGTGGAGAGTGCCGGACCGGGCATCACGGCCCGCGCCATCTCCTCGACGACCACGGCGAGCTCGAGCATGCCGAAGCCCTGGCCGCCGTACTCCTCGGCAACGTGGATGCCGAGCCACCCCTGGGCGGCCAACTCGTCCCAGAACGGCGGCATGGTCTCGGTGTCGGCGTCGAGCAGGGCGCGGGGCACCTGGGGCGGGCAGCGCGCCTCGAGCCATCGCCGCACCGTGCGGCGCAACTCCTCGTGGTCCTCCCCGATGCCGATGGGCATGCCCTACTCCCTGTCCGGTGTCCGTTGCGTCCGGCGGTCCGTCAGAACCAACCGATGAGGTGGTCGATGGACCACACCTGCCCGCCGTGGGTCCCGAGGATCACCGCCGCGGCCAGAACCATCATGGCGTTCTGGCCCTGCTCCGCCCAGTCATGGATCATGAGGACGAAGTACAAGAGGTTGAGGGCGATACTGGCGAAGGCGGCCACGGGGGTGAGGAACCCGAGGGTCAGTCCGATCCCGAGCGACAGCTCGCTCATGAGGATCACCCACGTCATGGCCTTGGGATGGGGCTTGACCGCGGCGTCGAAGCCCTTGCCGACGAATTTCCACCGGTGCTTGGCGGCGATGTCGGCGGCCCAGTTGATCCCCGCCTGGCGCTTGATCCATGCCTCGAGGTTCTTGTGCCGGAAGCTCTCGAGCCACCACAACCCGAGCCCGATGCGCAGGACCGCCGCCCACTCGGGCCCGGTGAGAAGAGACGTCTTCACGCCGGGAGTCTCAGCCGCGGTGGATGAGGTTGAAGCGCGACGTGACCACGGGCTCCGACGTCTTCTCGTCCCGCCACACGGTCTCGGTCACGAGGAAGGTCATGGTCTTGCCCTTGGACTCCTTGGCGTAGGCGTCGGTGACGTGGCCCTCGCCCACGAGCACGTCCCCCACCACCACGGGGCGGTGGTAGATGAATTCCTGTTCGCCGTGGAGGATGATCCCGCCCTTGGCCATGAGCGGGCCGATGACCTCACCCATGGGGTTGCCCTTGGGCTTGTCGTCGGGCTGCTCCTCGGGGAACTCGCCCCAGGTCTGCATGACGAAGGGGAACGTCGGCGGCACGGGGATGGCGTCGAACCCGGCCTCGGCGGCGGCCCGGGGGTCGCGATAGACGGGGTTGGCGTCACACACCGCGGTGGCGAAGTTGGCGACCGGCCCGCGCTCGACGACGACCCGGGATTTGCTCATGGGCTTGCCGATGATCTTGCTCAGCTCGTCGTCCGACATCGTGCTCCTCCCCTGGCCGTGGCCTGTGTGGTCGCCATGCCCCATTGGCGCCGTGACACTGTGCCGCCAATGCGGGCCGCCCCGCCAATGGCGGGCGGCGGCGGGGTCCCCACCAGGGCCTCGTCACACCGATCGGGTCACACCCGCTGTCGGCCGACCCGCTTCGAGCGCATCCCGCTTCGGTCGGCCGGCTTCGAGCCCAATAGGGCCTTTGGTCCCTAGTGGTCGGAGCGCACATCCCTCAAGATGTCGGGAGCTTCGCCGCCTGCTGCTGTTCCCGGTCGGGGGCGAACACCGGGACGGTGCCGAACATGCCCCCGGCCACCACCCGGAGCTGTACGGACCGCCGGGCCCGTCCGATCGAGCAGCCCCCACAGTGATCGGACGGGCCCCGGCGTGCCCAGCGCCGACCGCCCCTGCTACCGTGCCGCGGCCCGCCCGAGACGCTCGAGACGCCTCCGGCGGCCCCGACGACCACGGTGAGGAAGCGATGCCCGAGTTCGAGACGCTCGGCTACGAGGAGTCCGACGGCGTGGCGTGGGTCACCCTGAACCGGCCCGACGTCATGAACGCCTTCAACACCACGATGCGGCGCGAGCTGCGCAGTGTGTGGCGCTGGCTA
>Ga0116219_10002790_pt1 | contig 14314 bp, 13 predicted proteins | sample Sb_taG_4_FD_91019 | JGI IMG/M metagenome (GOLD analysis project Ga0116219, IMG submission 91019) | Peat soil microbial communities from Weissenstadt, Germany - Sb_50d_6_BS metaG | ecosystem: Environmental > Terrestrial > Soil > Wetlands > Peat | place: Germany: Weissenstadt | collected 2010-09-21
CAATGGACCGCGGTGCTCTGAGTGTGCGCGCCAAGATCAAGGTGCGGCTTACTCAGTTGCGTCCGCCCGCCGACGTCGAGACCGAGCTGTTCGGTCAAAACGGCTGGCAGCCAGGCGAATCCTGGATCGCTGAAACCACGCTGGGCCGGGTGATGTTCAACGAGTTGCTGCCTGTGGGGTATGCGTTCGTGAACAAGCAAATGCACAAGAAGGTGCAGGCGGCGATCATCAACGACCTCGCCGAGCGCTACCCGATGATCGTGGTCGCCCAGACCGTCGACAAGCTCAAGGATGCCGGTTTCTACTGGGCCACCCGGAGCGGAGTGACGGTCTCCATGGCTGATGTGTTGGTTGCACCCGGCAAGAAGGAGATCCTCGACTTCTACGAGGAGCGGGCCGACAAGGTCGAAAAGCAGTTCCAGCGTGGCGCTGTGAACCACGACGAGCGCAATGAGGCGCTGGTGGAGATCTGGAAGGAAGCCACCGACGAGGTCGGTGAGGCGCTGCGGGAGCACTACCCCGCCGACAACCCGATCATCACGATCGTCGACTCGGGTGCCACGGGTAACTTCACCCAGACCCGGACGCTGGCCGGCATGAAGGGCCTGGTGACCAACCCCAAGGGTGAGTTCATCCCGCGTCCGGTCAAGTCGTCCTTCCGCGAGGGCCTGACCGTGCTGGAGTACTTCATCAACACCCACGGCGCCCGAAAGGGCTTGGCGGACACCGCGTTGCGTACCGCCGACTCCGGGTACCTGACCCGTCGTCTGGTGGACGTGTCGCAGGACGTCATCGTCCGCGAGCACGACTGCCAGACCGAGCGCGGCATCGTCGTCGAGCTCGCCGAGCGCCAGCCCGACGGCACCCTGATCCGCGACCCGTACATCGAAACCTCGGCGTACGCGCGGACTTTGGGTACCGACGCGGTCGACGAGGCCGGAAAGGTCGTCGTCGCGCGTGGTGAAGACCTGGGTGACCCGTCGATCGACGCCTTGCTGGCGGCGGGCATCACGCAGATCAAGGTGCGTTCGGTGCTGACGTGCACCACCGGCACCGGCGTGTGCGCGACCTGCTACGGGCGCTCCATGGCCACCGGGAAGCTGGTCGACATCGGCGAAGCCGTCGGTATCGTCGCGGCCCAGTCCATCGGCGAGCCCGGCACGCAGCTGACGATGCGGACCTTCCACCAGGGTGGTGTCGGTGAGGACATCACCGGCGGTCTGCCTCGCGTGCAGGAGCTGTTCGAGGCCCGCGTGCCGCGCGGCAAGGCGCCGATCGCCGACGTCACCGGGCGGGTCCGCTTGGAGGACGACGACCGCTTCTACAAGATCACCGTCATTCCCGACGACGGCGGCGAAGAGGTCGTGTACGACAAGCTCTCGAAACGGCAACGGCTGCGTGTGTTCAAGCACGAGGACGGTTCCGAGAAGGTGCTTTCCGACGGTGACCACGTCGAGGTGGGCCAGCAGCTGATGGAAGGCTCGGCCGACCCGCATGAGGTGCTGCGCGTGCAGGGCCCCCGCGAGGTGCAGATCCACCTGGTCCGCGAGGTCCAGGAGGTCTACCGTGCTCAGGGTGTGTCGATCCACGACAAGCACATCGAGGTGATCGTTCGCCAGATGCTGCGCCGCGTCACCATCATCGACTCGGGCGCGACGGAGTTCCTGCCCGGCTCGCTGATCGACCGTGCGGAGTTCGAGGCGGAGAACCGCCGGGTGGTGGCCGAGGGCGGCGAGCCCGCCGCCGGCCGTCCGGTGCTGATGGGTATCACGAAGGCGTCGCTGGCCACCGACTCGTGGCTGTCCGCGGCGTCGTTCCAGGAGACCACCCGGGTCCTGACCGATGCGGCGATCAACTGCCGCAGCGACAGGCTCAACGGTCTGAAGGAGAACGTGATCATCGGAAAGCTGATCCCGGCCGGTACGGGCATCAACCGCTACCGCAACATCCAGGTGCAGCCGACCGAGGAGGCCCGGGCCGCCGCGTACACGATCCCGTCCTACGAGGATCAGTACTACAGCCCGGACTTCGGCCAGGCCGCCGGAGCCGCCGTTCCGCTGGACGACTACGGCTACTCGGATTATCGGTAATTCGCAACGAAAAGGCCCCGGGCATGTTGCCCGGGGCCTTTTCTTCTCGCCAGGCGTCATATCGCCGCCGACTGTGCGGCTAGCCGCACGTTCGCTGTCGAGTGTGCGGCCAGCCGCACGTTCGTGAGCGGGTGAGGCCACGTCCGCTGCCGCGACAGCTAAGGCGGCACGGGCGATAGCGACATTGGAAACCACACACGGACCGTATTGTCTGTATGCCATCGCATCGGAGAGCTACGGGAACTTCCCAAGCGACGAGGTGGCTTGCTTCCCAGTGACATTTCGCGTGTGCTAACGGACGACGGTGAACAGCCTCGCGATCTTGGTGGAACGAAGTCGTACGGAGGAGGCGGGAAGTGATGGGCGAGCCGGCCGGGGTCGGAACCAATACTGCGCCTCCGGAGGAGCGGTTGGTTTACGACGACCGCGTCGCGCCAGACCTGGTTGGCCACCTCGTAGGTGCGCGCGCCGACAGATTCCCAGCGGTCGGCCGCTTCCGTCAGATGTTCGGTGGGCCAAGCCAGCAGCTGCGAGAGACCTGGAAACACTGCAACCGCTGACATCGCTAAACGCTAGTCACCGAACGACCGACAGATTCCCAGTGGTCGGCCGCGTCGGCTTCATTGGCGATGTAGCGAGTGTCGGCTTCGACGACGTTCGCGGCGCGGGTGCCTACCCGCGCGGCCAGCGCCGATGTGAAAGCAGTGACGTTAGCGTGGGCGGCGGTAACCGCTGCCGCGCTGGCCTGACAGGACCATCCCCGCCCCGCCGGAGCCGCCGTTGTGTCAAGGTCGCTTACCGAGGCGCCCCACCGGGCGGCGATCGCTTGCAGACCCCCGGAATCCACACGCACTTGCCGCTGCATAGGTAAGAGTTTATTGGGATTGTCGGGCAGCGAAAGTCAGCTGCAAGGGCAGCCAGGCCAGGGCCACTCACTACACTGGCCACGTGTTCATCGGCTCGCACGTCCGCAACGACGACCCCCTCGCCGCCGCGCAGGCGGACGGCGCCGACGTGGTCCAATTCTTCCTCAGCAACCCGCAGAGCTGGAAGAAACCGAAGCCGCGTGACGACGCCGAGACGCTGAAGGCGTCGGCCGTGCCGCTGTACGTCCACGCGCCGTATCTCATCAATGTGGCATCGGCCAACAACCGCGTCCGCATCCCGTCGCGAAAGATCCTGCAGGACACCTGTGACGCGGCCGCGGAAATCAACGCCACGGCGGTGATCGTGCACGGCGGCCACGCCGACGACAACGACATGGAGGCCGGCTTCGAGCGGTGGGTCAAGGCGCTGGACTACCTCAAGACAGAGGTGCCGGTGTATCTGGAGAACACCGCCGGCGGCGACCATGCGATGGCCCGCCATTTCGAGACCATCGGCCGGCTGTGGGATCACATCGGAGACAAGGGCATTGGCTTTTGCCTGGACACCTGTCACGCGTGGGCCGCGGGTGAGGCGCTGATCGATGCGGTCGAGCGGATAAAGGCGCTGACCGGACGAATCGACCTGGTGCACTGCAACGACTCGCGGGACGCGGCGGGCTCCGGCGCCGACCGGCACGCCAACTTCGGTACCGGCCAGATCGATCCGGACCTGCTCGTCGCGGTGGTCAAGGCCGCCGACGCACCGGTGATCTGTGAAACCGCCGACGAGGGGCGCAAGGACGACATCGCGTTCCTGCGGGAGCACACGAGCGGCTGACTCGGCATGCCCCGTCGAGTTGCCCTGCTGCTAGGCGCTGTCCTCGTCGCCGCCGGGTGCACACCGGGTGAGCCGGCGCCGTCGTCCGGCTTCGTCAACGGCGTCAGCGTTCACACCATCAGCGTCGGCGGACACGACCGCGGCTATCGGCTCTACAGGCCCGCCGGATTGTCCCCGTCCGCCCCGCTGGTCGTCATGCTGCACGGCGCATTCGCCAGCGCCGAGCAGGCCGAAAGAGATTACGGCTGGGACGAATTGGCCGACACCGCTAAGTTCGCCGTCGCCTATCCGGACGGCCTGCACCGAACCTGGAATTCCGGGGGCGGCTGCTGCGGGCGGTCGGCCCGCGAAGGCGTCGACGACGTCGGATTCATCACCGCGGCGGTGGCCGACATCGCCAGAAACGTCAGCATCGACCCCGCCAAGGTCTACGTCACGGGCATCAGCAACGGCGGCATCATGTCCTACACGCTCGCCTGCAACACCGGCGCGTTCGCCGCGATCGGCCCGGACTCGGCGACGCAGCTCGACGCATGTCCGTCACCGCATCCCACGTCCGTAATCCATATTCACGGCACCGCGGATCGGCTCGTCCCCTACAGGGGCGGGCAGGGCTTCAGCGTCATCAACGGTCCCTCGGTGGCGGAGGTCAATGCGTTCTGGCGCAACGTCGATCGCTGCGTCGCGCCGACCGACACGACCAGCGGTCCGGTGACCACGTCGACGGCCGCATGCCCCGACAATCGCGGCGTCGTGCTCGTCACCGTCGACGGCGGCGGCCACGACTGGCCCCCCTTTGCCACCCAGACGCTCTGGCAGTTCTTCGCGGCCCATCCCGGCTGACCATTACACCTCTTGTGCGGCTGTTGAGAAAATGTAATATTGGGTGCATGCCAGACACCCATGTCGTCACCAACCAGGCCCCGCCGCTGGAGAATGAGAACCCCGCGGCCTTCCCGGTGCTCGTCGAGGCCCTGATCCGCGAGGGCGGGCAGTGGGGCCTGGACGAAGTCAACGAAGTCGGCGCGCTCTCCGGGTCGAGGCAAGGGCAGCGGTGGGGTGAGTTGGCCGACCGCAACCGGCCCATCCTGCACACGCACGACAGGTACGGGCACCGCGTCGACGAGGTGGAATACGACCCGGCCTACCACGAGCTGATGCGCGCGGCGATCGCCCACGGTCTGCACGCCGCGCCGTGGGCCGACGACCGCCCGGGTGCCCACGTGGTGCGCGCCGCCAAGATGTCGGCGTGGAACTGCGAGCCCGGGCACGTGTGCCCCATCTCGATGACCTACGCCGTCGTCCCGGCGCTGCGCCACAACCCCGAACTGGCGGCGGTGTACGAGCCGCTGCTGACGAGCCGGGAGTACGACCCGGAGCTCGTGCTGGCCACCACGAAAGCCGGCATCACCGCCGGCATGTCGATGACCGAGAAGCAGGGCGGCTCCGACGTGCGTGCGGGCACCACGCAGGCGACCCCCGACGGCGACGGCACCTACAGGCTCACCGGGCACAAGTGGTTCACCTCGGCGCCGATGTGCGACATCTTCCTGGTGCTGGCGCAGGCGCCGGGCGGACTGTCGTGCTTCATGTTGCCGCGGGTGTTGCCCGACGGCACCCGCAACCGGATGTTCGTGCAGCGGCTCAAGGACAAGTTGGGCAACCACGCCAACGCCTCCAGCGAGATCGAATACGACAGCGCGGTCGCATGCCTGGTCGGCGAGGAGGGCCGCGGCGTCCCGACCATCATCGAGATGGTCAACCTCACCCGGCTGGACTGCACCCTGGGCAGCGCCACCAGCATGCGCACCGGCCTGACCCGCGCCATCCACCACGCCCAGCACCGGAAAGCCTTCGGCGCCTACCTGATCGACCAACCGCTGATGCGCAACGTGCTCGCGGACCTGGCCGTGGAGGCCGAGGCCGCAACGATAGTGGCGATGCGAATGGCCGGGGCCACCGACAAGGCGGTGCGCGGCGACCAACGAGAGGCGCTGCTGCGCCGCATCGGCCTGGCCGCCAGCAAGTACTGGGTGTGCAAGCGGTCCACCCCGCACGCCGCCGAGGCGCTGGAGTGCCTGGGCGGCAACGGTTACGCCGAGGAATCCGGAATGCCGCGGCTGTACCGTGAGGCGCCGCTGATGGGGATCTGGGAGGGCTCGGGCAACGTCAGCGCGCTGGATACGTTGCGCGCCATGGCGACTCGCCCTGAATGCATCGAGGTGCTGTTCGACGAACTCGGCGAGAGCGCGGGCCAGGACCCGCGGCTCGGCGGCCACGTCGAACGGCTGCGGACGCAACTGGCCGATCTCGACACCATCGCCTATCGCGCCCGCAGGGTCGCCGAGGACATCTGCCTGGCGATGCAGGGGTCGCTGCTCGTGCGCCACGGCCACCCGGCGGTCGCCGAGGCGTTCCTGACCACCCGGCTCGACGGCCAGTGGGGCGGGGCGTTCGGCACCATGCCGACCGGGCTGGACCTGGCGCCCATCCTGGAGCGGGCCCTGGTAAAGGGCTGAGCCCCAACATGACTCACGCGATCAGGCCGGTCGAATTCGACAACCTGAAGACGATGACCTATGAGGTCACCGACCGGGTTGCGCGGATCACCTTCAACCGTCCGGAAAAGGGCAACGCGATCATCGCGGACACTCCGCTGGAGCTCTCGGCGTTGGTGGAGCGCGCCGACCTCGACCCGGGCGTCCACGTCATCCTGGTGTCCGGTCGCGGCGAGGGTTTCTGCGCGGGCTTCGACCTGAGCGCCTACGCTGACCGCACCGGCTCAGCCGGCGGGACCGGCGCCTACCAGGGCACCGTGCTCGACGGCAAAACGCAGGGGATCAACCACCTGCCGAATCAGCCATGGGACCCGATGATCGACTACCAGATGATGAGCCGCTTCGTGCGCGGGTTCTCCAGCCTGATGCACGCCGACAAGCCCACCGTGGTCAAGATCCACGGCTACTGCGTGGCCGGCGGCACCGACATCGCCCTGCACGCCGATCAGGTGATCGCCGCCGCCGACGCCAAGATCGGCTACCCGCCGACGCGGGTATGGGGCGTCCCGGCGGCGGGCCTGTGGGCGCACCGGCTCGGCGACCAGCGCGCCAAACGCCTGTTGTTCACGGGCGACTGCATCACCGGAGCGCAAGCGGCCGAATGGGGCCTGGCGGTGGAGGCGCCAGATCCCGGGGACCTCGACGAGCGCACCGAGCGGCTCGTGCAGCGCATCGCGGCCGTGCCTGTCAACCAGTTGATCATGGTCAAGCTGGCGCTCAATTCGGCGCTGCTGCAACAGGGTGTCGCCACCAGCAGAATGGTCAGCACCGTGTTCGACGGCGTCGCCCGCCACACCCCCGAGGGGCACGCGTTCGTCGCCGACGCTGCCGAGCACGGCTTCCGCGACGCGGTGCGGCACCGCGACGAGCCCTTCGGCGATTACGGCCGCCAAGCGTCTTCGGTGTAGGCAGGTGTGAGCCTTGCGCAACATGAAGCCCAACATGACGGCCCGGTCGGTGGTGCTCAGTGTGCTGCTCGGCGCCCATCCGGCGTGGGCGAGCGCCAGCGAGTTGATCGGGCTCACCGCCGATTTCGGTATCAAGGAGTCGACGTTGCGGGTGGCGCTGACCCGCATGGTCGGCGTCGGCGACCTGGTCCGGTCCGCGGACGGCTACCGGCTCTCGGACCGCCTGCTGGCCCGCCAGCGCCGGCAGGACGACGCGATGCGCCCCCGCACGCGTCCGTGGCGCGGCGAGTGGCTGTTGGTGGTCGTCACCAGCGTGGGCACCGACGCCCGCACTCGGGCCGCGTTGCGAAACACGATGCACGAGAAGCGCTTCGGTGAACTGCGTGAAGGGGTGTGGATGCGGCCGGCCAATCTCGACCCGGAACTGGACGCCGACGCTGCGTCCCGGGTTCGGATCCTCAGGGCACGCGACGCTGCACCCGAGCAGCTCACCGGCAAGCTCTGGGACCTCGCCGCGTGGGCGAAAACCGGCCACCGGCTGCTCGCCGACTTGGCTCAAGCGTCCGACGTTCCCGGACGCTTCCTCGTGGCCGCGGCGATGGTGCGTCACCTCCTCACCGACCCGACGCTGCCGGTCGAACTGCTGCCCGCCGACTGGCCCGGCGGCCGGCTGCGCGACGCGTACCACGACTTCGCCACCGAATTGGCGCAGCGACGTCAACCAACTCAACTCGTGGAGGTGACATGACTGATCCGGTGCGGGTCGAGCGCAAGGGCCCGGTGACGACGGTGATCATCAACCGGCCGGCGGCGCGCAACGCGGTCAACGGACCGACGGCCGCCGCGCTGTACGAAGCGTTCGAGGAATTCGACCGCGACGACACCGCCTCCGTGGCCGTGCTGTGGGGCGATGGCGGAACATTCTGTGCTGGAGCGGATTTGAAAGCCTTCGGCACGCCCGACGCCAATGCCGTGCACCGGACGGGTCCCGGCCCGATGGGTCCGTCGCGAATGGTGCTGTCCAAACCCGTGATCGCCGCGGTGAGTGGCTACGCGGTCGCCGGAGGTCTGGAGCTGGCCATCTGGTGCGATCTGCGGGTGGCCGAGGAGGACGCCGTGTTCGGGGTGTTCTGCCGGCGCTGGGGAGTGCCGCTCGTCGACGGCGGCACCGTGCGGCTGCCGCGGCTGATCGGCCAAAGCCGGGCGATGGACCTGATTCTCACCGGCCGTGGTGTCAAGGCCGACGAAGCGCTGGCCATGGGTTTGGCCAATCGCGTGGTGGCCAAGGGCCGGTCCCGGCAGGCCGCCGAGGAACTGGCGGCTCAGCTCGCGGCGCTGCCGCCGGAGTGCATGCGGGCCGATCGGCTGTCGGCCCTCAACCAGTGGGGACTGCCGGAGTCCGAGGCGCTCGACTTCGAATTCGCCAGCATCTCCCGTGTTGCCGCCGAGGCAAACGACGGCGCCGGCAGGTTCGCGGCGGGCGCCGGCCGCCATGGCGGGCCGGCCGGTTAGCCGTCAGCTGCCCTTGTTGATCGCGTTGCCCGAGCCGAGGTTGTCGACCTTGGGAGCACCGTCCTTGTAGGTGATGGTGTTGTCGACGCCCACCACGCTGATGCGTGTGTTGACCCTGTCCAGGGTGACCTTGTTGTTCGCACCGCCGATGGTCAGCGTCTCGCAGGTCCCGGTGACGGTCAGCGTGTTGTTGGAGCCGCCCACATTCAGCGATTTGCCGTTACCGCAGTCAAGCGTGGCCGTGGTCCCCATGGACCCGTAGTTCAGCGTGTTCCCGATCTCGATCGACGCGGTCGTGCTCGCGCCGCTGGTGCTGATGGGCGCCGCGGTGCCGCTCGTCGTCGTGGTGGGGCCGGCCGCCGTTGTTGTCGTCGAAGACCCCGCGGGCGGGTTGGCCGTCGAACTGCAACCGGCCAGCACCAAAGCCGCGGCGGCCGGCGCCAGGGCGAGTGCGGCCAGCCTGGACGAGTGGTCACCGAAATGCGCGCACATCGATCCTCATTCCCCTTGGTTGGTCCCGGTGGCTCAGCCGGGCACCTGCTGGAGCCGGTTGGTCATGCCCAGTTCGCGGCCGCGGTCCCAGATGAACGGCTGACCGCTGTGGTAGAACACCGTCTCGTCCCAGCCGTAGACGGTGATGTCGTGCGAAACCGATTCGGCGACAACGGTGTTCGACGAGCCCATCACCGTCACCGCGTAGCAGCTGCCCAATGCCGTGACCCTGTTCTGGGTGCCGTTGACGAGCAGTGTCGAATCGTTGCAGTCCACAGTCTGTTCGATGCCCTGCCCGATGACGTGCGTGTCGCCGTTCTTGGCGTGCGCGGCCGGCGGTGGGACGGCGGCGGCCAGGGCACAGGTGGCGAGGGCGCAGGTGGCCAGCGACTCGGCGACGGTTCTCCTGTTCACTGGGACCCCTTTAAGACGGTCGAATGAGCCGTGACTGACATTACGTGCATCGGCCTGCCCAAGGCAGTCTTCACGGCCATTTGCCGGCCCCGCCCGCTCGGCTCGTGAGTTTCGCGGCCCGCGTCAACTAGAGTCATTAGTTACCGCTCCGTCCGTCGCCAACCGGCGGCGACCGATCATCGCAATCGAAGGGCGATCGTCATGGCAGCTCAGCCGGAAACGCCGACGGCGCCGCGCCAGCGCGCGGGGCGATCCGGCGCCCGCCCGGCCAAGCTGAGCCGCGAAGGCATCGTCGATGGCGCGCTCACCTTCCTCGATCGGGAGGGCTGGGACTCACTGACCATCAACGCGCTGGCCAACCAGTTGGGGACCAAGGGGCCGTCGCTGTACAACCACGTCGACAGCCTGGAGGACCTCCGCCGCGCGGTGCGGATCCGGGTCATCGACGACATCATCACCATGCTGAACAGGGTCGGCGAGGGTCGCGCCCGCGACGACGCGGTGCTGGTCATGGCGGGCGCCTACCGCAGCTACGCCCATCACCACCCCGGGCGCTACTCGGCTTTCACCCGGATGCCCCTGGGCGGCGACGACCCCGAGTACGCGGCCGCGACCAGGGGGGCGGCCGCGCCGGTGATCTCCGTGTTGTCGTCCTACGGTCTCGACGGCGGCGAGGCGTTCCACGCGGCGCTGGAATTCTGGTCCGCGCTGCACGGCTTCGTCTTGCTGGAGATGACCGGTGTCATGGATGACATCGACACCGACGCGCTGTTCTCCGATATGGTGCTGCGCCTGGCGGCGGGCCTGGGCAGGCGCACCGCGGACCAGGGCGCCCGGGGCTGAGGCCGCCGCTTTGACCCGCGCGACCGGCGGCGGGTATTGTGGAGGCTCGTGCCTGGCGGCTTACGGCGCCTGACCGTAAGGAAGTGGATGCCGGGCAAATTCGCATGTCCACGATGCATCGGAGCCGTTCCGCTGCGCGGCGCACGCGACACACCCGGCCGCGGGGTGGGGGTTGTCCCGAGGCAGGGCATAACTGCACGACAGAGACTTGAAACCGAAACGCCGAACACAGAAAGCCGGTAGATGCCAACCATTCAGCAGCTGGTCCGCAAGGGTCGTCGGGACAAGGTCGGCAAGGTCAAGACCGCGGCTCTGAAGGGCAGCCCGCAGCGCCGTGGCGTATGCACCCGCGTGTACACCACCACCCCGAAGAAGCCGAACTCGGCGCTTCGGAAGGTAGCGCGCGTGAAGCTGACGAGTCAGGTCGAGGTCACGGCCTACATCCCCGGCGAGGGCCACAACCTGCAGGAGCACTCGATGGTGCTGGTGCGTGGTGGCCGAGTGAAGGACCTGCCCGGCGTCCGGTACAAGATCATCCGCGGTTCGCTCGACACCCAGGGCGTCAAGAACCGCAAGCAGGCTCGTAGCCGTTACGGCGCCAAGAAGGAGAAGAGCTAATGCCGCGCAAGGGGCCCGCGCCCAAGCGTCCGTTGGTCAACGATCCTGTCTACGGATCGCAGCTCGTCACCCAGCTGGTGAACAAGGTTTTGATGCAGGGGAAGAAATCCCTGGCCGAGCGCATTGTCTATGCAGCGCTCGAAAATGCCCGCGAGAAGACCGGCACCGACCCGGTGATCACGCTCAAGCGGGCCCTGGACAACGTCAAGCCGGCCCTGGAGGTGCGTAGCCGCCGCGTGGGTGGTGCCACCTACCAGGTGCCCGTCGAGGTGCGTCCGGACCGGTCCACCACGCTGGCGCTGCGCTGGCTCGTCAGCTTCTCGCGGCAACGCCGGGAGAAGACCATGATCGAGCGCCTGGCAAACGAGATTTTGGATGCCAGCAATGGCCTCGGGGCCGCCGTCAAGCGACGTGAGGACACCCACAAGATGGCCGAGGCCAACCGCGCTTTTGCGCATTACCGCTGGTGATAGCTCCGGCGCGGAGCACCGAAGGCGGCGACATCCGGCAGTAGCCGCCGGACGACAAAACAAGCGAACCAAGCAATCGAAAGAGTGGGAAGACTTCTGTGGCACAGAAGGACGTGCTGACCGACCTGAGCAAGGTCCGCAATATCGGCATCATGGCGCACATCGATGCCGGCAAGACGACGACCACCGAGCGCATCCTCTACTACACCGGCATCAGCTACAAGATCGGTGAGGTGCACGACGGTGCCGCCACCATGGACTGGATGGAGCAGGAGCAGGAGCGGGGTATCACCATCACCTCGGCTGCCACGACTACGTTCTGGAAGGGCCACCAGATCAACCTGATCGACACCCCCGGGCACGTCGACTTCACCGTCGAGGTGGAGCGCAGCCTGCGGGTGCTCGACGGGGCCGTTGCCGTCTTCGACGGCAAGGAGGGCGTCGAGCCGCAGTCCGAGCAGGTGTGGCGGCAGGCCGACAAATACGACGTCCCGCGGATCTGCTTCGTCAACAAGATGGACAAGGTCGGCGCTGACTTCTACTTCTCGGTGAAGACCATGGAGGAGCGCCTCGGCGCCAATGTGATTCCGATCCAGTTGCCGGTCGGCTCCGAGGGCGAGTTCGAGGGCGTCGTCGACCTGGTCGAAATGAACGCCAAGGTGTGGCGTGGCGAGACGAAGCTGGGCGAGACCTACGACACCGTCGAGATCCCGGCCGACCTGCAGGAGAAGGCGGAGGAGTACCGCACCAAGCTGCTCGAGGCCGTCGCCGAAACCGACGAGGCACTGCTCGAGAAGTACTTCGGTGGCGAGCAACTCACCGTCGACGAGATCAAGGGTGCCCTGCGCAAGCTGACGATCTCCTCTGAGGCGTACCTGGTGCTGTGCGGCAGCGCGTTCAAGAACAAGGGCGTGCAGCCGATGTTGGATGCTGTCGTGGACTACCTGCCGTCGCCGCTGGACGTGCCGCCGGCCGTCGGGCACGTGCCCGGCAAAGAGGACCAGGAGGTGGTGCGCCACGCGACCACCGACGAACCCTTCTCGGCGCTGGCCTTCAAGGTCGCCACGCACCCGTTCTTCGGCAAGCTGACCTACGTTCGGGTGTATTCGGGCAAAGTCGATTCCGGCTCGCAGGTCATCAACGCGACCAAGGGGAAGAAGGAGCGGCTGGGCAAGCTGTTCCAGATGCACTCCAACAAAGAAAACCCGGTGGACACGGCCAGTGCCGGTCACATCTATGCGGTGATCGGGCTCAAGGACACCACCACGGGCGACACATTGAGCGATCCGAACAGCCAGGTCGTGCTGGAGTCGATGTCCTTCCCCGACCCGGTGATCGAAGTGGCAATCGAGCCGAGGACCAAGAGCGACCAGGAGAAGTTGAGCCTGTCGATCCAGAAGCTCGCCGAGGAAGACCCCACCTTCAAGGTGCACCAGGACGTCGAGACCGGCCAGACCGTGATCGGCGGCATGGGCGAATTGCACCTGGACATCCTGGTGGACCGGATGCGGCGCGAGTTCAAGGTCGAGGCCAACGTCGGCAAGCCGCAGGTGGCCTACAAGGAGACCATCCGTCGCGTGGTCGACAAGGTCGAGTACACCCACAAGAAGCAGACCGGTGGCTCTGGCCAGTTCGCCAAGGTGCTCATCGCCATCGCGCCGTTCAAAGGCGAAGACGGTGCGACCTACGAGTTCGAGAACAAGGTCACCGGTGGGCGCATCCCGCGTGAGTACATCCCGTCGGTGGACGCCGGTGCACAGGACGCCATGCAGTACGGCGTGCTGGCCGGCTACCCGCTGGTGAACTTGAAGGTCACCCTGCTCGACGGGGCCTTCCACGAGGTCGACTCGTCCGAGATGGCATTCAAGATCGCCGGTTCCCAGGTGCTGAAAAAGGCTGCCGCGCAGGCGCAGCCGGTCATCCTGGAACCGATCATGGCCGTCGAGGTCACTACGCCCGAGGACTACATGGGTGACGTGATCGGCGACCTGAACTCCCGCCGTGGCCAGATTCAGGCCATGGAGGAGCGGGCTGGTGCGCGTGTCGTCAAGGCGCACGTGCCGCTGTCGGAGATGTTCGGCTACGTCGGCGACCTGCGGTCCAAGACCCAAGGCCGGGCGAACTACTCCATGGTGTTCGACTCGTACGCCGAAGTGCCGGCGAACGTGTCGAAGGAGATCATCGCGAAGGCGACGGGTCAGTGAGCGTCAGCTCAGTGACAAGGAGCCGAGCAATTGGCCGAGCCAAGGCGACGGGTCAGTAGCATCCAGCACCAGCCGGAGTAACCTTGCCGGGTCATCAATGCCTTGGGCGCGGCACAACTGAAAACACCAACAGTGCTTAACAGCACCAACAAGTCGGAGGACACAAAGTGGCGAAGGCGAAGTTTGAAAGGACCAAGCCCCACGTCAACATCGGGACCATTGGTCACGTTGACCACGGCAAGACCACGTTGACCGCGGCTATCACCAAGGTTCTGCATGACAAATACCCCACATTGAACGAGTCGCGTGCGTTCGACCAGATCGACAATGCGCCCGAGGAGCGTCAGCGCGGTATCACCATCAACATCTCCCACGTGGAGTACCAGACCGAGAAGCGTCACTATGCGCACGTCGACGCCCCGGGCCACGCTGACTACATCAAGAACATGATCACCGGCGCCGCCCAGATGGACGGCGCGATCCTGGTGGTCTCCGCGGCCG
>Ga0116219_10002791_pt1 | contig 14314 bp, 14 predicted proteins | sample Sb_taG_4_FD_91019 | JGI IMG/M metagenome (GOLD analysis project Ga0116219, IMG submission 91019) | Peat soil microbial communities from Weissenstadt, Germany - Sb_50d_6_BS metaG | ecosystem: Environmental > Terrestrial > Soil > Wetlands > Peat | place: Germany: Weissenstadt | collected 2010-09-21
AGGGTACTGATCGTCAGACCGGAAGGGAAGCGCCCAGCGCCGTTGCCCTTCTGGTAGGTCAGGGGGCGGCTGCTTTGCCCGGGGCCGATGTCACCGGGGTTTCCCACCTTCAAGCGGAACCCGGGCGGCATGTAACCGACCGTCACCGCCCCCGAGCCACTGAGGACGACGGCATGAACGGTCGAGCTGCAGGCAACGGGTCGAGTCGACGTCGGGACTCCGTGCTTGCCACCTGGCGCCGACAGCGGACCGAGGACGGCTGCCGACAGGACCACGACGACGACGAGCCCTCCGGCCAATGCAGGCAGCACGAACCGCGAACCGGCGCTCCGCCCTGTGATCGCCTGAGTCCTCATGACGGCTTCCTTGTCCTGCATCGAGTGTAGGTCCCGGGTGCCTGCGGAACCGGCCGCGCACCCCAGCCGGACTCGAAGGGCGATGCCCTAGGATCGACAGCTCGACGACTCCGCTCATGGAGGCTCTCGGTCTGGCCGAGGTCGAGCACGATGCTCGCAACAATCGAATGCGCGTCCTCTAGCCGGAGGTGGACATGGAGACGAAGACGACCAGCGTGACGACGCCTGACGGACGCACGCTCTGCGTCGAGTCGGGTGGCGACATCGAGGGCCCACCGGTCCTCGTGCACGGCGGTACGCCGAACTCCCGGCACTTGGCCCCACCCTGGCTCGAAGACGCCGAGCGGCGTGGCGTACACCTGGTCAGCTACGACCGTCCGGGTTACGGCGGCTCGACCGCCCAACCCGGGCGAAGTGTTGCGGACTGCGCCGCGGACGTGCGCTCCATCGCCGAGGCCCTCAACATCGACCGGCTCGCTGTGTGGGGGATTTCGGGCGGTGGTCCCCATGCGCTCGCCTGCGCTGCTCTCTTGCCCGACCTCGTCAGCGCCGTCGCCTCGCTCGCCTCCCTGGCGCCCTATGGCGCCCCCGGCCTCGACTACTTCACGGGCATGGGGCAGGCCAACCTCGACGACATCAAGCTGTTCTTCGATGACCCGGTGGCTGCCCGGGAAAAGTCAGCCCGGGATCGGGACGAGTTCCTGGCCGGCACGCCGGAGCAGGTCCAGGAAGGCATGGCCTCGTTGCTGTCCGAGACGGATGCCGCCGTGATGAGCCATGAGCTCGCATCGTTCATGGTCACCTCCATGCAGGACGGCCTCGTCCCTGGGGATCAGGGATGGTGGGACGACAGCTGTGCCCACTTGGGCCCGTGGGGTTTCGCCTTCGATGCCATTCGCGTGCCGGTGCAGTTGTGGCACGGCGTCCACGACCAGTTCGTCCCGTTCCAACACGGCCAGTGGCTGGCCGCTCAGATTCCCGGCGTCGATGCGCACCTCACCGACACCGACGGCCATCTCACGCTGATGGTCAACCGCGTGCCCGCCGTGCACGAGTGGCTGTTGCAACACCGCTAATCGCGCACCAAGGGCTTGTAGTGGATGCGGTGGGGTTGGTCGGCGTCTACGCCGAGCCGGCGCTTGCGGTCGGCCTCGTAATCGCTGAAGTTGCCCTCCCACCAGCGAACCTCCGATTCGCCCTCGAAGGCGAGCACGTGCGTGGCGATCCGGTCGAGAAACCACCGATCGTGGCTGATAACGACCGCGCAACCCGGGAACCCACCGATGGCGTCCTCGAGGGCACGCAACGTGTCGACGTCGAGGTCGTTCGTCGGCTCGTCGAGCAGCAGGACGTTGCCGCCGCTCTTCAGCACTTTCGCCAGCTGTACCCGGTTGCGCTCCCCGCCGGAGAGCTGGCCGACCTTCTTCTGTTGGTCGCTGCCCTTGAAGCCGAAGCTCGCCACGTATGCGCGGGCGTGCAGCTCCCGGTTGCCGACGACGATCCGCTCGACGCCGCCCGTGATCTCGTCGAAGACCGTGGCCTCCGGCGAGAGGGCGTCCCGTGACTGGTCGACGTAGGCGAGCTCGACCGTCGAGCCGAGCTCGAGGGAGCCGTCGTCGGGCTTCTCCTGGCCCACGATCATGCGGAACAGCGTCGTCTTGCCGGCCCCGTTCGGCCCGATGATGCCGACGATTCCCCCCGGCGGCAGCAGGAACGACAGCCCGTCGATGAGCAGCCGATCGCCGAAGCCCTTGACCAACCCCTCGGCCTCGACGACACGATCGCCCAGGCGAGGCCCGGGCGGGATCGTGATCTCGAGCTTGTCCGCTCGGCGGTCGGCCGCCTCGGCCTCCGCCACGAGATCGTTGTAGGCGTTGATGCGTGCCTTGCCCTTTGACTGACGGGCACGCGGGGACATGCGGATCCACTCCAGCTCTCGCTCGAGCGCCTGCTGGCGTGCGCGGTCGGCCTTCTCCTCGCCGGCGAGGCGAGCCTGTTTCTGTTCCAGCCACGAGGAGTAGTTGCCCTGCCAGGGGATGCCGGCTCCCCGGTCGAGCTCGAGGATCCAGCCGGCGACGTTGTCGAGGAAGTACCGGTCGTGCGTGACCGCCACGACCGTGCCGGCGTACTCCTGCAAGGTGCGCTCCAACCAGGCAACCGATTCGGCGTCCAGGTGGTTCGTCGGCTCGTCGAGCAGGAGGAGGTCGGGCTGTGACAGCAGCAGACGGCAGAGCGCCACCCGCCGACGCTCGCCGCCGGACAGCGTCGTGACGTCGGCGTCACCGGGCGGGAGGCGCAAGGCGTCCATGGCGATGTCGAGCGTCCGCTCCAGATCCCAGGCGCGGGCGGCGTCGATCTTGTCCTGCAGATCCGCCTGTTCGGCCAGGAGTGAATCGAAGTCCGCCTCCGGCTCGCCCATGGCGGCGCAGACCTCGTTGTAGCGGTCGAGCAACGCCTTGGTCTCGGCGACGCCGTCGGAGACGTTGCCGAGCACGTCCTTGTCCGGATCGAGCTGCGGTTCCTGGGACAAGAAACCCACACTGAACCCCTGCGTGAGCCTCGCCTCACCCGTGAAGCCGTCGTCCAGCCCGGCCATGATCCGGAGCAGTGACGACTTCCCGGAGCCGTTCGAGCCGATGACTCCGATCTTGGCGCCGGGAAAGAACGCCAGGTTGATGCCTTTCAGCACTTCGCGGTCGGGCGGGTAGAAGCGACGCAGGTTCCGCATCGTGTAGATGTACTGAGCGGTCATGGCGACCAGTGTGGTGCAGGCGGGAGGTGGTGCGGGACCGGGCGCCTGGCAGGTCGCCGGCCGGCCGTACCCGTTCGCGCCCGGCCGTGCCCGTCGAGCCCGGCCGAGCGTGCCCGAGCCGGCGTCAGGCCGGAGCGGGATGAGCGGTGACGAACAGCGACCGCCCCGCCTCGACGTCTGGGTCGAGCCCGGCGGCATCGATGGCGTTCTCGATCTGCCAACCACCCTCGGTCACGAGCGCCAAGTGCTCGTCGCGGGGAAGGATCGTCCGCCAGGGCTCGGCGGTCGCAGTCGCCCGGCGGAGGTTGGCGGTGGCCGCGACCAGCTCGGAATCCACACCCGCTCGATGCGTCGCGAGGCTGGCTGTGAGAGTGCTGCCGGCGGCGGCGCTCAAGTGCAGTGCAGCCAGAAGCCGGCGGATCGTTGGCCTGTCGAGATACACGAGCAGGCCCTCGCAGATGAACAGCGACGAGGAGCCTGAGTCGTGCCCGGCGGCCGCCAACACGACGCCGACATCGTCGTGGCGAAAGTCGACGGGCGCCAGCACCAAGGGCTCGCCGGGGCGCTGGAGCGTCCGCAGGCGCGCCGACTTGTCCGCCTGCGTCGCCGGGTGGTCGAGCTCGAAGAACCTCACGCCAGGGGACCGGAACCGTAACGCCCGATCGTCATAGCCGGCGCCGAGGACGACGACTTGGCGGACGCCGGCCGAGACGGCACCGAGAACCTGTTCGTCGAAGAAACGAGTTCGCGCCGCCAAGTCCGGACGCGTCCAGCCCTCCGGCGGTGGCCGCATCCCCGAGCAGAGGTGCACCTGGGCGTCGGGATCTCCTTCCGGCGTATGCGGGCGCGTCAGCCCGCAACGCGTGAGTGCGACCACCTGGCTCGTCCTCGACGGGGAGTCGGCGATCATCGCCCGCAGCCGGGCGCCACCGGCCCGTCAGGCATCGTCTTCCGAGTCGATGCCGTGAGCGTGCCCGAGGGCGACGAGCGCCCCCAGCGTGGCTCGGGTGTTGGTCACGGCGGCGGCTCCGACCCGTGACGTCAGGTCGGCGTCGACACGGCCGGCATCGAACAGGGCGGCCCGGATGGCCACTACGAGCTGCCTTCCGGGTTGGCCTCCCACCACTGGCACCACCACTCGGCGCCGACGAGGATGCGCACTTTCGGGTGCCAGCAGTACGAGATGTCCTTGTAGGGCTCGAGGAGGTAGCGGCAGTTCTCGCACTTCTCGTCGCCTGACGGCTTGCCTTTGAGCACGGCGTTGTCAGCCAGGTGGCGCAGTTCGATCGCCAGTTTCTCGTCGATCTCTTTCGGCTCTGGCTCAGGGATCACGTAGTCGGACACGATCGGAACTTACCCGCGGCCCGACCTCGGGCCGTGCGCGCGCACCGGCCGGTGGCGGCGGTGGCGGCGGACTTGCGGCCGGGGCCTGGACTATAATTCATCACGTGATGAAATGCAGAGCCCCGGGAGGTGGCCGATGAGCTCGACACCGGCGATCGTGGTGCAGGACCTGGTCGTGGATCGAAGCCGGCGCAGGGTGCTCCACGGCTTGAGCTGTCAGGTTCCCGCAGGCCAGGTGACCGGCCTCCTCGGGCCGAGCGGCAGTGGCAAGACGACGTTGCTGCGATGCCTCGTCGGGGTGCAGCGGGTGCGGTCGGGCCTGGTCACCGTGGCGGGGATCCCGGCCGGCGATCGGGCGCTGCGCACCCGCGTCGGATACGTCACACAGGCCCCGTCGGTGTACGCCGACCTCTCGGTTCGCGACAACCTCCGCTATTTCGCCGTCCTGGCCGGATCCGCCGAGGCGCAAGCTCGGGTGGACGACACGATGGCGACCGTCGGACTGGCCAACCGGGGAGGCGATCGCGTCGCCAGACTGTCCGGGGGCGAGCACGCCCGTGTGTCACTCGCCTGCGCCCTCGTCGGCGCGCCTGATGTCCTCGTCCTCGACGAGCCGACCGTCGGCCTCGACCCGGTACTGCGCCGAGACCTCTGGCACCTCTTCCACGAGCTGGCCGATCACGGGGCCACGGTCCTCGTGAGCAGTCACGTGATGGACGAGGCAGCTCGCTGCGACCGTCTCCTGCTCCTTCGCGAAGGCCGTCTCGTCGCCGACGACACGCCGGCGGCGATCCGGGCGGCGACCGCGACCGCCGATCTCGAAGAGGCGTTCCTGCGTCTGGCCGAAGGCCAGGAGGTGCAGTCATGAGCCCGCGCATCACGCTTGCGACGGCGGCTCGGGTCCTGCGGCAGTTACGCGGCGACCGGCGCACCGTGGCGATGCTGATGGTCGTGCCGAGCGTCTTGATGGTGCTGCTGCGGTACGTCCTCAACAGCAACCCCGAGGTCTTCGACCACATCGGCCTTCAGCTCTTGGGGATCTTCCCGTTCGTCACCATGTTCCTCGTCACGTCGGTGGCGATGCTGCGGGAGCGGACGAGTGGCACGTTGGAGCGCCTCCTCACGACTCGGCTCGCAAAACTCGACCTGCTCCTCGGCTACGCCCTCGCCTTCGGTCTCGCCGCTCTCGCACAAGTGGGGATCGCCACGGCGATCACAATGGGCTGGCTCGGGCTGCAGATCGTCGGAGGCGTCGGCTGGGCGGTGACCCTCGCCGTCGCCAGCGCCCTGCTCGGCATGGCGCTCGGATTGTTCGTCAGCGCTTTCGCCAAGACGGAATTCCAAGCCGTGCAGTTCATGCCGGCAGTGGTGCTCCCTCAGATCCTCCTGTGCGGGCTGCTCGTCCCCCGGGATCAGATGCTGGACGTCCTCCACTGGGCAAGCGACGTGCTGCCGCTCTCCTACGTAGTCGACGGCATGGCGCGGGCGCAGAGCACGGTGAGCGCCAGCCCGCTCGGCGACATCGCCGTGGTCGCCGGCTGCATCTTGGCGGCCCTTGGGCTTGGCGCCGTCACGCTGCGCCGACGGACGCCCTGATGGCCCGGACGGGCCGGCGCCCGGGGGAGTCCGGCAGCCGGGAGGCCATTCTCGACGCCGCCCGCACCGCCTTCGGGGAGCGGGGGTTCAACGACGCGAGCGTCCGTGACATCGCTGGACGGGCCGGGGTCGACGCAGCCCTCGTCCATCACTTCTACGGGACGAAGGAACAGCTCTTCGCCGCAGCGATGCGGTTGCCGGTCGACCTGGCGGTGGCGATACCCGCACTACTGGAGGGGGGAGTGGGGGGTCTTGGGGAGAGGGTGGTGGGTTTCTTTCTGGCGGCCTTCGAGGCCGGCGGCGAGCAGAACACCCTGCTCGCGCTGCTCCGCAGCGCTGCCAGCCACGAACGCTCCGCCACGATGGTCCGCGAGTTCGTCACCAAAGCCGTGCTGGGGCCCGTAGCCGCCTCGCTCGATCGGCCCGATCCCGAGCTGCGGGCGAGCCTCGTCGGCTCCCAACTGATCGGGCTGGCGATGATGAGGTACGTGGTGAAGGTGGAGCCGCTGGCGTCGGCGGACCCACGGACGGTCGTGGCAGCGGTGGCGCCGACGATCCAGCGGTACCTCACCGGCGACCTCGGCTGAGCGGGCGCCACCGGCCGGCCGACTCCGCGCGACTCGCGATCGTGGCTGGGAGAGCACCTTCGCGGCGCGGGTCGAGCCCGACAGTCCTAGTTTGCTGACTCTTGTGTCGGCGGCGGCGTCCATTCGGGCAGCGTCAGTTCGACGCGAAACCCACCGCCGCCCGATCGCCCGATCTCCGTTGTACCGCCGGCCCGTTCGGCCGACCGCCGGACGATGTCGAGGCCGAGCCCGGTGCCCGCATTTCGACCTGGCTCCGACGACGGCGGCTCGGCTGACGTCGCCATGCCCTCGTCTTCGACGACGAGCGCCCAAGTTCGCGAGCTCGGCGAGCTCTGCCGAACCTCCACGCGGAAGCCCGTTTCTTCGGGCGTGTGGGCAAAGATGTTCGAGAGCACGGCGTCGATGACGGCCTCGAGGTCGTCCTTGTCGAGCCCGACCTCGACGCGACGCGAGGGCGCGGCAACCTCGAAGCGCCGGCGCTGCGACCTCGCGAGGAGGGTCCAGAAGGCCATTCGGTCACGCAGCGCGCCGGCGAGATCCGCGTGGCCCGACAGCCGGGGCGGCTCGCGAGTCTCCCGAATCAAGCGGTTCACCGCCGCCTCCAACGATTCGAGGTCCTTGGCCAGCGGGGCTCTCACCGAAGGGTCGGTGATCGCCTCGATGTCGAGGCGAAAGGCGGTGAGCGGCGTTCGCAGGCGGTGCCCAAGGTCTGCTCCGGCGAGTCGAGCGTTTGCCAAGAGGCGGTTGATCTGGTCGGCCAGCTCGTTGACAGCTTGACCGACCTCGGCCACTTCGTACGGTCCGGCAGGAACAATGCGGCGTTCCATGTCTCCGTCGCGTAGCCGGTGGGTGACGTCTTCGAGATCGGAGATCGGGCGGACGATGGTCCGGCCCAGCCAGTCCGCCAGAGCGATGGCGATCAGGACGAGCAGCGCTCCCCCTCCGAACAGGAGTGTCCACTCCCAGGCGACTCCCTTGGTCAGCAGGTCCGGCGGGACATTCACCACCACGGCGACGGCGGCACTCCTGCCCCGGACCGGCTCCCAGATGTCTCGGCCGCCTTGCACAGTCGCGATCGTCGCCGTGCGACCAGCGCGGACGATGGCGGGGACGGTTTGCGGCAAGTGTCCCGGTGCTCCCACGACGTGGCCGTCGGCCAAGTAGACGGCAGCAGGAGTCGATCTGGCAGCGACATTGGCCCGCTGGGTGAGCCGCAAGACCGTCGCCTGGGCGGTGACGGTGACGAGCTCGGCCGCGAGGGTACGCGCCTGCAGATCGGCGCCGTCGATTGCCCGGTCGTAGGCGACGGAACGCACGAAGAGCGAGAGCGGGATGCAGAACGCCAGTACCACGGCGCCGGTTACCACAGCCGCCATGAGAGCCATCTTCCGGCGGATCCTCGCTCGCGGCCGTGACCGTTCTGCCGCGACCGTCACGTCAGCCCCACAGCCTCGTCTGCGTCCCCGTCGTCGTCCCCGTCGCCGTCGGGGTCCACGAGACGAACGCCGACGCCGTGCACCGTTCGGAGGTAGCGCGGTTGGGTCGCTGACTCGCCCAGCTTGCGACGGAGCCACGACAGATGGACGTCGACCGTCTTGTCGCTGCCACCGTACGGCTGGTCCCAGACTTCGGCGAGTAGCTGTCGCTTCGTCACGACCCTCCCGGCGCGCGCCGCGAGAAACTGCAACAGGTCGAACTCCTTCTTGGTCAGACCGAGCTCCCGGTCCGACAGCGTGGCTTCCCGCGTCGTCGTGTCGATCCGAAGCGCACCCACGATGATGGCGACGGCACCCGAATCGTCCTTCGTCCGGCGCAGTACCGCCCGTAGACGGGCTTCGAGCTGCCGAGGCGAGAACGGCTTGACGACGTAGTCGTCGGCCCCGGAGTCCAGGGTCCGGATGATCTCCGCCTCGTCATCGCGGGCCGTTACGACCACGACGGGTACCTGGCTCACCGCTCGGAGCATGCGAAGCAGGTCGACGCCATCGATGTCGGGCAGTCCGAGATCGAGCAGAACGACATCAGGGTGGTCGTCGACGATGATCGACAGTCCGCCAAGGCCGGTGGCCGACGTCTTCACGTCGTAGCCCCGCTCGGCCAGCGACCGCTTGAGACCAGCCCGGATCTCGGCGTTGTCCTCGACGATCAGGACTGTTGTCACTGTCGTAACCGTAAGCGTTCTGCTGCGAGGTCAGGGCGCGCCGATTGGCCGGGCCACCGCACGATCGGGGCCCGGCCAATGGCGTGCAACGTGGTCAGCGAGTCGTTCCCACGAGGGTCACTCTGACGGTCAGGCCGCCAGAGTCGTTGACCTCCGCCTCGAACTTCAGGGTGTGGTTGCCGTGACGAAAGTACACGTCCACCGAGGAGCCCGACGACGAGTCGACGACTGCCTTGTAGCCTTTTGCAGCGCTCACCTTCACGACCTTGATCGTTCCGGAGTTGCCCTTGGCGACCATGACCGATCCCGCCGAGCCGGCTCGGAACCACGTAGGCGTCTTCGGGAGCGGGTAGTTCCCTGGCGCCTTCGGGCTCGCCACCGACGTGGCCGGCCGGCTCGTTGCGTGCCGCGTGGTCGCCGTAGCCGACGCCGCGGCCGGCCGGCTCGACACGTGCCGACTGGTCTTCGATGTCGCAGTGCTGCGATGAGCCAGCGCCACGGCGGCAGGCCGGCTCGTGGCCGCCTTATGGGTCGCACCAGCCGAGGCCGTGCCGGGCACGGTCAGGGCCAATGTCGCAGCCAAGGCTGAGGCTGCGAGAATGGAACTTCCACCTATCTTGATCATCCTGTTCATTTCGATCTCCTTTGTTGGGTAGGGACTGATCGAGTTCAGGATGACGCTGTGGTGGTTAAGAGGAACCTAAGTCATGTGCAGGTTTTCCAAAAGGTTCCACCAGCTCCGCCGCCGCCCCCCGAAACCCCTCCAGCAGCGCGTCCACCTGTTCCTCCGTCGTGGCCGGGCACGTCAGGGCCATGTTGTGGAACGGCGTCAGCAGAACGTCCCGATTGGCAAGAAACAAGTGGACGTACTCGTCGAGCGCCTCGTCCTCGGCGGCGGCCGACTCGCTCCCATCCCGGGGCGCCGGCGAGCAGAACCGGAACTCCGCCCGTGCCCCCAGCCTCGTGATGCTCCACGGCAGGCCAGTAGCGGCGAGGCACTCGTTCACTCCGGCCTCGTACCGCTCCATGAGGCCGATCATGCGGGCGAACGCCTCGTCGGTGAGCACCTCGCACAGCGTTGCCCGCACGGCCGCCGTCGAGAGGGCATTGCCCGCCAGCGTCCCACCGATCCCGCCCACGTCGATGAGGTCGGCGTCCGGATCGCCCGCGAGCCGTTCGGTCACCTCCGCGGACAACCCGTAGGCGCCAGCGGGGATGCCGCCGGCGATCGCCTTGCCGAGGGTGACGAGGTCGGGATCGAGGCCCCAGGTACCGATGGCGCCGGAGGGGCCGGCGGAGAACGTGTGCGTCTCGTCGAGGAGCAGGAGCGTGCCGGCCTCCCGGGTCAGCTGGCGCAGGCCCTCATGGAAACCCGGCTCCGGCAAGACGATCCCGATGTTCGTGAGCGCCGGCTCTGCGAGGACGACGGCCACGTCGCCGGCCGCCAGCTCGCGCTCGAGGCCCGCCAGGTCGTTGAACTCGACGACTCGGGTCGTGACGGCCGGGTCGACCGGGGGCCCGACGTTCCCCACACGGGGCCGGACGACGCCGCCATCGAGCACAGCGAACGTCTCGTCGACGCTCCCGTGGTAGCACCAGTTGAAGACGAGGATCTTCGGTCGCTTGGTGATGTGGCGGGCGATGCGGATCGCCCACCGGTTGGCGTCGGTGGCAGAGAGCGTGAAGCTCCAGACGGGAAGTGTGAAGCGCCGGGCCAGCTCGTCAGCGGCGCCGGCGGCGTCCTCCGACGGCAACATGGCCGTGATGCCGCCCGCCTCGAGCACCCGGTGGCGGACGGCGGCGAGCGTCGGTGCGGGCGAGTGGCCGGCCATGGCACCGGTGTCACCCAGGCAGAAGTCGGCGTACGTGATGCCGTCGATGTCGGTGACCGACGCCCCGGCCGCGCCGGCGAGTTGCAGCGGGAACCCCCCGGCCCATTTGGCCATCCAGGTCATCGGTACGCCGCAGAGCAAGTGCGCCCCCTCGGCGGCGGCCGCCAGCGATGACGGGTGCCGCTCGGCGTAGAGCCGCCGCTCGCGCATGATGAGCTCGTCGAGGTGCTGGCGATCGATCATCTCCCATTGTCGATCATGCGGGCGCGCTCTTTGGCAAGTGCCAGCGAGCGGACGGTTTCGGACGCCGAGGTGTCCAGATGGGCGGCGAGAGCGATGAACACCTGGGCCGTCGTGAGGGCATCGCCGAGGGCGTGGTGGGGGCGGTGGCTGGGTAGGCCGAGCGTTTCGGCCAGCTCGTGCAGCGAGGGGCGCGTGCGTAGCCGGCCGTGTTCGCCGGACAGCAACCGGCCGAGCTGCTGGGTATCGAGAACCGGATGGCGGAGCCGCACGCCCTGCCTCCGGAGTACCGGGGAGAGGAACGACTGCTCGACCCAGGCGGCATGGGCCACGAGCACGCGCCCGGTCATGGCAGCGATGAGGGGCAGGACCGCCTCGTCGAGCGGCGGCGCCGTGTCCAGGTCGATCGTGCGGAGGCCGTGGATGAGGACGGACGCCTCGCCGAGCGGGCGGGTGGGGTGGCACACCCCGTAGACGGCGCCGCCGGCGATGATGAGACCGGACTCGACCGGCACCGCTGCGAACGAGATGATCTCGTCGTGGCGGGGATCGAGCCCGCTCAGCTCCAAGTCGACGACGCAGTACCGCGCCCGCCGCCACGGGGTGGCTCCTCGGGGGAGGTCGGCGCCGGCGTACTCCGCCGCCTGCGGCGACGCCGGCGATTGGCGAAGGATCGGGCGCGTCACCGGAGGGCGAGGATGAGGTCGTTCGTGATGCGGCGTTGCACCGAAGCGACCGCTCGGAAGGCCTCCTTCAGGTAGCTCCGGGTGAGCGGGCTCAGCGTCGCCGCATCGACGATGTCGTCCGGTTCGGCGCCAGATTCGAGTTGAGCCACCTGGTGTTCGAGCCTCAGCTCGCAGACGAGCTCGAAGGCGTCCTGCAGAGTGAGCGAGTCCGAGGAGCTGAGGGTGCCGACCTCGCCGGCAACCCGCAGGCGCTCCGTGGTCGAAGCGCACGTGACGCCGGCTGTCATGCCCGCCCAGCGGGCGAGGTCGGCGATCGGGACCACCCCGCCGTGCTTGAGGTCGAACCGTCCTCGGTGCTCCCCGGAGAACTCGACGACCCGACCCCGTAAGAAACCCGTAGGCGGCTTGTGCGACAAGGCGAACTCCGCCAGCAGCCTCAGCATGGCGGGATGCTCGGGAGCGGCCTGGAAAGTGTCTGCGATGAGCGGTCCCGTGTCGGCTCCCCAGACCGAGCGGCTGTCGACGAGCACCGAGACGAGTATCTGGGCCTTGTCCTGAGTGGGGTTCTCGAGCAGGGAGCGGGCAGCCCGCTGCCAGGACGCCAGGGAGCGGACGAACAAGGGATCCGATGCGCTTGCCCGGTGGGAGTCGGGCCGGAAGCCGCATCGCACCAAGGTGTCGGTCACGGTTGTGGCGAGCGAGTCGAGATACGGGCGGATCGACCGTTCGTGCTCGGCACCGGCGTCGCCGCCCTCGCCGCCGAACCAGACGATGGCACTGTCGAGATCGGAGCTCGGCATCGCTTCCCGCCTCGCCTGGCTGCCGAGAGCCAGCCAGGCGAATCGTTCCGGTGGCTCCCCGGCCTCGGCGACGGCGAGCTCGAGGGCCCGCCGGGTGAGGGCGTCGGCGACGACGGAGAAGACCGACATGACGTCGAGGGCGGCCATGTGTGCTCGCGTCATGGAGACGACGGCCGGCAGCAGTTTCGACGAAGCCGCCACGAGCTCGTCGACCGTGCCGGCGCGGGCCGCCGCCCGCCGCATGAAGAACGACGAGCGGCTTTCCAGGGCAACGAGGTCGTGGTCCTCGACGATCCCGATCACCTGGCCGGTGGCGGACGTGACGGGAAAGTGCCGGATGCCGCGGTCGAGCATGTCGAGGAGCACCTCGCTGCCCGGGCGGTCGCCGGACACAGTGAAGGCGGGCGCTGTCATCGCCGCTGCCACGGGGGCGTCGAATGACAGTCCGCCTGCCACGACCCTCGAGCGGAGGTCGCTGTCGGTCACGATCCCGACCGTCTCTCCGAGGTCGACCACGAGGGCGGTGGCGCCGGCCGCCGTCATCTGGTGCGCCGCTTCGCGAATCGGGGTGTCGGCAGTGCAGATGACAGGGGCTGTCCGGATGGCAATGCTGACCGGTTCGCGCAGACGATCCCTCACCACCTCCGCCGCCGGGCCGGCCCGGAGATGATGGCGATCTTCCAGCAACAGGCGCGTGACGTAGCGCAGCCCCTCCGGCCTGGCGAGCACGCCCGCCGCCACGTCCGCCGGTATCCGGTAGGTCAGCGTGTCCTCGGCGGCCCTCGCCTCAAAACCCGTCGGGATCCCCGAGAGCATCGACGCGTGCCCGAACATCTCCCCGGGACCCATCTGGTCGAGCACCTTGCCGTCGTTGACGACCTCCACGGCACCTGCTCGGATCACCCGCAGGAACTCGACCGGCCGCGCCCCCTGGGAGAAGATGGTCGTGCCGGCGAGATGGAACTCGATCTCCACGGCCCGGGCGAGCTCGTCGACCGTCCCCGGATCGAGCGCATCGAACGGGGGATGCTCCCGGAGGAAGTCGACGATGTCGGGCACTGCGACCATTGCACCCAGCAAACCACACCGTTTCGGCGCCGGCACGGAGGCGAGGGCTTTTCGGCAGTGGGCGCTGCCGTGATCGGATACGTAGCATCGACCCGAAGCTCGGTCCTGGGTGCACGTGCTCGGAACGGGGGTCGACGGCTTCACCTTCGATCTGCTCGGCGATCGCACCCTCACGTGCTCGCGCCAGAAGCGGGCTCGCCCCGGGCGGATCGCTCAGGTCGACACGAGCCACTGAATGAGGTTGGCGTAGCGCATCAGGTGCATGTCGCCTACGAACGTGTCGACGACGTGCTGGCGTGCCCGCTCACCCAATTCGGCGATCTCGGCAGGGCGCTCGAGGAGGGAGGCAAGGATCTCGCCGTAGGCGGCCAAGTCCGCCGGGTCGTCGAGGAGCAGGCCGGTTCCGGGGGCGATCTGCTCGGCTATCCCGCCCACTCTCGAAGCCACCAGGGCCTTGGCCTTCCACATACCTTCGGCGACGGTCAGCCCGAACCCCTCCTCCAAGCTCTTCTGCACGATCACGGTGGAATGGCGCTGCAGAGCGTTGACCATGGCGGCGTTCTCGTCGATGTCGTCCATCGGCAGCGTGACGAGGCTCACTTGCCGACGGGCGTGAGTCGGGAGAGCTTCCCAGGCCGCCACGCACTCGGCAAACACCTCGGCGCCCTCGGGGTCGTCGGACACCTCGGCGGTGGCAGGGCCCACGAGGGCAAGGTGGGCGTCCACCCGGCCGGCCACGAAGCCGGCAAAACCGCTCATGACTCCCGCCATGTCCTTCAACCGGTCCCAGCGGGACACCTGTGTCACGAGCGTGGCCCCGGGTTGCAGGGGCGCTCCGTCGCGCAGGATAGAGGCTCGACGCTCGATCAGCCCGTGCGTCCCGTCGCGCCGG
>Ga0116219_10002795_pt1 | contig 14294 bp, 15 predicted proteins | sample Sb_taG_4_FD_91019 | JGI IMG/M metagenome (GOLD analysis project Ga0116219, IMG submission 91019) | Peat soil microbial communities from Weissenstadt, Germany - Sb_50d_6_BS metaG | ecosystem: Environmental > Terrestrial > Soil > Wetlands > Peat | place: Germany: Weissenstadt | collected 2010-09-21
GATGTGTTCAAGACGTTTCGCCGCGTGGACCTCGACGACTGGCGCCGTCTGGTCGAGGTCAACCTGTTCGGGCCCCTCCAGGTCTCGCAGTCGGTGATCCCCCACATGCAGGAGCGCCGGGCCGGCTCGATCGTGTTCGTCAACTCGATGGCCATCCGCAAGCCCCGCGCCCAAGAGGGCGGCTACACGGTGGCCAAGGGGGCGCTGCTCACCGCGGCCCGCCTGATGGCGCTCGAGCTCGGCCGCCACGGGATCCGCGTGAACTCCGTCCTGCCGGGCTGGATGTGGGGTCCCCAGGTCGAGGAATACGTCCGTTTCCTCGCCGCGCACCGCAACGTGGGCGAACAAGAGGTCGTCGACGAGATCACCCAGAACATCCCGTTGGGCACCATCCCGACCGACGTCGAGGTGGCGGGGTCGGTCGTCTTCCTGGCTTCGGACCTGTCGAGGGCGATCACGGGGCAGTCCATCGACGTCAACGGTGGCGAGGTCTTCTCGTGACCACTCCTGTCACTTTGTCAACATCTCCCTGGCAGGAGGCCCGTCGCCTGCGCTGAGCAACGGGTTCCGTTTGCGACCCCGAGACGGGCCTTGCTAAGCAGTACCCCCATTGTGACTGACGTCGAGATTTCCTCGACGGTTCCGTCAAGCCAGCAGACAGGGTGGCATCGCCGCGCCGCTCTGGTGGCCGGAGCTGTCGTCACACTCCTTTCCTGCGTCCTCGGGGGCTCGTCGCGTCCGGCGGGCGCCGACCCGCTGTCGAGCGCCCAGGCCCAGGCGGCGCTGATCACCTCGCAGCTCGCCACCGACCAGCAACGCCTCGACACCACCTCCCAGCAGTACGACGCTGCGCAGCAGCAACTGCAGCAGGTCGGCCAGCAGATCTCCGAGATCCAGGCCGGCGTGGCCCGCGACCGCACCCAGGTCGGGGCCGACATGGCCAACCTCCGCCAGGAGGCGCTGTCCTCCTACATGGCCGGCACCAGCGACAGCGGCCTGCAGACGTTGTTCGGCTCGGGGGGCGAGCGGGCCTCGGTCGCCGGGGAGTACCGCTCGGTGGCCAGCGGCGACATCTCCGGGGCCATCGACGCCCTGAACGTGGCCCAGACCCATCTGGCCTCGGAGGAGGGTCAGCTCCACTCGGCACAGAACCAGGACCAGGCCGCGCTGGCCCAAGCGGCCTCGGCGCAGCAGAGCGCGCAGGCGGTGGTGGCGAGCCAGCAGGCCACCCTCTCTCAGGTGAAGGGCCAGATCGCCACGCTCGTCGCCCAGCGCCAGGCCGCCCAGCTCGCCGCCTCCCACGCCGCCTTCCTGGCCCGGGCCGCCGCCCAGACGGGGCAAGCCCGGGTCGTCGACGACCGCAGCCATCCGGGCCGTCCCGATCCGAGCGCCGCCACCCTGCCGAACCTCCCTGCCGCCGGGGGGGCCGCGGCGGCCCTCGCCGCCGCCCGCAGCCAATTGGGCGTGCCCTACGTGTGGGGAGGCGAGAGCCCGGGATCGGGTTTCGACTGTTCGGGTCTCACCCAGTGGGCCTGGCGCCAGGCCGGTGTGGACCTCCCCCGTACCGCAGCCGCCCAGTACGACGCCATCGCCCACGTGTCGTTGTCGGACCTGCAGCCCGGTGATCTCGTCTTCTGGGGCTACGGGGGCATCAGCCACGTCGGCATGTACGTGGGGGGCGGCGATGTCATCAACGCGCCCGACACCGGCGACGTCGTGCGCATCGAGGCCATCTGGAACAACGGACTCGTCGGGGCGGGACGCCCCTGACGCGCCGGTGCCTCGCCTCGGCGCCGCGCACGAGGAGATGTCGCCCCGGCACACCTGGCGACGGACCCAATAGGCTCGGGCCTCCCGCAAGCACGACGGTGTGAAAGGAAGCCCGCCATGGAGATGGAGTACCGCCGACTGGGCCGTTCGGGCATCAAGGTGAGCGCCTTGTCGTTCGGGTCCTGGGTCACCTTCGGGCCCCAGCTCGACGAGGGATTGGCCTCGGACTGCCTGGCCGCGGCGAGGGAGGCCGGCGTCAACTTCTTCGACAACGCCGAGTCGTACTCCGGGGGCGAGTCCGAGCGCATCATGGGCAAGGCCATCGCCCGCCTGGGATGGCCCCGACACAGCTACGTCGTGTCCACCAAGGTGTTCTGGGGCATCCATGACGAGGTCAACATGCGCAACACCTTGAACCGCAAGTACCTCCTGCAGGCCATCGAGGGCTCACTCGAGCGCTTCGACCTCGACTTCGTCGATCTGTTGTACTGCCATCGCGCCGACCCCGAGACGCCCATCGAGGAGACGGTGTGGGCGATGTCGGACATCGTGAGCTCGGGGCGGGCGCTGTACTGGGGCACCTCCGAATGGACGGCCGACGAGATCCGGGCGGCGTGGGAGATCGCCGAACGCCACCACCTGCACAAGCCCGTGATGGAGCAGCCGCAGTACAACATGCTCGAGCGGACCAAGGTGGAGACGGAGTACGCCCGTCTCTACGACGACATCGGCCTCGGGCTCACCATCTGGAGCCCCCTGGCGTCGGGCCTGCTCACCGGCAAGTACGTCGACGGCATCCCCGAGGGGAGCCGGGCCGCGCTGCCCGGCTACGAGTGGCTCCAGGGCATGTTGACCGATCCACGGCGCAACAAGAAGGTGAAGGCGTTCAAGGACCTGTCCGACGAATTGGGCTGCACCCTTGCCCAGCTCGCCCTGGCGTGGTGCGTGAAGAACCCCCATGTGTCCACCGTGATCACGGGGGCGAGCCGGGTGGAGCAGGTGCACGAGAACATGAAGGCGCTCGACGTGGTCCCCCTCCTCGACGACGAGGTCCTGAAGCGGATCGACGAGATCACCTACTTCGTGCGCTGAGCCCCGGCGCCGCGCGCGCAACCCCGCCTCTCGGGGGTCGCCCTCAGACCTTGGAGGCGACGAGCGCGGCCAGTGCCTGGGCGCCGGGGCCCCCGATGGGGAGATGGGTGCCGTCGGAGTAGAACCACTCGGGGTGCTGCGCCGCCAGGCTCGCCCAGTCGGCCAGCACCGCCTTGGGGTAGCGCGCTACGCCGCGGGCGAGCACCCCGTTGACCTGGTCCTGCCAGGACTGGTCGACGTGCACGGTCACGAAGACCACGCGGGACGCCCCCTGCAGGATCGACATCATGGCGTCGAAGTCGGAATCGGTGATGGGGCCGTTGGTCCCGAGCCCCACCACCACGACCGAGGGGGGCGAGGCTCCCACCATGACCTGGCGCAGGATCGTCTCGCCGTCCGACCACTGTCGGCTGACCGCCGCGTTGACCTGGATGTTCGACACACATCCCTGCAGCGGCCCCTGGGCGTCGATCATCACCGAGTCGCCCACGGCGTAGACACCACCGGGCACCGCCGCCGGTGTGCACGGCGCGGTGCTCGACAGCACGGGATCGAGTGAGGTGCTCGTCGGCGCGGTGCTCGAGGGTGGCGTGCTCGAGGGCAGGCGGTCGGACTTGGGGCTTGACCCACCGGAGCCCGAGGGCGCGGTGCCGGTGCCCGAGGGCACGGTGGAGACCGGGGCGGAGCGGCTTGTCGTGGAGGGGACGCCCGAGGCCGGGAGCGCGGTGGTCGTGGTCGTGGACCGGGTGGAGCCGACCGCCGCGTGCCCGGCCCCGGGACGCAGCGTCACCCCCAGCACGGTGGCGGTGGCCGCCACGGCGGCGACGACTGCGGTCAGGGCGATGCGCCTCGCGGCGCGGCGCCTCGAGGGCGACCCACCGCGGTGCGCCCCTCGGGCATGGGCAGGCTTGGCCGGATGGGCAGGGGGGGTCGGTCGGTGCATCGTTCGGTGAGGTGCGGACGGGGATCGGACCATGCTGCGGGCCTGCTCCCGGCGGCGTACCCCCGAGGCTACCGGTCCGTTGGCGCGTACCGGGCGGCGCCGTGTCGAGACCCTGGTCCACGCCACCGGGGATGAGCCTGGGACACTTGGCCGGCGGCCCTAACATCTGCGGGGAATACGAGCGCGCCGGAAGCTCCCTGCGCGGGGGTGTAGCTCAGTGGTAGAGCGCCTGCTTTGCAAGCAGCCCGGACAAAACGCTGTACTGACCTGCCGTTTTCCTGGTGAATCTGGAGCGAAACCGCCACTGTTATGTGTTCAACTCTGGCTATTTTACCCTCGAACTCGCGCCGTCGTCTGAAGTACGCCCGGTCCGCGGTTCCACGGTGCAGGCTCCCGCGCCGTCCGCCACTCCACCCCGCTGCCCTCAGCCTGCTCCTGACAGCTCCAGACCGACCCCAGGAGGAGGGTCATGTGGAAGAAGGGAGTCCCAGGGCCTCGTAGAAGGTCTACGGGAGCCCATCAGCAAGCGGGAGTGCAGACATCGGTCCCGCCTGGACGGCCCGCCCCACCATGAACGGGGTTGCCTGCCTTCGCCACACTCGGTCATATCCGCGTGAAGGTCTTTTGGCTCTATCGCCATCGGATGTAGTGGCTCACGATGAAGAGACGGCGGCATCCAGGAGGTCCCGGGAAGGAGGGATCACAGATGTTGGTATGCGAGTTCATGCATAGTCCTGCAGTGACGTGTAGTCCTGACGTAACGCTCGAACACGCCGCTCGTGAGATGGACCGCTTCAATGTGGGATGTCTCGTAGTGGTTACGGACGACGGCCATCTGGTGGGCATCGTGACGGACCGCGACATCGCGGTAAAGGGCGTGGGCTGGGGCCATGAAGCCGCCACACCCGTCGACAAGGTGATGACCAGGAGTGTTGCCACGATCCAATCCAACGCTCTCATCTCCGAGGTCGCCAGCAAGATGGCGCTATGGGGTATCCGTCGGATGCCGGTCGTGGACGTATCGGGGACACTCAAAGGCGTGATCGCCCTCGACGATGTGACCGCGGCCATGAGCGACGAGATTGGGTTCCTTCGGAAGACTGTGACCACACAGATAAGCGGCGGTCGCGGTTGGGACGAGTCGTAAGGCAGGAGCCCGGGACGTCACAGAGGTCTAACCGAGCGAAAAGAGGGCCAGCCTTGATTTGGAGTGGTGAAGGCCCTGTCCGAGGCCAGGAGCAGGGCTACCATTCGGGCGGTCTCCAGATCTGGGATCTGTCTCCGATAACCAGAGTCGTTCGGCTGGGCGCCTGTGCACCTCGCGACTCGCGCTGAGCCCGTGGCAGCGCGCCCTGTCTACGGCTTGATCCCTTCTGATGACCCACCCACCGTCCAGCACGTCCAGTCCGCCGTGAGGGGTCGGAGCAAGTGCGGGCTCCCCATCGACACCGCCCTCCCCATCCCCAAGGCTCTCCCGATCTGCAGGAAGTGCACACAGTTTGACGAGATAACGGGGGCCTTTGGTCGCAGACCGTGGCAGGGGCTGAAGCGCAGACCACTGACTGGTTGATTCTCTGGCGACTAAGCCCGACCCATTCCCGAGGACCCAGCACCATGGCCTAAAGAAGTCGCTGGAAACCCACGATCACTTACCACGTGCACCGATCCATCGAGGCACTGGGGCCATGAACCGCTCACGCGACATCGAGATGGAGCACGCACTGCTCAAGCGGTGCCCCTTCTGTGGCGAGTACGTCCAGGGTCGGGCCGAGACGTTTCACGGGGCGCGCATTGCCCTGCGGAACGCCATGGTGCGGCACGTGGAGGATGGGCATTGGGATCAGGAAGAGAGCGTGGGGTAAGCCCCGTTCATACCTGGCCCCCCGGGACCTGGAAGGGCGACGGAGCGCAGGGATGGAGACACACGATCCTTGCGCCCGACGCCACTCAAGCCCCCAAGGCCTCCCCAGACGGGCCGGAACGGTCGAGCCGGTCGCCTGCTCCGAACGTCCCAGTTGACAGGGCCGGGAAAACGGGCATGCTTTCGGTAATGACCAGTCCGGCGGGAATCGCGTTGTGGGTAGTCGTCGTGGGCACGCTCGCATGGGTGGCGTGGCTCGCACGCCACTGGTACGAGGAACTGAGCGATGTGCGTGAGGCCAACCGCACGTCGAGGGTAGGCCCAGGACGGGACGAGGAAACGCTGTCGAGCTGAACGGACCCTGCTTTGATGATGGGAGCGGCCCTCCCCAACCATTTCGGGGGCGCATCTCTTCAATCGGAATCCCTGACGCGCCTCCGTGCGGCGAAGTCGGTATGCGCGGCAACGACACGCCATAGGCGATGCCAAGAAGGCTAACGCCTACCCGGCGTGGCCCAGAGAGGCGGAATCGTGAGCGATTTTGGACCTTTCCTGTGGATCTCGTCCTCGGCGCGGCTACCGTTGGGATTGTCGTTGGGAACTGGTCCTCTTGGCGACAAGGGGGGGATGCGCGGGGCCGGGGTTCTCACTTACCCCTTGAGGGAGCCCACCCCGCCGCCTCCCAAGGTCATCGCACCGCCCCCACCCTGGCATGGGCGTCCAGGGTACTGAGGCGAGGCACCCCGCTCCCCCGATGCGGGTGCCTCCAGCCTCAGCAGTTGCCAGTCGTCTCCGCTGGGGGCCGGACCCGCGCCAGGCGATAAAGATCGCTAACTCTCGGCGTCGGGATGCTCAATGAGGCGTCCGAGCCCTCTTGGCAGAAGGGGGCGACGGAGCGCAGAACGTCCGCGTCGCGGGAAGTTCCCACGCCCCGCCGTATCCCTCCCGGCCACCCTGGGAGACGTAGGGGAAAATACCCGTCACCGGGAGGCCCAAAGGACACGGTACGCCCGGTGTCGTAGTCGTCCCAGGGGTCCTTCGTCCCGATCAGCGAGCAAGAAGGATGCGGACGAATGAACGACGACCTTGTTTGGCGTCACTACCACCTTCTGACCGGTTCTGAATGTCCGCAACGAGGTCGAGAAGTTCGTCATAGATGTCCCGCGTTGGCTCTTTTCGACGGCGTGCTTGTTCCAGCTTTTCCTTCAAGGGCACCGTCGTCCGATCGGGAGCAGGAACTTGTTGTTCGCCAGCCCGCATCCCAAAGTGAGATTGAGGGGCGGCCCCGTCGTCCACCTCGACGCCGTCTGGGGTCGAGGATGACTGCGACCCGGTGTCACCCGTGAGCCTGGGCGTCTCGGCGCTAGTGGGTCGCGGATTCGGGAACGACAGCGTGCAGGGGCGACCGATGTAGAAGCCCTGGCCATATCGACAACCAAGGCCACGCAGCGTGCTGAACTCGCCCTCGGTCTCGATACCTTCGGCGACAACAACGGCATCAAATGCATCGAGGCCGAACGCGAGCAACGCGTGGACCAGCGCCCGCCGGGCCGGATCGGCATCGATACCACGGCTGAGCCCGACATCGAGCTTGATCACGTCTGGGTGGAGATTCAGGATGTGCCGGAAGGTTGAGAATCCAGCACCGGCGTCGTCGACTGCGAGTCGGATTCCGTTGGAACGCAGTTCGTTGACAGCCTCCTCGAACAACACGTAGTCATCGATGCTTTCGTGCTCGGTCAACTCCAGCACGACACGCTCGGCGGCAATATCCGCCACGGTGGCTCGGAACTCCGAAGACGTGATCGTGTCCGGTGAGGCATTGACCGATAGGTACAGACCGGAGGGGAGTCGTCCCAGTTGGCCGAGGGCCGACTCGATGGCGGCCATTTCCAGTTCGACGCCCAGGCCGACTCCCTTGGCTTCGGCAAACCAGACATCAGGCGGGCGAACCGACGGCCCTTCAAAGCGCGCCAACGCCTCTGCCCCCACTTCTCTACCCGTCCGCAGGTCGACGATGGGCTGGAAGACGATCTCAACGGCGTGGTTGGCGAGAATGGCACTGATGGCCTCGTGCCTATGCTCCGCCCAGCCCTCTGCTTCTGCCTCTTGTCGCTCGGCGGCTGGGTTGGGAGGTGCCCGCCGCTCGGACGAAGCGTTGCCCCGTCTGCGGGTACGAAGGGTCTTCTCCCTCCTCGTCAAGAAGAGGTCGTCACCGCGAGTAGCAGGGGACAATGGCATGGCAATCCTGCTCAACTGTTCGATCGGAGATTGACTGGGTAGTTCGGCAGAACCTGGGGTTGGGCGCGAGCCTCGGAACCACTCACCGCGTGAATGTCGGCTCCGATGGCCAGCCCCTTGAGCCAGAGGCACGCCGGAACTGATCCATGGTCCTGTGAATGCGCCCTGAAGATCACCTTCTGACGGCGTGATGACAGTCATATCTGACACGGTGACAGGAGGCCAGGCACTATCGGCAGCATCGGGAGTCCTCTGCAGCGTCTAAAGTTGGGTGGCTCAGCGGCGTGGGAACCGTCGGGCACTGCCCCCCAGCGGCCGGGCGGTTCCCACGTCGCAACAACCGAGCAGCACGTAAACGCGTCACGAGTCTCATCAAGGAGCACTGTCATGTTGAGCCAGCGCGAGTTGTTTCCTATCTACAGCGCGTGGTCTGAGAGGGAGCACCGGTGGGTGGCCATGACATTCGACGAGCACCAGGCCTGGCTCGCGCGCCCGGATCTCGATCCTGTTGAGTTCGCTTCCGGTGAGTTGGCATCGTAAGAGGCCGAGGCCGGTCGCAAGAATCGGGTCTTCGCGAAACTCTGTCGCGAGGCGCTCCTGGTCCACACGGCTAGGGTGTCCACACGCTTTGACCTGATCGGGGGCATTCTCAACCCGGTATCCCTCGTGACCTTCGGCTCTGGTGGGGGGATCCGGCTCAGCCCAGGATGATCGGTACAGGGCCGGTCGCCCGGCGGACGGTTGGGTAGTGACGCCCAACCCGATGAGGAGACGGGAGCGGGAGGGGTCCGGTGACGCATGTGAGCCATTCCTTCACCTATCAAGGTGACCGTCTGGTGTACGACAGCTACGGCCAGGGCGACCGACTGCTCGTGTACCTCCACGGCCTGCTGATCGACTCGGAGATCAACCGAGGCATCGCCGAAGCGCTCGCCGCCCGGGGCAATCGGGTCGTCCTGCTCGACCTACTCGGCCATGGCCGCAGCGACAAGCCACATCATGCCGCCGCGTACCGGATGGACACCTACGCCTCGCAGGTCTTTGCCCTGCTCGACGAACTCGGAGCCAACGACGCCGTGGTGGGTGGCATGTCGTTGGGGGCCAACGTGAGCTTGTTCGCGGCTGCACAACAGCCAAATCGGGTCCGGGGACTCGTCGTGGAGATGCCGGTACTGGAGCGGGCCGTGCCGTCCGCCGCCCTCATGTTCGTTCCCCTGCTCTTGCTCGTCCACTATGCCCAGCCACTGCTGCGGGTGACGTCAGCGGCGTTGCGGCGCGTACCTCCGACACGCTTCGGCTCCCTGAACAGTTTCGTGCATGCGGCGTCGCTGCCGCCCGACAGCATGGCCGCTCTCCTGCACGGCATCCTCGTCGGTCCGGTGTCGCCCACGCAGGAGCAGCGTTCTCAGATCGCCGTTCCGGCGTTGGTCCTCGCTCATAGCAACGATCTCCTCCATCCCTTCAATGACGCCGCCAACCTGGCGGCGCAACTGCCCAACGCCACGCTCGTGCGAGCCCGCTCCCCACTCGAACTCCGCCTGCGACCGAAGAGGCTCACCGACGTGATCGCCCACTTCCTCGACGACGTGTGGGGGACAACTCGTGAGGCCGACGCCAAACCGCGCCCAGCCTTGGGGAGAACCGGGACTGGGAGGCGAGCCGTGCCCGAAGAGCGCTTGAGTTCTTAGGACGTCAACCTTCGGGGACGGTGGCACTGAGTTATCTGCCATCGTGAGCAGCCGTGGCCACTCAGCCCAGACCGCCGAGGCACCGGACCAAGGTGCGCCCTCGGCGTGACCTGTGGGTCGCGTCGTGTTCGTGTGACTGGTCTGAGGAGACGGTGTCGAGATTCAGCGCCTTGATGGCCTTATGACGTCATCAAGAGATGCAACGACGACCAGATTCCTACGACACGGTGAGCCAGGCTCAGCGCTGACGTTCGTCGGACCCAGCGCTTGGACCAGCCGTCAAGGCAGAGGGCGAGGGGTCCATGAACACCGGGTCGGTATCCTGGTCCCGTAATCATCCAGATGGGGCGAGAGACCTTGGCTCGTCGACCCCCAGCCAACCGACTCCTGGGCACGGTGGCAATGCCAGGTCGATGAGGAGTCTGTTATGCCAGACGCACCGTTCCGAGAGCCACCCGGGACGAAGCGTATCTATTGGCGCTTCGACCGCGACATGACCGACGAGGAGATCGACACGTGGGCAGAGCGATTCGTGGACGAGGTCTTGGATGACGCCATCAAGGAGGCTTGACGCAGCTCGTAGGATCGAGACATGGACGAATCGCTGGAAGGTTGGTACACGGACCCATTCTCACGCCACGAGGCGTGATGGATGTCTGATGGTGTACCTACTCCGTTGGTTCGTGATGGCAACGTCGAGGGGCACGATCCAGCGCCGGATGAGCCGTTCAAGGTCACGCCGGTCAGGGTCGGAGATGACGCCAAACCAAATGAGGGCTTCGACCTTCGTCGAGCCGATGACGTCGAACGTGACCCCACTTATGACCCACAGAAGGCGGCGCGCGAGGCATGGGACGCTTACGATCAAAGCGATGACGGAAGTTAGCCTCGGCTTCTCCTGGTACCTTTACATCCCGCTCTACCGGTCGAACCAAATGCGAGACCCGGAGTGACGCCCTGATTCCACGACCCAGGCGAGCTTCTCGACATCGACGGTGGTGCTAACGACTACGACTCGGGCGACGTGTATCCGACCGAGGACATGATCGAGCAGGCGACACAACGATGGCGTCGATGCGTGGGACGAGGTGGATGTCGACTGCGACCGACAAACCTTTGAGCCATGCACGGCGTTGACCGCTTGGCATGCTCTGGTGTCTCAAATGCCTCGTTGTTCACTATTCATTTTCCCATCTCAGTTTCGTCACTTTGTATTGACTCGACTTTGGGCTATGTTCGTTCCGTTCGTTGTGCTGGTCGGGGCGGGCGGAACCATGATGAGAAAGCTATGGACCTGGACGACCCTTCTCACGTGCTTCTCCGCGTTATCAGCACCGCTCTTGTTGCATGCAGGTCCAGGTCCGGCCTCCATCGTGTTGACGGATGCCACGTCAACCAGCACTACCACTACCACGACCGTGACTTCTGGATCATCGACTACCACAACTTCTGGCCCCACCACCACGACAAGTTCGACGACATCAGTTCCGGCTTCCACGACCTCCACGGTTTCGTCGACGACTACGACGAGCGCGGTTCCGTCGAGCGCTCTTTGCGGTGCTCCTGCCAATCCGTACAACTACACGTACTGCGGGAAGGGAAGCCTGATCACCAGCCCGCCCTCAGACATCTGCACCTACTTCAGATGCATTGCCAACTTCTCGAATGGAACCGGATACATGATCGAGTGCAACGACGGCATGGTCAGTATGTCAGGAGGACTCTCCGGTGCATGCTCCGGTATTCATGACGGCGTGAAGCAACCCGTATACGCGCCTTCTTCCTCGACGACATCAACAACGGGCGCGGTCGCGACGAGCGCATCATCGGGTAGCGCGTCGTCAGGGCAGCTTGCATCTACGGGCTTTGGAGCCATGGTGCGATGGCTTATTCTTCTGGGTGGCTTGCTGATGATTGGAGCGACTCTTGTGCGCTGGCGCCTTGCTCGTCTCGCCACAAGGCGCACGAATGACCCTGGAACCTAGGCACAGTTGCGAGGGGCGTCGAGGCCCGGTGCTTGCTACAACCGCTCCTTCTTGCGTCCACCGAGAGGACTTATCCGTTGGGATGGTCGACGTCCGCGGGCGGCAAGTCCTGCACTTCCTGCTTCGTGATGCTGAGCCGGATGCCGTTGTCGATCCCGCTTACAGCGCCGATCGGGATGGCCACTTCCTTGCGGCCCCATAGGTGTCCGTCTTGGAGAAGGATATGGGTTACGTGGTGGTCGCGAGGGTCAATGACCAGGCCCTGGACTTGTCCGATCTCGCCGTCGGTGGCGTGGACGTGCTCGCCGCGACGCACGGCCACCTCACCCAAGGGGACCTTGTCAAAGATGAGGGGCTGCGACACATTCTCGATGCCGAAGCCTATGTCCCGGCCCAGGCCGTAGTAGGGCCAGGAGAGGAGCTGTTCCGGGCGGTAGCCCGGGTAGCCGAAGGTTCCCGGCAAGAACTGTGTCTCTTCCGCGAGGTCGAGCTTCTCGAACTCCGCCACCGTGCAGCGGAGCCGCACCTCGCCCGTCGGGGTGTCGACAAGGTCGAGAGGAACAAGTCGGCCAACTCCTCGCCGGTGCTTCGGTTCGACCACGAGATGAGTGACTGCGCGAGCGACGGGGTCAATGACGAGGCGGCTCACCTCGCCCCAGACCCCATCGGTGCAGGTGGCATCGACCCCGATCGTGAACTGCGTCATCTCTGCCATGGCCATCTACCTAGTCATCGAGTTTCGGTGAATCTACCGACTCTTAGTGCGGGAGGACTATGCATGATCAGGATGGGGCTGCCCAGTGGTTGCTGGCCGGCATGGCCTCCCGCTCGGAGAAGTACACCCACTGAACACCACCCAGCTCAGTCCCTCGGTCCGAGGTGGCTGACGACCCCAGGTCAGGACTGCCCAGCGGCTGGCCGGTGGTGAGCGTGGGCGACCTCCGAAGCCTGGCCGAGGGCGTGGAGGCCCTCCTCGATAGTCAGCAGCGACGTGGTCTTGAAGGCTCGCACGTCTCCCCCGCTGCTGACAGCCATGGACCATGCTCCCGCTGTCCGATTGTCAGGGAAATCGACGACACCCACGAGGTCGTAATCGCCGAAGCAGAAGAACAAGCTTTCGATGGTCCCGCCGAGGGCCTCGGCCGATGGTCGCACCCGCTCGACCACGTTCTGCGGTTCACGGCTCATCGCGGCCCACGCCTCTGCCGTATAACCCACCTGAACGAGGTATTTCGACATGGGACCTCTTTCATTCGCGCCCTTAGAGTGTAAGCCTTGGGGCGGCTGTAACACCCGCTCGCTCAGGTTGGGCCACCGGGGCTGTGAACGGTACATGGAGCGACTTCGCCGCCTTCTTCTTCGCCTGCTCGCCGCGTCGGTCATATCTCACCGTGGTCGTGACATTGGCATGTCCGACAAAGCGCTGCACGACGCTGATGTCGACTCCCGCGTCGAGGAGGTCTGACACGCATGACCGGCGCAAGTCGTGGGGTGAGAAAGCCCCGACCTTGGCCTTGGCGGCTCGGGTCTGAAGGATGCCGTACACGGCCTGGTCGGTCATAGGTCGGACAATCACCTCACCCGTCTGGGTCACGGGGCAGAACAACGGACCGGGCGAATCCCCGCGCACCGTGATCCACTCGCGCACGGCGTCAGCGGCACCGTTGTCGATGTAGGCGATGCGTTCCTTGTTGCCCTTGCCCCGGACGACGAGGGCACCGGTCTCGGGGTCGTAGTCGGACACTTCCAAGGCCACCACCTCGGCCCGCCGCAGCCCAGCGGCGTAGAGGACCCCCATGAGAGCCGCATCACGGGCATCGGCTGGACTCCTCCCCCGACAGGACTCGAAAAGGGCTCGCAGCTCGCCGCGCGACAGAGCCCGGCCCCGAGGCAGACGCTCACCCCGGACGGCGGGGAGGTCGATGGCACGCTGGAGGTCCTCGGCAGACATGAGCCCCAGCCGCCACGCCTCGCGCAGGACTCCGCGCAGAGCGGCAAGATGGCGGTTGGCCGTGGCCGGGCTATAGCGGTCGGCGAGGGCGGCGCGCAGAGCCTGGGTGTGCTGATAGCCGAGGCGGTGCCAGGGAAGCTCCATGGCCCCCAAACGGTCGCTCGTGAGGAGCCTGGCCATCGTCTTCAGGGCGGCTTTCTGGGACCGTCGGGAGCCCTGGGCCAGACGGGCGAGGTACACAGCGACGGGGTGCCGGGCGGGGTCCTCGACAGGGATTGGGAGGAGGTCGTCGGGGACGGCTGGGAGGGTCTCGGTCACGGGCACGGCCTTGTTAGAAGGGCCATTCTCATAAGCAGTCTACCTGGGCCGTGTGTCGTCCAAATCAGGCGATGATGAGGCCATGACCGTCATCCGCATCAACGCCATCACCGTGCCCGGCGGCGGTGGTGAGGAACTGGTCCCGAGGTGACGGCACTCGGACTACTGAGTGCGCCAGCTCCCCCGGGGGTCTCGTTCCGGCATTTGTCGGGGCACATCCAGATGGCCAGCGACGGCGTCGGCGAACCATCCAGCCCAACGTCCGATGAACTCGTGCAAATCACCCAAGTCGAGCCGTGTGAATGGCCATGCCACCTGCAACTCGCCGGACACTGGGCTCACCGCTGCGATCGCCCTCTCACCCAGATCCAATCCAAATGGTTGGTGACCTGAGAGTGAGGGCGCCATCATCGGATGGATCATGAACGCCGTCTCGAACCACGCA
>Ga0116219_10002796_pt1 | contig 14291 bp, 11 predicted proteins | sample Sb_taG_4_FD_91019 | JGI IMG/M metagenome (GOLD analysis project Ga0116219, IMG submission 91019) | Peat soil microbial communities from Weissenstadt, Germany - Sb_50d_6_BS metaG | ecosystem: Environmental > Terrestrial > Soil > Wetlands > Peat | place: Germany: Weissenstadt | collected 2010-09-21
AGCGTCACGTAAACCGGCCGCCCGCGAAATTTCGCGAGCGCCTTTTTCACCGGCTCCACGCCGTCGCGATGAAAATCCTCCGAGGTAATCACCTGAAATCCATGCTCGCGTCCAAATTCAAAATCGCCGCTGCTGTAAACCTGCCCGCGCAATCCCACTTGCAAAACGCAACCGTCCAGCAAAAGTCCTTCCTCCACGGCCCGGCGCACCGGCGTTCCATGCGAATGAGGGCTCCCAAAATATCCGCCCCAAGTATCGTTGTGCGCGTCGAACTGCACCAACCCCACAGGCCCAAACTTCCCATCAATCGCTCGCAAAATCGGCAACAGGATCGAATGATCGCCGCCCACGCACAAAGTTCGCGCCCCAGCCGCCAAAACTTTGCCAAGCTGCGAGGTGATGCGCTGAAATGTATCGTCGAGCGAAAGCGGATTGATCGAAAGATCGCCGAAATCCCCCACCCGCAATTTCTCGAAGGGATTCACTTCCAGCACCGGATTCCACGGCCGGATCGTCGCCGACTGCACGCGCACATTCCGCGGCCCGAATCGCGGCCCGGGCCGGTAAGTAGCCCCGCCGTCAAATGGCACGCCGATCAACGCCACATCCAAATCCCGAGCCCGCGCAATATGCGGCAAGCGCATAAAGGTAGGCACGCCCGAGAAGCGCGGAAACACCAAAGCATCCACAGGCTGCGGATGCGCCTTAACCTTCGCCTGCGCCGATTTCCCAGCCCGAGCGTTGCGCTTGGCCATTGATTCCTGCAAGCCGTACGAACTCAAATCACCACTTCAATCTCTTTCCGAAATCTTTCCATTTCAAATTTCAAATCTGAAATTTGAAATTGCTTTCGCCTTTCGTCCCAAAATCACCGCGCCCCTGCATCCGTCGCACCTCGCCCACTCTCCGCCGTCGCCTTCGTCTCCCCCGCTGGCAAATCCCGGAACGACAAATGCGTCGTCACTGCCTCAAAAACTTTCCCGCCCAATTCCGCGTACGGATACACCGCATAATTCAGCAACTCGCCCTTCTGCGCAGGACTCAATCGAATATCCCGCCCGGTCGTGAGCTGCACGCGATTCGCATCATGCGCCCCAAAAAAATAATCGTGCAATTCCGGATGCTTCCAAGCCTCCGAAGCATCCACCGGCACCCAACCCACTCCATCAATAAAAAATTCCGCCCAACAGTGATACCCGCCGATGTCGCCCGAAGTCTTGTCCGCCGGAATCGGAAATCCAATTTCAAATTTCGCCGGAATCCCCGCAGCCCGCAGCATCCCGATAAATAGCGAATGAAAGTCCGTGCAATTCCCGCGCTTCGCCGTACAAGCCCATATCGCGTCGCCGTGCCCCCAACCCTCGCCGGTCTTGTCATACTTCATCGTGTCCACGACGTACTCGTAAGTTCGCCGCGCCTTATCCAAATTGTCGCTGCCCACTTGCGTGTACTCCGACGAAAGCTCGCCAATCTTCCCATCAACGGGCACCAACCGGTCCGCTTGCAAGAATCTCCCGAGAAGCGGATCAGCCTTCACCGCGTGCTCCCCGACCGCAGTCAAATTGACTCGATGCTCGTGCCGCAGCACCCCAAACCGCATCTTCACGTCAAACGCCGCCGTCTTCTCAGCCTTCTCCTCGAAAAACGCGAAATTATCTCCATACTCCGCATCACGTGTCCGCTTGAACGCCACGGGGCTCTCAATCTTCAAATCCGATATCTCTTGGTAAGCGCTCGACAGCGGCACAGGAATCCAAACCCGCAATGCCCCCGCTAAAGCCGCGGTCGCCGGCACATGCACCTCGTAAGTAAACTCAAAATGCCGCAACGCAGCCGGCGCCGTCTCCCCAACCGCGCGTCCATGGATGAACGCCGCCGCGCATACGAAAGCCACCGCCGCCACCATCAAAATTCTCTTCATATCACTTTGCCCTCTCCTCCGCACTCAGCGCTCTCTGCGTCTCTGCGGTAAATCCCGCGGTGCGTGCGGAAGAATATCTCAATTCCGCAAATCCCGTGTAAATGTCCAATGAACAATCTCACTCCGGCACATTCCTCAACTCCGGCTCCGGCGTAACTTTTTCCCGCATAATCTCCTCATCCCGCGCCAACCCCTGATCAGACAATCTCTGCGCCTCAGCAAACTCCTTCTTCGCCTCCTCCTCACGCCCCAACCTCTTCAACACTCGCCCGCGCAAATAACGCACGTTCCGGCTATCCGGTGCCAGTTTCTCCGCCGCATCCAAAGCCGCCAACGCCTCCTTTGATTTCCCCTGTCGCTGCAAGATTTCTCCCAATCCGAATTGCGCGCTGGCAATCCGCGGATCGCGGTCCAGCGCCATCCGGAAATTCCGCGCCGCCTCCGCGTCATCGTGCTCCATCGATGAGAGTGCCCCCAACTCATCATAGTAATAAGCCACATCCGGCTCGACGCGAACGCCCTTTGCGAGTTCTGCCAGCGCCTCCTCGTTTTTGCTCAAGCGCATGTACGCGATCCCCAAATAAAGATGCACGAACGGCAATTTCGGATCCGCGGCCTTGGCCTTCTCCAATTCCGCGACCGCAATCCCAAAATCATTGCGGTTCAAGTAGGCCTTGCCCATCAGCAAATGAAATGCAGGCGTATCTCCGCCCACTTCCACCAACCGCCCCAGCGCCTTCTCCTCCAGCTCCGTCCGCTTCGCCTCGCCCGCCGCGATTCCCAGCACATAAAGGTAACTCAGATTATTCGCCTCGCGATCCCACAAAGGCTCAAGCGCGTCCGCCGCATCCGCATAACGCTCGGTGAAAAAATCGCACAGCCCCAGCAAATACCGTGCCTGCTCCGAATTCGGCGCATCCCGCACCACCGAAGCAAACGGCGCAATGGCCGCCCGGTAATCCTCCTCATGAAAATAAACCAGCCCAATATTCAATCGAATTCCCGCCACCGCAGGCGCCAAATTCTCCGCCTTCCGCAAATCCACAAGCGCTGCGTTCCATCGCTTCCGCCGCATTTCAATCACACCGAGATTCGCGTAGGCCCCAGCCACACCAGGATCAATCGCCACCACGCGCCGAAAGTCCGCCTCTGCCGCGTCCAAATCATTCGCCCGCAGCGCCGCCTCGCCCGCAGCAAACAGCGCGGCCGGATCGCGCACATTCGTCTGCGCGCCCGAGGCGAGCGACACCAACCCAGGCAGCAAAATCCCAAGACTCAACAATTTCACGGTTTCGGACTGTAGCAGGGCAGGAAAAAACGGCCAAGCATCATTCGGCAGCGGAGCTTTTCCCCGATATTAAATCAGCCCTAGAGTCGCGGACTTTGGAGTTAGGTGAGAACTACGGTGTATTGTCAGGGCATGACTTTAGTCATGCCGCAAAGGCCGCCGATTCAATTCGGCTTCAGCCGTTTAGGTTTGTCTTTTCGAATTCTCATTCAGACTGTTCAGCCCGCAAAAAAATCGGACTGGCCGCAAACATGACTTATGAGATGAGGTCAAAACCTTCCCAAACAACGAACCGCGCGCAACCCTACCGCGCTGGCGCAAACGACGAAGGACTCTCCACCGGCGGCCCCGGCATCGTCGGCATCGGACTGTCGTAAGCCTTCAAAACATCCTCAGGCAAATGCGAAAGATCAGTCCCGCGCAAATAATCTCCCATCGTCGTCCCCGTGCAATGCGAATCCACGTTGCGCGCCCCGCGCCGCCCCCGCGCATCTCCAAGATGCACGGTCCGAAAATCGATGCTGAAGCGCGTCTTCCCCGAATCATTCGGCACCGAAGAATGCATTTGCGCTCCGGAAAAAATAATGATCCCTCCCGGCGGCGGAATCAGCCGGATCTGCGGATCGAGTTCCATCTTCTCTTCCGCCTTGGGCTGCTTGCGCGTGTCGGTTTTGATGTGCTGCGCCGCGTTCTGCCGGCTGGTGCGATTCCATTCCTGATAATTGTATTCGTGCGAGCCGTTCTTCACGCCTTCGCTCCAATAACGCGGATGAAACGCCATCGCATTCCGCGGCAAAATCTGAAAAATCGGAATCCAGAAATTCAGCTGGCACATCGGCGCGGAATACCATGTATCGCGATGCGGGTGAAATGCATAGGCAATCCCCGAAGTCAGATAATCGTCCGAAGTCGAGCTGCGCATGCGCGGCACATCAAAATACGTCTGCTCCAAATCGCAGCCCAGCTCCTTCAAAATCAGCGGAATGTATCGCTTCGATTCCGGATGATGAATAAATTTCGGCTTCAATTCCGCCAGCACTGCCGCATATTTTTCCACCGGCATGTGATATTGCGCCGTCTCCGGATCAAGCGATCCGAACGCTTCGCGAATCATCCCGCGCGCCAAATCGCAAAAATCCAGTGAAGGCTTGCACGCGTTGTAAACAAAAAGCTGTCCGTCGTAGAGCATCTCCCGCCGCTGATCGTCGCTGATGGCTGCATCGGTGAACACGGAATCCATGAACTCCCTCCAGGAACTTGTGGCGTACGCATTTCGGGTGGCTCAGCTATCGGCTGCCGAGCGAATCGTGCGGACTGCGAATCAACCGCGCGTAGACCTATATTATCACCGCGACCGTACATTGGATGAAGCAGGTGCTAATTGAGCCGCTAAATCGCCTTCATGACCGCGTGCACCGTTGCGTGGAGCAGCGCCTGCACTTCGTGCAAAGAACTGAACCCTTCCATCATTTGCTCGGTCACAATAAACAGCCCCGCATAAAATATCCCGGGCGACAATTGCATCCAGCGCAGCGGCTGCTCCGCCATCGTTTTCCGGATCGCGGGAACTTTGCACAACCGCGCCACTGCGATTCCGATTAACCCGCCCACAATAATGTCCGAGGGATAATGAATGCCCAAATAAATCCGCGCGATGCAAAGCGTCAGGGAAACGTACACATACAAAAACGCTCCCAGCCTGCGCGAAACGTACCAGATCGTCGTTGCCAGAAAAAACCACATCACCGCGTGGTCGCTCGGAAACGCGCTCCAGCCCAGCAGCCGGTTCGGTTCCACTCCGTACGGCAGCGTAAAGTGCAGCTCAGGATTGTGCAAAGGCCGCCCGCGGTACGGCACCGTATAATCCAGCACCCGCAACGCCACAATCAGCAGAAACGATCCCACAATCCCATGCAGCAAAATCTCGCGCGTCTCCGTCTGCGCCACGCGATCCTTATCCTTGAACCAAGCCCACCAGAAAGCCATCAGCAGTGGCGCCGACGCCAGCGGATTCGAGTCGATCACATCAAAAATCGTGTCCAGCGTCCACGAACGGTGCGCGAAGCGATTCAGAAAGAAAATGATGCGATAGTCCAGCGCATTCACCGCCGGCAGCAGGCCCACGGCCAGCACATGGTGCGCCCTCCACACCGACAACGCGGCAATCAACGTGGCCACCCCGGCAAGCACCATCACCGGAACGCCCGAATGGGACTTCAGTTTGAATTCCATCTTCTCTTGCCTCGAAAATCGATGCGCTCCCGCATCAGGAGATGTCTTGCCGGCCACCCGGGTATTCCGTGAAGGATCGGAAATAACCGTCAAGCGACTTTCTCCTAATGTACTACGCAACACCGCATCGCTATCGAGTTCGAGCCCAATCTGACGCGAAAACGTAAAGGCCCGCGCCGGAAATAGTACTAGTGGCTCGCTGGCAGAACGCCCCGAGAAAAATCGCCGCGCGTCACTGTACGCCCACGAGTCCGCGCACCGCCCCAAACAATTTTTCCGAACTGTAGCCAACTCCCTTTCGGAAAACAATCTCCACCCTGTGAATATCCGCAATCCGCGCGGCAGTAGCGCCCGCTGACGGCCGGCGTCTTTGACTTTGCCTTTGCATTTGTTTTTTAACCAATCTCACCCCATTTGCGTTTCCTCTGACTCCTCCGCGCCGCAAAAAGCACGATTCATTCTTGGGCACGCGCTTCTGGCCTCGCACTTCCGCGCGGCATATAATTTCCCGGATGCGCAAAATCGTCCTCGGCCTCGGCATCTCCCTCGACGGCTACATCGCCCGCCCCAACGGCGCGGTCGATTTCCTCTTCATGCCCAAGGGCTACTCGATGGCTCCATTCTTCGCCACCATCGACGCCGCCATCATGGGCCGCAAAACTTTCGACGCCGCTCTGCGCATGGGCGGCACTTTCACCGATTCCAAAATGCCCACTTACGTAATGTCGCGCACGCAAGCCCCCGGCAAACGCGAGGGCCTCATATTCACCAATCAATCCCCCGCCGATCTGGTCCACGAACTGCGCACTCATCGCGGAAAAGACATCTGGCTGATGGGCGGCGGCGAACTAGCCCGCGAATTCCTGAAAGCCGATCTGATCGACGGCCTCTATTTAGGAATGGTTCCCGTCCTGCTAGGCGAAGGCATCCCGCTCTTCCCCGCCGGCTTCCCGCAACGCGATTTCGCCCTAACGCAAAACAAAACCTACGACCAAGGCCTAATCGCGCTCAAATACGACCGCGTCCGCGCAAAGCCCAAACGCAGCAAACCGTAGCGCCGGCAGCTTGCCGGCGTCTTTGAAGTTGTCGTTGGTTTTTTGCCGAGGTAACCGCGAAATCCTAAAAACTAATCTTCAAAATCTGTCCGTTATTTCCCACAAACCATCCCGCATGCGGATTCGCAAACGCAACAGCCCAATAGCCGCTAACGTCCGGCAGCGTAAACCAAGTGCGCCCTTCATCTGGCGTCCAAGCCGCCTCGCCGGAAGAATAATCCGGCTGCGTCTCCGTGGTGATCACCACGGTGCGTTCGCCGTCGCCATCATGATCGCGATCGTCGTGGCGCCCACCGCTGATGTAAGCAAGGCAGAAAATCGCGCCTTGCACGGGCGGCGCGTTCGTCAACGTCCAAGTTTGCCCGCCGTCGTTCGAAGTCGCCGTCTGCGCGCTCGTGTTCGAAGCCAAATCGCCGCCGCCAAGTATTCCGTGGCGATGATCGCGGAACGCCACCGAAATTCCTCCCGCGCTCGGCGAGCTCACCAGCGGCGTGTCATACGCATTCCAAGTATCGCCGCCATCGCGCGTAGCCAGAATCCGCGCCACCGACGCGCCGCCGGTGGCAATCCACGCATTTTTTTCTCCTTCGGTAGTGATGCAAGTTCCGCTCGCGGCAAACGAAGCCTCCCCATCCCGCGCCGGCGGCATATTCGCGGCGATGGACTCCCAATTCGTCCCATCGGTGGTGCGAATATCGGGAAACACGCCATTCACCGAATCGCTGTGCGCGATGCCGCGGTGCGGTCCCCAGAAGGCCATGCAATCGTAGAACGCATTCACGGTCTCGTTGGTGAATTCAATCGTCCAGTTCGCGCCGCCGTCCACGGTCTTGTAGATCTTGAAGTCCGTCGTGTTATCCCCGATGGACATGAGGTAGGCCACTTTGTCGCTCACGCCCTGCACATCGCGGAACTGGTCGTTCTCCGCTCCCGGCACGACGCCGGCTGTCCAAGTATCTCCGCCGTCCTTCGTCACCACGAACGTGCCGCCCGCCCCCGCGGCCCAGACCACGCGCGAGTCCACCGGACTAACCGCAATCAACAGTTGCGTAGTGCCGCTCTGCTGCACCGTGAATTTCGGCCCGCGATGATCCCCATGTTCCTGCGCCGAAGCAAAGGATGCGCAAGCAGCAACCAACAACACGGCCAACGATAGTTTCGACATCGGAGTCCCCCCAGCCACAAATTCACAGCGCCGGGAGTATAGAAACGCCGCAAAGCGGAGTCAAGCGCGCGAGCCCCGCGATCCGAAAACAGCGCCGAAATCAGCACGCTTCCCAAACACTGTGAAGAATTGGGCCACCCAAAACCGCAAACCATCAGAAAACGCTGCGCCACCCGGCCGTCGCTATTGGTCTTCACAGCAAGCTCACCGAGTTGGCCGGTTCAAACACCGGATAATTGACGGAAGCCAGTGGCCGACGTACCATCTTGCTAATCTTGGAGCAAACGCACGCTGGCTTGTGGGGTGCGCTATGGCGTCGACGACCCGCCGCTTAATTCAATCTGCCGCTAAAACTGGGCTTGAGCTGCCGGTCGAGCTTGAGGATTCACTGTCGCAGGCTGCGGTTTCTACCGCGCTCGTCTCCGTTTTTCGTGGCAAGTTTTGCGATGCCATCCTGCCGAACCGCAAGACGACTACCTTCAAGAAGGAGCAGGTAATTTATGACGTGGGGGATAAGGAGCGAACCTTCTTTTTTCTCCAGGACGGATTCGTAAAGGTCGGAACAATTACCTCTTATGGACACGAACTAATTTACGACGTGCGCAAAGGTGGTGACGTGGTCGGCGAGCTTTGCGCGTCCGAGCCGAGCCGCCCCGACCGAGCCGTCGCGCTGGAGCAAACGGAAGCGATTCCGGTGCCGTTTCAGGAAGTGATGGACGCGGTTCGCAAGCGTCCCGATTTGCTGGCGCGATTGGTGGATGTTTTTTGCCGCGCCCTGAATGAGGCGTATGCACAGGTGAACGCCCTGGCGGTGGATGACACCGTGCATCGCCTCGGCAAAGTGCTGCTGAAATTGGCGGCGAAGATCGGCCAGACATCAGGGAGCGAGATCGAGATTCCGACGTATCTCACGCAAGAAGAAATCGCGCAGATGGTGGCCGTGCGCCGGGAAAGAATTTCGACGGCCCTGAATTTCCTTCGCCGCAAACGAATGATCGCGTACACAAATCATGGCCACCTGGTGCTAAACGTGAAAGCCCTCGAAAGTTATTCCTCTTCCTAGCGGCAAGACCCCCTAGCTTCGAAACCCGTATCCCGCCCCAGTGTTACCAAAGGGACAGACTTACCTCAGATAGAGTTATACAAACGTCTCTCCTCAAGTCCTCATCCCGCACGCGGATGAGAAAGCAAGTCCAGTCTGAAGAGGAAGAAAGAGGTTCTTGCATGAAGAAGACTCTGGCTTTCTTGTTCGTGGTCGTGTCTCTCGTCGTTTGCTTAGGGTTCGAAATGTCGCGAAATAGCGCGGCTCAGAGCCAAAAGACGCAGGCTACTGGATTCGACGAGGAGATCAGCCGACACTCCCAGCAAATGATGGAAAACGGTAGGCATACGTTTCGCTACGACACTTTCGGCAGCGAGGCTTTCTGGGGCGATTCCTTGCAACTGCACAAAGCGATTGCCGGCGAGAAGAATGGCGGTGTCGGCGGCGGTGTCAGCCCGAAGACTGCGCTCTCTGTTGGGCTGAAAGTCGACGCAGATGCGCTGCCCGATTCGCTGAAAGAGCAGATTAAAGCGGGCAAGGTTGACCTCGACGATCCCGCGACGACTCTGGCGTTGCTGAAGCTCAATGCAGTCGTCGGTGTCACCGGCCTTTTCGACAAACAGGGGAACATCCGCTCGATGGGAATTCAATGTGCCTTCTGTCATTCCTCGGTGGATGATTCGTTCGCTCCCGGGATTGGAAAGCGCCTGGACGGCTGGGCGAATCGCGATCTGAATGTTGGCGCGATCGTTTCGCTGGCGCCGAATCCAAAGCCGTTCACGGACTTGTTGGGAGTCGATGCAGCGACTCTCAAGAAAGTGCTAGCGAGCTGGGGCCCTGGCTGTTTCGACGCCGAACTGGACAAAGATGGAAAAGCTCTTCGCCCGGACGGAAAGCGCGCCTGCACGTTGATTCCCCCGGCGTTCGGATTGGCAGGCGTGAACTTGCATACTTGGACGGGCTTTGGCTCCGTGACGTACTGGAATGCCTACGTTGCGGCTACCGAAATGAACGGCTCGGGAACTTTCTTTGACGCCAGGCTCGGCAACGCCGAGCAATATCCCGTCGCCGCGAAATCCGGCGCCTGGAACTCGAGAGGCAAACCCGATCTCGTAACCTCAAAGTTGGCCGCGCTACACTTCTACCAGTTGGCAATCCCCGCACCAAAGCCACCGGCTGGAAGTTATGACCGTGCCCGCGCCGCCGAAGGCCAAAAGCTTTTCGACGGCAAAGCGAAATGCGCAGTTTGCCATGTGCCGCCGCTCTTCACCGAGCCGGGAAACAATCTTCATGCCCCGAGCGAGGTCGGAGTGGATTCGTTCCAAGCCGATCGCTCGCCAACGCACATGTACCGCACGGCGCCGCTCGCCGGACTCTGGAGCCACGGCAAGGGCGGCTTTTATCACGATGGGCGTTTCGCGACTTTGCAGGATGTGGTCGAGCACTACGACGGCGTCGATCATCTCGCCCTGAGCGCATCGGAGAAGTCGGCGCTGGTGGAATATCTGAAGTCGCTATGAGCCCGCAATCCAAAGAGAGGAGCCCCCAGCCGATAGCCGCTCCGGAGCTTCCGAGCGGCTATCGCGCTGCAAAGCATTCATGCCCAAACATCAAGTGAAACTGAAAAAGCGAGAAGACGTTGCCGAAGGCACGACGGCATTCTACTTTGACAAGCCCGCGGCCTTTCACTTCAAACCCGGCCAGTACGCCGATCTTACTTTGTCAAATCCGCCGGAGACCGACGCCGAGGGCAACATTCGCACTTTTTCGATCGCCAGCGCACCGCACGAAGAGCAATTGATGTTCGCGACGCGCATGCGCGATACCGCCTTCAAACGCGTTCTGAAATCCATGCCGCTCGGCACGGAAATCACCATGGACGGCCCCATGGGATCGTTCACCCTTCACACCGACGCGTCGCGCCCCGCTGTCCTCATCGCCGGCGGCATTGGCATCACTCCGTTTCGCAGCGCGATTCTGCATGCCGCCAGGAGCCGGTTCGCGCACCGGCTTCTGCTCTTTTATTCCAATCGCCGTCCCGAGGATGCCGCCTTTCTGAGCGAACTCGAAACCCTCGCCAAGGAAAACGCAAGATTCACATTCGTCGCAACCATGACCGGCATGGCGAAGTCCAACCAAAAATGGAAGGGCAAGACAGGCCCGCTCGACAAGCAGATGCTGTTAGACAGCGTCAAGGAATTGCAGCAACCGATCTATTACGTAGCGGGCCCCCCAGAAATGGTTTCAGCCATCGCAAAAGTGCTAGCTAATCTAGGAATCAGTGAAGACGATATTCGCAGCGAAGAGTTCGCCGGCTACTAACCCGCGGCGGGCGGCGCAGCCTTTTCCGGGGGTTTGCCGTTAGTGGCCGGTCCCATCTCTCGGTACGCCACCAATGTTCCGATCGCAAAATGAGGAGAAGGGCGGAGAGTGTGCCGCCGACGTTTCTTGCGGTATTATTTCCGCGTTTCGCTGGACTTATTCATTTGCGGAGAGCCGATGGACTCGAAAAAAATCGGATTGGCGAGGATGAGCCGCTGCTTCAGGTGCGTTGCGGCGCTGGGGCTGTTTTTACTGCTGTGCGGAATGCCGCGTGTCGCGCGGGCGCAGAGTGAATGCAAGGCGGCGTTCGAGGCCAACGACAAGCTCATTACCACGCCGCATCACGGCTTCACCACGCGCAGCGCAGTGAGCAAGGCCGACAAGCCGGAACCCATGGAAAACATCTTCGTGGGCGGCGTTTATTACATCCAGCATCGTGGGAAATGGATGAAGAGCCCTATGACCGCGGAGCAAATGAAGCAGCAACAAGAGGAAAATCGCAAGAACGCCAAAAATACCTCCTGCCGGTACGTGCGCGATGAGCCGGTGAACGGCGAGGCCGCAGCGGTCTACAAAGTGCACTCGGAGACGGAAGACACCAAGTCGGATTCGCTAATCTGGATTTCGAATGCCAAAGGATTAATCCTGCGGGAGGAAGAGGATCTGGATGCCGGCGGCGACAAAATGCACATGGTCACGAGATTCGAATACAGCAATGTTACCGCGCCGAAGGTTTCGCCTTAGAAGTGGCAGACCGCCACAGCCTGGCCTTCCCAGACATCGGGAACGATGGGCCACCAATGAGCTCGAAATTTGGATCGAGAGCGGCTTCTGAATTGGCCGAACTAAAATGACTCAAAAGAGCCTCTATTTCCTGGGTTTGATTCTGTCTGCCAGCGGTTTCATATCACCTCCAATCGCTCTCGCAATCGGCCTATGTTACGGCTTGGCGTTTCAGAATCCCCACAATTGGGCCGGGAAAGATCTACCCAGATTCTTGCTGCAGGCCTCCGTCGTGGGCCTTGGATTTGGAATGAATCTTCACGATGTAATCCACGCTGGCCGGTCGGGGTTTATCTACACAGCGGCGGGTATCGCGCTAACGATGATTCTCGGCTTGGCGTTGGGTCGTATTTTGCGAGTCAACGGCACTTCCTCGCTTCTAATCTCGGCTGGAACGGCCATCTGCGGCGGAAGCGCGATCGCGGCCGTTGGCCCAATCGCAAATGCAACCGACGAAGAAATGGCGGTGTCGTTGGGCACGATTTTCGTCTTGAACTCGGTTGCCCTTTTTTTGTTCCCTGTGATCGGGTGGGCCCTGCATCTGGATCAAACGCAATTTGGTTTGTGGTCGGCTCTCGCGATTCACGACACGAGTTCTGTGGTCGGCGCCGCCGCAAAATACGGCTCTGTGGCTCTGGTGATTGGCATGACCGTCAAACTCGCTCGCGCGCTTTGGATCGTTCCGGTATCCGTGGCGACGGCTATCGTCAAAAAGACCAAGACGCGCATTCAATGGCCCTGGTTCATTTTGTTTTTCTGTTTCGCTGCCGTCGCCAACACGTATCTGCCGCAGCTTTCGCCGGCATTCACGATCCTGAGCCGCTTGGGAAGAATTGGTCTTACCGCGACGCTCTTCCTCATCGGCACTGGTCTTACGAGGCAAACACTCCGGCGGGTGGGAGTTCGGCCATTCGTGCAGGGCGTCGCCTTGTGGTTAATCGTGGCGCTGAGTTCGCTGGCGTTGATACGGATCGGCTGGATCCATATCTGATTTCGGCGCGCATCTGCTTGGCTGAGGTTATCGAGAAAATCCAGTCCCGGCGCGCTAATAGTGTGATGGCTTCACAGTCTTGCCAGTCGTTGGCTTGTGCGCCGCCACCGCCTCAACCCAATTCGCTTTCGACGGAATCGTCAATGATCCGACGAACTACGCCAACGTCTGGAGAGACCCTACGGATTCTCTACCTGCCTGGAACGCGTTGAGTATCGCTTAGCGACGGACGACGCGCAGGAGAACAAGTAAAACGCCGAGAACGATAACTACCGTCAGCAAAAGCCGCTCTTCCATCCCCTGCTTCATATTTATTTGATTCACGAACGTCGTCTGGGGAGGCATTCGTTCCGGCGTTAATCAAGCAGCGGATCGAGCCGCCCGCCACCCGCCTGAAGGGTACAAGCTTATTAGCTCGGCGTGATTTTTTCAAAGGAAGAAACTAGCGAGGGCCCAGGCATTGTCTTCACTGGGCGAACCTCCAGAAAAAAGGGGGATCCCTCGCTTGGCTCGGGATGACGGCGTTTTGAGGCGGCGGAGGTGACGAATAGAAGAACCCCCCACGCGCGAAGTCGGCGCATGGGGCACCAATGGGGCCGAACGGCGGGAGGGCCTGCAGACCCTCCCCGACTGGGACTGGACGCGCCGCTCGAATGTTGTATGATTCGGCGCGTTTCGGAACTGGGAGGATGCTCGACGTGGCGGCGAAGCGGCGGCGACGGAAGGCGACATCGGTGACGATTCGCGATGTGGCGCGGACTAGCGGATTTTCGTCTACTACTGTTTCGTTCGTGTTGAATGATGCGCCGCTGGCGCGCTTCATTCCGGCGAAGACGAAAGATCGCATCCGCAGCGCGGCGAAAAAACTGGGCTACCGGCCGCACTTGCTGACGCCGTTCATGCGCAGCAAGCGCAGCCATGCGGTGGGCGTGATGGTCTTCGACATGACCGATCCGTTCTGCACGCTGGTTTTGCGCGGCGTGGAGAACGCGCTCTACCAAGCGTCGTATCTGCCGATGCTGGCGGACGTGCACAACGAGAAGAGCCGCTTCGAGCGTTACCTGGAAATGCTGCTTGACCGGCACATCGAAGGGCTGATCGTCATCGCCAATTGGCTTTTTCTGGACATCAATTTTTTGGCAGATCTCGAGAAAAATACGATTCCGACGACGTTGATCAGCGGCGAATTGCAGAACGATTCGATCAGCTCGGTGGTGGTGGACAACGAAGTCGGCGGGCGGCTGGCGCTCGAGCATCTGTATTCTCTGGGGCACCGCAAAATCGCGTTTATTCGCGGGCCGAAAATGCTGGGCGATAGCGGCCCGCGCTGGCACGGGATCAAGGCCATCGCGGCGGCGCACAAATTGGAGCTCGACCCGAAACTGATTGTGGATTTGCCGGAATCGCGCGATCCGAATTCGGGATTCGAGGCGGGCTTCCGGTTGACGGAAGAGCTGCTGACGCGCAAGAAGCAGTTCACGGCGCTGATGGC
>Ga0116219_10002800_pt1 | contig 14282 bp, 12 predicted proteins | sample Sb_taG_4_FD_91019 | JGI IMG/M metagenome (GOLD analysis project Ga0116219, IMG submission 91019) | Peat soil microbial communities from Weissenstadt, Germany - Sb_50d_6_BS metaG | ecosystem: Environmental > Terrestrial > Soil > Wetlands > Peat | place: Germany: Weissenstadt | collected 2010-09-21
CTCACCGCCCGCATAGCCGCTGGCCCCGGCAACCGCCACCTTCAGAACGTCGGCCATTTCGACGATTCTGCATGGGTATGCAGTAGTTTGCAAATCCATGCGATCCCGCCCTGATGCGGACGTGCAGCGCCCCGGAGCGCCATATCGGTTCGGGCTTCGCTTCTACACAAGTACCGACAGGTCTCCGCCGGGGCGCCGGGGCTGTAGCGGGTCTAGGCGGCTGCACCGATGCCCGGGCTCGCATGCAAGGCGGTTTGGAGGGAGAGTCCCAGGTCGTTCAGGGCCACTTCCAGAGATGTGGTGAGAGCACCACCAGTCTGGGCGATCCCAGACAAGGCGCCCTCGAGTCCTATTGCAAGCAACTCACTGGTTTGGAACAGCCCGGGGAACGCGACCCCGACGCTCCCGGCCAGACCGCCGGCGAGCGCGTCCGCCACCGCCTGGGTGGGTGTTGGCCCAGATTGTCGCCAGCGCTCCACCGGTCTGCGCCAGCCCCGCCAGGCCGGCGCCCACGCTGCCCCCGAGAGCTTCGACGGAAGTGACCAGACCCGCGAGGCCGCCGGTAAGGCCACCCGCCAGGGCCCCGCCGGCCTGTAGCAGGCCGTTCAGCGCACCACCGAGGCTGGCCCCCTGACAGCGCAGCATCGATCGACAGCATCAGGCTGGGAAGGGATAGCGTCGGCGAGGCGGCAATGAAGTTAGCGGCCAGGGTCTCGCCCGTCTGGATCGCCGCGTTCAGGCCCGCCCCGATGTTGGCTGCCAGGTTACCCAGCCCCGCACCGAAGTGCGCCGCCAGCGTCTCGCCGGTCTGAATCAGCCCGGACAGGTTGGCGCCCACGTTCAGGCTGCCCGACAACATCGCGTTCAGCGACGCGCTCAACCCATTCAGCGCCGCACTCAACTCCACACCCAGCGAACCCAGGTTAGGCAGCGAGATCGGCGGCAGCCCCAGACCCCCCGAGAGCCCACCGGTCAGCGCCAGCCCCAGGTCGGCGCCGATCGCCGGCAGGTTGGGCAGCCCGACTGGCGGCAACCCCGGCAACCCCGGCAACGTCAACGAGAACGGCGGCCCAGTCCGGGCTTCCGGGGGCTAGGCGGTGAACGCTTCCGCTAGCGCTTCAGGCGCATAATCCACCAGCGCGGGAATGAGGCCGCCCACAGGTGGACCCGTCACTGTGACGGTATTGAACAGGGGCGCACCAGGCACCGTCGCCGTCACATAAAGGGGCTGGAGAGGAACGAGGAGCCCGGTGACGGGGATGTTCGCCGTCACTGAAAATCCAGACAGCGGCAGGCTCACCGAAAGCGTCTGTTCGCCATTGAGCAACGCGTTGGCGACGGTGGCGGGCGCGTCGAAGAGCGCGGTGGCCACAGCCAGCGGGTTGCCGGCCAGTATCGCGCTGGATATTTCTGCGCCGGTTGCTGTGATCGCGCTGCTTACGTTGACCTGAGCGCCCAAAGCATCGAAGGCCAGGAGTTCCGGTAGCCCGATGCCAAGCGCAAGTGATGCGCCCGACGAGTTCAGAGATGTTATGGATAGCGATACCGGGGCGCTAACGGCGGAAACCACTTTTGCGAAGCCCAGCCCAATTTGTCCGGGTACGGTGGCGATCGACATCGGGTTTCCACTCGCCAGCGACGTGGCAAGCAGCTCGGGATAGCCGGTGCCCGCGCGGATCAGGGCAGGCGCCGTCTGGGTAACCCAGTCGTTGCCGAGGCTCTGCACATTGGCGAAGGTATTCGCGATCAGGCTTTGATACGGGCCGACGACATTGCCACCGGACGCGGCAGCGCCGGTAGCGGCCGCCGCGGCGGTCTGCATCGACGACTCCGCTCCCAACAGCGTCCGCGCGGGCGCATTCAGCGTGTTCGCCACGGTCTGCTCCGCGTTGGCGGCCTCGGCGCCGACATAAGCAGCCGCGGTTCCGTTTAACAAATTGACGAATTGCGCATGAAACGCCGCCGCTTGTGCCCCGATAGCGTGGTATTCCTGACCGAAGGCCCCGAAAAGCGCCGCGACCCCCGCCGATATCTCGTCCTCGGCCGCCGCCATTACGGACGTCGTGGGACCGGCTGCCGCCGCGGTCGCCTCGCTTAGCGTCGAATGAATACCCGCCAAATCTTGCGCCGCTGTTGTCACCATGTCCGGCGTCGCCAATACATAAGACATGTCTATCTCCCGTCGACTCACCGCGTTCGGCCGAAGACCATTGAGGCAATGAGCGTAAGCGCAAATCGTTCACGCGCGCGGGAGATTCGTTTTTTCGTTATCTCGTGTCGGCGGTTATTCGTAGTGCGGGTCGCCACGTCCGAAAGAATTGCGGCACCCGAACCTCGGGCTTGCCAACATGGCGAGGCAACTGCGGACACGCGCCTCTCGACGCCACGTCCGTGACGACTGCGACTAGGAAATTGCCGATGCCAGTTGCTCGGGTGCGTAGACGAGCAGGCCGGTGGCGAGTCCACTGATCGGCGTGCCGCCGACGGGAACGGTAAGCGATCCAATCAGAGGAAGACCCGATATCGATGCGGTATACGAAGTCTGAGGGACGAGAAGTCCGTCCAGTGGAAGGTTCACAACAGCGGGATACCCGTCGATATCGAAACTTAGAGGCAGCGTCGATTGGCCGTTGAGGAAGGCGTTGGCGATATAGGCCGGGCTATCGGCGAGCGTCGTAATCGCCCCGATCGGGTCACCCGTTTGCAACTGGCCGACGAATTGCGTCAAGCTGGCGGACGTTGCATCAAGGGCGTTGAGCGGCCCCCCCAGCGCCTCGATGGTGAGCGCCGTCGGCAATCCGGCATAGGCGTCGACCGTGGCGTTCACAATAAGAGTCGGAGGTAGAGGCAAGGGCCTGAGAGTGACCGTCACGAACGCCTGCGCTGTCAAAGACGTATCTGTGAGCGTGTTGATTACGTTGGTCGCGTTCTGTGAGATCTGCGCCGCGATGGAACCGGCCGGCAGCAGGTTGGTCAAGTTCTGAGCCATCATTCCCGGAATGGAGAATATCGGATTCAAATCCGCCAAGGTTCCCGTCAGGGCGACATTGGCGTTGACGCCCGGGGCCACCAAAACATTGCCCGTGCTGGTGACATCCAAGCCGGTGACAAAGAGGCCCAGGAATCCCCCCGTGACGTCGCTAAAAGCCCCGCCGATATTGCCCGCCATGAGCTGCTGCCAGGCGGATTGGAAGGCCGCGGGCAACGCCTCCAGGCCGATAAGGAAGTCATGGCCCGCGTTCTGCAGCGACGTGGCGATGATGTTCGCGTAGGTGATCTGGTTGTGAATGAACTGCTGAATGTAGGGCGCCGGGTTGAAGGCCAGCAACCCCTGCAGTCCGGCCTGGATATTCGCTGGCATGTTTGCCAACACGGTCGGGAAGTTCTGAATGAGATATTGGAAGTCCGCGGCGATCGTGTTCGCGTAGCCCGTCGCGTTCGTGATGATCTGGTGCAGGAAGGGCGCCGGGTTGGCGGATATGCCGGTGCCCAGTGTTTGCAGGTTGGCGATCGTGTCTTCGAAGAGGGTTTGATACGGGCCTCCGGTGCTGCCGGTGCTGGCGCCGGCATGCAGAAGTCCGGGCGCCAGCGCACTTCCACAGGACTGCAACGTTGTCGGCAGAGCCGCGATTTCCCTCGAGAGTGTTTGCAAGCCGGTCCCGATCGGGGCCGTAAGGAGCGAGAACGCGTTACCGTTTTCCAGAGCGGTAGCAACGCCGTTGAGGCTGGAGACCAACGATCCGCCGCCAAGGCCCCCCAGGAGCGAGCCCACAGGCGCTCCGCCACCGAAACCGCCCAGCAGCGAGCCGACTGTCCCGCCCCCAAGGCCGCCGAAGAGCGAGCCGCCCGGCGTCCCGCCACCAAGACCGCCCAAGAGCGAGCCCACTGTGCCGCCCCCAAGGCCACCGAGGATCGGGAAGGCAGCCGGGTGCACAGCGCTCACGCTCGAGGCAAAGGCCGCGGCAGCGCCGCCGCTCGTGCTGGTTGCCGCGCCCAGCAATCCCTGCACGGGCGCCGTCACCTGGCTCGCAAGGGCCTGCTCGGCGTTGGCGACCTCGGTGCTCAGGTAGGCGCCGGCGCCCGCGTTCAACAGGTTGACGAACTGCGCGTGAAACCCCTGCGCCTGGGCGCTGAGGACCTGGTACTCCTGGCCGAACGAGTTGAATAACGCGGCGACCCCGGCCGACACCTCGTCCTCGGCGGCGGCCGCAACCCCCGTAGTGGGCGCCGCAACCGATGCACTGGCGTCTTCCAGCGTCGAGTGGATGTTTGACAGATTCTGGGCCGCCGACTGCACCGAGTCCGGCGCAACCTGAAACGACATGTCCATCTCCCATCGAGCTGTGCGACGGTCACTGCGTTAGCACCCAGGAAAATTAGCTTAATAGCACCTTCGCGCGCGCGAGCAAGAACCGAAAATTCTTGTTCTCGCCTTCAGTTTAAGCCCCGTCAAACCGCAGCATTGCAGCAGATTTAACGGGGGGCACGCATCGAAACTGGAGGCCAACCGCACCGTCGTGGCCCTCGACGACTACACAGTGGGTGTAATCACCCGACTCGAGCTCACGCCTGAAGCTCAGTGAGCCGGGGATGAAGCCACCGATTTGCGTGCCCGGGAGCGGCCCCACAGGTCGCTGATCACGGGACCGTGCGGCGTGAGCAGGCCGTCCAGCGGAAGCGAAGCCGTCGTCTGCGTGGTGAGGAGGCGCCTCTATGTTGACCGTCAGCTTCGGCAGATTTATCAGCGTTTCGCCATTGAGGAAGCCGTTCGCAATGGCGGCGGGCGTCGAGAATTGCCGCGACGGCCAGGGACACGTTTCTGGCTTGCAATGCGCTGGTAAACGCAGTCGTGCTGGAATTGAGTGCGCTGAGGGGCGTTGATCGGCGCACCGATCCCGTCGAAAAGGACCTGTAGCGGCAAGCCAAAGGTGATACCGAGGTTTTGCGGATTCGGGCGTGGACCCGAAGTTGGTGAATGCGTTGGACAGATTAGTGAAGTCCTGCGCGATATGTGCGGGGATCGAACCCTCGGGCAGCAGGTCGCCCGACCGGGCCCATTGGAACCACAGGAATCTCTGAATTGGTCCAATCGAATAAACACTTCCTGGGAAGCCGGGGAGAAAGACGTTTTCTATGCCCTCCTGGTTACGGTCCGGAACAGCCGGAAAAGCGCTGCGACCCAACAGCGCTGGTCAACGGACCGCTAGGCGCGCAGTTCGGCGCCCACCGCCTCGGCGGCGCGGCGCACCGCGGCATCGCGCGCCGCGCTGGCGTCGTCCTCGGTCAGCGTGCGATCCGGCGCGCGGAAGCGCAGCGCGAACGTCAGCGATTTGCGATCCTCGCCGATCTGCGGACCGGTGAAAACGTCGAACAGTTGAATGTCTTCCAGCAGTTCGCCCGCGCCCTCGCGGACGGCGTCCGCCACGGCCTGGGCCGGGACGTGCGTGGCCACCACGAGGCTGACATCCTGGAACACGGCGGGGAACGGCGAAACCCTGGGTGCCGGTAAAGCCTCGACGATGGGAATCGCATCGAGGTTGAGCTCCATCGCGCAGGTGCCATTGGGCAGGCCGGAGCGCTCGATCACGGCGGGGTGCAACTGCCCCGCGTAACCGACGGTCGTTTCCCCGACGAGCACTTCGGCGCACCGACCCGGATGCCACGGCAGGTACTGGGCCGCCCGCAGCGTGACGTCAATTCCGCTGGCGCGCGCCACGATTCGCACCGCCTCGAACGCGTCGGCGGCATCGACCGGGCGGCCGGGTCCCCAGGGGCCTCGGGGTTCGCGCAGGCCGGCCAGCACGGCGGCGACGTGTTGCGGTTGGCGGGGCAGCGACGCGTCGAGCAGGGCGATCTCGCCGTCGGTGGGCCGCCGGTGCACCGGGATGAGGTCGACGGCGCGGGTTTCCTCGGTCGGCCAGACCACCTGCGCCAGCGAATACAGTGCGACGTCGACGAGGCCCCGAGACACGTTGCGGCCCAACGCCTCCAGCAACGCGGGCAGCAGGGTGGTCGCCAGGTGCGGGCGATCGGCCTCCAGCGGGTTGAGCACGTGCGTTGTGGTACGTCGCGGGTCGTCGGCCGGCAAACCCCACAGATCGAACACGCCGGCATGCAAAAACGGCGTCGGCAAAACCTCGACGTAGCCGGATTGCGCGAGCGACTTTCCGATGGCGCGGCGCCGCTTTTGCACGGCGGTAAGCCCCCGGCCCGCCGGAGCCGCCGGCAGCACCGACGGGATCACCTCCAGTCCCTCGAGCCGCAGCACCTCCTCGACGAGGTCGGCGGGCTGCACGAGGTCCGGTCGCCAACTCGGCGGCGTCACCGTCAGCGCGTCGCCCTCGTCGACCAGCAGTCCCCCGATTTGCGCTAACCGCTTGGCGGCGGTACCCGGTGGGTAGGCCACCCCGGCGAAGCGGTCCGGCAGGTCGGCGGCGATCCGGATCGGCGGCAGTGACCAGTCATCATACGGCGGAGCACCCCGCCAGTCGGTAAGGCGTTCCGACACCGCTCCCCCGGCGACGTCGACGAGCAGGGTGGCGCACCGGTCCAGTGCGGCCACCGAAATGGCCGGATCTACCCCGCGCTCGTAGCGGCGGGCGGCCTCGCTGGGCAAGTGCAACCTGCGCTGCGTGCGCGATATCGCGGCCGGGTCCCACACCGCCGCCTCCAGCAGCACGTTGGTGGAATCGGCGCGCACCTCGGTGCTCGCCGCACCCATCACGCCGCCGATCGCCGCGGTCGCCGCGTCGTCGACGATCAGGACATCAGCCGGGTCGAGCCGGCGCTCGATGTCATCGAGGGTGACGACGGTCTCGCCTGGCTCGGCGAACCGCACACCGAAGCCGCCGGTGATGCGGTCGCAGTCGTGGGCGTGCATGGGGTGGCCCAATTCCAGCATCACGTAATTGGTCACGTCGACCGCCGGGGACGTGGCGCGGATGCCGCAGAGCAACAGCCGGCTCTGCAGCCACCAGGGCGAGACGGCGGTGGGATCGATCCCCGCGACCGGGCGCAGCGCGAACCGGCGGACGCCGGTGTCGGCCTGCACGCTCAACTGCCAAGCCTCGCCGTCGGCCGGCAGCGGCTTGATGTCGGCCGGGTCGACGAAGTTCAGGTCGTACGCACAGGCGATCTCGCGGGCCAACCCGCGCACCGACATGCAGTAACCGCGATCGGGGGTGATCGCCAGGTGGAACACGACATCGTCGAGTCCGAGCACCGCGGCCGCGTGGGCTCCCGGATCGGCGGCGCCGGGTGGCAGCACCAAAATCCCCGAATGGCCTACGCCCAGATTGAGTTCGGCGGCCGAGCAGATCATGCCGTCGGAGTTGCGGCCGTAGGTCTTGCGCGCCGTGATGGCGAACCCGCCGGGCAGGGTGGTCCCGGGCAGCGCCGCCACCACCAGATCGCCGACCTCGAAATTTGTTGCCCCACAGACAATTTCGCGCTGCTCATCCGTGCCGACGTCCACCAGGCAGGCTCGGATCGGCTTCTTGAGGCCGGTGAGCTCCTCGATATCGGTCACCCGCGCGACGGTCAGCGGGCCGTCGACCGGCCCGAGGGTCTGCACTTCCTCGACTTCGTGGCCGATCCGCACCAGCGTCTGCGCCAGATCCGCGGGAGCGACGTCCCAGCCCGGAGCTCCGGCGTTCACGACCTCGCGCAGCCAGCTGTAGGGAACGCGCATCAGGCACCCACCCCGAAGGGCAGCGAAAACCGGACATCGCCCTCGACCATGTCGCGCATGTCGGGAATGCCGTTGCGGAACTGCAGGGTGCGCTCCAGGCCCATGCCGAAGGCGAACCCGGAGTAGACATCGGGGTCGATTCCCGCGGCGCGCAACACGTTTGGATGCACCATGCCGCAGCCGCCCCACTCGACCCAGTCGGCGCCGCCCTTCTTGTTGGCGAACCAGACGTCGACCTCGGCGGACGGCTCGGTGAACGGGAAGAAGTGCGGCCGGATCCGGGTGCGCGCCGAGGGGCCGAACTCGGCGCGCGCGAACGCATCCAACGTCCCGCGCAGGTGCGCCATCGACAGGCCGCGGTCCACCGCCAACCCTTCGACCTGGTGGAACACCGGCGTGTGGGTGGCATCGAGTTCGTCGGCGCGAAACGTGCGGCCGATGGAGACGATGTAGACCGGCAGCTCGTGGGCCAGCAGGGTTCGCACCTGCACGGGTGAGGTGTGGGTGCGCAGCAGCTGACGCGAATCCTCCGGCGCGATGTAGAAGGTGTCCTGCTCGCTGCGGGCGGGGTGGTCGGCGGGGAAGTTGAGCGCGTCGAAGTTGAACTGCTCGGTTTCGACCTCCGGACCCTCGGCCACTTCCCAGCCCATGGCGATGAAGGTGTCGGCGACGTGCTCGGCCAATATCGTGATCGGGTGGCGGGCGCCGGTCGGCTGCCGAGTCGACGGCAACGTCACGTCGATGCCCTCGGCGACCAGCACCGCGGCGTCGCGCTCGGCGCGCAGTGCCACCAACCGCGCGTCGTAGCTGCGTTGGGCCTCGGCGCGCGCGGTGTTGACGCGCTTGCCGGCGTCCGCGCGCTCGTCCTTGGGGAGGGTGCCCAGCGCTTGTCGTGCCAGCGCCAGCGGCGAGCGGTCGCCCAGCTGCTCGGTCTTGATGCGCGCCAGCGTCTCCAGGTCGTCGGCGAGCGCGATGGCCTGCTCGGCGGCGCTGACCGCTTGGGCCAAGGCCTCCGGCGACAGGTCGACGGGTTGATCACCCACGCGGCGGCACACTCCTTGCTGACGAAGCTGATGCGACTGGCTGGACGTGCCGATCATAGTGACCCGGCGCATGCCACTCGGCGCACGCTGCACCGAACGCGCGGACGCAGATTGGGGACGGACGCTTAGCCGACCACGACCGGCTCGGCACCGGTCAGCGTTTCTTCCGCTACCGGCGGAAGCGGTAGCGACCTACGGGCCGTGGCGAATTTAGCCACCTTGTAGGCCACGAACGCGCCGAGCAGACCGAACGCCGGCGCGGCGGCCATGGTGCCCCAGTGGTGAGCGAGCATCAGGAAGCCGAAGCCCGAGGACGCCGCCAGCATCAGACGGCGCACCGGCGTCCAGTGGATCGGCTGCCGGAATCGGGAGGATACGAGAACGCCGAGGATGACGGCGACGGTGTGACCTGCATCGGTGAAGTCGCTCCCGATGATCGCCGCGGCCACTCCCGCCGCTACCCACCAGCCGACCCAGGCCGCCCGCCAGCGCTGGGGAATCACCGCGGTCATCGCTCCGAGCACCGCGAGGGCGCCGTAGCTCATCCCCACGTCGCTGGCTCGGGTAACCGACAGCGGCAGCCAGCCGAACTCGACCGCCGCGGCCAGAGCCGCCGCCACCAGCAGCGTCGCGCCGATGTGGCCGACGACGAACGCCACCATCAGCCGGATGGTGCGCAAATGCAGCTCGGCCAGGGCAAGCAGGCACGTCAGGAAGGGCAACCAGAAGTACAGCGGGCCAGCGTCGACCACCAGCGCGCTGCCCAGCAGGGTGCCCAGGTGTCCGTGCGCCAGATTGTGCACGTTGGTGCTGGCACGCTGGACGATCACGTCATGCGCGTGCGGGCCGAGCGCCAAAATGACGCAGCTGATCGCGAGGAGCGCAGCCGCGTACCCCAAAGTGAACTGGACCCGGGCAAGCCGGGACAAGATGCCCCCGATCATTGACACCAATTATGGTTGCGGATTTGTTTCGGGAATGTCATCGGAGGCTGTTAACTCCCTAAGAGTCTTGAGGCGATATATCGCCAGGTCTGGCGGGATGCCTGCGCTTCTGTGGGCAAACACCGGTTTACGTGCACGTTTGGCGACGATGCCCAACGCGTCCAGTTCGCTCTGTGGTATCAGGTCCAATGTCGCGCTGGACACCATGATTCCGCCTTTGGTGGCCCGTTCCATCACACGGGCGGCGACGTTGACGTCCACACCGAGCCAGTCCGCCGCCAGCCGCTGCGGCCGCCCCGTGTGAATCCCGACGCGCATGCATGGCGTGTACCCCGCCACGTCGACCGTTTTCAGCGCCTCCTTGGCGACCAGCACCGCCCGTAGCGCGACCACCGGGTCGCGGAATACCGCCATGATGCCGTCGCCCATGCGTTTGACGATGTGCCCGCCGGCGTCCAGCAGCGGTGGCTCGACGGCCCGCGCGACCTGGCGCAATAGGGCAAGGACCGCCTCGTCACCGGCCTGCAGCGACCACGTCGAGAAACCGACCAGGTCGGTGAAGACCAGCGTCACCTCGGGGTTGGCCGGCCGTCTAGAAACCGCCTCGGTCAGCGCCTGCCACATCTGCAACACGCCGAGACTCACCTCGCGCGACACCGCGTCGCGATCCCCGAGCAACCGGTCGGCGGCTCGCGCCGCCGCGCGCGGACCGCCCTCGCCCGCGGTGGACAGCGGATCGCCGAACTCGGGGTCGCCGGGCAGCACCCGTCGCGCGCGCCGGATGAACGCCACAGCCCCGGGGCTGCGATTTCTGGTTTTGAACCACTGCGTCGCGCTGTGCACCGACACCGGAGAACGCCCTGGCGGCTCGGGCGGCGTCACCGGTTCTTCGGACTCGCCCGGGTCCGGACCGCGACGCGCGAGTTCCACGCCGCCAGGTTATTTCGTTTCGGCGGAGCCAGGCAATCGCGGTGCCACCGTTTGTGTCACATCTCGCACCAAACTCGTTGATCACAACGTTGCAACAGTCAGATGGAACCTCGGTAACACCATCGCGCGCGGGGGCCCAAATCGTAGACAACGTGCGTTGTCAAAGTTATCGTGAGCGCAGTCAGAGTAGGAGGCCGCGATGACTGCCGCATCCACTACCTCCACTGATCCCCTCGGACCAGACTCACTCACCTGGAAATACTTCGGCGACTTGCGCACCGGAATGATGGGTGTGTGGATCGGCGCGATCCAGACCATGTATCCGGAACTGGGTGCGGGAGTCGAAGAGCATTCGATCCTGCTGCGCGAGCCTTTGCAGCGGGTGGCCAGGTCGGTGTACCCGATCATGGGCGTGGTCTACGACGGCGACCGGGCCGCTCAGACCGGCCAGCAGATCAAGGGCTACCACAACACGATCAAGGGCGTCGATACCGCGGGACGCCGTTACCACGCGCTGAATCCGGAGACTTTCTACTGGGCGCATGCCACGTTTTTCATGTTGGTCATCAAGGTCGCCGAGTACTTCTGCGGCGGCTTAACCGAGGCCGAAAAGCGACAACTGTTCGACGAACACGTCCAGTGGTACCGCATGTACGGCATGAGCATGCGGCCGGTGCCGAAAACTTGGGAGGATTTCCTGGAGTACTGGGACCGGGTCTGCCGCGAGGAGTTGGAGATCAACCAGGCGACCCTCGACATCTTCCAGATGCGGATTCCCAAGCCGAAGTTCGTCCTCGTGCCGACGCCGATCTGGGACCAGCTGTTCAAGCCATTGGTGGCCGGCCAGCGCTGGATCGCGGCGGGCCTCTTCGAGCCCGCGGTTCGGGAGAAGGCGGGCATGCATTGGACACCGGGCGACGAGGTCCTGCTGCGCCTCTTCGGCAAGGTGGTCGAGCTGGCTTTTCTGGGGGTTCCTGACGAAATCCGGCTGCATCCAAGGGCTTTGGCCGCCTACCGCCGCGCTGAGGGACGGATCCCGACCCACGCGCCGCTGGTGGAGGCTCCGGCGTTCATGGCACCGCCGCGTGACCGCCGCGGGCTGCCGATGCATTACTTTCCTCCCCGGCCCAAAGTCGCTTTGGACCCTGCGAAGGTGCTGATGGAACGCACCGGCTCCCTGATGCACACCACGCTTTCCCTGGCCGGCCTGCGGCCCGCCCGGGGCCGAGCCAAGAAGGCCGCTTAAGCGCCGTCGAGTCTGCGATGAGGGCGCGATCCCCGGGCTTGGGGCGGCCCTGCACGCAGAGTCGAATCCCTCACCGCAGACTCGGCAGTCGGGCCAGCGGTCAAACGCTCGCCCATTCGAAATGGTTCTCCGAAAAAGGTGCACTGTCGCTCGTAGGCGGGCGAAAAGTGCGTCGCCTCCTCAGCCGATACGCCTGTGGCAGATGAGACAGGCCGCAAGGCCGCTCAGCGGAAGCAGCCCAACGCTTGCGCGCTCTGGTAGAGGCAGATGGCCGCCGCGGCGCCCACGTTCAGGCTCTCGGCGCCGCCGGCCATCGGGATGCGCACGCGGTGGTCGGCCTGGTCCGCCAGGCCGGCCGGCAGACCGTGCGCCTCGGGCCCGAGCAGCCAGGCCGTCGGCGCGGCGAGTCCGACCTCATCGAGGCGCCGCTCGCCGTCCACCGTGGTGGCCAGCACCTGCAGCCCCGCGGCGCGCATGGAGGCGACGGCGGCCTGCGCGTCGGGTTCGACGACGACGGGAATCGAGAAGATGCTGCCGGTCGAGGCGCGCAAACACTTGCCGTTGTACGGGTCGACGCTGTGCCCGGCCAGGATCACCGCCCCTGCGCCCATGGCATCGGCGATGCGAATGAGTGTGCCCGCATTGCCCGGCTCGCTGATCTCCACAGCGACCGCGACCAGCCGGGGCGAGCTGGCCATCACGTCCTCCAGGCGGGTCGCGGGCATCTCGCACACTGCAACCAGCCCGGTGGGGGTAACGGTGTCGGAGAGAGCCTTGGCGGCCCGCTCGCTGACCGGATGGATCGGGCACTGCAGCGTGGCCAGCAACGGCGCGTGCCGCTGCCCGGCGGCCTCGGTGACGAACACCTCCCGGACCAGCCCGCGAGCCGACGCCGCCGCCACAAGGTTGGGGCCCTCGGCGAGGAAGAGTCGCGCTCGCCGGCGGCCGACGTGGCGATGCAGCTTGACCGCCGCCGCCACCCTGGCCGAGCGTTCGGTGAGCACCCCGGGCTAGGCAGCCTCTCCCGAATCCGACGGAGCGTTGAGGTCGTCGGGCAGTGCCGCCCGGGCGACGTCCACGAGCGCGCTGAACGCTGCCGGGTCGGTGACTGCGATGTCGGCCAGATTCTTGCGGTCCACTTCTACACCGGCGGCTTTGAGGCCCTGGATCAGCCGGTTGTAGGTGATGTCATTGGCGCGGGCAGCCGCGTTGATCCGCGAAATCCACAACTTGCGGAACTCGCCCTTGCGCGCACGGCGGTCACGGAAGGCGTAGTTCAGCGAATGCAGCTGCTGCTCTTTGGCTTTGCGATAGAGACGGGACCGCTGGCCGCGATAGCCCTTCGAGGCCTTGAGGACGGTGCGCCTCTTCTTGTGGGCGTTAACCGCCCGCTTCACGCGTGCCATGGTTGTTCCTACTCTCGTTCAGGCAGTGAATGGTTCTTAAGGTCTGGTGCCGGTCATCCGGCGCGGTGGTCAGCCGTTCAGCAACGAGTTGACGCGCTTGGTGTCGTTGGCTGAAACCGTCGTACGGCCGGCCAGCCGCCGGGTTCGTTTGGTCGGCTTGTGCTCGAGCAGGTGCCGGCGATTGGCTTTCTCGCGGAGAATCTTTCCGGTCGCGGTGCGCCGGAACCGCTTTGACGCCCCACTGTGGGTCTTGGCCTTGGGCATATTTCCTCAGTTCTCAGGTTCTGCTGTTCTCGTCAGTTCGGTGAAGGCGTGCTGTCGCGGGTCGCTTCGGCATCGGGGGCCGGTTGTTCGGGATGCTGCGCCCTGGCGCGAGTTTTCGCGCCGCGATGCGGTGCCAGCACCATCGTCATGTTGCGGCCGTCCTGCTTCGCGGACGTTTCGACGAATCCGTAGTCGGCGACGTCGGTCCCGAGCCGCTGTAGCAGTCGATAGCCCAACTCGGGCCGGGACTGCTCACGTCCGCGAAACATGATGGTGACCTTTACCTTCGATCCCGCCTCCAGGAAGCGGATGACGTGGCCCTTCTTGGTCTCGTAGTCGTGATCGTCGATCTTGGGTCGCAGCTTCTGTTCCTTGACGACGGTCTGCTGCTGGTTCCGGCGGGATTCGCGCGCCTTTTGCGCCGCCTCGTATTTGAACTTCCCGTAGTCCATGATCTTGCAGACCGGCGGCCTGGCGTTTGGAGCTACTTCGACGAGGTCGAGATCGGCGTCCGCGGCAACGCGCAGCGCGTCTTCGATGCGCACGATGCCTACCTGCTCCCCCCCTGGGCCAATCAATCGGACTTCAGGTACGCGGATGCGCTCGTTGACGCGGGTCTCAGTGCTGATGGGGCCTCCCTTGTTGGGCTTTCATGTGTCTCCCGGTAACGACCAGCGCCTGGGTCGGTCCGGATTCAGTCGGTGGAAACACCACACCATCAGCAGAAAGGCCCTGCACCAGCAGGGCCCAATGCCGACC
>Ga0116219_10002802_pt1 | contig 14266 bp, 10 predicted proteins | sample Sb_taG_4_FD_91019 | JGI IMG/M metagenome (GOLD analysis project Ga0116219, IMG submission 91019) | Peat soil microbial communities from Weissenstadt, Germany - Sb_50d_6_BS metaG | ecosystem: Environmental > Terrestrial > Soil > Wetlands > Peat | place: Germany: Weissenstadt | collected 2010-09-21
CCACCAGGAACAGATAAGCGAACAGAATAGCCAGCCCGAGCACGATCCCGGTTCGTCCGGCCGCGGCCTTCTCCTGGAACGCCGTCCCGGTCCATTCATAGCTGTAGCCGGCCGGCAGCGTCGTTGCCGATATGCTCTCCATCGCGGCGAGCGCTTGGCTCGAGCTAAATGGAGCTTTTGACGCGCCGTTCAGCACGGCGCCGCGGTAGCCGTTATAGCGCACCACGGTCTGTGGCCCTTGCACGAGCTTGGCCTTCGCCAGCGCGCGAATCGGAACCATGTCGCCCTTGGCGTTGCGTACGTAGATGCGCTCGATATCGTCCATGCGCTGGCGATACGGCGTGTCGGCCTGGATGTTGACTTGCCAGGTTCGGCCGAAAACGTTGAAGTCGTTGACGTAGTAGCTGCCCAGCGTCGACTGCAGCGCATTGAAAATATCGCTGATCTTGACGCCGAGGACTTGGGCCTTGTCGCGATCGATGTCGAGATAGATTTGCGGGGTGTCGGCACCATAGGTGCTGAACACTCCGGCGAGCTCGGGCCGGCTGTTGGCCGCGACGATCAATCCCCGCAGCACCGCCGCGACATCGGTGGGCGACTGGCCCTGCAAGGCCTCCAACGCATATTGGAAGCCGCCGGTATTGCCCAAGCCGAGGATCGGCGGCAGGTTGAACGGAAAGGCGATGGCGCCCTCGATCGCACCCAGTTGTGGTCGCAGCCGCGCAATGATCGCGTTGGCGCTTTGCGCCGGATCGGTGCGCTCTTCATAAGGCTTGAGCCGAATGACGAAGAATGCCTGGTTCGACGCCGCGACATAGTCGATGAAATTCAACCCGACCACCGACAGCACGCCTTCGACGCCGGGAATCGGCCTGACGATGTCCTCGACCTGCTTGACCACGGCCTCGGTGCGGTTGACGGCAGCGCCTTCCGGCAACCGCAAAGCGGCGAAGATCGCGCCCTGATCCTCGTCCGGCAAAAAACTCTGCGGCGTGACGCGAAACAGCAGCACCGATGCGACCAGCACGCCGGCGACGACGGCAACGCTGATCACGGATATCCGCGTCAGCCGGCGCACCGTGGCCACATAGCCGCCGCGTATTTTGTCGATCCCGTCCAGCACGTAGGTCATCGGGCCGCGGCTTCTCGGGCCGCGTTTGAGCAGCACCGCGCACAGGGCGGGACTCAAGGTCAGGGCGTTGAGCGCGGAGATCAGCATGGCAACCGACACGGCGACCGCGAATTGGCGAAACAGCTGGCCGCTGATGCCGGGGATGAACGCCACCGGCACGAACACCGACAACAGCACGAAGGTGATGGCAAGGATAGGGCCGGTAATCTCGGCCATCGCCTTCTTGCAGGCCTCGGGCACCGTAAGCGCCGGCTCCTCGTCGATGACCCGCTCGATGTTCTCGACCACGACGATGGCGTCGTCGACGACGATGCCGATGGCGAGCACCAGCGCCAGCAAGGACACGGTGTTGGCCGAATAGCCGATGAGCAGCAGCACGGCGAAGGTGCCGATGATCGACACGGGCACCGCGACCAACGGGATCAGCGTGGTCCGCACCTTGCCAAGAAACAGGAACACCACGATGCCGACGAGAATGATGGCGATGATGAGCGTGCGCACCACTTCGACGATGGTCGTGGTCACGAAAACCGTCGAATCGAAAAATACGTTGTAGGTGAGATCGGTCGGGAAGCGCGTCGCCAGCGTGTTCATGGTGTCGCGCACTTGCTTCGCCACATCGACCGCGTTGGAGCCCGGCGACTGGTAGATGCCGATCGCGGCGGCTGGAGCGCCGTTGTAGCGGCTGTAACGATCTTGCGATCGCGCGCCCATTTCGATGCGGGCCACGTCGTCGATCCGGATCACCGAGCCATCGGGATTGGCGCGCAGAATGATGCCGGCAAACTCCTCGGGCCGCGTCAGCCTGCCTTTGGTCTTGATGTTGATCTGAAGCTGCTGCTGGCTTCCTGTCGGCGCCGCGCCGATGCGGCCGAGTGCCGCCTGAACGTTCTGGTTCTGCACCGCTGTAATGACGTCGTTCGGCGTCAGGTTGAGCTCGGTCAGCCGATCGGGATCGAGCCAAATCCGCAGCGAATAATCGAGCGGTCCGAACAAGGTGACCTGGCCGACGCCCTTGATCCGCGCCAGCGTGTCGATCACATTGATGGTCGCGTAATTGCTCAAATAAACGGCGTCGAAGGTGTTTTTCGGCGAATAAATATTGATGACCTGAAGCAGGGCCGCGGATTTCTTACGGACCGTGAGACCGGCGCGCGACACCTCGTCGGGCAGCTGCGGCGTGGCGAGGCTCGATCGGTTCTGCACGTTGACGGTGTCGATGTCCGGATCGGTGCCGAGCGCGAAGGTTACGTTCAGCGTATAGCTGCCGTCGGAGCCGCTGGCCGACTGGTAATAGATCGCATTGTCGACGCCGTTGATCTGTTCCTCGATCGGTTGCGCCACGGTGGTCTCGACCACTTCGGCGTCGGCGCCGGGATAGTTGGCGGTGAGCGTGACCTGCGGCGGCACGATATCGGGAAACTGCGCAATCGGGATCGACGTGATGGCGATGGCCCCGGCTAGCGTGATCACAATGGCGATGACGATGGCAAATCTCGGCCGGTCGATGAAAATGGCGGAGAACATCGCCGTCAATGTCCCGGCGCGACGGTTGCCGCCACGATTTGTCCGGGATGGACCTTCTGAATCCCCTCGACGATGACGAGCTCTCCTTCCTTGAGGCCTTTGGTTACGACGATGTCCGGGCCCTGCTCGCTGCCGGTGGTGATGCGCCGCAGCTCGACTTTTTTGGCGTCGTCGACCACCATGACATAGTGTCCGGCCTGGTCGAGCTGGACCGCGGATTGTGCAACGACCAGCGACGGGTGCGGCGCTTCGCGTTCGACGACGACGCCGACGATGCCGCCGGGGATCAGGATGCCGTCCGGATTCGGCAGCTGTGCCCGCACCACGACGGTGTCGGTGTCCGCCTCGACCTGGACGTCGAGGAAGTTGGTCAGGCCGGGATGCGGGTAGATAGTGCCGTCGGGCAGCTTGATGTGCACGGTGACGTGCGGGTTCTTGTCGGCCGAGGCGGCGACCCGGTGCTTGTATTCGATGACGTCGGCCTCGCTCGCCTGGAACGTCACGTAAATCGGATCCTGGCTGACGATGGTCGCCAGCCGTCCCGACGACGGGCCGACGAGATTACCGACGGTGAGATTGGCAAGCCCGATGCGCCCATTGATCGGCGAGCGAATCTCGGTGTAGCCGAGATTGATCTGCGCCTGCTCCAACAAGGCTTGTGCTTGCAACACATCGGCCTGGGCGGCCTGCTCGGCGGCCTCGAGCTGATCGACGGTCGCCTGCGGGACGTTTTGGCTTTTTACGAGCACTTGGTTGCGTTGCAGCTGCAGATTGGCGTTGACTTCGGTGGCTTTCGCCTTGGCGAGATTGGCGCTCTGCTGGTCGACCGCCGCCTTGTAGGTGTCCTGCTCGATGCGAAACAGCAGGTCGCCGGTCTTGACCTGCTGGCCTTCGGTGAAATTGCGCTGCTCGATGAAGCCGGCGACCCGGGCGACGACGTCGACTTTGTCGATGGCCACAACGCGGCCGATGAAGCCGTTGCCGGTATCGGTCACTTGTCGGCTTGCTACAGGGCTTACGGTGACGGCTGGAGGCGGAGAGCCTTGCGCGGCGGCCACGCCGCCGCAAACTACGAATACGAGCATGCCGATTGCAGCTCTTTTGCCAACGAAGCGATTTTGGCCAAGCATCAATGCACTCCCAACGAGTTAGATTTCCAATGTAGCCGCGCCGGGTGTCCTGATGGTCGGCACGATATCAGGACATTTTTGTTTGGTCATGCATCCTCGGATTGACACCTGAGGTTCCCTGTTCCCGTCAGGCCTGGACCGTCGGCTCCGCTTCCGCGGGTCGTCGCCTGAATCCAGACCCCAACAGGCCAATGCCGTAGCTTGAGTGACATATTCACCGACTTGGCCCGATGGAAGTGGGGCGTTTTGCTGAGCAGGGCGATGACACTGCCGGGCGGCTGATCAAATACGACGGACTCAACGGCGGCCGGAACGTACGCGTGGCGCCCGCTGATGTTTCAGTCTCTCAGAGGCCTTTCACTGCACCCGGTGCTGCGTGCCGCCGCCAAAGTGACGCGCTACATTGTCTCCGGCGCTGCAATGCCCAGCAGATCGAGGCCTTTGGCGAGAACGCGTGCAGTCAACGTGCACAACGCGAGACGCGAGGAACGCACCGGCTCCTCGGCTCTGAGCACCGGACAAGCCTGATAAAAAGCCGTAAACGCGGTGGCGAGCTCGAACAGGTACTGGCACAAGCGGTGCGGCTTCAGCGTTTCGGCGGTGCGCTGGACGACGCGCGCAAACTGCGCCAGCTCAAGCGCCAGGGCGCGCTCGGCGGGCGCATCGAGTCCAATAGCCGAATGCAAAAGTGCATCGTCCCGGCCGCCGGCGCCGGCCTTGCTGAGAATCGAGCAGATGCGGGCGTGCGCATACATCAAGTATGGCGCGGTATTGCCATCGAATGCCAGCATCCGGTTCCAATCGAACACGTAGTCTTTGATGCGGTCATTGACGAGATCGGCATATTTGATCGCGCCGATGCCGACCGCCTGCGCGATCGCGGCGCGCACGCCCTCGTCGAGGTCCGGCGATTTCTCGTCGACCAGACGGCGTGCCCGCTCGACGCCCTCGTCGAGGAGCTCGATGAGGCTGACGTTCTCGCCGGAACGCGACTTGAGCATCTTCTTGTCGGGACCGAGCACCGATCCGAACTCGACATGCTCCAGCCGAACCTTGTCGTCGGCCCAGCCGGCCATGCGGCTGACGGCAAACACCATGCTGAGATGCTGGTGCTGCGGCGTTCCGACGACGTAGAGCACCTGCTTGGCTCCCAGCGCGCCAAGTCGATAGCGCAGCGCGGCAAGATCGGTAGCGGCATAGCCGAAGCCGCCATCGCTCTTTTGCACAATCAGCGGCAGCGGCGCGCCGTCGCGACGGATGAAGCCGGGCGGAAATACGCACACCGCGTCGTCGCTGATCACCGCAAGCCCTTTGCTCTCCAATTCCTTCACGACGTCGGCGAGGTCGGCATTGTAGTGGCTCTCGGCGACGATATCGTCAGGCGTGAGCAGGACGTCCAGCCTCCGGTAGAGCGCCTCGATGTAGTCGACGGTAACCGCGATCAGCTGGCGCCACAGCGCCAGGGTTTTCTCATCGCCCGATTGCAGCAAGACGACGCGCCGGCGGGCGCGTTCGGCGAATTCGGGATTGCCATCGAACTTGACGCGAGCCGCCCGGTAGAAATCGGAAAGCTCCGGAACGCTGGCCGCCCGTCCGGCCAGCCGCTCGTCGAACAGGTGCTCGATCAGCATGCCGAACGGCGTTCCCCAGTCGCCGACGTGATTGCGGCGGACCACGTGATGGCCAAGAAATGCGAGCACGCGCGCCAACGAGTCGCCGATGATGGTGCTGCGCAGATGGCCGACATGCATTTCCTTGGCGAGATTGGGCGACGAGTAGTCGACAACCGCCGTATCGGGATGCGCGGGCGGGCCGATGCCAAACCGCTCGTCCGCCAGCATGTGGCCCAAGGCGCTCGACAAATATTCCGACCGCAGCGTCAGATTGATGAATCCGGGCTCCGATACCGTGGCGGCTTGCAGCACCGCGTCGGGGGGCATCCCTTCAACCACCGCGGCGGCGATGTCGCGCGGAGCGCGCCGCAGCCGTCGCGCCAAGCCCAGCGCCACGTCGGACTGATAGTCGGCATAATCCGAGCGGTGAATGTCGGCAACTACGGCGCCTGCCTCGTCGCCGAAACGGGCGCGCAGGGCGGATTGCAGGCGATAACCAAGCTCATTAACGGGATCTACCATTGGGGGCTTTTCGCGAGTCTCGACGGCGTGCATTCTAGCCGAGGCGAAGATGCGGCGCACCCTGTTCGATCATCTTTCGGCACCGAAATGGGGATCTCCATATTCGCTGAACCGTCGGAACGAGACTTGGTAAGACGCCCGCCGCGGGCGCAGAGATAAGTCATCGCGACGGCACGATGGGAGCCATTATTCCGACGGCAAAGCCCACGTGCGATGAATACGATCCGCCGCTTTGAACGCTGCGATTCGGTCGGAGAAGCTTTCGGTGAGTGCGATATCGTCCCAGCCATTAAGCAGCCGCAGACGCCGGACCGGATCGATGGCGAAACCGTCGCTGTGATTGCCGCATGAAATGGTCTGCTGTTCGAGGTCGATGGTGACGGGCGTTCCCGGCGTCGTCGTCAGCCGTGCCATGAGCTCCGCCGCCACGTCGTCGGCAACGGCGGCGGTGAGCAGCCCATTCTGCACGGCATTGCCGGCGAAGATGTCGCCGAACGACGGCGCGATCACGCAGCGAATGCCATAGTCATACAGCGCGTAAACGGCGGCCTCGCGCGACGAGCCGCAGCCGAAATTGCGGCCGGCGACGATGATTTTCGCGTCGCGCCATTGCGGCCGGTTGAGCGGAAAATCCGACTGCTCGCGGCCTTCGGAATCGAATCGCAGGTCTTGCAGCAGCACCTTGCCGAGGCCCGCAGCGCGCGGCCACTTGAGATAGCGTGCGGGCAATAGCTGATCCGTATTGATATTGGTAACGTTCAGCGGACACGCCGTCGCGGTTATGCGCGTGAACTTGTCCATGGTGCTTAGACCTTTCGGGCGGCCAGCAGCGGCCGGACGTCGGACAGGTGTCCCGCTACTGCGGCGGCCGCGACCATGGCTGGCGACATCAGATGGGTGCGCGCGCCGGGACCTTGCCGGCCGCGAAAATTGCGATTGGTGGTCGAGGCACAGCGCTCGCCGGGCGCGACGATGTCGCCGTTGATGCCGACGCACATGGAACAGCCGGATTCGCCCCACTCCAGGCCGGCATCACGGAACACGCGGTCGAGCCCTTCGTCCTCGGCCTGACGTTTGACCAACGAGGAGCCGGGCGACACCAGCCCGGGCACCTTGCTGGTGCGGCCGGCGAGCACTGCGGCCGCCGCGCGTAAGTCCTCGATCCGCGCGTTGGTGCAGGACCCGATGAAGGCGCGATCGATCGCAATCGCCGTGAGTTTTTGGCCTGGGTGCAGGCCCATATAGTCGATGGCCTCGCGCAGCTCGTTGGCGCGCGCCGGATTTGTCTCAGCCGCGGGATCCGGCACGCTGGCATCGATCGGCAAAGCGTGTTGCGGGCTCGTTCCCCAGGTAACGACCGGCGCGATCACTCCCGCATCGAGCGCGACCTCGCGATCGAATTCGGCGCCGTCGTCGGTTTTGAACTCGGACCAGGCCTCGACAGCCTGATCGAACGCGGCTCCCTTGGGAGCGAAGGACCGGCCCTTCACATATTCAAAAGTTACCTGGTCGGGCGCAACCATGCCGCAGCGCGCCCCGGCCTCGATCGACATGTTGCACAGCGTGAGCCGGCCCTCGATCGACAGCGCGCGGATGGCGGAGCCGGCGAACTCGACGGCATGACTGGTCGCGCCGTCGGCGCCGATCTTGGCGATGATCGCGAGCACGATGTCCTTGGCGCCGATTCCGGGCGCGGCTTTGCCGTCCACCGTAACGCGCATGCGTTTGGGCCGGCGCTGCCAGATCGTCTGCGTCATCAGCACATGCGCCACTTCCGAGGCGCCGATACCGAAGGCAAATGCGCCAAGCGCGCCGTGGGTCGAAGTGTGGCTGTCGCCGCAGACGATCAGCAAGCCGGGCAGGGTGAGGCCCTGCTCGGGTCCGACCACGTGCACAATACCTTGCCGCCGATCGTTGAGGCCGAACAGCTTGATCCGGTGCTTGGCGGCGTTTTCGTCCATCTGGCGCACCATGCGCGCGATCTCGGGATTGCCGATGGTGTCGCGCGGTGCGCGCGTCGGCACGTAATGATCCGCCACCCCGAATGTGAGACCGGGCTCCGCAACTGCCGCGCCGCGCTCTGCGAGCCGGCTGAAGGCGTGAAACGAGCCTTCATGCACGTAATGGCGGTCGACCCAGAGCAGCGAATCGCCGTCCTCTCGACGCACGATTTCGTGCGCATTCCAAAGCTTATCGATCAGGGTTTGGGTCATGCTGAGAGCGGACGCCACGTGAGGGGGAACGGAACCCAATATAGCAAGTCCCATCGGACTAATGTTAGTCTCCCGGCCGGTCATCAGGGGGAGAAAGCCAATGTCCCGTCCGTATTATTCGCGCGTCAGTCGCCGCCGGTTTCTGCAGTCGACCGGACTGGGCGCTGTCGCGGTCGCCGGTCTTGTCAATGCGCCCGTCGTGTCGCGGGCGCAGGCGGCCGTGGTGAAGGTCGGCATCCTGCATCCGGTATCCGGTGCGTTGTCCTATTCGGGCCAGCAAGGCCGGCTCGGCGCGACCATGGCGGTTGACGACATCAATGCGGCCGGCGGGATCAAGGCGCTCGGCGGCGCCAAGATCGAAGCGGTGCTCGGCGACGCGCAATCGACGCCGGAAGGCGGTAATGCCGAAGTCGAAAAGATGAATTCCGCGGAGGTCGCAGCGATCGTCGGTGGCTACGCCAGCGCCATCTGCCTGGCGGCGAGCCAGACCGCAGCCCGCTACGATCTGCCCTATATCGTCGATGTCGGCGTCGTCGACAGCATCGTCACCCGCGGGCTGAAGAACACGTTCCGCTTCGGTCCGGGCTTTGGCGTCATCGCCAAGACCGCGCTAGACAATCTTGTCACCATCAACGATCAGGCCGGCAAGGTCGCCAAGACGGTGGTGATCGTTCACGAGGACTCGGCGTTCGGCTCGGGGCTGGCCAAGTTGCTCAATGCGCAACTGCCCGACCGCGGCTTCCAGGTGCTGGAAACCATTCCGCATCCGACGCCGACCCGCGACTTCAACAACGTCGTGCTGCAGATCAAGGCGCAGAATCCCGATCTCGTCATTCCCGCGAACTACTACAACGAATATGTGCTCCTGGCGCGCACCATGCAGCAGCAGCGGGTGCGGCCGAAGGGTATCTATTCGGTGCTCGGCGGCGCGGCGTCGTCCTACAAGTTCGTCAAGGAATTTCCCGAAGCCGCGCAATACATCATGGATTGCAATCACTGGTTCGATCCCAAGAACCCGAAGGCGATCGAGCTGAAAAAGAAGGTCGAGGCGAGCGGCGGGTTCTTCACCTACGAAGTCTACATGAACTATTCGTGCATGCTGCTGCTCGCCGACGCGCTGGAGCGCGCCGCAAGCGCCGATCGCGCCAAGATCACCGCGGCGCTGGAGAGCTCGACTTTCTCAGGCCACGTGATGCCCTATGGTCCGACAAAGTTCGTCAACGGCCAGAACCAGGGCGCGGCGCCGGTGAACACCCAGGTCTTGGGCAACGATATCCAGGTGATCCTGCCCGCCGCGTTTGCCTCGGCGAAGCCCGTGTTCCCGATGCCGCCGGCATGACGCCAGTGTAACGGACGGCGCCGCACACGCGCCGGGGATCCGCTTCATGCTGTCACCGGCCATCCTCGTTCCGGCGGTGCTCAACGGACTGATGACCGGGGCGGTGTATGCCCTGATCGCGCTTGGGCTGACGCTGATCTACGGCGTGCTGCACATCATCAACTTCGCCCACGGCGCGTTGTTGACCGCGGCCATGTTTGCCGCGTTCTTTGCTTATAAGGCGCTCGGCCTCGACCCCTATCTCGCGGCGATCCCATTGACGGTGCTGTTTTTCGGGCTGGGTTACGCGCTGCAACGCTTTGTCATCGGCCCGGCCGGCCACGGCGACGATCGCAGCATTCTTCTGGTGACGCTCGGGCTCGCGATCGTCATCGAGAATGCGCTGCTGGTCGCCTTCCGCGGCGATACCCGCACCATCAACCTGCCTTATGCCTTCGACGTGATCGAAGTCGGCACGGCCTTTCTCGCCGTGCCGCGTCTCATCGCGTTTGCCGTCGTCATCCTAGTGGCGCTAGCGCTGTGGCTCTTCATGCGCCGGACCGACACTGGTAAAGCAATCCGAGCGATGGCGAAGGAAAAGCTCGGCGCCGAGCTGTCGGGCATCGACGTCGGTCACATCTACGCGGTGACGTTCGGCCTCGGCACAGCCTGCGTCGCCGTCGCCGCATGCCTGCTGATTCCGACCTATTACGTCAATCCGACAGCCGGCAACGCCTTCGTGCTGATCGCTTTCACCATCGTCGTGCTGGGCGGCATGGGCTCGGTGGCCGGCGCGCTGTTGGCCGGCCTGTTCGTCGGCGTGGTGGAAAGCCTGTCCGGCCTTTATCTCGGCGAGTCGCTCGGCCAAATCGGCATATTCGTCATGTTCATTCTGGTTCTGCTGTTTCGCCCAAGCGGCCTGTTCGGAGAGCGGGCATGAGGACCTTGGCGCCGATCGCCGTTGTGGTGGCGCTGCTCGCCGCCGTGCCGCTCGTCACCGCGTCCAATGTCGTGCTCAATTTCTTGGTGGTAGCGCTCTTGACCGCGCTGGTCGGCCAGGGCTGGAACTTGCTCGGCGGCTATGGGGGCCAGTATTCGTTCGGCCATGCCGCGTTCTTCGGCACCGGCGCCTATGCGACCGCGATTCTTCAGGTGCGATACGGCGTCAACGCCTGGCTCGGATTCGCCGTCGGCATTGCCGCCGGCGCCGCGGTGGGCGCGTTCATCGGCGCGCTGAGTTTTCGTTCCGGGCTGAAGGGCTCGTACTTTGCGCTGGTCACGCTCGCCTTCGCCGAAGTCCTGCGCATCATCGCCAGCGTCGCGCCGATCACCGGAGCGGGCGTCGGGACCCTCATCAAGCTCGACCTGCGTCCCGAGGCGATGCAGTTTCAGAGCCGCGTGCCGTCCTACTGGATCATTCTCGGGCTTGTCGCCGTATCGCTGGTGATCATGCGCATGATCGAAGACAGCCGCTTCGGCGCCTATCTGGTGGCGCTGCGCGAGAACGAGGACGCCGCCAAGGCGCTTGGCGTGAATACGACGCTGGTCAAACTCGGCGCCATGACCGTCTCGGCGGCGATCGCCGCGGCGGGAGGCTGTTTCTACGCCCAATATTTCCTGTTCATCGACGCCGGCATCGCCTACGGCCCGTGGATCTCGATCGCGGCGCTGCTCGCGCCCATCGTCGGCGGTGCTGGCACGGTGTTCGGTCCGTTGCTCGGCGCGCTCGCAGTCAAGACGCTGGGTGAAGCGACCAAGCTCGTCGCCGGCGACGCGCCGGGGCTCGACCTCGCCATCTATGGCTGCGTGCTCATTCTCATTGTGGCGTTCGCCCCAAGCGGTATTGCCGGTTTGCTTCGCAGTGCGTTCCGGCGTTTCGCCGTCGTGAAATCACTGCGACCCGAGCAACCCCATGGCTGAGCCGCTGCTCCGCGTCGATGGTGTCAGCAAACGCTTCGGCGGATTGCTGGCCGTGGATAATGTCTCGCTCGATGTCCGGTCCGGACGCATCACCGCTCTGATCGGTCCGAACGGCGCCGGCAAGACGACCTTGTTCGCTATGATCAGCGGATTTCTGACGCCGAGTAGCGGTCGTATCTACCACCGCGGCGAGGACATCATCGGCGTTCCGCCATACCGGTTGGCGCGGCGCGGCATCGCCCGCACGTTCCAGATCGTGCGGCCGTTCGCCGGGCTGACCGTGCACGAGAATATTGCGATCGGCGCCCACTTGTCGCGGCGCTCGCGCGCAGCGGCACGCGAGGCGGCCGCGCAAGTCGCGCAACTGGTCGGCCTCGAAGCTTTGCTGGACAAGCCCGCCGCGAGCCTCACGGTCGCGGGTCGAAAGCGCCTGGAGCTCGCCCGGGCGCTGGCGACGGAACCCGCCGTACTTCTGCTCGACGAAGTTTTGGCGGGACTCAATCCAACCGAGCTCGCCGCCATGGTGCCGACGATCCGCGCTGTCATCGACCGCGGCATCACCATTGTGATGATCGAGCACGTCATGCAGGTGGTGATGAGTCTGGCGCAACACGTTTACGTGCTGGCTGAAGGCCGCATTCTCACCGAGGGTTCGCCGCAAGACGTGGTCGGTGATGCGCGGGTGATCGAGGCCTATCTCGGCCGGGGCGCGGCGGCGCGCCTTAAGGCCGTGGGAGCGGCCCATGGCTGAGCCGCTCCTCGCCATCAGCGGGCTTGCCGCCGGTTACGGCGTAACCGAGGTGCTGCGCGATATCGATCTCGCCGTCGTCGCGGGCGAGATCGTCGCGATACTGGGCGCCAACGGAGCGGGAAAATCGACGCTCAATCGCACGATCTCAGGCGTGCTACGCGCTACGCGTGGCACCATCCGGTTCGCCGGCAGCGCCATCGAGCGTGAGACGCCGGCTGTGATCGTCGGGCGCGGGCTTATTCACGTCCCAGAGGGGCGCTGCATATTTCCGGACCTCACGGTTGCGGAAAATCTCGACCTCGGCGGCTATCGCCGCGCCCGCGTGCGGCGCGAGCGCAATCGCGAGCGCGTGTTCGCGATTTTTCCGCGGCTTGCCGAGCGGCATGCGCAGCGCGCCGGTACCTTGTCCGGCGGCGAGCAGCAGATGCTGGCGATCGGGCGGGGCTTGATGGCCGAGCCGCGACTGCTCATTCTTGACGAGCCTTCGCTCGGTCTGTCGCCGCTCCTGGTCGAGGAGCTGTTCGCCTTAATCCGGCGGCTCAACGGCGAAGGCATCACGCTATTACTGGTCGAACAGAACGTCATGCAGAGCCTCGAGGTCGCGAGCCGCGCCTACATTCTCGAAAACGGCGCCTTCGTGCTACAGGGGAGCTCGGCCGATATTCGCGAAAATCCAAAACTCAAACGCGCCTATTTGGGGCTGCAATGATGACGCAATCGGACAAACTATCCGCCCGCCTGGCGCGAAAGCCCATCGTGGTCGCACCCGGCGTCTACGACGCCTTCACTGCGCTGGTCGCCGAACAGGCCGACTTTAGAACGCTTTACGTTTCCGGCGCGGCGATCGCCTATACCCGCCTCGGGCGCTCCGATATCGGCCTGGTCAGCATGAGCGAAGTCGCCGACGTCATCGGCACGATTCGCGACCGGGTTGCCGCCGATCTGATTGTCGATGCCGATACCGGCTACGGCAACGCGCTCAACGTTGCGCGCACCGTGCGGCTGTTCGAACGCGCGGGCGCCAACGCGATCCAGATCGAGGACCAGTCATTTCCCAAGCGCTGCGGTCACCTCGACGAGAAGCGGCTGGTGGCGGCACCCGAAATGGTCGGCAAGATCAAGGCCGCGCTCGATGCCCGCCAGTCGCGCGATACACTCTTGATCATACGCACCGACGCGGTAGGGGTCGAAGGTTTTGACAAGGCCATCGAGCGCGCGCTCATTTATCGCGATGCCGGTGCCGATGTGCTGTTCGTCGAAGCACCGAAGACGCAAGCCGAGCTCACGCGAATTGCGCCGGCGCTCGGCGGCGTGCCCCTGATGGCCAATATGGTTGAAGGCGGAAAGACGCCGGTGCTACCGGCTGCCGAGCTCGAAGCGCTGGGCTTTGCGCTGGTGATCTTTCCCGGCGGCATCGTGCGCGCGCTCGGGCATATGGCGCGCGAATATTACGGCTCGTTGGCCGCGCACGGCACGTCCGAGCCGTTCCGCTCCCGGATGCTCGACTTCACGAACCTCAACGATTTGATCGGCACGCCGGAATTGCTCGCCGTCGGAAAACGTTATGACGCGTAGTTTGTGAGGAAAGCGGAATGTCGAAACTGTTCGATCTTGTCATCAAGAATACCCGCGTTGTCCGTCCCAACAAGACCTCTATCGATTGCCTCGACATCGGCGTCAAGGGCGGCAAGATCAGCCGCCTCGCGCCCGAGCTCGCGGCCGGGGAGGCGGAGCAGGTTTTCGACGGCAAGAACCATCTAGCCTTTCCCGGCTGTGTCGATGCACACATGCATGTCGGCATCTATTCGCCGCTGGCCGAAGACGCGATTTCGGAAAGCAAGGCCGCGGCGATGGGCGGCGTCACCTCGAGCCTGAATTACATCCGCACCGGCCATTATTATTTGAATCGCGGCGGACCTTATCGAGAATTCATGCCCGAAGTGTTCAAGCAGTCAAATGGACGGTTCTGGGTCGATTACGGCTATCACATCGCGCCGATCGAGGCCGCGCATATCGACGAGATGGAGCATCTGGTGCTCGATCACGGGGTGACGTCGTTCAAGATCTTCATGTTCTATGGCGGCTACGGCCTGCACGGACCGTCGTCGCAGCAGAACGAATTTCTGATGACCGGGCCGGA
>Ga0116219_10002824_pt1 | contig 14221 bp, 16 predicted proteins | sample Sb_taG_4_FD_91019 | JGI IMG/M metagenome (GOLD analysis project Ga0116219, IMG submission 91019) | Peat soil microbial communities from Weissenstadt, Germany - Sb_50d_6_BS metaG | ecosystem: Environmental > Terrestrial > Soil > Wetlands > Peat | place: Germany: Weissenstadt | collected 2010-09-21
AGTCACCCGGTCGCCGAGCTGCTGCCTGCGCACCATGCGGGGCCGGCCGAGCTGATCGAGCGCAGGAAGCATTTGCCGCGCGGAACCTCGGCTAACTGGTGACTCCAGCCAGTTCGTGTGCCACCGCATCGAATGCGCGCAACGTGTCTAACATGTGCGGCTCATGAGAGTGCGGTTGGGTGGATAACTTGGCGGCGACCACCTCCGCGGCGCGGTTGACGTAGATCATCTGACCGCACATGCCCAGGCACGACACGACGTTGCTGCCCGGGTAGGGGAACCACACTTGGTTGCGATACATCCCGCCGGGCAATTCGGTGTCGTCGGGGCTGGCGGCGAACGCCTGACGCGAGTCAGGCCCGCCGTCGAGAGTGTCGGCGATCCACGCCGCCGGCACCACTTGCTGCTCGGTCAACGAAACACCGTCGCGCAAGAACAGCGACCCGAACCGGATCATGTCGGTAAGACAGGCGTTGATGCCGCCGTCGAATAGTCCGGTGCCGACCGTGTCTACGCCGATGGTGGCGTCGCATTGGGCGCCGATCCGGCTCCACAGCAGTTCCGACATCAGTTCGGGCATCCGCTGGCTGCCGGCGACCTCGCAGATCCAGCCGAGTACATCGGTTTCACACGAGCGATATTCGAACGGGCCACCGTGAGCCGACTTCTGCCGCAAGGTCAGCAGGAATTCGTGCAGCGTGGAGGGGACGTCCGGACTGCTCTTGGGTGCCCACCCGATCGCCTGATCGAGGGTGTGTATCTCCGCGGCCGGGTCGCCGTAATTTTCTGAGAAGGCGATACCCGACCTCATGTCCAGCAGATGGCGCACCGTCGCACCGGCGTAGCCGCAGTTGGCCAAGGCGGGAACGAATGCGGTGACCGGCGCGTCAAGCTCGATCGCACCGGCCCCGTGCAGCGCGCCGACGACGGCTGCCACCAGTGACTTGCTCACCGAGAACAACAGGTGCCGGGTCTGGGGCCCCAGGCCGTGAAGGTACTCCTCGGCCACCATCGACCCGCGGTAGGCGACGGCCCACCCGTCGGTAGCGGAGGCGGCCATCACCGCGCCGACTTTGGTGGCCACCCCGTCAGTGCTGATCACCAGGATCTCGGCCACCGGAGCACTGGCCGCGGGCAAGGCCGCGGCCGGCCCGGGCCCGCGCGAGATTACCGCGGTCGGCACGAAGTCTTCGACGTGCTGGAATGACCACCGGGAATATGGCGCCGACAGCCAGTTGCTTAGTGAGATGCCGGCCGGGACGCGACCAGGTTCGCCGCCGATCATGCGCGCGGTCTCGCGGGATCGCCGGGTGGTCGGATGACCATGGGTGCGCTGATTCCAGCTGGGAGGCGATGCGGGTATGACGTTGCGGTGGACGCAGGACCGCCCGGATCAAGGGCTCGCGCTCGGTGGTTTGTCGAGCAGTTCGTGCGGCCGCTGCTCACGCTCTTGCGACGAGCCGCGAGACGATCGGCGTGGCCGGCGCAAGGGGAGTCGAGGCGAACTTGGCCTTGATGCCCGCGACCCAGCGCCGGCAGCGCTCGGTGAGCTGGTAGTCGTCGGTCTGCAGGTGCCCGCGGGTGACGAGCACCCCGAGTTGGGCGCCCTCGCAGCGTAAGTCGCCAGGCGCCGCGATACGCATGAAGAAGGCCTCGGACTCGTCAATCACCGTGGCCCAGTCGTTGCCCGAGCGCGCAAAGGAGACGCGCCCGTCCTCGTGCAGGTGCCACACACCGGTGCGTGGGGTTGCGGTGAAGAGCTCGAGATCCGGGGAGGTCTCGCTGATTATCACCTGACCCCAGACCTCGTCTTCGCCGTAGCCCCGCTCCCAGCGCGCGTTGATCTCCTCGATGTCGAGCTCGTAGTCCAAGTCCATGTACTCGAGCAGGTGGAAGAGGAACAGCGGCATGTCGGCGTACGCCTCGGTGGTCAAGTTCGTCATCGGGCTGGCGCCGCTCAGGCGCGGGTTCACCTCGCCGAGGTAGAGCTCGTCGGAGTCCAGGTCACGCAAAAGGTCCACCTCGAAGTAGCCGCGGTACCCCTCGCGGCTCAGGACGTCGCCCAGCTTTCGCACCATTTCTCGCGCGGCGTGCGTCTGTGCGGGCGGCAGCACCTCGCGCCAGATGTCATTGCCGCACCAGCTGCCCTTGCCCGGAGTCAGCTCCGGGTAACCGACCAGACTCGTCATCGCGGGGCCGATCACGGTGCCGTGGCGGGTCACGGTGCCCTCGATGCACACCTCGACATTGCGGATACGCTTCATGACTTTGACTTCCTGCTGCCCCGCCACGTCGGCGGCGCAATGGTCCCAGTCGCGCTCACCGCGCACAAAGAACGTCGCGCTGCCGGCGTTCCCATAAGCGGCCTCGACGACGAGATCATCTCCAAGCCCGGCGCTTTGCGCGAGCGCCTGCAGTTCGTCGTAGGAGCCGGCCCGCCCGATCGCGTGCGGCACGCTCGGCACGCCCGCCTCGTCGGCCAGGCGTGTCATGACGATCTTGGAGCCCAGGCGATTGCGCAGCTCCGCCGGGGGATGCATGACGTCGAGCCCCGCCTGGCACGCGAGGGCCTGGGTCTGCTCGTCAAGCATCACAAAGCAGGCCCTGCCACCGGGCCCCCGATTCGCGATGAACTCGAGTGTCTCGGGATCACCCAGGAGGTGACTGCACACATCCCCCATGGACCCGAAATCGATGCGGTCGCGGCGCCGGGGCACGAACACGCGCGGATGTGCGCCCTCGAAAGAGTCAAAGTAGGTCAGGTAGAAGAAGTTCCGTACCCAGCGGTCGATGCCAAGCAGGTTGAACGGCGTCGGCGAGATGAAGTACAGCGGCACGGTGTTGGTGTGAAAGAACGCGCGGACGTCCGAGAGGCCTTTCAGCGGTCGTGACACGGGGTCAGGCCCGCCGGCGCGCACGATCACGCCGGCCGCGGTGACGTCGACGCCCCGCGCAAGAACCGCGGCGCCCGCAGGGACGCTGCCGTCAGCGCGACGGCGATGAAATCACATATCTCCATTCGACAAGTGTGCGCCCTGCCCATGGCCGTGTCGAAGTGTGGAGTACCTGAACTCGGCCGAGCAATGGTTAAGCAGCTGGCCCAACTTGGCGTAACAATTTTCAGAACACTTGCTCACAGCCGGTTTTCGCCCCCACGACCGGCAGCCGCGAATGCTGGAACATGGATGCCAGGGGGGCCAAGTCAAAGCCCGACATCGAAACCGACCAGCCAAAGTCGGCGGCCGGCAAAGCGGGACAGACACTAGCCGCCTGCGACTGCTACACAACGGCGCACTCCGCCTTGTCAGCTCACTCTGATTTACGAAGGGCCACCTCTTTGATATTTCGCTATTCTTCATATTCGTGCTGCTTCGTACCCGCACGATTACCGGCGGCCTCGCTAGAAAGGAAGCGAATCAGATGCCCCCACCTCGCTGGCTGGCCAGACTCACCATCCCCATCATGGTTGGCGCTGCCCTGGTTAGTAGCGCTGCGATTGCGAGTGCCAATCCCGCTGATGACGCATATCTCGCAAAACTGAGCGCCGTCGGCCTCACCTGGCCGCCGAAGACGGAAGAGGCACTCATCGGGGAGGCGCACCTCATCTGCTACGACCTCACTTGGGGTTGGCAGCCACAACAGATTGCCGACGACATTCACTCCCGCTTGGACGCGAGGGGCGTCACGTTGTTGGACGTCGGAACCATGGTCAACGCCGCACACTCGACCTATTGCCCCGGTAATGTGTGCGACGCCCCTTCCCTTTGCACGTGACACCGCGTAGGGGACAAGGACGCCCTACAGCTGCCAAGTTTCTCCGCTGCGCCCGCGGACGGCTTTACCCGACATAAGAAATCGCCGCGAATGCACCTCGGGGGAGCTGTCACCGATTGTCAGGGCGCCTTGAACACGTCATCGTCGCCGACCCTGCGCCATCGACAACGCAACTCCTCGTCGACGGTGACAAGTTCGAAAGTGGCGCGGCCATCTGGGCTGGCGAACGACCACGTCATTTCAAGCACGCCGGGAGCGCCCTGAACGGCTTTCACTCGCAGCGACTTCGGCCAGACCGCCGCAAGGTCCGATGCGAGTGCATCACACGCTGGGACGAACTTCGTCTCGAGGACCTCACGGAAGGCCGTGCGATGCTCGGGCTTGAGCCGCCGGAAGTCAACGTCGAAGGCGGGGGTGGTCTCGTACTTCATTGGTTGTCGGCATCAGCGTCCAGTTCGCCGAGGTGACTCAGCAGCGCATCACCGTCCTCATGGACAATGACTTCGCCGGCGGCCGCGTAGGCGTCGACGTCCCGTTCACGCTGTTGCCACCGGTCTGCCCAGAACCATCGTTGATCGGCAGGAATCAGGAGGGATGGTCTCAGTTCCAGCACTCCGTCCTCGCGCTCGGTGAGCTCCACCTGGGCGCCTGGCTCGTCGAGATGCAAGCGTCGACGTACCTCGGCAGGAAGTGCGACGACGCCCCGGGATTGCACTGCTACGTACCCGTGAAAAAGCCATACCGCATCGTTTCTCGCCTGGCGATGCATGTATGACCGCGAGACGTGCCGCCCACCAGGCGACGGCTTCTACTTGCGCGTACGAGACCCGCGATCAGCGAGCCGCAGACTTGTCGCTGTGTGCCGATCGTGCGGGCTGTGCTCCGGGGCCTGGCCTGGGTTGGATGTCGCGTGCGGTGAGGGGCGTGTGGTCGTGCGCGCAGCGCAATACCAGCTCGGCGGGGTGGCCGCAGTCGCGGTGCGTGATCTCCACGGGTGGTCCGTCGGCGTCGGCTTGCCAGCGATCTCCCCATTGCATGAGGGCGATGATCGCGGGCAGTAGGTCCAGGCCCTTATCGCTGAGCCGGGACTCGTAGCGCTCGCGTTGCCCGGGTTCTTGGTAGGGCACGCGCCGCATCACTCCGGCCCCGGTGAGGGTGTTGAGTCGCTCGGCCAGCAGGTTGCGGGCGCAACCGACACGGGTCAGGAATTCCTCGAAGCGTCGGGCACCGTAGAAGGCTTCCCGCAGCACCAGCAGCGTCCACTTTTCTCCGACGATGTCGAGGGTGCGCTTCACCGAACAATTGTCGGCGCTGTAGCGCTGTCGCTCGTCGAACATAGCTCTCACGATAACAGGGTTTGACTTTGCAACTCAGCCTCACTAGGCTGCGTTGCGAAATAAAACCCAGGGCTCTGCGCCCATGACCTGGAGGTTGTCGCGATGCCGATGCTCGACGCTTACATTCCCGAGGGCGCCCTGCCCGCGGCGGTGGAGAAGGCATTGCTGGCCAGGCTGACCGACGTGTTGCTCGAGCACGAGGGCGCCGATCCGCGCAATCCGACCGCTCGGGCGTTGGCCAAGGTGTGGCTGCATCGGCCCGCGGCCGTGCTGCATGCAGGGGAGGTGCCCGCAGCGCCGCACTATCGGATCATCGCCTCGGTGCCCGAGGGCCAGTTCGACGATGACCGGCGTGCGAGCATGGTAGCCGCCGTCACCGACGCTGTCTTGGACGCCGAGGACGGCCGCTACGACCGGGACCCTTTTCGGATCTGGGTGTTCGCCAATGAGATACCTGACGGCACCTGGGGCGGCGGCGGACGGATCGCGCGGCTGGCCGACATCGCCGGGCTGGTGTTGGGCGATGCCGAGAAAGGCCGCGCCTATGCTCAGACCCGCTTGGGCGGTGGCGCACGGTCGGTGCCGGCCTGAGAGGTCCCAAGCACCCGGTCCGGGGGAAACGCGCGTTATCAGTCCGCGTTCGAAGCACAACGCGCCCACATGAGGTGATAGATCAAGGGCAGAACGGATTCGCTCGTCGACGGCGTCAGCTGTAGCTGTAGTCCAATAGGGCCACGACCGGAGGGGACACCTCGGCGACGAGGTTGCGCAGAGCGGAGTTGCGCGCCACGACCGCCACCCGGACCTCCGTATGTGCTACATATGTGCTACATTGGTTGTTGTGGACAGGATCGGCATCCGTGAACTTCGTCAGAACGCATCGCGTGTCATCGAGGCGGCCGAGAAGGGAACCACCTATCGGGTCACCAACCACGGCAAGGACACCGGCGTGACCATCAGCCGGCAGTCGGGGACTGGGTCTGCAGAACACTCAGGAGTCACACCGGCACATATCGCGAAGTCCGGCATCTACGATCAGCCTAAGCCCCCCGGTTACGAAGGTGCGCTGCTGGACCTGGTCGAACACGGCCGCGACCAGGCGGGCCGGGTCGGTGAATGAAGATCCACATCGACACCAACCTGCTGATCCAACAGCCCCGGTGGGAACGTCTCCCGGCCGGGGACCATGAACTGTTCGTCTCGGCGATCGCCTTCGCCGAATTCAGCGAGGGCACAGCACATCCCGACCCGCAGGTGGCGACGCGCGCCCGACTCGATCTGATCCAACTTCGCAACGCTTACGGCGACGGACTGCCTTTCGCCCAACGCGAGGCCGATGTTTACCGCGAACTGTGCGCCACGGTCACCATCGCCGGACGCATGCCGGGCGGTCGGCGGCGGGTGGATTTGATGATTGCGGCAGTGGCGGTCGCCGACGGTGCGGCCTTGGCGACGCGAAACACCGGCGATTTCGATGGTCTCGAACCCGCGCTCGAGGTCATTGCACTCTGAGCGTGGCACTTCGATATTGGTACGCGTGAGAGTGTGTCGTGAAGACCACCTCGCCGCCTACTGGTAACCCGCCATATTCGATTCCGCCGTATTCCTGATCATGCGGTCGCCGTGGAACCGTGAGCGGCGCTGACGGCGGAGTGAGGTTGATGTTGCGATACCGACCGGCCGCGCCCTAGGGGTGGTGCGCGAGACCGCTCGTTTGCTGGCGGCTGAACGCCTCCGCGCCCCGATGAGGCTGGCGTTCTGGCTTTCCCCGTCCGCAAGTTCGCGTTCGGCCGGGCCGATACATGGTTCAGGGTGAATCGAGGCTAAAATTTCATGACGGTTTCAGTTGAGCAAAGGTACTGCAGCTTACCCGCGATGCGAGGGCCGATATCGCCTGTTTGACTTTAGTGTTGGCTGCTATGGCCGGACTGGACAATTACGTGAAGCGCTGGCGCACAGCGCTTCATGTAACCGTGTCGGCATTGATAGTTGCCATCCTCGGACTCGCCATCACCCCCGTAGCTCATGCGGCTGCGGCCACGGCGACGTTGTCGGTGACATCGACGTGGCAGACCGGTTTCATCGCCCACTTCACCATCACCAACTCGAGCACGGTGCCGCTAACCGATTGGAAGCTTGAATTCGACTTGCCGGTGGGAGAATCTGTCTCGCACACGTGGAATAGCACCCTTGCACAATCTGGCACGCACTATGTTCTCACCCCCGCGAATTGGAATCGCATCATTGCACCCGGTGGTTCAGCCACAGGTGGTCTAAGAGGCGTGCTGACCGGTTCCTACTCGCCACCGTCGAATTGTCTGCTCAACGGGCAATATTTTTGCACCTAGAGGCGACTGCGCACCGAGGCTCGACCGCTCCGACAGTGCGGCCAATGCCATATAGTTTTAGTGGGTGGACATGCCGCTGTCGATGACGGTGTCGAACGCGCCGGTGTAGCCGTCAAGCTTGGTGGAGTCGGCCACCGCGAACCGCACGTCGACGCCGGCATCATGGGCCCGCCGCTCGGCGGTGATCAGCGCGGTCGGCGAGATGTCCAGCCCGGTCACGGTATATCCGTTCTTGGCCAGGTACACGGCGTTGTCGCCGAGCCCGCAGCCGATGTCGAGAACATCCCCGCGCACCCAGCCGCCGTTGTGCCAGGCGATCACATTTTCTTTGGGCGCCTTGGTATCCCACGGTGGTGTGGTCATCGGGGGGATGCCCTCACCGGGGCTTTCGCCGCGGTAGAGGGCCTCGAAATCCATGCGCCGCAAGCCGGAGAATCCTGAATGCGTCATCTCCGCCAGGGTAGCGGCGATTGCGGGCCGGCTGTGTCCATCTAGCGCGCGTCTGGATTTGACTCTGCGGTGAGGGTGCGGGTTCCTCGCACTTTGTCGCAGTCGCCGCAGAGTCAATGCCTGAGCCGGTCGATGGCAGCCCGGCGGTGGTTTTCGAGAGACGCGTGGGACGGATGTGACTGGCCTCCACAAGGGCCGAGCGTGCCCGGCACCGTCGCGCTCGGAAGGGGTGTTAGGCTGCCGTGCAGTCGACATCCTTTAACGATCCGTCCGGTGAGGCGGAGAAGGAGGTCAAGTCTCGCATGGGTGCTGTGGGTGACGCCGGTATGGGCGGCGAATCCCGGGAACTGATGTCGGCGGCCGACGTGGGCCGCACCATTTCCCGGATCGCGCACCAGATCATCGAAAAGACCGCTTTGGACGGTTCGGACGGGCCGCGGGTGGTGCTGCTCGGCATCCCGACTCGCGGTGTGACTCTGGCCAACCGGTTGGCCACCAACATCGCCGAATACAGCGGAGTCGAAGTCGGGCACGGTGGGCTGGACATCACCCTGTATCGCGACGATCTGATGCAGAAGCCGCCGCGGCCGCTGGAGGCCACCTCGATCCCGGCCGGCGGCATCGACGACGCGCTGGTGATCCTCGTCGACGACGTGCTGTACTCCGGGCGCTCGGTGCGCTCCGCCCTGGACGCGCTGCGCGACGTGGGCCGCCCGCGGGTGGTTCAACTGGCGGTGCTCGTCGACCGCGGCCACCGCGAACTGCCACTGCGCGCCGACTACGTGGGCAAGAACGTGCCGACCTCGCGCAGCGAGAGCGTGCACGTGCTGCTGAGCGAGAGCGACGGCCGCGACGGGGTGGTGATCTCCCGGTGACGCGCCACCTGCTGACCGCCGGCGATCTCAGCCGCGACGACGCCACCGCCATCCTCGACGACGCGGACCGGTTCGCCGAAGCCCTGGTTGGCCGCGAGATCAAGAAGCTGCCGACGCTGCGCGGCCGCACGGTGATCACGATGTTCTACGAGAACTCGACCCGCACCCGGGTGTCATTCGAGGTGGCCGGCAAGTGGATGAGCGCCGACGTCATCAACGTCAGTGCGGCCGGATCGTCGGTGGGCAAGGGCGAGTCGCTGCGCGACACCGCGCTGACACTGCGGGCCGCCGGCGCCGACGCGCTGATCATCCGGCACCCGGCGTCCGGCGCCGCGCACCTGCTGGCCGAGTGGACGTGCGCCAATGGATCCGGGCCGTCGGTCATCAACGCGGGGGACGGCACGCACGAGCACCCGACGCAGGCGTTGCTCGACGCCCTGACCATCCGCCAGCGACTCGGCGGGATCGAAGGGCGCCGCGTCGTGATCGTCGGCGACATCCTGCACAGCCGGGTCGCCCGGTCCAACGTCATGCTGCTGCACACCCTGGGCGCCGAGGTGGTGCTGGTGGCGCCGCCGACGCTGTTGCCGGTCGGGGTCGACGGCTGGCCCGTCACCGTGTCGCACGACTTCGACGCCGAGTTGCCCGCCGCCGACGCGGTGCTGATGCTGCGGGTGCAGGCCGAGCGGATGAACGGCGGCTTCTTTCCGTCGGTGCGCGAGTACTCCTCGCTCTACGGGCTTTCCGACCGCCGCCAGGCGATGCTGCCCGGCCATGCCGTGGTGTTGCACCCGGGGCCGATGCTGCGCGGGATGGAGATCGCCTCGGCGGTGGCCGACTCGCCGCAATCGGCCGTGCTGCAACAGGTTTCCAATGGTGTCCACGTGCGGATGGCGGTGCTGTTCCACGTGCTGGTCGGGGCGCAGGAGGTCACCGCGTGAGCGTGCTGATCCGCGGGGTTCGGTTGTACGGCGAGGGCGACCGCGTCGACGTACTGGTGGATGACGGCCAGATCGCCGACATCGGTGCGGGTCTGAAAATCCCCGAGACCGCTGACGTCATCGACGCCACCGGTCACGTGCTGCTGCCCGGCCTGGTCGACCTGCACACCCACCTGCGCGAGCCCGGCCGCGAATACGCCGAGGATATCGAAACCGGTTCTGCCGCAGCGGCTTTGGGTGGCTACACCGCCGTGTTCGCGATGGCCAACACCACCCCGGTCGCCAACAGCCCGGTGGTCACCGACCACGTATGGCAGCGCGGCCAGCAGGTCGGCCTCGTGGACGTGCATCCGGTGGGCGCCGTCACCGTCGGACTGGCCGGAACCGAGCTCACCGAGATGGGGATGATGGCCGCCGGTGCGGCCCAGGTGCGGATGTTCTCCGACGACGGCGTGTGTGTGCACGACCCGCTGGTGATGCGTCGCGCGCTGGAGTACACCACCGGGCTCGGCGTGCTGATCGCCCAGCACGCCGAGGAGCCCAGGCTGACCGCCGGCGCCGTCGCGCACGAGGGGCCCACCGCCGCCCGGCTGGGGCTGTCCGGATGGCCGAGGGCCGCCGAGGAGTCGATCGTCGCCCGCGACGCGCTGCTGGCCCGCGACGCTGGCGCCCGGGTACACATCTGCCACGCCTCCACCGCGGGCACCGTGGAGATCGTGAAATGGGCCAAGCAGCAAGGGATCTCGATCACTGCCGAGGTGACCCCGCACCACTTGATGCTCGACGACGGGAGGCTGGCCGGCTACGACGGGGTGAATCGGGTCAACCCGCCGCTGCGCGAGGCCTCCGACGCCGTGGCGCTGCGCGGGGCGCTGGCCGAGGGGATCATCGACTGTGTGGCCACCGACCATGCCCCGCACGCGGCGCACGAGAAATGCGTCGAGTTCTCCGCGGCCCGGCCGGGCATGCTGGGGCTGCAGACGGCGCTGTCGGTCGTGGTGCAGACGATGGTCCTGCCCGGGATGTTGACCTGGCGCGACGTCGCCCGGGTGATGAGCGAGAACCCGGCGCGCATCGTGAGCTTGCCCGACCACGGCCGGCCGCTGGAGGTGGGGGAGCCGGCCAACCTGACCGTGGTGGACCCGGATGCCACGTGGACGGTCGTCGGGCCCGATCTGGCGAGCCGGTCGGCCAACACGCCCTACGAGTCCATGACCCTGCCCGCCACCGTGACCGCGACCCTGCTGCGCGGGAAGATCACCGCCCGGGATGGGAAGTGCCCGGCATGAACTCAGGCACGCTGGTGGGGTCGCTGATCTTCGCGGCCGTGCTGGTGGTAGCGATCGCGGTGGTGATCCAGCTGATGATGCGCGGCTGGCGGCGCTGTTCGCAGCGGCAGGAGGAGTTGATCGGCGACCTGCCAGACTTGCCCGACCAGGTCGGCGCGGCGACCACCACGCTGCGCGGCGTCTATGTCGGCTGCACGCTGTCGCCGGCCTGGAACGACCGGATTACCGCCGGCGATCTGGGGTATCGCAGCAAGGCGGTGCTGACTCGCTATCCCGAGGGTATCTTGCTGGAACGCATTCGCGCCCATCCGATCTGGATTCCGCAGGAGTCGATCACCGCCGTCCGTACCGAACGCGGCATGACCGGCAAGGTCGCCGCCCGCAATTCGGTCCTGGCGATCCGGTGGCGGCTGCCGTCGGGCGTCCAGATCGACACCGGTTTCCGGGCCAACGACCGCGGCGAGTACGACAGCTGGCTGCAGGAGGCCGCGTGAGCAAAGCCGTGTTGGTGCTCGAGGACGGCCGCGTCTTCATCGGCACGCCGTTCGGCGGGGTCGGTGAGGCGCTCGGGGAGGTGGTGTTTTCCACCGCGATGTCCGGCTACCAGGAGACGCTGACCGATCCCAGCTATCACCGGCAGATCGTGGTGGCCACCGCGCCCCAGATCGGCAACACCGGCTGGAACACCGAGGACGCCGAGAGCCGTGGCGACAAGATCTGGGTGGCCGGATACGCGGTGCGCGACCCGTCGCCACGCGCCTCCAACTGGCGCGCCACCGGCACCCTGGAGGACGAGTTGGTCCGGCAGCACGTGGTCGGCATCGCGGGCATCGACACCCGCGCGGTGGTGCGGCACCTGCGCAGCCGCGGCTCGATGAAGGCCGGGGTGTTTTCCGGCGACGCAGCGGCCGAACCCCTGGACATAGAAGCGTTGCTGCGGCGGGTGAGGGGGCAGCGGTCGATGCTGGGTGCTGACCTCGCCGGCGAGGTCAGCACTCCGGAGGCCTACATCGTGGAACCCGAAAGGGCGAAGCGGTTCACGGTGGCCGCGCTGGACCTGGGGATCAAGACAAACACGCCCCGCAACTTCGCCCGGCGTGGCATCCGCAGCCACGTGGTGCCGGCGTCGGCGACGTTCGAGCAGATCGCCGCCCTCAAGCCGGACGGCGTGTTCCTGTCCAACGGCCCCGGTGACCCGGCCACCGCCGACCACGTCGTCACCGTCACTCGCGAGGTGCTCGGCGCGGGAATCCCATTGTTCGGCATCTGTTTCGGCAATCAGATCCTGGGGCGCGCCCTGGGCCTGTCCACCTACAAGATGGTCTTCGGTCACCGCGGCATCAACATCCCGGTCATCGACCACGCCACCGGCCGGGTCGCGGTGACCGCACAGAACCACGGCTTCGCGCTGGAAGGGGAGGCCGGCCAGTCCTTCGACACGCCGTTCGGACCCGCGATTGTCAGCCACACCTGCGCCAACGACGGGGTGGTCGAAGGCCTCAAACTGGCCGATGGGCGGGCGTTTTCGGTGCAGTACCACCCGGAGGCCGCCGCCGGGCCGCACGACGCGGAATACCTGTTTGACCAATTCGTCGACCTGATGGCAGGGGGCCGCTGATGCCAGCTCCCGTCAGCGTGCGTGTTTGCACAGTGACACGCCGTAACCGGTGTACATGTGCGCACCCTCGCGACCAGAAAGGGGACGCCTAGTGCCGCGGCGGACTGACCTCAACCACGTGCTGGTGATCGGGTCCGGGCCGATCGTGATCGGCCAGGCCTGCGAGTTCGACTACTCGGGCACCCAGGCCTGCCGGGTCCTGCGCGCCGAGGGCCTGCAGGTCAGCCTGGTCAACTCCAACCCGGCCACCATCATGACCGACCCGGAATACGCCGACCACACCTACGTCGAGCCCATCACCCCCGCGTTCGTCGAGCGGGTGATCGCCCAGCAGGCCGAGCGCGGCAACAAGATCGACGCGCTGCTGGCCACCCTCGGCGGGCAGACCGCGCTCAACACGGCGGTCGCGCTGTACGAGAACGGGGCGCTGGAGCGCTACGGCGTCGAGCTCATCGGTGCCGATTTCGACGCCATCCAGCGCGGCGAGGACCGGCAGCGGTTCAAGGAGATCGTCGCCAAGATTGGCGGCGAATCCGCCCGCAGCCGGGTCTGTTTCACCATCGACGAGGTCCGCGAGACGGTCGAGGAGGTCGGCCTGCCGGTGGTCGTGCGGCCCAGCTTCACCATGGGCGGGCTGGGTTCGGGCATGGCCCGCAGCCTCGAGGAGGTCGACCGGATGGCCGGTGCCGGGCTGGCCGCCTCGCCCAGCGCCAACGTGCTCATCGAGGAGTCGATCTACGGTTGGAAGGAGTTCGAGCTCGAGCTGATGCGCGACGGCCACGACAACGTGGTGGTGGTGTGCTCGATCGAGAACGTCGACCCGATGGGCGTGCACACCGGCGACTCGGTCACCGTCGCGCCGGCCATGACGCTGACCGACCGGGAATACCAGCGGATGCGCGATCTGGGCATCGCGATCCTGCGCGAGGTCGGCGTGGACACCGGTGGCTGCAACATCCAGTTCGCGGTCGACCCGCGCGACGGCCGGCTGATCGTCGTCGAGATGAACCCGCGGGTCTCCCGGTCCAGCGCGCTGGCGTCCAAGGCCACCGGCTTCCCGATCGCAAAGATCGCCGCGAAGCTCGCCATCGGTTACACCCTCGACGAGATCGTCAACGACATCACCAAGGAAACACCGGCCTGCTTCGAGCCGACCCTCGACTACGTCGTGGTCAAGGCGCCGCGGTTCGCGTTCGAGAAATTCCCCGGCGCCGATCCCACGCTGACCACCACCATGAAGTCCGTCGGCGAGGCAATGTCGTTGGGCCGCAACTTCGTCGAGGCACTCGGCAAGGTGATGCGGTCGCTGGAGACCGATCGCGCCGGCTTCTGGACCAAACCGGACCCCGAAGGCGACGTCGACGGCGTCCTGAAGCGGCTCCACACCCCCACCGAGGGTCGGGTCTACGACATCGAACTGGCACTGCGGCTGGGCGCCTCGGTGGAGCAGGTCGCCGAGGCCTCGGGCGTCGACCCCTGGTTCGTCGCGCAGATCGGCGAGCTGGTCACGCTGCGCGCCGAGCTCGTCGCCGCCCCGGTGCTCGACGCGGAGCTGCTGCGCCGCGGCAAGCACAATGGGCTCTCGGACC
>Ga0116219_10002826_pt1 | contig 14218 bp, 7 predicted proteins | sample Sb_taG_4_FD_91019 | JGI IMG/M metagenome (GOLD analysis project Ga0116219, IMG submission 91019) | Peat soil microbial communities from Weissenstadt, Germany - Sb_50d_6_BS metaG | ecosystem: Environmental > Terrestrial > Soil > Wetlands > Peat | place: Germany: Weissenstadt | collected 2010-09-21
ATATCGACAAGCGCCAGACCCCAAGCCCAGCGATCAGCCGGGAACTCGACGGGTAGGTGGAACGCCCCACCACCCTGTCCGTAGAGAATGCCCACGGTAGAGAATTCCGAGTTGCTGTAAACCAAGTCAGGGATGCCGTCCTTGTTGAGGTCGGCAATCTGCACGTAGCCGGGAAGTGGAACGTCTAGAAGTGGATTCTGATTCGTGCTCGCGAGCAGCGTCGGCGCCTGAAATGTTCCGTTACCGTTGCCGAAAGCTACCGCGATTCCCTGGTGGAAGTGTGTCTGGTCCTCAATGGTCACGGCCAGATCGACCTTGCCGTCGCCATTCAGGTCACCAACTGCTACCGCGTAAGGGTTAAGGTACGTACTTGACCCGTTGACGAGGTTCACGTCCGATTCTGGCTTAAATGTTCCATCACCATTTCCCAGTAGGATCGCCACGGCGCTGCCGGGCGCAGCGTTGGTGCCGTAGAGAGGCACGACCAAATCTAGAGTGTTGCTGCCATTCACGAGAGCTGCCGCGGTAATCTCCGTGGCCACCGTCGAAAGCGGATACGTAACCGCGGTGTTAAAACCGCCTTTCTGATTGTTGAGCAGAATACTGACCTTGGCGCTGGAGGCTGGGTTCCCGTAGTTGTTGACGACCGCCAAGTCCGGCCAGCCGTCCCCGTTGAAGTCGCCCACGACTAAGCCGACGGGATTCGGATTCGTTCCCATCGCGTCTGTTGGGTACGTCGCTCCGGCTGCAAAAGTGCCCTTGCCGTTGCCGGCGAATATCTGAACCGCGCCGTTGAAATTGTCAGTAGCTGCGATGTCGAGATTTCCGCTCTTATCGAAATCCGCCACGGCGACGTATTGCAGCGAATAGTCGGTGAGCGCGCTATTTGAGTAGTTCACGCCAGGATTGAGGGTCCCATTCGCATTGGAAAGGAAAACGGTGACACTGTAATTTGGCGAACTGGAGGAGCCAATCGGACCGTTGCCAATTACAAAATCCGGAATGCCGTCGCCATTAAAGTCGCCGGTTGCTATGTTAAATGCGGCCGCGTGGACGCCGCCCCCTGGCTCGGAGTAATAGTTGACTGCGGAGCGGAAGCTTCCGTCGCCGTATCCTTCGAGATAGACGAAGCTGAATTCGTCGTCCGGCACTACCACATCCACAGGGTTGCTGGCTCCGTTGAAGTTACCGATTAGCGGCGGCACCAGAGGAGAACCACCCGTGGCATAGCCCACGACTGCGGGCGTTACTCCGCCGGTGCCATCGCCGAGCATAACCTTGATATCGGCAGACCTAAGCAAGAAGCCACGATATCGGTGTTGCCGTCTCCGTTTAAGTCCGCGACGGTGACCGCGACCGGATTGCTCTCCACATCGACGTAAGGCTGAGCCGTGAAGGTCCCGCCGTTGTTGACGTAGATGGTGATGTTATTGTCGATGCAGTTCGCGCTGACAAGCTGGCCAAAACTTCCGCCGGTCTTCAAGGTGCCCCCGCCGAGAAAGCAGGAGTGGTACACACCGTCCGGAGTCGCAAGCGGGACTGGTCCCGTATAGCCGCCCGAACCGTTGTTCAGGTAAACCACAATCTGGTTGTTATTCACCGAGCCACCGGCGAGAGCGGCGCCGGCGAAATCAAGCTTGCCGTCTCCGTTGAAGTCTGCAAAAACCATGGGGTTGCCTTGGACACCGCTGTTGCCCGGAGTCAGCGGGAGGAGCGCTCCAGTAAAAGGAACATGGGTCGCCGCTTGGAATGTTCCGTCTCCGTTACCCAGCGCGGTCCAAATGTTGCCGGGGTTACTGGCATCAGCTAAAACCAAATCCAGCTTGCCGTCCCCGTTTACGTCAAACAGCGTGGCCCAGACAAAGCCGTTTGTGGTAACGCCCATTAATGTCCCTTGCGCTTTAAATGTCCCGTCGCCGTTGCTCGTCCACCCTTGAATCAAGGTGTTGTCTCCAGTCGCAGCGGGGGGATGGACTATTAAAATGTCGTCTTTTCCGTCGCCATTCAGGTCGCCCACGAATATAGCGTCAGACTCAACGGCACCCGTGAGTGTTGGAACGACAGTGAACCCACCCTTCCCATTGTTCAAAGCCGCCGCAATTGCGTACTTCGGCGCGACGTTCGACGGGGCGGTATTCACAATGGCCGCAGCATCCGTCAATCCGGTTCCGGTGAAATCTCCGGTCACTGCGGGGTAATTCGGGAATGTTCCGCCGCCGGACGCGTTCTGGATGCCGCTGAGGAATCCGATGTTCGTGGTTGGAGGGGTGCTGGTTTTCTGGACGCGTGACCACCTGGCTATCGCCTCACGATTGTTCGTTCCTCGGACTGCGTTCTTGCGAGCGCTTGCCACTGAAGCGGAATGGATTTGGTTCGGTGAGCTGGTCGCGTCTTCAGAGAAACTGGATGCGAACGCCAGCACAAGAAAAACACTAAGGCAAACAAGTCGTCGGGTCATTGGATTGGTGTACTCCCTTTTGGTTTTACTTCGTTCCAAGGTTTCGCAGTGGCGGTCTGTGCAGCGGGTTACGACTCTGCCGAGTCCACTTCGGTGGCGCCGACCGGTCAGCCCTACACACGCAATCGAGTTTATCGGGGGAGTGGTCCCACTGGCAATGCAACTTACGTACTCAGCTATTTTACACTTCGGTACCCCACGGGTAACCTTCCGACACAACACGAAGCCTCGGCAGTTGGTGTGTCATCTGGCGTAACTTACTGAAAACGCTAGGCCGCGCTTCGAGGCCTGCGCACCGGACCTTAGTCGTTGTCGGGGCCGTCATGCGGACCTTTGTAATTTATGAAGTGGTCAGCGTCGAGCGGCGCCGGGATTTTCTGGAAGGTGATGGGGGTCTGGGTAAGGTTGAAGCAATCGGACAAGTCGTCAGCCGACGCGTCGGCATAGCCGAGCGAGGGCAGATTGAAAGTGGTCTCGATGAATTTGAGGATGCTGCCGAAATCATGCGTAGTGTGAGAAATGTAAGCCGCTTTGGCGTAGGGCGAGATCACGACCAGCGGAACGCGGAAACCGTAGATAAATCCCGATCCCCAGCTGACGGCGTCATTGACGACTTTAGGCGGAACGTGATCGTACCAGCCTCCCCAATCGTCCCAGGTGAGAATGATAGCCGTATTTGCCCAATACGGGCTGGTGCCAATTGCGTTCACAACGGACGCTACCCACGAGGGTCCGCTGCCGTCGTTCAGGATCGTGTGATCCGATTCGAGAGCGTCCGGGACAACCCATGTCACTTGCGCGAGTTGGCCTTTGGGGATGTCCTGCAAAACTTGCGACTCCGGGATAATCACGTTCTTGACCCAATCCGGGCCAGTGCAAGTGAGCGTGCCATTGATGGTCTGCTGCTGGCAGATGTGCTCAATGGCGTCGGGCCCGGTCCAGATGTCACCCGCCGACGGAGCATAGTATCGCCAACTCACACCCTTGGCATCCAGCAGGTCAGTCAATGTGGGATGCTCGAAACATGGGTACATGGGCGGATTGCTGTTTTCGTTCCCAAATTGGTCGATCAACATGACGGTTTCCGTCAGGGGAGCAATGCATCCGGCGGGCTCATTATTTGGAACTGTATTTTCGGAGACGAAAAGCTTGCTGGTCGCGGTCGGTGCCGAAGTACCGGCAATAATGAACTGGTGAGCGGGGAAACTCCCGCTCTGCTGGGTCTCAAACATTCGATCGCCAAAAGTGTATTGCTCGGCCAAAGCGAAATATGGCTGAACGTCGGACGGATTAACATACCTAAATTGCGGGTTGGGATGCGCGTTTGGAGGACACTGAGAAGCGGGATCGCACAGGATCAGGTCGGCGCCGTCCATCTTGCCACCGTCGTACATGGAAACGAAGGCGGGGTTGCCGTGGGCAAGGTCGTAGTTTTGAGGATTGGAGCCGCTTGTGCCCAGGTCGATCGGCGTAAGTGGAATGTTCTGGCCATGCGAATTGGTGCCGCTGCTGGCAAGATCGGCGCCTCGGGCCATCAGCACAGGATCATGAAACAAATTGTCAGGACTGCGGTTCTCCTGAAGAATCACGACCACATGCTGGATCACGGCGGGCCCTGCGCTCCCCTTGCCGGCTGACCCGCCACCGCCGCCGCCGCAACCTGTCAGAGCGAGCAGCGCGACCAATGACCCCAGGATGACTTCCCGATGAAGAAAGACTTTATGTTTGAGCATGAAATCTCTTCTGTCACCTTGTTTCGAATGTCGTACCGTCACCCTATTTAAACCCACTTTCTGCGGTCTTCACGCGCGGTTAACTGAAGACAACTGCATGAAGATGACTACTGTTTCTTACTCTGGCGGTGGTTGTTGTGCTTGGCGCCATAGATCTTCTTTGATACGTTGCTCTGCTGATTGTTGATCTGCTGACGTTCGGCCGCAGTCAGCTTCCCGCCATTCGCGGCGCGGTCGGCGGCAACTTCGTGGTTGATCGCGGTTTCCTTATTCTCCAGCTTGTCGGCTTCGCCGGCGGTCAACTGCCCGCTTTTCACACCTTGCGCGATCCGTTGCTGCTGATGCAGGTCGCGTTTCCCGACTTCGGTGGTTGGCTGCGTGACCTGCTGGTCGCGATTGTGCTTGTCTCCATAAATTTGCTTTGAAACCTGATTCTGCTGCTGCTGCAGTTTTGCGCGGTCCGCGGCGCTGAGATGACCGTTGTCGTCTTTCAACATGGTCCTCTCTTCCGTGTTGATGTTTGATTCCTTCTTTTCCAGATTGGCAGATTCTCCCGCCGTAAGCTGACCGCTATCCATTCCCTGCGATATGCGCTGCTGCTGCTTCAACTTCCGAGCCTGCACTTCCTGGCGGCTCTCCGGAGCCGGAGTGGACGTGGTGGCCGGCGTAGAACTGGTGGTCGCCGGAGTACTGGTGGTTGCCGGTGTGTTTGCAGTCTGCGCTGGGGGGGGTGCAGTCTGGGCGCTCAGGGGCAACAGAAAGGCTCCCAAACTAACGCTTAGCAAGGACAATTTCACATAGTTCTTCATAGGTGTTCGACTCCTCCTGGGTAGATCTGGTTTTGGTTCTCCCTCCAGTATAGGGGAACTTAGGCTTTCAGATTACTGGTCAGTACCTGTTATTGGGTTTGGTAACAGGATCCTTGAGGCAAGCTACGCCGCCCTGGTCCAAACCAATCACGTCCAAACCATCACTCATGCAGCTCATGGATATGTCGGCAAATGGGATGGCACGGGAAGCTGGGAAGTTGCTCGCACTATGCGGAAATCTCACGCGAAGTCTGAAGCCTTTGAATCTACGTTACAAAACTGGTCCAGAGAAACCGATCCTTCGGCGAAGTTATGGCGAAGCCTTCGCCGAAGGATCAATGGTAGTTCTTTCTAGCCGAACGAGTTTGCTACTGTCCTTCAAGCAAAATGGGGTTGGCCCCGATTGTCACCACGTTCGTTGCCCCATGCTTAGCCCCGCTCACATCGATCCAGTCCTGGTCAAATTTACCCGGAACGTTGTATGGCGTGTTGCCGCAGATCTCCGGATTCGCCATTTCGGAGCAGTTCTGGCCGTACTGCGCGTCCCAAACGAGTTCAGCAGCCTTGCCGCCGGCCTCTTTGAAATCGCACGTATACACCGTACCGCTATTGGCGCAAAACGGGTTGTTGTCCGGTGTGGCGCCCACCAACCAGGTGTTCGTCTCTGTCCAGGCGGGGGCGACGGGTCGATTCAGCTGCCCTGATGGCGCGTTGTACAGTTCGCCCACGATCGTGTCGTAGGAGTACCACATGTTCATCGTCAGCCCAGCCGACCAGTATAAAGCGAAAAAGCGCGGGATGAAACCAGCCTGCGCGTAAGGATCAGCCCAGAGATCGCCGGCCTTTGCGGGATTGCTCCAACTGCCCTCGCCGTTGATCATGGGTTTCTTCAAATCGGCAGGTTGCAGAATGGCTCGTGCATTCGGAATATAGATACCAGCAACTGTTTCCGGAGTGATCGTGTCTGCGTAGAGGTGGAAATTGATGACATCGACAGCTGCACTCCCCGCGTTCCCCGTGGTGCAGTAAGAGCCGGCAGCCGGAGCGTGTGTACCCGTGCCGCTGCAGTACAGAAAGTTCTGCACGACGTCCAACCCCTGCGTGAAAGACGCCGAACCCGAAGGCGAAACGATCACTGCCTTGGAATCGATGGGAGTTGCGGTGCATGGCGTAGACTGCCCTGCCCGCGGATAGTTGTGGATGGTTCCCTTCCCCGTGATAGTGCAACGCATGTCCTCGGTCAGTCGCACCAACTGCGCGTAGGTTCCCTCGAACGACAGATTGTTGCTGATGAGATTGGGTCGCAACACGTTCGAGCGGTAATACTCGTTCCAGGGCTCCCAATAATTGATATGAGCGTGGTTCTGCAGATAAGAGGGCGTATTGGTTCGCGTGGCGATCGCCGTGACCCAGTTTTTCCATATCTGGTCAGTTCCGCTGCCATCAGAGTTCAGGTCCACAGGAGGCAGGCATTGACCCGGCCCCCGGGTCGGCTTCGGCGAACCGGCAATATAATAGTTGCAATCGGTTCCGTTCAAGCCGGTCGGATCGCTGTTGAGGTCCACTCCCCAAAGCGGCGTTCGCGACATCGTGTACATCACGTTGGTGACGCCGGCCTCGTACAGTTTGTTCATGTAGAGATCAAAGCTGTACCACGTGTAACACGGGTCGCTGGGGTTACCCGTCGCCTGGCAGGTTTCGATGTCAGGCCACTGTACTCCCACCGCATCCCAGGCGCGGAACTCCCCGTAGGGAACCTGCGCAGGAAAACGCGCACCTTGATTGACAATGATTCCCCAGTAGCTTGCGGGGATGGCGCCGTTATCGGGCGGCGGTGTGCTGGAAACTTTGGAAGTCTGGCTTTGACTGACGCCGCAGCCTGATAAAAGGATGGCAACGAGGAAGGTGACACAAAAGCAGATCGCATGCGACCTGGTCTTGTATTCAGAGGATGGATCCAGTTCGACCAACGCACAATACCTGGATGGGGAAGCCATGAAATTACCTCCTGAAACGAATGCCTTGACACTGCAAAGGCTACACGCGGAGGGAATTACCAGAAAGTTACTCTGGTAGCGTCAGGCTATGTCCGGATGCACGTCCAGAGGTTGTACCAGGATGCAAATTTAGTGCTGGGCGCGGCTGCTGCTAGTCGTCGTCGGGGTCGGTGGGCACCTGTTTGTTCTCCAGAAAATACTTGGCCCCGAGCGGAGCCTGGATCGTCTGGAAGGTTGAGGGCGTCTGCGTGTAATCGAAACAATCAGAAAAATCATCGGTCTCAGGATAGGCGTCTGAGTAGCCCAGCGAGGGCAGCCCGAAGTTCTCCTCGATGTATTTCACGATGCTCCCGAAATGATGAGGGACATGCGAAATATATTTCTGCCTGGCGTACGGCGAGACCACGATTAAGGGAACGCGGAACCCGTATTCATAGGAATCTTTAATGCTGGGAGCGACGTGGTCGTACCACCCTCCCCAGTCGTCCCAGAGAATGAAGATTGCAGTGTTAGACCAGTACGGGCTGTTGCCAATCGCATTCACCACCGACGCGACCCACGACGGCCCGGAACCGTCGTTGGAAAGAGCGTGATCCGACTGCTGCCCGCTCGGTATCACCCAACTGACGTCCGCAAGATTTCCCGCCGAGATGTCCGTGAGAATCTGCGTGTTCTGCAGGATGACGTTATTGGTCCAGTCTGATCCGGTGCAGGTTGTGTTGGTCGAATCCGGCACACACATGTGCTTGATCGCGTTCGGAGCCGTCCAGATGGATCCCGCCGAAGTCGCGTAATACTTCCAACTCAGCGATTTCGCTTCCAGCAGATCGGTCAGCGTCGGATGTTCGAAACATGGATAAATATGTTGCTTTTCGTTCCCCGCGGGATCGATCAGGTATACGTAATTCTGCGGCGGAGTGGTGCAGCCGGTGTCCAGGGTCGCGTTCGGCGTGCCCGCGGGATTCTCCGCCACAAATGAAGTGCTGCCCACCGCGGGAATAGAAGTGCCGGAAATGATGTACTGATGCGCTGGGAAGCTGGGGCCCTGGTTGGTTTGAAACATGCGATCGGCGAAGGTGTAGCTTTCGGCGATCTGAAAATACGGTCCCACGAAACTAGGATCGATATACTTGAACTGTGGATTCGTGCTGGCCGGCGGACAGTTTGGCTGGCAAAAGAGCAATTCGATCTTGTCGGCGCCGTCCATCTTTCCGTTGTCATACATTTGAGTGAACGCCACGTGCGCGTGGTTGAGGTCGTAGCCGGTGTAGGGTTTGGCGTCGTTGTGCAGATCGGTCGGCGTCAACTGGATTACTTGTCCGTGGGAGTTGATGCCAGTGTTCTTGATGTCCGCACCTGCCGCAATCAGCACGGGATCTTGAAACAGGTTATCCGGCGTACGATTTTCCTGGTAGATAACGACGACGTGCTGGATCTTCTGCGTCGGCGTGGATGTGCCCACCGAACTGCTGCCGCCCCCGCATGAGTTCAGGATCGCGACTGCGGCAGCAAAAAGGAGTACTAGAGCCGGGATAAGAAAGTTCTTGAATCGAACCATGGGTTTTCATTCCCTCGAATCTTAACTGTCTCCCCAAGCTGGTGAACTGCCTGTCCTGGCAGGAATCTAGTCGTCATCGAGCGGCACGGCCGGACGATCATCGTGCAGGAAGAATTCCTTGTCCTGAGGCGCTTGAATCGTGGTGAACTTCAGTGGCGTTTGTTTGTAATTGAAACAGTCGGACAAGTCATCCGTATCGGAATACGCGTCCGAGTAATTTCCCGCACCGACCGGACCCAGTGCCCAGTTCTCTTCGATGAACTTGAGAATGCTTCCGAAGTTGTGCGGAACGTGCGAGATATACGCCGCTTTCGCGTAGGGTGAAATCACGATCATCGGCACGCGGAATCCAAATTCGTATTTATTTTGGATGGCAAACGGCGGAACGTGATCGTACCATCCTCCCCAGTCGTCCCATGCGACGAAGATGGCGGTGTTGCCCCAAAACTGGCTGTTGCCAACCGCGTTCACGACCGATGCGACCCATGCCGGTCCCGTGGTGCCGGTGGTGCCTCCATGGTCGGAATTGACTCCGTTAGGGATGACCCAGGTTACGGGAGCCAGCTTTCCGCCTTGAATGTCAGTGAGGATTTGCGCTGGATTAAGCACGACGTTGCTGGACCACTCCGCCCCGGTGCAGCTGGTATTGGCGGAGTTCGGCACGCACATGTGCTGAATGGCGTTGGGCGCATTCCAAATTGAGCCCGGATCGTTTTGCGGCCCGTACCACATCCACGAGACCTTGCCGGTATCCAAGCTATCGGTCAGTGTGGGGTGGTCGTAGCAGGGGTATGACTTGGTTGACTCGTCCCCGGTAATCAGGTTAATTAACGCTACAGTTTCAGTGGGCGGAGCAATGCAACCGGAAACACCGCCGGCATCCTCGCCGCCGTTTGGATTCTCCGCCGCGTAGAGCGAGTCAGCCTCGGCAGTCTGCGCCGAGCCGCCAGACAGAATGTATTGGTGAGCCGGGAAACTGGGTCCCTGATTAGTCTGGAACATGCGATCGGCGAAGGTATACGTTTCCGCCATCTGGAAGTATGGCGCAGCTTCGGTCGCAGGCACATACGTAAACTGTGCATTCGCAGGAGGACAGTTCTTGGCTCCCTGGTTGCACAGAATCCCGATCTTGTCCGCTCCATCCATTTTGCCATCGTCATACATGGCCAGGAACGACTCGTGGTTGTGATACGGATTGTAGTCGCTGGCCAAGGTCAGCGGCGTGAGCTGGATGATCGCTCCTTTGGAGTTTACGCCGTAACTTTGAATGTCGGCGCCGGCTTTGACCAGATTAGGATCCTGGAATAAATTGTCGGGGCTGCGGTTTTCCTGAAAAATAATGACCACATGCTGAATCACAGTACCGGCTCCCAGGAGCAGCCCTTGCGGACCGTCGCTCGGCCCTAGACTGTTGGCATCGCTCCCCGTTACCGGGATGGAGAACCGGGCAATGGGTGTACTTGTCGACGTAGTTACGCTTAGCGTGGCTGTGCCCGAGCCGTTGCCGCTGATGTTTACCGGAGAGCCGGTAAAAGAACAAGTGGGTGCCGGACTACCACCCGTGATGTTGCCGCATGAAAGCGTCACGCTCCCGCTATAGCCATTGGCCGGAGTCACGGTCACGGTGGAATTGGCAACCGACGCGTTTCCGGCGAGCACTACAGCTGGGCTCAGCGCCGTGGCTGTCAGCGAGTAGGATGGGCTGATCGTGGCCGTTGAGCCGCCGCCACCACCGCCGCAACCTGTCATGGTGATCAGCACAACCGCCGAACACACGATAACTCCCCAACGAAGAAAGACTTTCTCTTTAAGCATCAAATCTCCGCCTGTCAGTTGGTGCGATTCAGCCGCACTGGATTCTAGCCTACGCTCTGCGCCTTCTTTCCACGGCTAAATGGAAGATGTCATCAAACCGTCACTCCGGGGGTCGCGGGTGCGTCACGAGTTAGACGGCGCGAAAATCCGCGGAGTTGCTAACGCGCGGGTTACACAACAGAATACCAAGATTGTCACCAACCTTGGATTGCGCCATTCCAAATGAACCCTCCCGGCCGCCCAAAGTTGCTCGCTGAGTTAAGATTTCTGTTTTCCACAAGCGTTTGGTTCGGGAACACACTTCGATGCTGAAGGGAGAGCTGAGGTTTGTTCGGCGTTACGCCGGCTAAACTATGGCAGGATAACTCTCTGGGCAACCCTGCTGGCGCGAATGCTCGCACCAGCAAAGGCTGCTTTTGACTTCAAGCGTCCAGGATCGCGCGGCTAATTCTCGACCCAGATCGGCTTGGCGCCGATCGGTACTGTGTTGTTGTTGATTTGGTGGGTGCCTCCGTCTAGAGTGCGGTAATCCACGTATCGCCCGGCGACAGGATACAGCTTGGTTCCGCAGTCCCCGTTGTTACACGTTTCCCCCGTATCCCAAATGGCAGCCGCCACATAACCGTTGGGCCCGGTGAAATTGCACGTCCAGATGGTCCCCTTCGCCGTGCAGGCGCTGGTGAGAGCGTTCCCCATCAGCCAATCGTGAAGATAGCCGTAAGCCACGCCGGCCTTGTTCAATCCTTGCTGAGTGGTGTAGAGGCCGCCATGTCCGTCAATCCACGCCCGCCAGTAAAATCGCCGAACCCCTGTGGATCGATGCAGCAGGTAGTAGCGGGCGAGAAAAGCCGCCTGCAGGTCTTGATCGGTGAAGCAGTCCAGGTTGGTTGGCCCCCAACTGGATTCCGTATCCCAGACAGGTTTATTATTCTTTCCGTACTGAACCAACACCTTACGCAGATTGCTCATTACCGTTAGGAAAGTCTCCGGCTCAGGATAAACCCCACACTGCGGCGGATATGGGTTGACATCGCCATGTATGGCAATCACGTCCGCCCACTGCAATCCTCCCGCTGCCGCATACCCTTCCCACCAGACTAAGCCGTAGAAGTTAAGCGAACTGGTGCCCGCGTTCAGCATCTTAGCCTTTGGGTTGATGCTCAGAATAACGCTGCGGGCATCCTGCGCCATCCTGGCCAGTTGGGCGTAGGTGCCGGTCCAGAAAAAAAGATTGTTGGGCTCGTTCCATACTTCCCAGGCGGAAATCTGCGTTCCCGCATGCTGCGCGATGGCGGCGACAAACTCTTTCCAGTGCTGATCGGGCCCCGTGCCGTCCGGATTCAGATCGTCGGGCGGAGCACATTCTCCGGGACCGATGTGACATATCGTGTTGTTCGGATCGGACGACGCCCACTGCGGCGTCATGCCGAGAGTAAACGTAATCGTCGTGTGATTCATCTGCGCCGCACTTAGCCAACCATCCAGAACGGTCCAGTCGTATTGTCCCGGCCCCGGATTGAGCTCAGACCAAAATGTGCCTGTGTCCCACATTCTTATTGTGCTGAAAGGAATCGTGGGCCATTTGGTATACCAGTGAGTGATCAGGGCTTGAAAATCGTTTCCGATCGGGTCAGGAGTGACGATCCCTTTCCGCTCATGGCCGCCTGCATCCGACGGGGCCTCAGCCATTGACAGCGGCGCATATAGGAATGAACCGCCCAGAATCAGCAAAGCCAACAGCCACCACAAAACCGTATTGCCATTCTCACGAGCCGCACAACGATTCTCGAGCAAGCTCGAGACGTTCGCTGCAGATTGCAACAGTCTACAAATCGACGCTCCTAAGGCGGACATCTTCCTTAGCTCCTGACGAAAAAATTGTGACTTGGACCGGGCCTACATCGACGGGAAATAGGCTTTGATCGAGCAGCCACATGCTAGCGGCATGACGAGAAGTAGGAATAGGTCTCAGAAGTACATTCGCCGTCACATGGGTACAGAATCGAAGCAAACATCTTTTCGGAGTGGTTTCGAAGCGAATCGCGCGGGTGTATTACGAAATTGGATGGCAGGAATAGTGACGAGTTGCTCCAGAAGGAGCTTCTGGCGCGCGCGGCAACGACACCTTCCACGGAACCACAACTGAAGGCGGCGCCAACCAAGACGGCACAGACTTCGGCCTCTCAGTGGGGCTGAGTCCTCGAGTCGAGGCACGCCTCACTGCTGGCGCCCGGCCGGCTTTTCCCGCTAATGCGGGCTTGCAGTTTCGACTGCAATTCTCCGCCTGCAACCCGCGTTTATAGCCTTGACAGCCCTCGGGGCTTATGGGAACATTACTCCCCAGCGTAAGGGCCGCTGCGTAGGAGAGCCCGTCTCAACTCATCCCCCTTTGTTTTTCATACCTCGCGACTTCGCCTATGAGGGATCCCGAGTAGTGTGCCACCGGCAGAGATTGGGCCGTTTAGTTCGATAGGAATGGATATGAAAAAAGTATTGTTTCTGGTTACCTTCCTCACCACTTTCATGGCTTTCGGTCAGACTACGGTTCCTTCGACATTCTGGGGCGTAATGTTCAATCGGCCCAACGATCCCTACCCGATCACAGGTGCCCCATCGTTTGGCACTATCCGTTTGTGGGATACGAATACCGCCTGGGGAGACATTCAAGGCAACAATGGCATCAAGGGCTGCACCCAGAGCAGTCAATTCGATTTCAGCTACCTCGATAATTACGCGAATCACTATATAACACCGAGTAACTTCGACGTCATCTACACGGTTGGGCAAACGCCGTGCTTCATTACCTCCAATCCCGGCGATGAAAAGTGCGCTCATTATCCGGGATCGTGCGATCCACCCACAGACCTGACTTGCAGCGGCACGGGCACGGCAGGAACCGGCGGAACCGACGCTACCTTCATCGCCTTTGTCCAAGCCCTGTGGACGCACTTGCAGGGGCAACCTTATTATCCTGGAAGAAAGTGGTTCTTCGAAGGCTGGAATGAACCCGACGTGGGTAAGTTCTGGGATAACGCCTGGATCAACACTACTTATTGCGGCGGCGACGTCACCGGCTCGAAACGAATCCTGATGAGAATGGCAGCCGACGCCCGAGCCACAATCCTGGCGATCGATCCCAATGTGCAGTTGCTGACCCCGCCTTCGGCGGAGGCGCGGACCTCAACTTTGCCTGGAGGTTGGTGGTACAACTACATGGGCGGACAGACCAGTAAGTACGGCGGCGGCGGTCAGTATGCAGACATCATTTCTGTGCATGGCTATGTGTCCGATGTTCCCGCGGCTCCTGAACTCATCTGTTGTGGCACCGGCACGCTGGTGGCGAACACGCGTGCGGCAATGGCGGATTTTGGCCAGAGCGATAAGCTCCTGTTCCTTTCCGAAGGATCCTGCGGCAAAGCCTGCTACGGCGATCCCGAACCGGCCTGGATGGGCCGCTTCTACACGCTGATGCTCAGCCAGGGCCAGGTTTCACGCTTCGACTGGAACGGTTGGGACACGCTCGCTCCGTTGTGGAATGGCACGGCGCTGACTTCAAGCGGAATTGCGCTTCAGGTGATGCAATCCGATTGGGGATATGCCGGAGCTACGTTCCCCGCTGCTGGCTGTACTTCAACGCCCGAGCCGAGTTGTACCGGAGCCGGAAATATCTGGACGTGCGATCTGACCGAAGGAGGTACCGGTACCCAGGCTCAGACCGCATGGTACGACTCCCAGGGCAACAGTTGTTCCTTTACTCCCACGGGTTCGGGATGGATCGACTACAAGAATCTTGCCGGCAAGAAGATCACCTACAGTCACGGGGCAGTGAAGCTGACCAACTCCCCGAT
>Ga0116219_10002829_pt1 | contig 14209 bp, 14 predicted proteins | sample Sb_taG_4_FD_91019 | JGI IMG/M metagenome (GOLD analysis project Ga0116219, IMG submission 91019) | Peat soil microbial communities from Weissenstadt, Germany - Sb_50d_6_BS metaG | ecosystem: Environmental > Terrestrial > Soil > Wetlands > Peat | place: Germany: Weissenstadt | collected 2010-09-21
ACCACGGCCACCCCCCTGTTCGTTTCTGGAATGGTCCTGCACCATACTCAACGAGCGCCGGAAAGTCCCGAGGAATTTGCTGATCCCGTCTGTGATTCAGGGATCTCATCACCATTTCACGGGGCAACCCCGCTCCTGATGCCCGATTTCGTCGCTCAGCTCCGCTCGGCCGGGGGCTGCTCGATGCCCTCCCTGAGCTTCTGCAGGCTGGACGAGAGGAGCCTCGAGACGTGCATCTGGCTCACGCCCACGGCCACGGCGATCTCGGACTGGGTGAGCCCGTCGACGAAGCGCATGCGCAGAATCGACTGCTCGCGCGGGGGCAGGGTGGCGAGCGCCGGGCCGAGGAGCGCCCGGTCCTCCACCGAGGCGTAGTTGCCGTCGTGCTCGCCGAGGCGGGCCGTGAGGGGGTCGTCCTCGCTCTCGGACGCGTCGATGGACGCGGCGCGGTAACCCTGGCCGGCCTCGATCGCCTCGATGACGGCCTCCTCGCTGGCGCCTGTGGCCCCGGCCAGCTCGGCCACGGTCGGGTTGCGGCCCAGCTGCTGGACGAGGGTGCCGGTCGCATGCCCGAGCTCGAGGTAGAGCTCCTGCACCCGCCGGCTGGCGCGCACGGCCCACCCCTTGTCGCGGAAGTGCCGCTTCAGCTCGCCGATGATCGTCCTGGTCGCGAAGGCGGCGAAGTCCACCCCGCGCGTCGGGTCGAAGCGGTCGACCGACTTGACGAGGGCCACCGATGCCACCTGAACCAGGTCATCCAACGGCTCGCCGCGATGGAGGAACCGCCGGGCGAGCTGGTGGGCCAGCCCTAAGTTCGAGGTGATCAGCTCCTCGCGTTCTGCCGGAGTGAGCGGTGGGCGCTCTGATCCCGCGGCGTCGGACTGCGGCCCGGGATCGTGTTCCCGGCCCACCGTCACCCCGCATGCCCTCCCCGGCACTTGCGGAGCCATGCGCGCACCGAGCCGTCCTGGCTCTCCCTCCCGTGCTCGTCCACCAGGGCATCGAGGATCTGCTCGCTGAGGCGGGCGATCTCGTCACCCTCGGGAGCGGGCACGTCTGTGGCGGCGGCCCGCTCGAGGGTGCAGACCACCCCGATGGCGTCGCCCAGCACCGTGAGCTCCAGGCACAGGTCCCCATAGCGTTCGTCGCTCCCGTGCAGGGTGAGCAGGCAGAGCTCGCCCACGGCCAGCCGGAGATCCTCGAGCTCTTCGATGTCGAAGCCGGCGCGGGCCGAGATCGCGCTCGTCACGAGCCGCGCCAGCACGATCAGGTCGCCTCGCGCCGGAAACCTCAGTTCAATGCGGTCGCCCGTCACCAGCTGGTCGGCCCGGTCGGTCATGACGCCCCGGCTGCCTGCAGTGAGTCGGCGATGGTGAACACGTTGGTGAGTCCGGTGATCTCGAAGATCTTGACGATCCGCGGGTCCGCCACGACGACATGCAGGTCGCCGCCCACTTCCCGGCATCGTTTGAGCGCGCCGACGAGCACTCCGAGCGCGGTGGAGTCGAGAAAGGTCACGCCGAGGAGGTCGAGCACGATGGTCGAATCACCCTGGGCGATGACGCGGTGCAGGCACTCGCGAAGCTGCGGGGCGGTGGCGACGTCGATCTCACCACTGACCGCGATCACCGGGGGCGCCGTGCCCGCCCGCTCCTCTATCTGAAACTCCTGATCCACTCCACCCTCCTGCGTCTCGCAAGATGATCCGGGCCCGGCATGGACGTTGTGCAATGCCGATTGGCCAGTGCGTTCTATAGCCCCTCGGCAGAGAACCTAAACCTCGGGGGTTTCCCCACCTTCACACACGGGTAGGAAACAGCCGCGCAACTCCGGTGGCGGGCGGGCAGATGCCGCTGGCGACCGGCAGGAGGAATAGCGTTCCCGACGAGCCCGCGGCCGTAAACGGGGAGAGAGAACCGTGCCCGAACCAGGCGAAGAGGAGCTTCAGGCCACGCATCGGGGCCACCGCGCCGATCGCGCCGAGGCCGTGGCGACGCTCATGGCGCTCCTCTGGGTGTCGACCGTGGCGATCGTCTTCGCCGTCTACGGGGGGAACATCTCACTGGTCGGCTTCCTGGCCATCGCCCCCTTCATCGCCGCCGCGTTCGCCCGGCCCTCGCGCGTCCTGATCGTCGGGCTGCTGGCAGCGTTCTTCGCGCTCGTCATCAGCACCCCGCCCCACAGCTACGGCGAGCTCAACCACACGATTCGCGTCGTGACCCAGCTAGCCGCGACTGCCGTGGCGATGTGGATCTCCTACCTGCGGGGCGAGCGCAACGTGCAGCTGTGGACGGCCCGCTCGGAGACGAGGAACGAGCGGCGGCGGCGCGTGGCGGCCGAGACCGCACAGCGCATGCAGGCGATGGCCCGGGCGCTGACGACGGCCGCGGACCCGGCCCAGGTGGCCGACGCCGTGTTCGCCGCCCTGCGCGACGAGCTGAGTGTGAATGCCGCCACGTTTGCCCTCAGCGGCGAGCGAGGCCGCCTCCGGACACTGCGCCGCTTCGGCTACCACCCCGACGAGCCGATCGACGGGGTGCTCAGGCGCTCCAGCCCGACGGCCCGGTGCTGGGCGACAACGTCGCACTCTTCGTGGAGTCGCTCGAGGATCTGCGGCGGCAACGGCCCGACGTCTACGCGTCGCTCGGCTCCAGCCGTTTCCGCGCTCTGGCCATCGTCCCGCTGGTCGTGTCCGACCGCACCATCGGCGCCGTGATCGTGCACTGGGACCATGACCGCGAGATCTCGGACCCCGACCAGAGCTTCCTCTTCACCATCACGGGCGCGGCCGCTCAGGCCGTCGAGCGGGCCCGCCTCACGCTGACCGAGTTCGTCAGCCTGGAGCGCAGCCAGCATCTGCACCAGCTCAGCTCTGCGCTGGCCGCCGCCACCACCCCCGGCGACGTGGCCCACGCCGCCATTGCCGGCGGGCGGCGGGCTCTGGGCGCGCAGTCCGCCGTCGTGCGCGTCCCGGCCGCGGGCGAGCGCGCGCTCTCGTGTCTCGCGAGCAGCGGGCACCCAGCGCTCCTCTCCCGCGGGATGGTGCCCGTGGATGGCAGTCGTGCGGGCTCCTGCTTCTCGCACGGGCGCACCGACGTGGCGACCATTGACGCCGGCGGCGCCACCGCCGACGACATGGCGACGGAGGTCGTGCCGCGGGTGCTGCGCGACCTGGCCGAACCGGTGACGGTCGTCACCGAGCCGCTCGTCGGGAGCGTGGGGCCGCTCGGGGTGCTGTCGCTGGCTTTCGTGGCCCAGGCAGAGCCGAGCGAGCCGGATCTCCGGTTCCTGTCCACGCTGGCCGGGCTGACCGCCCAGGCGCTGGAGCGGGCCCAGGTCTTCGAGCACGAGCGCGAGGCGCTGCGCGCCGCCGAGGCGGGACGGGAGCGCCTGTCCCTCCTCTCCGAGGTGACGCGACTGTTGAGCTCGAGCCTCGACCCCACCACGGTCATCAAGCGGACGATGAGCCTCGTCGAGGGCAGGCTCGCCGACTCGTGCATCGTCCAGGTGCCCGCCGACGGCGGGCTCGTGCGCCTGGACGTACGCGAAACCGGGGCCCCGCCGGCGGCCTCGGAGATGCGGAGGGGCACGAGGGAGCACATCCCCTTCGACTCCGGCGTACCGGCCGCCATCGCCTACCGCACCGGGCGGACGCAACTGGCCCCGCTCGACCTCGGCGCGGACCGGTCGGACTCGCCGGATGACTTCACGGCACTCGCCGTCCCGCTCACGGCAGACGGCGAGGTCATCGGCGTCATGACGTTCATCGACGGGCCGGGCCGGCTCTTCGAGGCTGACGACGTGTCGCTGGCCACTGAGGTGGCGAGCCGGGCCGGCGTCGCCCTGTCCAACGCGACACGGTTCCAGCGCGAGCACGTCGTCGCCGAGGTGCTGCAGCGCGCGGTGCTCCCGGACTCGCTGCCCGTGGTGGACGGCCTCCTGCTCGACGCCGAGTACCGGGCCGGGGTGGCCGGCACCTACGCCGGTGGCGACTGGTACGACGTCTTCGCGTTGGGCGACGACTCCATCTTCTTCAGCGTGGGTGACGTCATGGGCAAGGGTGCCGCGGCGGCGGCACTGATGGGCCAGGTGCGCAGCGCGATCCGCGCCTACGCAGTGTCCGGCCAGTCGCCGACCGAGGTGCTCTCGTCCCTCGACCGGCTCTTCGACGCCCTGATTGAGGACAGGGTGGCGACCGCCGTCGTGGGGACGATCACCCTCTCGACCGGCCGCGTCGTTTTGAGCAACGCCGGGCACCCGCCGCCGCTCGTCGTGCGGGCCGACGGCAGCGCGACCTTCTGCCCCATGCAACGCTCACTGCTGATCGCGGCAGGCCTGACCGGGGCCCCGCGTCCCCGCGACGAGGTCGTGCTGGATCGCGGTGACTCGCTCGTCATGTACTCGGACGGGCTGATTGAGCGCCGGGGCGAGCTGATCACCCACGGCATGGAGCGTCTGGCGACCGCGGCAACGGACATCGCCGGATCGGGCTGGCCCGACCACCCCGCGGTGACCTTCGCGTCCATGCTGAGCACCGAGGAGCGCACCGACGACGTCGTCGTACTGTGCCTCAATTTCACCGGTATCACAGAGGAGCGCATAACCGCACTGCCCGTGGGTACGACACGTGGTGGGATGACGACGCTGAACCTGGAGCCCGTGGTGGAGAGCACGCCCGTGGCGCGCCACTGGATTGCCGCGCATCTGCGCGACCTGCCGTCCGAAGTGACCGGCTATGCCGCCCTTCTGACCTCCGAGCTGGTGACTAACGCCGTGCTGCACGCGGCCACCCCCATGTGCGTCACCCTCCACATCCTCCCGGACCGCATCCGCGTCGACGTCGCCGACGGCAACCCCGCCTTGCCGGCGCTGAAGGAGTACGGCCGGGACGCGGCCACCGGGCGGGGGCTGACCCTCTTCAATACGCTCGCCTCGAACTGGGGGGTGCAGGCGGTCGACGGCGGGAAGATCGTGTGGTTCGAGCTGCCGGTCGACTTCCCGGTCTCGCCGAGCAGCGTGTCCGACGGGAGCTTCCGGTTCGACCTGACCGGGATCACTCATCCCGACCTGCACGGCGACCCCGACGAGTCGCCCGACGTCGCGGTCCGCCTGGTCGGCATTCCGGTGGCGCTGCTGCAGAAGTCGAGCGAGGAGTACGAGGCGCTGTTCCGCGAGCTCCGCCTCATGAAGGAGCGGGCCGACAGCTCACCCAGTGCGCCGGCGCTGCCCGAGCGGCTCTCGGTGCTCGTCTCGGAGATCGGGACACGCTTCAACGGCCTCGGGCCGGGCATGGACGAGATGTGGCAGGGCGCGGTCGACCAGAAGGTCGAGTTCTACGACTGGACTCTCGTACTGCCGCAGGGCGCCGTGGTGGCCTGCAAGTTCTACGACGCCATGCTGGACGAGGCCGATGAGTTCGGCCTCTCGCAGCGGCTCTTGACGCTGCCGGCGTCACCGACGAGCGTCGCGGTACGCCGCTGGTTCCTCTCCGAGCTCATAGGCCAGCTGCACGGGAAGGCCCCCGTCGCGTGGAGCGACAGCCGGTACCACGCCGGGTTGCAGACGGTGACCGCCCGCTGAACAGGGCGCGTCAGCGACCCTTGGTGGTCGCCCTCTTCAACACCTTGCCGTAGTGCTCGAGGCCCTCACTCGACAGCCCGGCAGCCGGGCCGCTGGCGATGGAGACCCGCTCGGGCACGATCCCCCAGACCGGGACCTTCAATTCGGTCCACCATTCGATGGTGGCCTCCAGGTCGTTAGTACCGAGGCGGGCCGAGCAGATGACGACGCCGGCCGGGATGTTCCGGGGCGTCATCTCCAGGGTGGTCACGACCCGGCCGGGCTCGACCCCGCCGGCACGGGTCGGGATCACCACCGCGTCGGCCCGGGCCAGTGCCGCCTGCACGACGTTTCCCTCGCCGGGCGGGGTGTCGACGACCACGATGCCGTCGTCCTGGCTCATCGCCTTGGTGACCGTGCGGACGGACGGGCCCTCAATCAGCTCGACACCCTCGAAGGGGTCCGTTTCGTACCACTCCGCCGTCGACCCCTGCGGGTCGGCGTCGACCAGCAGGATCGGGCCGCGGCCCCGGTGCGCCGCCACGGCGGCCAGGTACACGGCGGTGGTCGTCTTGCCGACCCCACCCTTGACGTTGCTCACCACGATGTTCATTGCTTCCGATCCTCTACCGCTCGCGAGTGCGGCCCTACGGTACCGGCCCCCCGGGGCGGTCGATCACGGCAGCAGCAGCAGCCCGAGCCGGCGCCGGGTAATGATCACCCCGGCCGTGGCCATGATCACCAGGTAGGCGATGTGGCCCAGCAGGGTCCAGCTGAAGATGCCCAGGTCGGCGGCGCGGACGAGCACCACCCCCTGGTAGAGCGGCGTGCAGCGCACCACGGCCTGCAGCCAGCCCGGGTACACGGTGATCGGGTAGAAGGTGGCCGAAAAGAGGAAGAGGGGGATGAAGGCCAGCGAGACCATGTCGAAGTCCTGCCAGGTCCGCATGTAGGTGGTGCCGGCCATGCCGGCGGCCGCGAAGGCCAGGCTGATCAGCACCGCCGCCGGCCAGCACAGCACCGCCCAGGGCGACACGATGTAGCCCAGCATCGCCATGATGGAGAGGAAGGCGGCCGAGTAGAGGGCGCCCCGCAGCACGCACCAGCTGAGCTCGCCCAGGGCCACGTCACCCACACCGAGCGGCGTCGACAGCATGGCGTCGTAGGTCTTGGCGATCTTGAGCTTGAAGAAGACCAGGAAGGTCGAGTCGAGCATGGCCCCGTTCATGGCCGAGGAGGCGAGCAGCCCCGGGGCCACGAAGGCCGTGTAGGGCACCAGCTGGCCGTCGACCGGGATGGGCCCGACGAGATGGGACAGGCCGAGCCCGATGGAGAGCAGGTAGAAGAGCGGCTCGAAGAAGCCCGAGACGATGAAGATCCACGAGCGCCGGTACACCAGGATGTTGCGCTCCAGGACCCGCGAGGCGTGGCGGCCGCCGAGGAAAGCGAGCGGCGTGATACGCGCCGCCACGCCCGGCGGGCGGTGGTCGATGGTGGCCGTGCCCGTCGTGCTCGCCTCGCCCCTCACACCACCAACCGCCTCGCGAACGTGCGACGGCCCGCGGCATAGCCCACGGCGGCGCACGCGCACAGGTACGCCACGTTTCCCAGATCCGCCCACCCGACCTGCCCGAGCGTGAGATCGCGGCAGAGGGACACTCCGTGGTAGAGCGGCGTGACGTAGGCCACCACACGGAGCCACTCCGGCAGCTGCGAAATCGGGAAGAAGGTGCCCGAGAACAAGAACATCGGGATGATGGCGAACCGGTAGAGCGTCGAGAAGGCCGAGTCCTTGTCCTGCGTCGCCGCGAAGGCGGCGACCGGCGCCGCGAACGCGATCCCGGTCAGGACACCGGCCGGCAGCGCGAGAAGGGCCCACGGCGAGTAGACGATCCCGAAGGCGGCCATGACGGCCAGGTAGATGGAGACCACGATGGCGAGGCGGGCGGCGATCCAGGCCAGATGCCCGAGCAGCACGTCGTAGACGTCGAGGGGCGCGGCCAGCTGGGCCAGGTACGTGCGCATCCACTTGATCGCCCCCATCACCGGGTACGTGGCGTCGTTGGTCCCGATCTGCATGCAGGTACCCGCCAGCAGGCCCGGCGCGAGGAACGCCACGTAGGTGACGCCGTCGACGCCGTGCGAGTGCTTGTCGATGAGCGAACCCAGCGCAACCCCCATCGCCGCCAGGTAGAGCACGGGGATGAGGAAGCTGGTCACCACCGAGCTGCGCCAGGTCCGCTTGTACTGGTAGCCCCAGTAGCGGGCGGCGCGCAGCCACATGGGCGTCGCCACGCGGCGGGCCGTCACCGCCTCGCCATGGCGGAAGAGTGCCGTACCCCCCGGCGCGCCGGCACCGCTCGCCGCCGTCATCGGATCAGTCGACCAGGGTGCGGCCGGTGAGGCGCAGGAACACGTCCTCGAGGGTCGAGCGGCGCACGAGTGTGCTCTGGGCCACATGCCCCATGCGGGCGACCTCGGCCAGCGCGGCGTCGCCGTCGTCGGTGTAGAGGAGGATGCGGTCGGGCAGCACCTCCTGGCGCTCGGCCAGCTCGGCCAGCGACGGCGCCAGCTCCTCGTGCTGGCCGGGCGCGAATCTCAGCTCGACCACCTCCTTGGTCGAGAACGCCTCAATCAGCTGGCGCGGCGTGCCCTCGGCGGCGAAGCGCCCCTTGTCCATGACGACGAGGCGGTCGCAGAGCTGCTCGGCCTCGTCCATGTAGTGCGTCGTGATGACGAGGGTGACCCCGTCCTGCTTCAGGCGGTACAAGCGGTCCCAGAGCAGGTGACGGGCCTGGGGGTCCAGCCCGGTGGTCGGCTCGTCGAGGATGAGCAGGTCCGGGTCGGAGATGAGCGCCCGCGCAATGGTCAAGCGCCGCTTCATGCCGCCCGACAGCGGGTCGACCCGGTCGTGGGCCCGCTCCGTGAGCTGGGCGAACTCGAGCAGCTGGTCGGCCCGCTCGCGGATCACCTTCTTGGGCATGTCGAAGTAGCGCCCGTAGATCATCAGATTGTCGAGCACCGTCAGCTCCAGGTCGAGCGAGTCCTCCTGGGGGACGAGCCCCATCCGGGCGCGGATGCGCGACCCTTCGCTGGCCGGGTCCATCCCGAGGACGCGCAGCGTGCCCCCGCTCAGCGGGCTGATGCACGAGATCATCCGCATGGTCGACGTCTTGCCCGCCCCGTTCGGCCCGAGGAACCCGAAGGACTCGCCCCGGGCGATGCTGAAGTCGACGCCGTCGACGGCGACGAAGTCGCCGAAGCGCTTGACCAGTCCGTGCGCCTCGACCATAGGGACGTCCGCCGCGCCCGCCGATCCGGCGGACGCCGCGTCGGGTCGCGTCTGCTCCGAATCGGGGACGTGAGTCATCGGCGAGGAATGTGACGCCATCGTCAGGGAACGATACCGTGCCGCCCAGGTACCCAACGCAAGCGGGGAGGGCGCGCGAATGGCTGGCACGGGACGGGGACGGGCGTTCCCCGAGGGCTTCACCTGGGGCACGGCGACCGCGGCCCACCAGATTGAGGGTGGCAACACCAACAACGACTGGTGGGCCTTCGAGCACACACCGGGCTCGGGCTGTGCCGAGTCGTCGGGTGACGCCTGCGACTCCTGGGAGCGCTGGGAGGAGGATGCCGACCTGGTGGCGGGGCTCGGTCTCGACAATTACCGGTTCTCGGTGGAGTGGAGACGGATAAAGAAAGACGAGGGCGAGATCTCCCGGGCCGCACTGGCGCACTACCGGCGCCAGTGCATCGGGCTGCGTGAGCGAGGCGTGGACCCCGTCGTCACCTTCCACCACTTCACGACGCCGCTCTGGTTGACCGCACTGGGGGGCTGGGAGACTGGTGCCGCGGTGGAGCGCTTCGGGCGGTTCTGCGCGGTGGTGGCCGAGGCGCTCGGCGACGTGATGACGCGTGCCTGCACCGTCAACGAGCCCAACATCGTGGCGACCATGGGCTGGCACGCCGGCATGTTCCCGCCGGGCAAGACGGACGTCGAGCTCTCGCGCCGCGTGGCGACGCACCTCGCCGACGGGCACCGGGCAGCGGTCGATGCCATCCGCGCCGGCGCGCCCGGTGTGCCCGTGGGCCTCACCCTGTCCATGACCGACTACCAGTTGGCTCCGGGCGGAGAGGAGAAGCTCGAGAGCATCCGCCGCCACGCCGAGGACGTGTTCCTCGACGCCACCGAGGGCGATGACTTCATGGGCGTGCAGGTCTACACCCGCATGCTGATCGGTCCCGACGGCTGGGCCGGCTACGAGGACGGGGTGCCCGTCCTCGACATGGGCTACGAGTTCTACCCGGCCTCACTCGGCAATTGCCTCCGGCGGGCCTGGGAGTACACCGGTGGCTCGATGCCGCTACTGGTCACGGAGAACGGCATCGGCACCACCGACGACGAGCAGCGCATCGACTACGTGCGCCAGGCGCTTTCGGGCGTGCTCGAGGCCGTCGCCGACGGGGTGGACGTGCGGGGCTACACCTACTGGTCGCTGCTCGACAACTTCGAATGGGCGCTGGGCTACCGGCCCCGCTTCGGGATCGTCGGCGTCGACCGCGACACCTTCGCCCGGACACCCAAGCCGAGCGCCGCCTGGCTGGCGACGGTGGCGGCGGCCAACGCCCTCGACACCTGAGAAGAGGTCAGACCGAGGCAAGCTCCGTGTTGGCGACGATGGCGTCGGTGACGGTGCCCCACAGCGGCTCGGGCAGGTCGTGGCCCATGCCCGGGATCGTGATCAGCTTTGCTCCGGGCACCGCGGCCGCGGTCGCCTGCCCACCGCTGAGGACGACCAGCGGATCGGCCTCCCCGTGGATGACGAGGAACGGCATGCGCACACCATGGAGACCCTCCGTGCGATCGGATGAGGCGAGGATGGCGGCGAGCTGGCGGGCCGTGCCATCGGGACAGTACGAGCGGTCGTAGGCAGCGGCGGCCCTCGCCCGCAGGACGCTCTCGTCCGTCGGGTACGCGGGTGACCCGATCACCCTGCTGCCTTCGAGGCTGGCCTCGATGGCCTCTTCACGACTGGTGGCCACCGGCCGCATCAGCGCGGTCGCCGCCTCCCCGGTGGGCATCCCGACCGAGCGGTCACCCGTGGTCGACATGATGGAGCTGGCGGAGAGGAACAGGTCAGGGTGGTTGATGACCAGCGCCTGCGTGATCATGCCGCCCATGGAGACGCCCACCACGTGCGCCTGTGCGATGCCGAGCTCGGTGAGCAGCGACGCGGCGTCGTCTGCCATGTCCTCTATTCGGTAGGACGCGGAGGACGGGTCGCCCGCGAACAGCGCCACGAAATCCGGCGTGCCCTCGAACTTGGTCGACAGGCCGCAGTCGCGGTTGTCGAATCGGATGGTGAAGAACCCGCGGTCGGCCAAACCGTCGACGAAGCCCTGCGGCCAGGCGTCGAGCTGGCCACCGAGGCCCATGACCAGCAGGAGGGCCGGGTCCGACGGGTCGCCCTCCGTCGTGTACTCCATGTCGATCCCGTTGAGGTGGGCTCTGGGCACGGACGTCTCCCTTCGTGGCGTTTCCCTGTCGACTTCCTACCAGGTGCAGGCCCTCCGCAAGGGCACCGGGCTACGCCGGGGAGGTGGGCTCGGCCAGCGAGCCGTCGCGTTGGCGGGAGCGGCGCAGGCGCGGGCCCGGCTCGAGGCCGACGAGGACGACCTCCACCGAGGCCACGCACACGATGAAGATGGGGAAGGCCGCCACCTCGAAAGTCCAGTGCTGAATCGTGAGCAGCAGGATGGCCATGCTGATCACGGCGCCCATGTAGGAGTACACGGTCTCCGTCTCGGGGTGGGTCCAGCTCTTCATGAGCGTGGGCACCCCCGCGAGGAAGTCGGCGGCGATGGCGGCGGAAATGGCCAGGACGCCGTTGCGCGTCACCAGCCACGTCACGGTGCCAACCACCGACATGACGCCGCACGCGTAGTCGATCCTCCGGATCTTCCACACCGACGCCGCATTGTGGAACGACCCCACGAAGACAAGCAACGGCATGAAGCCCACCATGAACGTCGGCAGGGCACGCAGCCCCACGCCCTCGTCGAGCTCGACGGCGGCGGCAAGCAAGGGCGCGACGGCCCAGAGGAGCCACGTCACCCGGTTGGGCTTCGTGGTTCCCCGCAAAGTGTCCCGCAGGTATATTGCCGTGCCCAGCGCGCCGATTGCGGTCCCGAGGTAGATCCAGTTGACGTTGATCACCACCGCACAGTCTGCTGTGCCGCCGACCGGCCGTCATGCGCCCAGGCGACGTCTCCTCGGACCCCCAGGCCGCTAGCTTCATCAGGGACGGATCCTCCCGAAGGAGTGCCGGTGCCGAGCGACCGCCTGCAACAAAGCGACTTCCATGGGTGAGCTGCTCGTCGTCGCATTCGTGGGCGGGCTGATCACGGGGCTGTCGCCCTGCATCGTCCCGGTGATCCCGGTGGTGATGGCGGGCGGCGCCACGGATTCGAGCAGGGCGCGCCCCTACGTGATCATCGCCGGCCTGGTGGTGAGCTTCAGCCTCTCGGTCCTCTTCGCCACATCGATCCTCAGCTTCCTCCACCTGCCCGATGACCTCTTGTTCTGGCTGGGCGTCGCCATGCTGGGCCTGCTGTCGATCGGGCTCCTGGTCCCGAGGATCGGTGAGGTCATTGAGCGCCCCTTTGCCCGGCTCGGGTCCTCGCGCTATGCGAGCGAGGGCGGCGGGTTCGTGCTCGGACTGAGCCTCGGCCTGGTCTTCGTCCCCTGCGCGGGACCGGTGCTCACCGCCATCTCGGTGGCGGCCGCACATCATCGGGTGGGCGCGACGTCGTTGTTCGTCACGCTGTTCTATGCGTTGGGCGTCACCGTCCCTCTGCTGGTGCTGGCGGTGGTGGCCCAGCGCGCCACGACGTCGTGGTCCTCGTTGCGCAGCCACCTGCCCACGGTGCGCAAGGTCGCCGGTGTGGTGCTCGGCATCACGACGTTGGCCATCGCGTTCAACTGGCTGGGCGCCCTGCAGCGGGACGTCCCGGGGTACACGACGGCGCTCGAGGACCACGTCGAGTCCACCGGCTCGGCCTGCACGCAGCTGCGGCAGCTGAGCGGCGAGCACCCGAACCAGTTCGCCGCCGCCAACGCCCGTCTGGAAGGGAAGAAGGCGACGTGTGCCGCCACCGACACCGGCAACTCGCAGAGCGCGCACCTGGCCGCCGGGACCACCACCACCACGACACCGCACACGGCGGGTGCCGGTCCGCAGAAGCCGCCCGTGTTCATGGCCAGCAAGACCAACCTGCCCAACCTCGGGCGGGCCCCGAACTTCACGGGCATCACGGCCTGGTTCAACACGCCGGGCCACCAGCCGCTCAGCCTGAGCGCCCTCCGCGGCAAGGTCGTGCTGGTCGACTTCTGGACCTACTCCTGTATCAACTGCCAGCGCTCGCTGCCCCACGTGGAGGGGTGGTACAACGACTACCAGAAGGACGGCCTCGTGGTCGTGGGCGTGTCGGCGCCTGAATTCGCGTTCGAGCACGTGGTGTCCAACGTGGAGAGCGCGGCGGGGAGCCTGGGCATCGACTACCCGGTCGCCATCGACGACAACCTCGCCACCTGGACGGCGTACAACAACGAGTACTGGCCGGCGGAGTACCTCATCGACCCGACGGGTGTCGTGCGCGCCTACGACTTCGGGGAGGGCGGCTACGGCACCATGGAGAGCAACATACGGATGCTGCTCACCGCGAACGGGGTCACCAACCTGCCCGCCCGTACCGACGTCCCGGACAAGACGCCCACCAGCGACGCCATCACGCCCGAGAGCTACGTCGGCTACAGCCGCCTGAGCAACGAGGTCGGCACCGCCGTGGTGCCGGACAAGACGATCGCGTACCACTCGCCTTCGACCATCGCTTCCAACAGCCTCGCCTTCGGCGGTACGTGGACGGTCCACAGCGAGGAGGCGACGGCCGGCTCCGATGCCACGCTCGGCCTCCAGTTCACCGCCGACGACGTCTATCTGGTGATGGGCGGGAACGGCACGGTCGGCGTGTCCTACGACGGCCGTCACCTGGCCACGCTCAACGTCCACGCAATACCGAAGCTCTACACACTGATCTCGGGCGGTGTGCTGCAAACGGGAGTGCTCACGCTCACAATGTCGCCCGGCGTCGAGGCGTACGACTTCACGTTCGGCTAGCGGCTGACGTCCAGGAGCCCCTCCGAGGAGAAGACAACCATGGCGCTCGAGGACAAGGCAAAGAACACAATGGAGACGACGCGCGGGAAGGTGAAGGACGCCGTGCACAGCGTCGACCACAAGAGTCAGAAGTAGCCCTCGGCGCGGCAACGCTCCACTTCGGAGAGCCAGAGCTCGACCTCGTCCGCCGCACCCCGGCGTATTGGCCAGTCCAGGAAGCGCACGAAGAGATGGCCGAGGTAGGCCGTGCGACGCACGGGGTGCAGCGGGTCGAGGGCGAGGCCGAAGAGGCGGCTTCGTAGACCTGCATCACACGGAGCGGGGCCGCTGGCCAGGGCGAGGGTCACAAGGTCGAACGCGGCATCTCCCACGGCACAGAAGTCGGCGTCGATCACGGCGGACACGGCTCCGCCGTCGACGAGGACGTTGCCCGGATGCAGGTCCCAGTGGACGACGTCGCCCCCTTCGAG
>Ga0116219_10002836_pt1 | contig 14189 bp, 15 predicted proteins | sample Sb_taG_4_FD_91019 | JGI IMG/M metagenome (GOLD analysis project Ga0116219, IMG submission 91019) | Peat soil microbial communities from Weissenstadt, Germany - Sb_50d_6_BS metaG | ecosystem: Environmental > Terrestrial > Soil > Wetlands > Peat | place: Germany: Weissenstadt | collected 2010-09-21
AGTCGCCTAAAACGATGTGACTAAAAATGTGACTTTCCTACTGCACCAACTGATTCCTTCTCTCAATCGCGTCGCGGATCTGCTTCGTGCCTGGATGGTTGTAGAGCCGCGTGGTATCGATCTTCTCGTGACCCATCGCATCCATGACCGCCATCAGATTGCCCGTGCCCTCCATCGCATCGGTAGAGAAGCGATGACGAGCACAGTACAACACGACTGATTCAGGCAAACCGGCCATTCGTTTGGCCCGTTCGAATTGCTTCTGCACAGTTTCTAAATGGCCCGACTCGGCACGAGTGGATGGAAATACCCAGCCCTCGTTCGCGTCGGTTTTGCGCGCCAGCAATGCCGCCCTGACCCGCTCTGTCATTCCCACAAATCGCTTCGACTTGCGAGACTTGCTCCGCGGTACGAAGATTAGCTCCCGCTCCCACTTCACATGCTCCCACCGCATACGGAAGACTTCTGCCGGCCGCATTCCGGTATCGAGCATGATCAACAGAACGTCGCGAAGCGGCTGCCAGCCGTAATTGATCGACTTCGGAGCGTGCTTGCTGGTTGGCGTGCGCGCAATCTCAGTCACGGCTAACAGCTTCGCCTCCATCCATGGCTCGATCAGTTCTTCTCGGCCATGTTCTTCAACGAGCTTCACTACTGGCACGGAGCAGATCATTTCCCACTCGTGCGCTTTCTTCAGCATGCGCCGAAGGGTGCGCAGAGCATTGTTAGTGTTGGCTGCCGAGCTGCCGACAACGAGCGAAGCGATGTGGTCCCGAGTGATGTGATCCAGTTTCCGGCCCGCTATGCTCGTCTTCTGTAGCAGTTTCCAGCCTGTCCGGTAATACTTTCTGGTTGGCTCCTTCGGCGGCCGATCCGCAGGCAAGGCATCCAGCCATGGGAAAAAGCGGCTTGAGAAATCGGAGAGTGTCGGGATTTTCTTCGAGCCCGGCAGGTGTCCATCCTCCAGCAGTTGTGCCAGTACTAGCGATTCGACTCTCTTGGCCTCTTGCTCTTTCGAGGTCCTGCAGGGTCCCCGATAGCGTTGACCATTAAAGTAGATCGAGTAGTACCAGCGGTTTTTACGTCTAGTGAGCGACATGGCGTTCCTCCGCAGTCGCTCGAGCCTTTGACACGCAGGTTTTACGCTGGACGTATGATTCCAGCTCAGCCTCATGATACCGCACCAGCTTGCCCATTTTGATGTAATTCGGACCGTCGCCACAATGCCGCCAATATCTAAGAGTGTTGATAGAGACGTTGAAGATCATGGAGACCTGAGTCTCGGTCAAAAGTTTGGGCAACGGCGACATTGCCGAGTGGCCATTACTTTTAGTCATCGGCGTCGCCTCCTCCCCCGTCCCGACTTGTGAGCGTTTCGAACTCATCTGGTTTCGTAGAGCCAGTTTTTCTGTTGCTCCGTGTCGTTTTGGAAAACTCTGTCGTTCACGTCGGAGGATGCCATTTTGATAAGCCGTGACTCTTTCATTCGCATTTGGCACCGTCAGCATTATGCGAAAGGTCAGACCAAGGCAGTGGAGGGAGAAACTGGTCAATCAGTCTGATTTCCAGTTCTGAGGGCACTTGCTCCCCCCGTTCAATTGCCGAGTATCGAGTTGTGCTCATTCCCGCGCGAAGTGCTATGTCCTGCTGGCGGATACCCGCAGCAACTCGACGCAGTTTCCAACTCAGCGACTGTGTCTTGTTCACAGCGTCCATGTTCTAGTAGATTGTGCCGCCGTGTTCTCGGTATGTCGGGGGTATGAAACAGGGCATTTTTGAGAGCGCAACGGTGTGCTAGAAGTCGGCCAATCGGAATCGGAGCTTAGTTTGAGGGAGGAGACTTTCGATAGCTACGCTTATGCCTTTGCAACTCAACACTGAAGTCCTCGGCTATTTTCGAAGGATTTTTTGCTTGCCATTTCAGATACGCTCGATACTCTTTGCGCCAAGTGTTTACGGTGCTGGCCGCGAGGTTCCGGCGAGTATCTGCGTAGAGTTTGCCAAGAAGCAGATTTGCATACCCAGATTCCCAGGTGCCGGGATGCAAGAGGGTTTCCTTGTCTTCAGCCGAGAGGACATCCACTCGCTTCCATATTTTGAAAAACGAACATTCCGTCTGTATCTCAGCGATTGTTAATCCACCGTGTACACGCTTATGCCTGATCGTGGCAAGCTCTTTCGCTAATTCTTCGCAGTCTCTTCCTCGTTCTACGCGCAGCGGAAGCCGCGTTTGAGCGGGAACCACAACCTCTTCGATCTGTTTCAGAGCGAGCTCGTGAGCTTGGCTGTCCCTTGGTAATGCTCTCCATTGCGACAGCAACTCTTCCTGGACGCATGCGAACAGACTGACCAGCCCGTCAGTCCATGGGGAACACAGATGCCACAATTTCTCTCGGATATGCATCCAATCAATGAATGTGATTTGTTGTGGCAAACCACAGAGTGCCCAACTATTGTCAAGTGTACGTCGATCATCAGTGGCAAAGGGCCCACCACCGTAGAGCTGGCAAACTGCGCCGCCAGCGCGGATGTCACGGAAAAACAGTAGACTATCGTCGACAAGTCCTCCAAGAGATTGAAGTTCCGTATCAGTCGCTGGAGTCTCATCATCCAGGTCCGGTGGGTGCAGGAACATGACGCCATCGCCAAAGTCTTTGTAGGAGGTGCGAGTCCGAATCCCGAAGAGAATGGATAGATCTCGCCCTGGAACCCGAGTAAGTCTTGTGTATTTGATTATCTGGTCTCGAAGAAGTGCAATAGCCGTAGGAAAAACGGCGCATCGCAACACTACCCAGTGCGCTTCGAGAACAGGACGGCAATTGTGCTTATTGACGAACTCCTGATAGATGTCGCGGGTGCAACGCAGGTGCTCTATGAGACTGGACGCTTCCAATTCAATGAACCGGCGATGATCTTCAGCCTTACGGGAGGGTAGCCTTGGCTGCAGGAGGTGCCGCAACGAATCTTCTGCAGAACGTGCTGCTGAGTTGTGGGTTAATCTGGCATAGATCTTCAGACGGATTTCATTGTGAGGAAACTCGTCCCACCGAATCGCCACGCCGACCTCCCGGAAAGGCAGCTTATCCAAGTTCTACGTTCTTTTCTTTGCCCAGCGCGCTTGGGCCGCCTTCCGCGCGCTTTCTCGACGCTCTTCGGCCGTGAGCTTCTGAGCCCGCTTCTTGCCGCCTTTTCGACCTAGCTGAACCGCCGCCGGATTCTTCCTTCGCATAGGGCAATTCTTGCACAACATGCGTAGCGGCAGGCAACTACTTCTTGACAATGCGTAGCGCTACGGATATTGTTGGGGCATCAAACGGGCCGGGCAAGTGCGATCAACACTCACCCAGCCCTGACCACAATCGCCTGACTAGGAGGCAACCATGGCTAGACAGCAACGTAGCACCACCGTCACTCAAGAATCCACTCGAACCATCGCTCGGGTTGCGCTCTACGCCCGAGTCAGCACCCTCAACAATCAGGACCCCGAAATGCAACTGGCCGAACTGCGGGAATATGCCGGGCGCCGCGGCTGGCAGATCATCGAGGAGTTCACAGACCAGGGAGTGTCGGGCTGCAAGGAGTCGCGACCAGCGCTCAATCGGCTAATGTCAGATGCCTGCCGTCGACGGTTCGATGCCATTTTGGTCTGGAAGATCGACCGCTTTGGGAGGTCCCTGAAGCATCTGGTCAACGCGCTGGCCGAACTCGCGGCGCTTGGAGTGGCTTTCGTCAGTCTGAGGGACAACCTGGATCTGAGCACCCCGTCCGGCCGACTGATGTTTCAGATTATCGGCGCGATGGCGGAGTTTGAGCGGGCATTGATTCAGGAGCGGGTCTGTGCCGGCATAAGGAACGCACGCGCCAAAGGGAGGCGGCTGGGGAGACCGCGCGTTATTGTAGACGCTTCACGGATTGCCGCTCTTCGCGCTCGTGGGAACTCGTGGTCACAAGTCCAGGCCGAGCTAGGGGTGAGCAAAGGTACGGCGCAGCGGGCCTCTGCCGCCTTGCCCAGAATTGTCTAGCCGAGTTTTGGGCTCGGCCTTTTCAATACTGGGAAAAGCGCGTCGATTTGGCAGACGTCTTCGGAACGGTTGACGGAGTGGATGGGCGGTTCACACGATGCGCCTGAGTAGTTCCCTTGGGTTGACCTGAAGGGCATGCGCCAATTCGATGATGTTGATGAGGCTGATATTCCGTTCACCACGTTCAACGCCGCCGACGTAGTTTCGGTGCAAGTGTGCGCGATCTGCAAGCTCTTCCTGTGTAAAGCCGCGGCTTCGGCGTAGCTCTCGAACACGAGCCCCGAAAAGCTCTCTCGGATCGGCGGAAGTTGGCACAAACTGATCATTTGGGCTTGACTACTATCAGTCCACACATTATGAGTGTGATGTGCAAAGTATTAACCCGTTAGGAGATGGACGTCTGTGACGAAAAACCAAAAGGAGCCCCGAAACGACGAGGCTGGCTCTGATTTACCCGGAGTCGCTTTGGTACTTCCGCAGCGCCGGCTGGCGAGGATTGCCCAGGCGTCGGGTGCAAAGGCTCCACAATGACAAACTCTCCCCCACCATACGCGGTCGTCAGTCTCCCGGATATTGAACTTGAGGGACAGGTCAGTTGCACCCAACGTCGGCTGGTGGTTATTGCACCTGGACTCTCCGAATCTGTCGCTAAAGCCATCGTCAAGAAGTGGCACGAACTCGGACGGGATGCCGTGCTGGTAGTACTTGACCCGGACCCTGAGGTGTGTCGTTTGGGTTTGGGCGACTTGGCCGCTTTGCAAATGCTTCAGGAGACAGCGGTGACCCTAAAGCACAGAAGTTGTTGCGAAGTTCGTTTCAGTTGATCGACGAGAACAGCGAGGTCTCGGGCGATCGTGTGACCAAACTCAAGCAGTTCATCGTGGGGAAGTACCTTATCAACCTGCCCGGCTACGGAACAGTCATTCGACGCGACAAGAAGGCAGCCTTCCAGGTTGCAGTAAAATCGCTGGAGCGATATGTTCACCGGTTTCAGCGACGATTAAAGAAGAAGCTCCAGAAAGCAATTGACGCGAACCGGGAAGTACTGACCTCCGCTCTTCTGCCCAGCGTTGCGAAGAATCCCCCAGTTCGATGGAAGAAATTTCTTGGGGAACGCCCAAAGGATCAAGAGATTGAACGCATGCTCCGAAGCGAATTGGCCGACGCATTTGGCCGTTCGGATGATCTGTTCCAAGACATGAACGTCAAAGCGATATTCAAAGGCGTAACCTATGAATCCCTCAGCGACCCCGAGTTCATGCGCATCGCGAGCCAGAAGATTCCATCTCTGGACACCCTTCACGATGAGTTTGATGCTGCCCAAGCCGAAGGACAGAGATCCGAAAAAGAAGGTCTATACTAGCTGAGGTAATTCCTGACCACTCAGCCCAGAAGCACGTCGTGTCGGACGAGGGCTTAGCTTCCCCTATCCCCACAGTGGCATCGTCTGATTCTCCGTTCCTGATACTTCCATCGCACATTCTGGGGCGTCGTTTTGCGGTCTGTTAACCAATGAGCTCACCGCGTATCGCTTCATAAGACTCGCGTCAAAGGGGACGAGCAATTCAGACAGTATCTTTGCTTCTGAGGGGGGCGCTGTCAGCCAAGTGTCGTAGTGTCGCCGAGGCAGAATCACAGGCATCCGATCGTGCACGTCAGTGAGCAATTCGTTGGGCGCGGTAGTCAAAATCGAGCAGGATTCCAGCGCTTGACCAGTCGGTGATTTCCAGCCATCCCAAATTCCAGCGAAGGCGAACAATGAGTCGTCTTTCATCCCAAAGTGAAATGGCTGCTTTCCTTTGCCCGTCTTTTTGTCAGCAATGTCTCGCTCCGGCCATTAATCAGCCGGCTGCCGATGGAAATGTCTCTAGCCCAGGATGGGAATGATCGAGGAGGCGGAGAGCGAGCACGCGCCAGTGCATCGCTCGACCAAGAAATTCGTCAAGCATCCGGGTCGCCGGGAGTTGCCGGCGAATCTTCCTCGCGTTGAGCGGATTCTGCCCTGCGCATTAGATCAGCGCGTATGTAAACGCTGCGGAAAAGAAACCGTGGTGATCGGCTACGAGGAGAGTTCTCAACTGGACGTGGAACCGGCGAAGTACTTCGTACTGGTCACGAAACGAGAGAAGCGGGCTTGCCGGTCCTGCGAGGAACTTGGAGTGGTGTCGGCACCGCTGCCGCCACGGATCATCGAGAAGTGCCTGGCGAGTGATCGGATCGTCATCGAGACGGTCGTCAGCAAATATTGCAATCACATACCCCTGCATCGGCAGAGCATGATTCTGGAAAGGGACCTCGGCTTGGAAATCAGCCGCGCAACGCTGGACGGCTGGGTTCTGAGAGTCGGCGAGTTGTTGATCCCTATGGTCGCGGCAATGAGGCGAGAATTGATCAGCGGATGTTACATTCAGGCGGATGAAACCCCAGTCGATGTGCAGACACGCGAGGGTCGAGGTAAGAATCACCAAGCGTATCTCTGGCAATACAGTCGGCCAGGAGGAACCGTGGTGTTCGACTTCCGTCTCGGCCGCGGACGCGATGGACCGAAGCGGTTTTTGGGAGAGTTCGAAGGTATTCTCCAAACAGACGGGTACGCCGCGTACAACCAGATCGGTGGGAAGAGAATGGTACACGCCGCGTGTTGGGCTCATGCAAGAAGACAGTTTTTCGAGGCGGTGCAGCTAAATCCACGAGACCCGATTGCAACTCCGATTGTGACGCGGATGGACGAACTGTTTGCCGTCGACGCCGAAGCTCGCCGGAGAGTAATTGGTCTCACTGGGCGTCATGCTCTGCGTCAGGAAAGAGCCAAGCCTCTGCTGGACGAGATCCGTAATAAGATCGAGTCAGCACAGTCCATTGCATTGCCCTCAAGTGCACTCAGCAAGGCCTGCCAATACGCGCTCGCGCTGTGGACGAAACTCACACGGTTCCTGGCATATCCGGAACTTGAATTGAGCAATAACCTAGCGGAGAATTCAATGCGTCCCGTGGCTCTGGGCCGCAAGAACTGGATACACATCGGCAGTCCACAGGCGGGACCTAAGATTGCGGCGATTCTCTCGGTCGTGGAAAGCTGTCGTCGGTTGAAGTTGCCAGTGCGCGACTATCTAGCCGCAATCCTTCCTGGTCTCGCCGATGTCCCAATCCGGCGGCTAACAGCGTTAATTCCGTCGGCATTTCGCTCGACACTGACATCACCAGCTTGAATTAGTGCCGTATCAGGAACAGAATCTCAATTCCCTCATCGGGGACTTACATAATGCTGATCAATAGCCTGATCCAGTGTCTTTGCAAAAGACGGCCATGAGCACGAAAAATCTTCAGCACTGCAACCAGGCAGAAAGACCGGCACACGCTGCGGAGGATCGGCCAACGTTAGTTTGGAAGCCGACCGCATTTGTTCCAGCGTCTGAGCGGAGTAGTAGGTCCGCACTGAATAGTTCCCGGTGGCACGCGATTTCCAAAGTTCGAAGATAAGTGCCGCTCCGGGAGGAGTATCGTCCCGCCGTCCGTCCACAATCCAAGTCAAATCCAACAGGCCAGCGATGTTGGTCAGGTTAGTGTCATGTCCAATCAGGAAAAGGGCACGATCGGCGAGCGTGTCAGGAGCGCTGGAAACCGGCTTGCCCGTGACCGACTGTTCCATGGCCCGGCGGACACGGTCGAGCAGATTGGAGGCCTGCATCCGGGCAACCGCCTTTGTGCGTTCGGCAAAGTCCGAGGCCGCGGTGTGCAGGTCGATCAGTGAGCGCAGTTTGTCGCCGTCCACGCAGCCCCATGCGACGTTGGAGGCATCCATGCCTTGCGTGTATTCCAATAGAAAGTTCTCGGTAATCGTTGATGCTGTGTTCAACGGGCCTTTCGTTTTCGTCAACCCATCGTCATCGCCCGGAGCGAGTTTTGCGGGTATGTCGAGAAGGGACGTTCGTTTCGTTTTCGGCGAGGCCGCCACGCCACAGGTAGCGAGAATCTTGTCGAGTGCGGAAAGCTGGGTGCGATAGGCATTGGTAAGGTTGTTTGGATCGCCTCCAATTCGTCCAGAGATCGCAGCCGCGGCCAAAGCCGGGTCGGGGTTTCCTACTCCTGCCGCAATGGAATGGAAGAGCGGATCGTTGTCGCCTTCGGGCAGATTTTGCACTTTGACCGTGCATCCAGGGAAGAGCCCTGCGGCGAGCGCTTTGCCAGTTTCGCGAGTGCGCTGGTCAGAATCTGCGTGGATCGTAACGTGACCGACATCGTCGCATCCGGTTGCGCTGAGTAGGCCTTGGCTTGCGAGCTTCATTCGGTCATACGCGCCAAAGATCTCCACCAGCCTGTAGCCATGTGCGGTGAGATAACCGGGAGCAACGTCCCACGTTGGCCATGGGGCGATAGAGTAGGAACTGTATTTCTCCGTTTTTCCTGTGGGGGAGCGGACCCCATGACGGCTAACGTAAACCACAAATTTCAATTCAGCATCGGCGATATTGGAAGTGGGGGAGGCAGTCTGAGCAGCCACGGAGAAGGAGATAAGAAAAAATAAACAAGCTACATATGGCGTCCAACGTTTCATTTAGTTCCTCGGGTCTTGAGTAGTGGGCCAATTTGTGTTGCCGAGTTGGCTGATCAAATGCAAGGCTTTTCTGGCGCGTTGACGGAACAGTCCAGCAATGTATTTGCCTGCGCTAGATCCAAAACTGCCGGGGCGGGTTGCAGCGGAAGCTCGACGACAAAGGAAGATCCGTTGCCAATCGAGCTTTGAACGGCGATCGATCCACGGTGCTGCTGCACAATCCAATCGGCAATGGCGAGGCCGATGCCGTCTCCGCCAAGCGCGCGGCTTCTCGCCTTGTCTGCACGGTAAAACCTTTCGAAGATTCTGGCCTGATCTTGTTCGATAATTCCGATTCCTGAATCACGCACAGTAATGACGGCCTTGTCATCCCGCCCTTCCAGTCGCAGCTCGACAACTCCAGGCGGCGGCGTGTACTTGACGGCGTTGTCGAGCAGGATGGCCAGCAATCGCTGGATAGCCCTGCGGTCCGCCAAAACGGCCAGGTCGCTATTCGCGATCGCCTGCCTGAATTGCAGATTGCGGGATTCCACAAGCTGACGCCATTCGTTCGCGGTTTCACCAATCGCCGAACACAGGTCCAGAAGCGTCAGGTGCAAGCTCTCGCGCCCGGAATCGGTGCGGGCAAGCGTCAGCAGCTCTTCCACTAGCGTCGACGTCTTTTCCGCTTCCAGCAGAACATGGCGCAAAGCTTCGCGATATTCCTCGTTGCCTCTTGACTTCCGAAGAGCAATTTCCGCTTCGGTGCGAATCAGCGAAATGGGTGTCCGCAACTCGTGCGAAGCGTCCGCGGTGAACTGGGTGACGCGGAGGAAGGCGCCTTCAATTCGCTTCAGCATTTCATTCAGCGTATCCGACAGCCGTTGGAGTTCATCGCCCGTGGTGAGTTTCTCCACCCGGTCGCCTAAGTTTCCGCCGCCGATGCTTCGCGCAGTGCGAGTGATGGCATCCACCGGACGCAAGGCTTTGCGGCTCAGCCAGTACCCTCCGGAGGCAGCGGCGAACAGCACCAATGGCGCCAGCATTAGGAGATATCGCCGGAACCGAGACAGCGTCGCAATGATCTGATCGGCGGGAACACCCGTTTGCACCGTGTAAGCGCGGCCATTGACCTCAATCCTCTGCGTAACGAAACGAAAAGGCTTACTTCCAAGCTGAATGTTTGTAAACGACGGACGCTTGGTAGCGGCTGGCGTCAGGGCCTCAACTTGATTTTGTACCAGCGACGATGCGCGGAAGAGCCAGTTTCCATCCGCGTCGTAAATTTGCAGGAAGTCGCCGGAGTGCTCCAAAACGTAAGCTTCCGAGGCTTCTTCCCGAAGCTTGTCGACCGTCATATTCTTTTTCTTCTGCGATTTCAGAAAACTGGCCACGTCTTCGACTTGGGCGGTCAAGGCGTCGTCAGCAATGCCATAAAGGTCTTGCCGAAGGACGAGCCACATGCCCACGCCGAAGAAAAGCTCGGCTGCGGTAAAGATTGCCAGATACCACAAGGTGAGCCGAGACCCAATGGAGAGTTTTCTCATGATTGCCAGTCCGCACTAATCACGTACCCAACGCCCCGCACCGTGTGAATCAGCCTTTTTCGTTCATTGTCAACACCATCGATCTTGTTTCGCAGCAGACGTACAAACGCTTCCAGGGTATTGCTCCCCATCGCGCGCCCGGAAGCCTCAATCAGTATTTCCCGCGTAACAACTTCCCCCGCATCGCGCATGAGCCGTTCCAATAGGCTATATTCGGTGCGCGTCAGGCTTATGCGTACTCCATGGCGGTAAACCTCCCGTGTGCAAGGATTCAAGAACAAATCATCGACGTTAAGCATCGTTGTCCGCCGAGCCACCGCAGCTCTACGCACCGCGCGCAGTCGCAACAGAAGTTCGTTAAATGAAAATGGCTTGGTCATGTACTCGTCAGCGCCCAAGTCCAGACCGTAAACAATGTCTGGAACAGAGTCTTTCGCCGTAAGCATCAGCACGGGCGTGCTATCATTTTCAGTTCGCATGCGCCTTGCCACTTCAAATCCATCCATCTTGGGCATCATCACATCGAGAATCACAACATCGAAATCGTGGTTCCGAACCATCTGCAATCCTTCGCTGCCATCAACCGCGCACGAAACCGCATGCCCTTCCTCACTCAGACCCTTTCGCAGCAACTCCAGCATGCGTCGTTCGTCTTCCACCACCAGCAATTTCATGGGAAAACCTGTTGGGCTCCGATTGTCGAAAGAGCCAAGCACTAGGGTAGACTGCGAGCCTGCTCGGCGGATAGAGTCTGAAAAAGTATTAACCTTCCTTTAATAACGGCTTCACAGCGCCTTCTTAGAATCGCTATCACTTTGACCGGGTGAAATTGCTGTTTCATGGAGAGTGCAGCTCCTGAGTGAGTTGCATTCCGCCAGTGAGCCATCGTTCAGGCTCCCCGGTTTCGATGTGCTTGGTTATTAAGGAGCTGAAGTTTATGAAGCCAGAATACTCCCCCTCGATTCTGTCCTTTTCTTCGAAATGCGCTGCGGCGGCAATCCTCGCCCTGATCTTAGGAACAACGGCGTTTGCCCAAGTCGATCGAGCTGAACTCGAAGGCGCGGTGACCGATCCATCGGGAGCCGTTGTTGCCGGGGCCAGCGTAAAGGTCGTGGCCGCCGCCACCGGGCTCACCGCCAGCCAGTCGACAAATACTGTTGGGTACTACCGCATCCCCGGCCTAGCGGTCGGGCGCTACACGGTGACGGTTTCGAGTAACGGCTTTAAGACGACCCTGATTCAGAATGTCATTTTGGAAGTGGGACAGACTCGCACTCTCGACATCAAGCTTCCGGTTGGGGCGACAACGGAAAAGGTTGAGGTCAACGCGCCCGACGAACCTTCCAACCGCACCTCGGCAGAAGCTGGAACCGTAATTCGGCCGGACCAAATTGCGGATCTCGCGAACAATGGGCGTGATTGGACTACCTTATCGTTGCTAGCGCCGTTTGCCCAGGATGATGGCGGAGGCGATCAGAGAACGATTCGTTTCGCCGGGCGGGCGCGCGACGACAACAACTTCTCGATCGACGGAGTCGATGCGGGCGGCATTCAGGAACAGGCACAGAAGTCGACGACGCGTCTGCAGATCTCACAGGACGCTATCGAAGAGTACCGGGTCGACAGCGCGCTATATGACGTGGAATATGGAACGCAAGCGGGCGGCCAGATCGACGCCGAAACCAAGTCTGGCACGAACAACCTCCACGGCACGGTCTTTGGGTATCTCAGAAATTCGTATTTCGACGCGCGCAGTTTCCTTGATTTCGACATCAACGGCAACCCCGCAATCGCCCCATTCCGGATGGGCCAATATGGGATGTCGCTCGGCGGGCCGATCGTGAAGAACAAGGCGTTCTTCTTCATCAACTACGAAGGAATCCGCCAGTTGCAGTTCAACGGGGAGCAAATGACTGTGCCCGCCGGAGTAGGCAACGCGGTTTTTCCGACAGGTGAACCGCAAGGCATCACCGTGCCCTATCAAAAGTATGTGTTGGATCAGGCGACGCAGATCCCTGGCGTCTTTGCCCCGATGTGCCAGATCATGCAGGCGTTTCCATGGCGCGCCTCGGTTGCCGCGGCCGGTTCGATCGATGGCTGCACGGCACGCTTCGTCATTCCCGATGGGGCTTTCCAGTGGCAAGGCGGTCCCGGCTTTGCAACCCCTTTGAATAATCAAGATCTCCTCACGGTTGGCAGGCAAACGACCATACACGAAGATACCTGGCTGGTGCGGATTGACCAGAAGATCAGCGACAAAACTCTGCTTTACGGCCGAGCGCAGCGCGACATCAGCATTTGGTATGCTCCGGCTAACGGGTCGGCCGTTCCCGGCGACAACCAGGCAACCATCAATCATCCGGCAAATTACATGCTGGCGCTGCAGCACACCTTCAGTCCCACCTTATTCAACGAGGCAAAGCTCTACATCAATCGCTCACCATTTCACAACCCAGGAGGAAGCGCGCTGCCGTATAGCGTTTCGAGCAACGATTTTGCCACACTCGACAACGGGAGTACGGATGTCGAGGTGGGCACAACCTACGGCGTTGTTGACAACCTGACGTGGGTCCACGGGCGGCATGCATTCAAAGCGGGTATGGAAATTCGCCGCGTCCGCCTCAATCAGGGGCAAACCTCGAACAATGCGCTCAGCTTCAGCGACGACTACTCCATCTCGCAGGGTAACCTGAACGGCAGCCCCGCCATCGGCTACGACGCCCCATGGTGCTGTCATCGGCTGCGCCGTACGTTCTACATGCCGTATTTTCAGGATGAATTTAAGGTCACGCCGACGTTCACGTTCACCGCGGGGATTCGCTGGGACTACTACGGCGTTGCAAATGAGGCCACCAACCGGACCACGGTGTTTGACCTGAATCAATTCCACGGCGTGTGCCTCGGTTCCGGCTCCTTCAATGTCGCGCCCAGTCCCGGTCCAATCAATACTGCGCCCTGTCCGAGGAATCCAGACCTCTACAACCCAAACTACAAGAATTTCGACCCGAGACTTGCGCTCGCCTGGGCGCCTGAGGCACTCCACGGAAAGACTGTGGTCCGTGCCGGCTTCGGCATCTATCATGGCGCCGCCCAGAACGACGACCTAAACGCCGGGTTGGAGAGTGACGAGTTACGCTACCAGGTCGGTGCGGCGACAACCATAACGCCTCTTATAGCGCAACAGGATCCGGACTTTTCCGGGATACCCGGTACCTCGAAGGTTGGGGAGCATCCTCGCGCGCTGCAACGCCAGGGACGCCGCGACTTGTATGCGGAAAACTGGGGTCTTACCGTCGAGCAGCAATTGCCTTCCGCCTTCACGGCATCGGCCCAATATCTTGGGAGCCGCGGGGTTCGCCTATTCTCTCGCGGTGTAACCAACCTATGTACCCAGCCGGTCACCTTTAACCCCGTAGATGGTGATTGTGTTCGCCCGCTGGACGTATACTATCCGGCCGGCAATCCCTTCTCTTCCGTCGACATCAAGCGCGACATCGGCTCGAGCACCTACCACGGCCTCAGCCTGGCCCTGGAGCGGCGTATGACCAACGGTTTTGCCTTCCAGTCGCGCTACACCTGGTCACACTCCATCAACGACGGCTCCGTCGGTGGTGGCGAGTCGAACGGACCAGAGAATGTGAATTGCCTGGAATGCGACAAAGGGCCGAGTGTCTTCGATATTCGTCAAAACTTCACGGTAAACACCGTCTATGAACTCCCATTCGGCCCCGGCAAGCAGTTTCTTAGCGGCGGCGGCGCCATGGGAAAAATCATCGGCGGTTGGAGCCTGAGCAGCATTGGTCTGTGGCACACGGGCCACCCGTTGACCGTCAATATGGACCTTGGCGGCACGATCGATACGACTAACCCCATCTGGGCGAACAATCCCTTCGGCCTGGCCGGTCTTACTTATACTTACTTGCTTCCCAACGGCGACGACCGGTCCAGCCAGCGCCCCGACATCGTTCCGGGTGTCCCGTTGATGTTGTCTCACGCAGGTCTTAATTCTCCGCTGGTCAACGCGGCCGCGTTTCAGGCACCGCCCGTGGATGCGAATGGGAACTTCACGCGGTTCGGGAACGAGCC
>Ga0116219_10002838_pt1 | contig 14174 bp, 14 predicted proteins | sample Sb_taG_4_FD_91019 | JGI IMG/M metagenome (GOLD analysis project Ga0116219, IMG submission 91019) | Peat soil microbial communities from Weissenstadt, Germany - Sb_50d_6_BS metaG | ecosystem: Environmental > Terrestrial > Soil > Wetlands > Peat | place: Germany: Weissenstadt | collected 2010-09-21
GGGAGGCGGCATCGCCGGCCTGACCGCCGCAGTGACCGCGGCACGCCTCGGCAGAAAGACGCTGGTTGTGACCGGCGACGTGCCCGGTGGCCAGCTGATGAGCATCGAAAAGATCGACGGCTATCCAGGTTTTCCCGAAAGCGTTCCAGGTTACGACCTGTGTCCAATGCTGCAGGACCAGGCTGCCGCAGCCGGCGCCGAGTTCATGATGAATGGTCTTGAGCGCCTCGATCCGCAAGACGGCAAGTGGCGTGTCACGACGGGGGAGGGCGATATTTTGGCGCGCGCCGTCATTGTCGCAACGGGAACGTCGCTGAAAAAGCTCGATGTCCCGGGGGAGCAGCGTTTGACCGGCAATGGCGTGAGCCAATGCGCAAGCTGCGACGCGCCGCTCTGTCGCGACCGGATTGTCGCCGTGGTCGGCGGCGGCGATTCGGCGATGCAGGAGGCGCTGACGCTCGCGGAACACGCCTCGAATGTCATCATTCTCCATCGCGGCGACGTCTTGACCGGCCAAGCCCGTTACCGCGATCGCGTTGCTGCGCATCGGAAAATCGAAGTCCGCTTCAATACAGCCGTAGCTGAGATATTGGGCGACGCCAGAGTGACGGGCCTGCGCACGCGCAAATCGCGTGAAGGCGCTATTGTCGATTTGGAAGTCGCCGCGATCTTTGCCTATATCGGCCTGCAACCGAACACCGCCGTGCTGCAAGACCGATTGAGCCTGGATTCGGCCGGGCGAATACCGATTGACGGCTGCATGCGAAGCGAACTGGTCGGCGTTTGCGCTGCCGGAACCGTCAGATGCCAATCGCCCTGTCGAGCGGTCAGCGCGGCCGGCGACGGTGCGAGCGCCGCCGTCACAGTCGATCGCTATTTGACGGAAAGTTCGTGGCGAGAAGGATAATCACGGCTCCATAGCCATGGACCGCCGTTGTGCCGGTCACGTCGGCGATCGCGGCGTTGAAAGCCTCCGGGCCGAACTAGCGCGCCTTCTCGGGCCGCGCCTGCATATAGGGCTCGTCGATCTGCGCGATATCGGCACCGGCGGCGAACAGGTCCTTAATCTCGGCGTTGACCGCGGTGGCATAGTCCGGCGCCATCTCGCCTTCATCCTTGTACTTGTGGAAGTCATTCTGCGCCAATTGGTGGGTGCGCAGAGGTACGGCTAAATTCGCTCTGTGACGTTTAGCTCTGGATTATTTGAACCGAATCCGTGACAATAGCCGCATGGCACGAAAGATTCGCACCGGCCGACAGCTCACCGGGCTCTACCACGCGCGCGAGGCGCGCCACATGAGCCGCTCCGAACTGGTGCGGCTGTCGGGGGTTTCCAAGCAGCAATTGTCGCGGCTCGAGGGGGGCCAGATCAGGATGCGGCTCGATCACCTCAAGCCGTTTGCCAAGCATCTTGGCTATACGCCGGAGCAGATTTTGCTGTGGGGCCGCTATCCCGGCACTGGCGAGGCAGAATCGAGTGGAGCGCGCGAGGAGCCACCTCACCGGGTGCCAGAACTCGACACCCGCGCCGAGCCTGGCGGTGGCGTGTCAAAGCGCGAGGTTCGTAAAGACGGCCGCCACGCCGACCCAATAAAGCACGAGGGTTGGGTGTTCCCGACGAGCTTCGTGCGCGAGCAACTGCACGCTTCTGCGGAGCGGCTTTTGGTGATCGAAGTCGACGGCGACAGCATGGCGCCCACCATCGTATCGGGGGACCGAGTTATCATCGACGCTGGGCACAAGACACCCACACCCGATGGGCTTTACGCCATTCGCGACGCATTCGCGGGCATCGTTATCAAACGACTGCAGGTGATGCGTCCCGCGAAGCAGGCAAACGTCAAGATCATTTCCGACAATCCCAAGCAAGGCAGCGAAGAAGTTCCGCTTAGTGAGCTGGAAGTCGTCGGAAAGGTGGTTTGCTGTCTTAAGCTCTTCTGAGTTCCGGTAATTCTCGCCCCGACGGCCAACTTGCCGCAAGGCATTTTCACGTGAGCAAGACAGCGGATGTCTGACAAAAGGCGCGAGGAAGTCCCTCCGATAGCGACGTGATCGTCAATATAGTGGTTCTGAGCGCTCCGTCGCTCGCGCCTAAGCGCGGCAGTCAGTCTCAGGCAGCACGACCAATCGATGTCCCTTGAAACTCTACCCCGACTTGAGTGCTCGTCCGCCAGGCGACTTGGCAAACGCGTATCGTTCGAGCCTGTTCAAATGCCACTTCGAACCGATCCGGAATCGATGTCGTAGTTGGGAATTCAAGGCGAGCGCCGAGCGTGGAAATATCCCGGACAACACAATCGTACGTGTGCGACGCCGCTGTCATAACCTTGGCGGCCATCCGCACGGCAGTGCGAGGAACTCGTCGTCGGTCATGCATCTGTTCATTGTGTGATGGATATATTTCCAAACCGAAAACGCTAACTGGCGGAAAAAGTTAATGATGGAACCGGTAAGCCGAGATGGCGCGGCTGCTTAGCCATGGCACCTAATAGCGTACACGGTGCGGCGTACCGAAGCCTTTGCAAACCAACACACTTTGGCCGGGGAGAGCAGGCACGTCGACGAGACGGACGGCTAGGCTCACGCCACGGACTTCCATCGGCGCTATAATAGCTAGGGATGCCCAATTGCGCATTAGAGTGCGAAGCCTAGCAATCCAAGCCCGCCGATTAATAGAATGCCGCCCATAGTTTCCATAGCCTCGCGATGTCGGGGGTAGCTCTTCGCCACGTAAGCGATGGCTGCACCAAACACCACGCAAAACGCACTGAATCCTGCAATCATTGTTGTGTTCAGGAAGCCGAAATCAATGGCGCGTCTTTGCGGATAGTGAGATCTGCTCGCCTTGATTGAACGTGGCCGGCAGAAGTTAGTGGGATAGCGGCCCATTCTTGGCTGTGACACACAGCACAGCCATCGTTGTCAGAGGCGATTACTTATCAGGGGTGCCTGACGTGTTTCTCAACGCGAGGAGGGACACCATGATGCGCCGCCCATTCATCATGCTTGTCATCGGTTCGGTGAATTCTCCAAACTCGGGGGTATTCAAGAGTAGGACGAATATGAGTGGAGCCCGTTTGGGCCAGCTTAAAAATCGGATCTTCGAATGGCGCCGCCGCGTGCATTCGCGCGGCGAGTTGATGAGCCTCAGCGATGCGGAATTGCGTGATATCGGGTTGTCGCGCAGTGAGGCGGAAGTCGAAGCTTCGAAGGTGTTTTGGCTGCCGTGATCGCGAAGGAATCGCGAAGCGTCGGCAACCGAAGGTGACGCCTGTCAACCGTCCGCTATTCAGCAAGTTGGCTTAGGGCTGCACGGGAGTAACCTCGATCACCAGTTCGGCCGCTTGGCTGATGACCCAAATTCGATCGGAGCTCAATGCGTCTGTTGCTTTTCGATCTGTTCGAATAACTTTGCGACCTTATCGGGCAATGGGTGGTGAACACCGCGTGCCTCGGGAAAATCTTTCGGCCCTATGGGGTATCCGGGCCAGGGCATACACTCGGCAAGGCCGGCCTCGGCGCAGACGTCACGCCAAATATCAAATGCATCGAGCCCTGCCGTGCGAGCCCATTCAGCCACCGAGCCGTGGCATCTATCGAGGTAGCCGCTGTCAGCAAATTTTGTTATCAACCTGGTCATAAGCAAAATCTGATCGCGCGCGTCTAGCTGTTTAAATTTCTTCATGACGGGTCGTTTCTCGTCTACACTCCTTTGCATTTCATCAAGCACGATTGCGAGGATTCTGATGACTTTCCACCGGCTGAGCTCCGGAAACTCCCGCTCGATCGCCTCGCACAATCTGAGCCCAGTCAAGAAGCCGAGGCGCTGTTTTTGGTCAGGCTTTGTCGCCGGTCCCATAACTGCATCCGTCGTCGGACGGCCAAGCTTGATACCGGCCATTCGTCCGAGCTAGTCTCGGCCTGCGGGTGTCCACAGATCTCTACAACTTTCCACAGGGGTGACGGCCAAGTGCGGGCGCTTGCTCGCTAAAGATCCCCACAAGCGGTGAATTAGGGGTTGCCGGAAGGATTTTGCCGAGGTCCTTTTATCTGGCGGAAGCGAAGATGCCATCACGCCCGGCAGAGGGAGTCTTCGCTGAGCTTCTCAAACGTCGCAGGGGCGTCTCGAGAGCGAACTGTATGTCAACAGCCCGCCACCAATCGGCAAGCAAGCCAATCGCTAGGTAGTTAGCGCCGTTGCCCAAGCTTCTGCGGCCATTGCCAGACCGCGGTCCCCGAAGTGGCAGCCGTCGCCGCAAGCACGCAGGTGCCAATCGATCAAGTCGAGGTTAGGCCCTGGTTGAGTATCCGGCCCAAGCCTACCCGCCATTCTCTGAGCAGCGCGGATATCTCGCCTGCCGATCTCTATCTTAACGTATAAATCTGGTGTTCTTCTTATAATGTCTTCGTCAAAAGGATCGGCTGCGGTTCGCAAATTGCAAATGGTCTCTATCGAAGTCCAAATCTTCGTCGTGCAGCCGAGGTTGCGAATGCTCGCGAGCATTGACTGCCACCGATCAAGCCATTGCTCGGCACTAAAGGCACCTACATCGCTCTCGCCCTGTGAGTATGCGAGATGTGTCGGCTGTCCGACATTGGCAATGTAGTCTGATAGGCACCGAAGCAATCTTGGTGCCTCGCTGCCTCCTGGCGCCCAATCTTTGATCGATGTGGCGCCTTGAGCGCAGCAACCGATGACAATCTGACTGACGGACGTATTGTTGATCGGACGGCCCAGCATGGAATCGGCAAATCGCGACCACACGCTGCCACCTGGCCCCTCCGCCCCGACAATCGGATCGCTACAGGGAAAGAAGCTGCCGTCTGCATAGACGCATGCTTTGTCGGCGTTGCGCGCTGCGTAGCGGCCGTACCCCGCATTCGCGGCAAGAGATTGTCCCCAAACAAACAGCTTGAATGTACCTTTACCAAATGGTTCAGGCTCTTTGGGACGTGGCCTGGGGTCCTGGGCCGCAGGATATTTTGGCACCGTGTAATCGGGCGCAGCAGCCACGTAGCCTTGGCGGACCGCGATGCCGCTGGCGGGATCGGCAAAGAAACCATTAGCGACCCGGTAGCCAAATTTATGTGCCAAATTAAGATTGGTCGCGATAACTTCATCAGCTAGAGCCCGGGGGATAATCTGCCCGGTGCTGGACGGTAAGGCTGCACCCTTGATAGAGGCCGCAACAGTCTGCAATACCTGGATGTTGTCGTCGTTCGCGCGTGCCTTTCGCAGCACCGCTGGTGCGCAGATCAATACTGTCGCACCACCTAAAACTAAACGTCTGGTAAGCAACACCATATCCCTAAACACCCACACTAACGTAGCAACGTGAATGCCAGCTTATAGCGGCAGCTTAATTATGCCCCTCGAAGACTTAAAATTTTCCGATTTTTCCCGCCTTTCTCATCGGCGAGCGATGCTGAAGAGAGCCGGAATGCTATAATGTGGGCAGCACTATGTGCACTGAACGCGATTTCGCGATTTGATGATTGGACGATGATCAAGCAACGCTGCCCCTCCATGGCACTTCTGGGTGCCGTCTCGGTATTTATCGCGAGCACGATTTCAAGCGTACCGCAAAGCGCCGCGCAGGAGCGCGCGTTGCTTTCGACCGTGAACGGCGTTCCCTTCACATCAGGGCCTGTTACCGTCGATAACGTTCATTGCGGCTGGAATTATGTGCTCGGCGGTGGCGCGTTCTACACCGCCCAGGTACCAAGCGCATCAGGTTTTCCCCTCGGCTGCCGCGTAACAATCACCAATGCGGACCCGTTGCCGACGGGCTCGAATGCGACCGGCGCGAAGTGGATTACTGTCGGTGGCATTCACGGATGTCAGCCGACCGATTGGGAGGGCACTTATCTCTATCCACTGCAGACGATGGAAGTAACCGTTGTCACCTCCGAGGAATGGCAAATCACGCACTGCCCCAATCTTTGGCAAATACCGTCTGGCAATCAATTTGTTCTGAATTGGGATCCCGTCAATGGTTCCGATCGGCCCGGCGTGGCCGATGGGCTGGCGACGGGATCGCGGGCGTTTAAGACTGCCAACAATGCACTCGACTTCGCTGGAAAGGTGATGGCGGCCAATATTTCATCGCAGTTCACAGTGAAATGCACCTATAACGGCGGCAGTTGCGCGGGCCAGTCCGATCCGCTGGGTATCCATTGGCCGCCGCATGGCGGCTCACCGATCGGTTCGCAAAGCGGCTCCGGAATCATCTTGAACTGCAACGGCGCGTCGCTCACGGGCCATCCGTCCTATAACGGGTTTTTCGCGGCAGCGATCATCCAGCCGACCGGATGCAACTTCGTCAACGGCGTTGAAGTATCCTGGGGAGCGCTATTCTTGGACGTGGGTGCCGGCGGCAATACCTATTGCGCTGCCGAGGGCGGCGCGGTTTTTCAAGCGACCTATCACTCCCTCATCGTGCTGGGCAAACCGTCGACAATTTGCGCCGGCAAGGTCAGGATTTTATTGGCGCTCTATATGCACGGCGAATTTGAAAACGATTCGATGATGACCTTCAGCGGCCCTCTCACCGCAGCCAATGGCGTCGTCATCGAGGGCGGCCTGAGCAACGCGATCTTTGGCAAAGTCGATGGCGGATCAAACGTTACCGGGGTGAAGTGGAACCTGTTTCAAGGCAGCGCACTTAGCGACAGCGCGAATGTGCCAGGAACGAGCCCCGGCAGGACGTGCAGCACCTGCACGGCTGATTAGCCGCTCTCAGTCCGTTTGCAACTATCTGTGTGGCGATGACGCTTTAAGTCGCAACGCGCCCTAACGGTCGGCCGGAAACTGGAATTTTCGGCGCTTCCTACGGATCATGACGACCGTGATTTGCGTTCGCAGGACCATCCGAGGCAACCCCATATCGCGTAGAAAGTCTGGTAATGGAAACTCACCCTGCGGCGTCACTGCGAGGTGAACAATCTCGTAGTCATTGGTTTGCGCCAAGCGGTGGAAGAATTTCGGGTGATAGCTGAAGAAACCGTGATTCACGTTTCCGAACGCCGGCACCTGGTGGTACATCAAGCCGCCAACGCGCGTGAGGTCGTGGATCGCGGCAAAAGTATTGCCCTGATTGGCAATGTGTTCGGTCGTTCCCGCATTGATGACGAGATCGAACGCACCGCGATAGCGCCACGGCACGCGGCCCTTATTGAGATCGATGCGGATGTCGCCGCCGTCGATGTCGACGGATTGGGATTGCATGCCGAACGCCGACCACAACAGCCCTCCCGGCGGCGAGTCCGGCGTGATGTGCGGCGAGCCGACCGGCGTCAGCCGAGGCATGGTGCCCCCGAACAGCGCGACGGCCACACGGAGATCGGGTGACACGATCAATTCATCGTTGATTTGTTGCGCGCCGATCTCGACAACGTGCCGGCATCTATCGAGAAGCCCGCGCCGTTTCAGCGCGACGATGTCCCGCAGGAATGGCAGCCCTAATCCCATAGCCGAAGGCTAGAGGGGCCTGCGGGCATCGGTCAACCACATAAGTTTTTTTGCTCCACAAACAAAGAGGTGACCTCATGCGAGCGATTCTCGCCACGCTGGTCTTTTGCCTGTTCGTCGCGGCGGCGCACGCCGAGACGGCGTCGTATTACGGCTTCGAATCCGGTCGCCGCACCGCGAGCGGTGAGCGGTTCGATCCGAACGCCATGACGGCGGCGCACCGCACCTTGCCGTTCGGCACGCTGGTTCGCGTCACCTATCGGGGCCGCTCCGTCGTGGTGCGCATCAACGATCGCGGGCCGTTCGTGCGAAAGGGCGGCCATTTCACCCGCGACATCGACCTGTCGCAGGGCGCGGCGCGTCGCATCGGCCTTCCTGGAGTAGGCGAGAAGTTGTTGCTCTAACCGACTACGCGCTTGCGGCAGCGTTATTGTTTGTGCTCGACTGTAAAATCTTGGCTTGAAGTTCCTCAGCACGAAACGGCTTTTTGATAAAACAGGTAACGCCCGCCTTCTTGGCCTGAACAATCTTCTCTACCGAAGGATCGGCGGTCATCATGATGAAGGGCAAATTCACGTATTGTTTGTTCGTACGTACATTCTCAAGTAAGACTTGTCCGCTCATCGGCTCCATGTTCCAATCGGAAATCACCAAGCCAAAATGCTTCTCTGATATTTTTTCAAGCGCAGCTTCGCCATCGGATGCTTCGTCGAGATTTCTGTATCCTAATTGCGTCAAGAGCTTCCGAACGACGCTTCTGACTGCGCCGCTGTCGTCCACTATCAAGATGCTGCTGAAGTGATGGATGGTCATTGTCGTCCCCCAAAGGCTGCGTGCGCAATGTCGGGCATTTTCACGTCGCCGCCGCAAGAAATTGCAATGTCATCAAAGGACCGGCGCTTTGCCCCCAGCCGCTCGGAAACGCGGCAGACCCACGCAATAGTCCAGTTGATATGATATGTCACAGTCGTTGAAAGAACCTTAATTCGCGATTCGTAGTCTCACCCTCCCAGCGAGGCGGCGAAGTATGCCGAGTCGGTGTGGACGATCGGCCGACCGCAGCGACGCTCGAATTGCTGCGATCAAAAATTGTGACCTGAGCGTCGATTGGCTTCACGACCCGGAAGAAGAGCCGGTGAGTTATGATGATTGTCGGAAAAAAGTATATGGTTCGAGTACAAGGGTTATTGGTGCTCGGCATCGAAGGCGTGCGCTACAAGGTGAAATGGATTACGCTCACCGCTGGTCCGAAGCGGCGGAAGGGGAAGGAGACTTAGATGAGATTGATTGACGGAAATCGCCAGTGATGCTGTTTGCAGCGTACAAAGATGTTTTGCTATTCATATTGGCGATTTATGGCGCCGTTTTGTCCACTTTTAATTTTGCGCAGGCCAGACGAAAGGAACAGCGAAATATTGAATTCCGTGTGTCGCTGACAAGGCCGACTTTCGGTCCACAATACGATCAACCTTTTGCAAGGCTTGAAGCGATCAATGTCGGCCAACGAGTCGTGTCTATTAGGGCACTCTATTTCGCTCTTCAATCGGGCGAAAAACTAAACACACCTAAGAACGACAAGTTCATACACGAGACTGATAGCCGTCTACCGGCCGAACTCGCCGATGGTCAAATTGCGCACGTGCTAATCGCTTACTCGACCATCGCCAACGCTCTTGTTAAAATCGGGCGTGTGGAGGAGTTGATGTTAGTGCCGGTCTGCGAGGATACCTCAGGAAATATCCACCGCGGCAAACCCTGGACGTTTAATACAAGGCAATGGGCCGAAGCGTAGTGCCCGAGTGAATAGTAGGATTAGGGGACTACGGAATTAGAAATAATCACTTAATCGTGGCTGGCCTTCCTGAATACAGTTCGAACTGAGCGGTTCGATCAGGTAATGGCTTTGGCGTCCATACTACCGACATTTGCAGCGGTTTCCGAGTGAAGAAAGAGGGGCAACAGTTCGTCGAGCGTGCCGCGCCTATCCGCTCGCTCGCTGGCCGGCCGGCGCGCCCCACAGAGCGCCGTAGCCGGTCGGCCAGCCCCTCAATGTTTCGCCACGGTGGCTACGACAACGTTGCGCTCAAGTGTCAATCGGCGTTGGATCGGGAATGCCAAGAGGCCGTTAACGGATTTTGGGCTACGTTTCTGGCGTGTCAGCTCCCTCAACACCCCGCGTTCAAGCACACCGGCAGCGCAAGCGGCGGGGTGTCAGGTCGGTGCGCGTCGAGCTCACCAGCGACGAGCTCGCCAGCCTGGTCGACAAATATCAATATCTCGATAAGTCCAAGGTCTCGGACGCAAAGGCATTAAGAGATGCCGTCCAGATGCTGGTGTCAGACGCGCTTTTCGGTGAAATCGTCTGTGGGGCCAAGCAGCCGTGTTCGCTCGAGCGGCGGTCGCCGCCGGCTCAAATGCGGCAGCCTTGAAACCTGTTACCGCTGGAATCCGGCTTCACACCGCCAAAGGCGGCCGCATGGTTCGAGTGGAGCGCAGCGGGCCAAAAGCGGGCTCGCGCCGCATTCGCGGTTTTCGTAGGCGGCGCCACGACTTAAGTATTTTTCCGGAGTGATGGTCGGGCGCTTGATCGCGCCAAAACGAGGCGATTTGATTTTCTGCAGTGATGGGTGGGCGCCTTCGATAGGACAAACGGGGCCGTCCTCAACCAATTTTGTCGCGGACTGGCGCCGGAACACCTGTCGACTTTCGCGTCCAAGGGTAGCGCCTTGGCTCCATGCCCTACTAGCCGATCGTGAGAAGCACGGCGCCGTAACGGGTTTCGCGCCCTGCCGAAACACCGTTCCATCAAGCAACGTGTTTCGCACCATTCGCCGCAGGTCGCGGATCCGCGCGCACCGGCGACGGTCTCGGCAGGCATCACCGTCATAGGCGACCGCATGGTTCGGGTGGAGCGCAGAGGGCCAAAAGGGCCTCGCGCCCAATTCGCAATTTTCGTAGGCTGGTGAACGACTTAGTATTTTCTGCAGTGATGGTCGGGTATTTTCCGGAGTGATGCAAAAGCCTTGGGCAAGGCCGTCATGGAACCGGCTGTCCCTGACGATAAGGCGCGGAAGCTCTGCAACGGCCTGAACGGCTCGACAAAGCGGGTATGAGGCTGTCAGGGCGGCCTTGACCTCGCGGTCCGCTCCCATTCACGCGGCGGGGCACGCAGGCCCCAATTGCTCGGGCGCCGTTACATGTCACGCCCTACCGATTATCCTGTCGAATAATCGAGCGTCAGGCGCCGGGCACCATGAAGACGCAGCCCCATCCATCCGATCGAGAGGTGCTGGCGGGGCTGGTCGAGCGCGTCACCTATCAGAACGCCGAGAACGGCTTTTGCGTCATTCGGGTCAAGGCGCGGAGCCACCGCGACCTCGTCACCGTGGTGGGGCACGCCGCCACAATAGCGGCCGGCGAGTGGATCACCGCATCGGGGGACTGGGTCAACGACCGCACCCATGGCCAGCAGTTCAGGGCCCGGTTTCTCAAGACCTCGGAGCCCACCTCGGTCGAGGGCATCGAGAAGTACCTCGCGTCGGGCATGATCCGGGGCATCGGCCCGACCTACGCGAAGAAGCTGCTACGTGCCTTCGGCGAGAAGGTGTTCGAGGTCATCGAGACGCAGGCCGATCGCCTGCGGGAAGTCGGCGGCATTGGCCCGGTTCGGGCGGCTCGGATCGTCGCCGCCTGGGCCGAGCAGAAGGCGGTGCGGGAAATCATGGTCTTCCTGCACAGCCACGGCGTCGGTACGGCGCGGGCAGTACGGATCTTCAAGACCTATGGCGCCGACGCCATCCAGGTCATGACCGAGAACCCGTATCGCCTGGCACGCGACATCCGCGGCATCGGCTTCAAGACCGCCGACGCCATGGCAATGACGCTCGGTATCGAAAAGACCGCCATGGTGCGAATCCGCGCTGGTATCTCCTATGCGCTGACCGAGGCGATGGACGAGGGCCATTGCGGCCTGCCGACCGATGAACTCGTCCCGTTGGCGGAGAAGTTGCTCGAGGTGCCGAAAGAACTCGTCGGCACCGCTCTCGACCTTGAGCTCCAGGAAGCCACGGTGATCGCCGACCGCGTTGGCGAAACACCCTGTGTATTTCTGGCCGGCTTGCATCGTGCGGAGCGCACCATTGCCGAACGGCTCATGCGCCTTGCGAACGGCAAGCTACCTTGGTCCTGGATTGATCCGGGCAAGGCATTGCCATGGGTCGAGCAGCGTATCGGGCTTGCTCTCGCGGAAAGCCAAGTGGCTGCGATCCGGCTCGCACTGATGTCCAAGGTGCTGGTCATGACCGGCGGGCCCGGTGTCGGCAAGACGACGATCGTCAATGCCATCCTGCGCATACTCGCAGCGAAAGGAGTGGAAATTCTGCTATGCGCGCCGACCGGCCGCGCGGCCAAGCGCATGAAAGAGGCAACTGGTTTTGAGGCAAAGACCATCCACCGGCTGCTCGAAGTCGACACCAAGGGAGGTGGCTTCAAGCGCGGCGAAGACAACCCGCTCGATTGTGACCTCTTGGTCGTCGACGAGACCTCCATGGTCGACGTCATGTTGATGCAAGCGCTTATGAAGGCCGTGCCGGACAAGGCCGCCTTCTTGCTCGTTGGCGACATCGACCAGCTTCCTTCGGTCGGACCAGGGCAGGTATTGGCCGATGTAATCTCATCCGGCGCCGTACCAGTAGTGCGCCTCACCGAGGTATTCCGGCAGGCCGCGCAGAGCCGCATCATCACCAGTGCCCATCGTATCAACAAGGGCACGATCCCCGATCTCAGCCCACCCGAAGCCGAGGGCGACTTTTATTTCGTGCAAGCGGATGATCCGGAGAGCGCGGTGAGCCGCATCATCGAGTTGGTGAAAACGCGGATCCCACGGCGGTTCGGTCTCGATCCGATCCGAGACATCCAGGTGCTTTGTCCGATGAACCGCGGCGGCGTGGGCGCACGTTCGTTGAACATCGAACTTCAGGCCGCACTTAATCCTGCCGGCGATCGCAAGGTGGAGCGGTTCGGCTGGACCTTCGCCCCCGGCGACAAGGTCATGCAGATCGAGAACGATTACGACAAGGAGGTCTATAACGGCGACATCGGCTTTGTGACCGGTGTTGAGCCTGATGAAGGCGAACTCACCGCCAGTTTCGACGAGCGCACGGTCACCTATAGCTTCGGCGAACTCGACACCCTGGTGCCCGCATACGCCGCAACCATTCACAAGAGCCAAGGGTCGGAATACCCGGCGGTAGTGATCCCGCTCATGACACAGCACTACGCCATGCTGCAACGAAATCTGCTCTATACCGGCGTCACGCGCGGCAAGCGGCTGGTCGTTCTAGTCGGCCAGAAGAAAGCCGTCGCCATCGCGGTGCGCAACGTCTCGGGCCGGCGGCGCTGGTCGAAGCTGGCGGCGTGGCTGAGCGCAGATCCCTCGAGGAATTACGTCAACACTTGATGCCGAGCGTCACCCTGCCGCCCTGGGAATCGCGGGTTTATTCGGCGAGCAAATAGTCATCTTGGACGTTTCGGGCGCGCTCCAGCGAAGGTCGCTATACCCCCAACAGCGGACACTCTTTTGCACCGCAGCGAACGCCGCTTTGGGCCAAAACCGGCCTCACGCACTGCAGCAATTCGCGGGGAAAAAACCGTATTGTCTGCGCCGACAAGTGCCGGCTAGTTTGGTTCCAGGTTGACTTGCTGCCCGACGACGACGGGCAGTGTAAGTGAAAACGTCGAGCCATGGCCGAGCTGGGACTCGACCCAGATTTTGCCGCCGTGCATTTCGACGATGCGCTTCGATATGGCCAGCCCCAAGCCGGTGCCGCCCTTTTTGCGCGTGATGGCGTTGTCGGCCTGCTGGAACTCCTGGAACAGCTTCGCCTGATCGGCGGCGGAAATGCCCGGCCCGGTGTCCCGCACCGACAGATGGAATGATCCATCGCTCTCAGTGGCTTTGATGACCACTTCGCCTGCATCGGTGAACTTGATGGCATTGCCGACGAGGTTGATCACGACCTGCGTCAAGCGCCGCCCATCGCCGTGGCCGGGTGGCATTTTGGGAGCCACCTCGACCTTGAACGCGAGTTTCTTGTCGGCTGCCAGCGGCTCAAGCGTGCTGCGGACGGTCTGGGCAATATCCTCAAGGGAATAGTCGGTGAGTTCGAGGACGAGTTGGCCAGCCTCGATCTTCGACAGATCAAGCACGTCGTTGATCAAGCCGAGCAGGTGTCTGCCATTACTCTCAAGCCTTTTGAGTACGCCCATCGTCTTTTCAGGCAGTTCACCGTAGATGCCGTCCGCCATCAGTTCGGTATAGCCCAAGATGGCGTTGAGCGGCGTGCGTAGCTCGTGACTCATATTGGCGAGGAATTGCGATTTGTGCTGGCTCGCCACTTCGAGTTGGCGGCTCTTGTCCTGGATTTCGTCGAACAGACGCACATTCTCGATGGCGATTGCCGCCTGGTCGGCGAAGGTCGACACCAATTCGATTTGCCTATCAGTAAATGGCCGGACCTCGGATCGTGTCAGTGCTAGAACGCCAATCGGAATGCCTTCGCGCAACATCGGCACACCGATAATTGTGCGATAACTGTCGAATCTTTGCGCGTCGAAGACATATTCCGAGTCATCTCGCACGTCGGGAATATGAACCGCTCTACCTTCAAGTAAGGCGCGTCCAACAGCCGTGCTTCGTTCCGAC
>Ga0116219_10002843_pt1 | contig 14151 bp, 15 predicted proteins | sample Sb_taG_4_FD_91019 | JGI IMG/M metagenome (GOLD analysis project Ga0116219, IMG submission 91019) | Peat soil microbial communities from Weissenstadt, Germany - Sb_50d_6_BS metaG | ecosystem: Environmental > Terrestrial > Soil > Wetlands > Peat | place: Germany: Weissenstadt | collected 2010-09-21
CCCCGGAGTCGTTCGTAATCCTCCACCGCTTCCTGCTCGGTGAGCTCGATGACCAGGCGGTCCGGGAGCTCCTTCCGCAGGTCCAGGAACGCCGGGTCGGCGATGATCGAGGCGCTGGCGTTGACGAACAGCATCCGCCCTTCGGGTGGGGGGCCGATCTCGGCCGCGGCGACGAGGCAGGCGAGCTCGAGCCGGCGGCGCAGGTCGAGCTCCGACGCCACGTCGAGCCACCAGTTGGGGGGGTTCTGGGGCGGGCCGGGCATCCGGGCGAGCGCCTCGTAGCCGACCACGACCATGTCGGCGGGGCGGACGATGGGCTGGACGACAGCGGTGATGACTCCCGGATCACACAGGCGCTCGACGGCACGACGCAGGTCGCCGTCGACCTTGGGGCGCGTCAGTCCAGTCTCGGTGACAGTCACCGCTGTCACATCGTCATCCGCTTGGGTCCACTTGAGCGCCACGGGCCGGCATCTCTGCAGGTGATCTCCGACACGAGTGGAGCCGGGCTCAGGCTCCGACCATCCCTCCAGGCGCCTGGCGCGGGCATCGCGGTGGGCCTCTACGTGACCCGCCCCGGTCCCTGGGATCCGGCGCGTTCAGAGTCCCGATCGAACGCCGACGCCCTGCGTTTCCCTTGCCTCGTGTCCTTCGGGCCCGGTCACCTGCGGGCGAGTCGGCGTCCGCTCTCGGTGTCGATCGGCGTGTAGTTCATCTCGAAGTGGTGGTAGAGGGTCGATTCGTCCGCCTGGGACAGCCCCTCGCCGTGCATCTCGATCTCCGGTGCCGACCGGACCTGTTCCTTTGTCGTGGTGACCTGGAGGTCATCGGGACCGATCTGGATCCCCGCCAACGGTACGAACGTCAGATGCCGACCGATGAAACCTTCCTTGACCGTGGCGAATTGTGGCTCGTCGGTCTCGACGTCGACATAGACGTCTTGCAGCTTGCCGATGTGTTCACCGTTGCGGTCCACGAGCATCTTGCCGTGCCACTCGGCGACATTCCATTTGGCTTGGCCCTCTTCATCGGTCATTCCGCCTCTCCCATCTCGGTACGCGCGAGAACACCAGGATACGCAAGGGGAATCACGGGGTCCGTTCTGCGTCCTCTTCTCGCTGCTCGATGATTTCCCGGCGGTCCTGACGGGCATTGGCCAGCACGTACCCGAGCCCCAGAGCCAGGACGACGATGGTGACGACCCAAAGGGTGTGCAGAGCAAAACCGACAAGGCCGAAGAGCGGGGCAACAGACAGGACGGCCGCCAAGGCGGCGCCCGAGACCCTGCGCTCGACAAGCCTCGTGGCAGGGGCCTTTTAGTGCACTTCTTCGTGAACCGCCGCGGTGCGTCCCTGCGGGTCGGTCACCTGCCGGTCGTAGGTGCGATTGGGGCTGGCGGCGGGGCGGCGGGACGTGGCGAAGATGATCGCCGAGGCGACGAACCCGACAGCTCCGACGATCATGAGGATGACCCCCACCGTGGAGAGCCGGAACCCGTGACCTTGGTAGGTCACCGCCCAGTACATGACGGCGCCTGCCGCGATGGCGATTGTGCTGAAGACCATTCCTGTCAAACCCATGTCATGTGCCTCCATCTCGTGGCCCGGCCATCGGCCAGGTGCGAAAGAGGCTGGGTCTTGGACCCTTCAGCTCTCTCATCGTAGCACAGACGCCACTTTGAGTGCAGAGAGCACCCTGATTCGCTGCTTCGTGCCGTAGTCCTCTATTTGTCCCGACAACATCCTGCCAAAGTTGAAGGTATCCAGCCCCCGATGGGGCGGCAGGGGGTAACGCCCTTTCGGGGGCGGATAGTCCGTGAGGCAAGTAGCAATCAGGACGGTGTCCTCCGACCTCTCGTTGGCCTCGAACTCCTCGCTCCGCGTCGATGCGCGTCGATCCGCGTGGTCCTTTGGACTTGAGCGCATCCGCCTCGCGAGGGAAGAAGGTGAGGGAGTTGCAGGTACGTACAGAGGCCGTCAGAGGCGAGGCGCACAACAGCCACGACCGAGCCCCACGGAGGTTTGCGTCGGGACGTCAGTGCGCCGAGCCCGGCTGTGCTACGCGCCTATCCGTCTACAACGAGAGCGACTACTGCTTGCTGCACAAGGTGGAGCTCGCACCTCGGGTGCGGGGCAACAAGCGCGTTGGACCTCCCGAGCGAGGGGCCTAGTCGCAACCGCCGACCGCTGGGCCTCTGCCTCACGCGTCGGGCGAAGATCGTCCTCGACCCTGGCTCAGGTCATTCGTCGTCGGGCGAGCGCCCCAGCACCGCACCGTTTCGAAGCACCGACACCGGTCCGTCCTCGCTGACGGCGATCACGGTGGCGAACGGGTCGTCGTAGCTGTAGCGACGACCCGACGTGTGGCGGGTGCCCCCGAGCGCAGCGACGGTTTCCTCGGAGGTACTGCTCGGCACCAGCCGAACGCCGAGCTGGCGCAGCACCCCCTCGGCGTCGAAGATCGCGGCACCGTCGACCTGGCCGAGGGCATGGCGAAGGGGGGCCAGGTGGGAAGCCTGCCGGATCCGAAGAGGGGGCGGCGGAGTCGGGAGTCGCTCCTCGACCGGGGGGCCGGGCTCGACATCGGGTCGGTAGATGAGCAAGGCGCCGATGCCCAGGGACCCGAGGTCGTGGACGGCGAACCGCAGGATCTCCTCGAGTACCGAGGCATCGCCGTAGGCGGGGTCGGCCGTCAGGGCGGAGGTCCATGTGCTCACCGGCGGCTCGTAGTGCCACCGGAAGCCCTTCCAGCGAAGAACGCCGAACGGTCCGACCACCCGGACCGGCCCGGCCGGGTGACGCTGGACGATCGTGGCGCCGAGCGTGCGCGCCAGCACACCGAGGTCGCGTTCGGAGCCTGCCGGTCGGTCGAACACGATCAACTCGTTCGTCCCCTCGACACGGCGCAGGAGCCAGCTCGACAGCCCGTCGGCAAAGCGGCGGGCCGCGGGGAGAGGTTGTGGACCGAGCGGCGCGCGGGTGATGTCCAGCTGCGTCCCCGAGGCCCAAGTGGCTGGTTCCGACGTCGGCTCGAGGACGGTGCCGGTACTCGCGACCCTGCGCTCGTGGACAGGTGGACGCAGAGCCTGGTCGATCTCCTCCATCACCAGCTCTCGGACGGCGTCGCTTCCTCCCAGGTGCAGCCCGCTCTCCTCGAGCTCCTCGGCCAGTCGTCGTAGTCGCCCCGCTGCGGGCTCGGCCATCGGACTGAACGTTACCGCGAGCCGATCCGTACCGTCCTGAGCCCGCCCGTCGATCCGCGCTCGTCCCCGACCCGTACGGGCGGATTCGAGCCCCACCGGTGCCTCGCCGCCGCATCGGTGCCCGCCGCCGCACCGGTCACCGCCTCCGCGACGTTCCCGTGCAAAGCTTCTTCGATGTCCACGATCTTTGATTACGTCCCGCATCCTCACATCGAAGAGCGCAAGGCATCCGGTCCTCCGAAAGTGGCAGCCGCTGTTCTCAAAGTCCATGGTCCCGGGGTGTTCGGACGGATCAACGCCAAGGTCGGTCTGAGAATCACCGTCATCGTCGGCACGATGTGGGCCGCCTATCTGTTTGCGGTACTTGCGTTCGTGAGCCTGCCGTCGACGATCAAGGCCCACAGTGCGACCGTGCTCGTGCTGTGGCTGTCGTCCGAGTTCCTCCAACTGGTGCTGCTACCCATCATCATCGTGGGGCAGAACATCCAAGCCACTGCCGCCGACGCTCGGGCCCAAGCCACCTATAACGACGCAGCCGCCGTCCTCGAAGAGGCCAAGCAAATTCAAGAGCACCTGGCGGCTCAGGACGCCGCGATAGAGAAGATCCTAGCTGCGGTGGCCCAAGGGAAGAGCTGAAACAAGACGACGTCAGCGTGTTCGACCCGATGCGGAAAAGTGAGTCGATAACGTTCGCGGGTGGTCGCGCTGCTCTTGGTGGCGATTTCGGTGGGTCTCGACAACTTAGGGGCTTCGACCGCGATCGGCATGTCCGGTGTCGACCGGAGCTTGCGTCTCCGAGTCACCCTCATCTTCGGGGCATTCGAAGCCGCCATGCCCGTTCTCGGCCTCGAGCTCGGGCACTCGTTGGCCCGGCATCTGGGAACCGGCGCCAAGCCGATCGGAGGAGCCCTTCTCGGCCTGGTTGGCACGTACACGGTCCTTTCCGGTCTTCTCGGCAAGGACTCGACCGGAGGCCGTGAAAAGAACGTCAAGCGACTGGTCCTGATCGGTGCCGCGCTGAGCATCGACAACCTCGTCATCGGGTTTGCCCTCGGCGCGTACCACGTCGGTGTCGTGGTGGCGGCTCTCACCATCGCCGCGGTCAGCGTGGCACTTTCGCTGCTGGGCCTGGAGATCGGGAGCCACCTGGGCGAGCGCCTAGGGCGACGGAGCGAGCTCGTCGGCGGTGTCGTGCTCATCCTGGTCGGGGTGACCATCGGAACGGGCCTCCTTTGACAACGAGCCGTCGCGACCCGGTCGGTGGACCCGATCCCGACGGGTGGCGGCTCAGAGTCGGACAGTAGATTCTCCGCCATGCCCGAGGGACCGCCTGAGGACACCAGCCCCGACATTGCAGACAGGCTGCCGGCTCAGATCCCGGTGACGGCTGTCCCGGACGCATCGACCGCCCCGGACGCATCGGCTGCCCCGGACGCATCGACCGCCCCGGACGCATCGGACGAACCCACCCAGGCCCACGATCTCCCGGCACGAACCGAACAAGAGGGTGGGAAAGGAGTCCCGGGCTCCCGACGACGAAAGCGATTGATCCTCATCACCCTCGGCAGCCTTGTCGGCCTCGCGGGCCTCATCGTCGCCGCCGGGATCGCGTTCCTCTGGTACGAGAACAACCGCATCCACCGCGTGGACGTCAAGCACCTGGCCACCGTGCAAGCCCGTGGCGCGCAGAAGGACGTGGAGAACATCCTGCTCATCGGCTCCACGACGCGGTGCGGCCTGAAGCAGCAGAATTCCGCCTTCGGCATCTGCGATCAAGGGGTCACGGGGGTGAATAGTGACGTGGTCATGATCCTGCACCTCGATCCTGATCACCACCGGGCGGCGATCCTTTCGATCCCGCGCGACACCTTCGTCCCCAACGCCCGCCCCGGAGGGGTCAACAAGATCGATGCCGCCTTGGGGACGCCGGAGGGACCTGGTCAGCTCATCGCCGCCATCACCGAGGACTTCGGTATCCCCATCCAGCATTACGTCGAGCTGAACTTCGACAGCTTCCAGGGCGTCGTCGACGCCCTCGGCGGGGTGAAGATGTACTTTCCCATGCCCGTCTACGACCAAGAGTCGTCGCTGTACGTCCCGAAGACCGGCTGCCAGACGCTCAACGGATTCCAGGCGCTCGCCGTCGTGCGGGCCCGGCACCTCCAGTACCAGCCGACGTCCGACGACGGTGTCTCCCGCTACAGCTGGCCCTATGACCCGCAGAGCGACCTGAGCCGGATCCGCCGTGACCATGAGTTCCTTCGCGTGATGGCCTCGGCGGTGGCCAAGCGGGGCCTCGGGAACCTGGTGACCGACCTGAGGTTGATCGACTCACTGTCGGGCAACCTCGAGGTCGACAATGGGTTCTCGGCGGCCACCATGGCCCATCTCGTCCTCGGGTTCCACAGCATCGATCCCAACACCGTTCCGCAATACACGCTTCCTGTCGTGGAGGACGGACAGGAGTACTTCTACAAAGGCGGCGACTACGGCGACGTGGTTCTCCCCATCCAGCCCCAGGATCAGGACGTCGTGGCGCGGTTCCTGGGCAACACGTCGACCCAGGACACCTCGGGCCGGGCGCTGCCGTCACCGAGCTCGTTCACCGTTGCCGTCGAGAACGGCAGCGGCGTCTACGACCGAGGCGGGTCCACGGCGACGGCCCTCAGGAAGCTCGGCTACGACGTGACGTCGGTGACCGACACTCCAGTTGGCGCCAACACCACCGAGACGACGGTTCTCTACTCCAGCCCGGGCCAACTCGACGACGCCCTGCGGCTCCAGTCGGCGCTGTCGGGAATCGCCATCGTCGGCTATGCCCCGGGGCTGATCACCACGAGCGCGCCGGATTCGACCCGGGGCGGGTCCGGCAGCAGCAGCACCACCAGCACCATCGACGTCGGCTCGGCCCTGTCGGCGTCGGACGCCGCCGACGTCGTCGTGGTCACCGGCTCCAACTTCTCGGTCAACGCCCCGGCCGCCCCTTCGCCTTCGACGTCTGCTCCGGGCTCGTCCACGACGACCACCGGCGTGGCATCGGGTCGGGGCGGCGGAACGACAACGACGACCACCGTCCCCGGGCCCCTGGCGAACAACCCCGACCTGTCGGCCCCGTCGGGGGCGACCCAGGCGCTTCAGTCGTGGGACCCACGTTCGTGCACAGCCACCGGCGGCGCCGGCCCCTGACCTGCGCCGCGCTGAGGGCTCGTGACCTAGAGGTCGATCCCGTCTTCCTCGAGGATCTCGCCTTCGTTGGACGAGAGAATCGCTATGGCACGCCGCAGCTCGTTGCAGAGACGGTAGATCTCGTCGTGCGAGAACGGCTCCTGACGCCGGCCGTCGCGGATGTCCTCGGCCACGACGACCAACGAGCACAGTTCGTCTGTGACCTCTTCACGTGCCATGACCCCATGCTACGGGAGCGGCGCCTCCACCGCGTCCGCTCAGTGGCGCCTCACGGTCCAGACGAAGCTCACCGCCGCGCTGTCCACCGAGTCCGTGACCGTCACCGTCACGTGCGACCGCCCCCGTGCGGTGGGGATGCCCGAGATGACTCCCGAGGCCGTGTTGATCGACAGGCCCGAGGGCAGGCCGACCTCGTGGTACGCCAGGGTCTCGCTAGGCGAGGTGTCGACGGCATGGACGTGCAGACCGACGGCGCTCCCGAGAGCGGAGGCCTGCTTGCCCGGGTTGGTCACGGCGATCGGCGTCCAGCACGTGGTCGGCCCCGAGAAGATCGGTGCGGTGGTCACCGGGAGGTTGCTGGGGGGATCGATCATGATCGTCGGATTGTTCGGATCGGCCACCGAGTCGGCGCGCGTCCATGTGCTCTCACAGGCCCGCAGGGCACCCCGTTCCGGCTGGCGACGCGACCCGGCATCTCCCCCGGCCCACATGTCGAACCGGTAGAGGTGCGAGGCGTTCCAGTTGGCGTCGCACTCCGAGCACTCGTCCTCGTGGATGAAGTAGCGCTTCATGTACGGGACGTAGATGATCTGGCACCAACCGAGCTCGTTGACGTCGGTGGCGAAGGTGACCGGGTTGGCGTACGTCCCCACCCCGCCGGCCGCCTGGTGCAGGCAGGGATGGGCGATTGCGGTCCCGGGCGGCGAGTTGTCGGCGTACCCGTACAGGGTCATGAACGCCTTGACGGTGGTGCCCTGGGCGCTCGCGGCCGTGGTGGTGCCGAATACGCTGAGCGCCACGGCCAGTGCACCCGGGATCAACAGGCTCTGGGGCCACCGCCACGTGCGCTTCGTGGTCACGGGTCGAGCGTACCCGAACCCATCCGGGATCGCCGGGGAGAAAAACTGGTCAGTACAGCGGTGACCAGTTGCTCGTGCGCAGCAGCTTGCTCTCCCAGGTGTCCCGGAACGCCAGCGCGTCGTGCATGAACTGGCCGGGCTGGCGATGCGCAGGATCGGTGTCGTGGGTGAGCAGGTGCAGGAGGACCTGGTTGTTCACGATCTTCTGCATCAGGATCGCTTCCTTGCGTAGGCCGGTTCCGAACGCCACCTGGAATACCGCCTGGATGTCGAGAAGGTTTGCCGCCCGTTCCTTCATCGGCTCGTAGTACCCCGTCCCCCAAAACTCGATGTAGTCGTCGATGGGAGCGTGAGGCCAGCCGGTGTCCTCCATGTAGAGCGAGAGGTCGTGGGTGGCACCGTCGGTGGGGACAGCGGCGAGGTCGAGCTCCCCCATCGGCGCCCAGTGGACGGGGAAGAGCATCTTGCCCCGCACGCCGTGGCGCAGCTCGTCCACCTTGCGGGCCCACTCCTTCAGGTCCCCGCGCTGGATGCGCCGCGCCAGGTCCTCCCAGGCCGCGCCGTCGCGCAGCGCGGTGATGGTCACGACGTTGTAGGCGGGACCGCTCCCGTGCGCGTGATGGCAGAACCACAGCAGCCGGGCGTCGCCGCCTTTGGCCAGCGTCGGCATCCACTCGTCGCGGAACGCCGATTCGAACTCCTCCTCGGCAGCCCCCTTGACCCGATGTGTCTCGTGCAGGAAGAGCATGGCCGGTCACTGTAGGACCTTCCGGAGCCTTTGGCCCCCTGACCACTCCTACATCTCATGTCATCCTGCTGGTACCGATACACCCCCATGTCAACATGACCGACGATGATCGCCGTCCTGAAGACCGCCCGCCGGGAGATCAGCCGTCACCTCGCCACCGCCGAGCCCGAGCGCGTCACCGCGGCACAGGCCGCCGAGCTGGTCGAATTGTTCGCCGAGGTCGAGCGCCTCAGCGCGGCGGGCCGCGTCCTGTACGCCCGGCGGGCCGCCGACTCGACGGTCTGGCGCCGGGAGGGCCACCGTTCGGCGGCGGCGTGGATGGCCGCCAAGACCGGGACCGGGCTGGGTGAAGCGGTGGCCAGCATGAAGACGGCGGAGGCCCTCGAGTCCCTTCCCTCTATCTCCGAGGCCCTCCGGCGGGGGGACCTGTCGATCTCCCAGGCGCGCGAGATCACGACGGCTGCCGCGGTCCACCCCGAAGCCGAAGGGGCCTTGCTGAAGGCCGCGGCCGAACACGGGTTCCGTGGACTGCGCGACAGATGCGCGCAGGTGCGCGCCGCATCGAGCTCGGCCCGGCAGGAGAGCGAGCGCTACCGGGCCATCCACGCCTCCCGCTACTTCCGGCACTACAGCGAGAGCGACGGTGCCTTCCGTCTCGACGCCCGGCTCACTCCCGATGCCGGAGCCAAGGTGGTCTCGGCCATCGAGGCGGAGGCGAAGGCGGTCTTCGAACAGGCCCGGAAGTCCGGGAACCGGGAGGGGTCGTCCGCCTACGCGGCGGACGCCTTGGTGGCCCTGGTCACCGATGCCTCGGGACGTTCGGGACGCGGCAGCGGGAAGCGGGCCGGGCCCGGTGCCGTGGTGCACATCCGTGTGGACATGTCCGTGCTCCAGCGCGGGCACGTACGACCCGGTGAGAGCTGCGAGATCCCCGGTGTGGGCCCCGTGCCTGTTGCGACGGCCACCAAGGCGCTCTCCGATGCCTTCGTCAAGATCTTCGTGACCAAAGGCGTGGACGTACAGTCGGTGTGCCACGTGGGCCGCAGCGTGCCCGCCCATGTGCAGAGCGCGCTCGAAGAGCGTGACCCCGTCTGCATCGTGCCCGACTGCGAGGTGGCCCACAGCCTCGAGAACCACCACTGGGGCGAGCCGTACGTGAAATGCAGGACGAGCACCTTGGGCGGCCTGGCCCGCATGTGCGCATGGCACCACGACCTCGTGACCTACGGCGGGCACGAGCTCACCGGTGGTCCGGGCAAGTGGGAGCTCCAGCCCCCACCCGGAGGAGCGCCCGTCGACACGGATTAGTTCTGCTGCCGAAACAAGTTCTGTCGGAACGCCGCTCGGGCGACTGCGCCGGCGCGCCGGCGCTCATGCTCCCGTCAATTACCCCGCATCCGACTACCCCGCATCCGACTACCCCGCATCCGACTACCCCGCATCCGCCGGATGTGCCGGCGCCGGTTGTGGTGATCGGGGCGGTGGTGGCGGTGGTGGCGTCCAGGGCGCCGGTGGTGGTGGCATCGATTGCGGCGCCGACGACTGCGACTCGGGTGGCGGTGGCGCCGGTGGTGGTGGCATCGATTGCGGTGCCGGCGACTGCCACTGCGGTGGTGGTGGTGGTGGAGGCGGCGGCGGCGCGTTCAACGGTGGTGGCGGGGGTGGCAGAGGTGGGGGTGGGGGCGCTGCCGATGCCGACGGGAACGGTGGTGGCGCTGTCTGGGGCGGCGTGGCCCATTCGCTGCCTGTCCAGTAACGCGTCCGGCCGGGGTCGACCGGATCGCGGTACCACCCTTGGGGTGGGCCGAGCGGGCCTGGCGAGGCTGCCACGGGCGCGGCGTACGTCCCGTTGCCGGTACCGAAGGGCTGGTCGGGGGGAACGCCGAACCCGAAGCCGGCGGCTCCCGAACCCGACGCCATGGCCATGGCCGGGCTCGTGCGCCCGCGCCGCCTCATAGCCAGAGCGATGCCGAGGAAGAGACCGATGACGGCGACCACGGCCACCACCGTCCCGACGATCACTGCGGTGGAGCTCGCACTCTTGGCGGTCGAGGACGACTCCGCCGCCGGCATGGCGCGGTACTCCTGTTCCGCGATGGACGCGAGACGCGCCGGGGGCAGCGAATCGTTCGTGACCAGAGCAAGGATGTTGGCCTTGGTCCACGTCACCGCGCTGAGACTCGAACCGTTCGGGGCCGTTCCGCACATCACCTCGTGGGAGCCCGGGATCGCCGGGAGCGCGACGTCCGATTCCGGCGAAGAGCTCGTCGCCCCTCCGCAGAACGAAACTGCTCCGGCACCCGCCGCTCCCCTCATCTCGTCGGCGACCAGAGGTCCGCTCCCCGACGCGCGGACGAGGATGACCAACACGTTGCTCGTTGTCGTCGACGGGTCGTACCAACCCTCGGCTGCGGTGTCGATGGTGAGACCCGTCGAACCGATGGCGGCCTGCTCCACCCGTTGTATGGAGTCGACGGTGTTGTTCATGGCACCGCTGGAAACCGGAAGCCAACCCGGGAGGGGATCGGCGATGATGTGACGGTCCAAGCTGGGACTTCCGGCCGCTCCGGCCGGGCCCGCCGCCACCACGATGGTCATCGCCATCACGACGGCCGCCAATGCCGCCGGCGCGCATCTCCGTGGCCAGGTCATCTGTCGTGCTCCCTTCTCGCGTCTCTTGGCGATTTCGCCCGAGAGCGCACGGGTGCCCCGCTGACGCTGCAGACCGGCTGCCGCGCCGATCTTCTTTGCCGTGCAACCTTGTCCGCCGCACAGACGTTCTCTGCCCTGCAGGCCTTCAATCCCATGGAGCCGCCAAGCCGTAACAGAGCCTCCATTCGAGAATACCGAGGGCACACCTGCTAGATGCGTTCCGACAGGCTTTTTCGGCCTCACCTGGTGCCCGGATGCGCTCCTGGTTCTGCGCCCACGGGAGGGACGATGAGTCGACTCGAGGGATGCCGTGCGGTGATCACCGGTGCCGCCAGCGGCATCGGAGAAGCCACCACCCGGCTCTTCGTCGGTGAAGGTGTGGCCGTCGTCATGGCTGACCTCGACGACGACCGGGGCAAGCGAATTGTGGACGAGTTGGGCGAACAGGCGCGCTTCGTGCACACCGACGTCTCTCAGGAGCAGGACGTCGAAGCGGCCGTGGCGGCGGCGGTCGACACGTTCGGAGGCCTCGACTGCCTGTTCAACAAGGCCGGCCACCCGGGGTCAGTGGGTGGCATCGAGGACGTCGACACGGCGTTGTTCGACCGCACTTTGGCGATGCCTCTCCGTGGCGTGTTCCGGGGCATCCGGGCAGCAGCTCGGGTCATGCGACCCCAGGGGCACGGCAGCATCATCAACACGTCGAGCTGGCCGGGCTGGCGGCGAACTAGCCCATGGCCTGGCCCGCAGGCCGACAACGGCGCCGATACGGCTCACACAGAGTCGAGGAACTGACTGACAGCCACCTCCCAATCGGCTGGGCAGTCCAGGTGCAGGTCGTGCCCGGCATGGGGGAGCTCGACCAGTCGCGCCAGAGGCAGCCGGTCGATCATGGCTCGAGCATCACTGTCAGGGACGACGCCGTTCCCGGCGCGCGCCACCAGGGTCGGGCATCGGATGCGATCCCACTCCGCCCAATACGAGTGCCCGACGAGATCCTGCAGCGTCCGCACCATGACCTCGACATCGAAGCACGGCCACAAACCGTCGCGACGGTCCTCCAGTCCGTCGGCCCACGCCTCGGCGCGCAATGAAGGACCACCGAAGAACTCCACCGCAGCGTCCCGAGAGGGAAACGGCACGGGCCAGTTGCCCAACGCTTCGCCCACCCGGACGACGTTTGCCTCTTCCTCGCCCTCAGGGCTGGCATCGGCGACGACCAGACCTCGCACCAGTTCGGGATGCCGAGCGGCCACCAGCAACGCGGTCAGACCACCAAGGGACTGACCGATGAGAACCACCGGGGCGAGGCCGAGCTCCTCGACCACGGACACCGTGTCGGCGACATGGGCCGCACGCGAGACGTCGACCGGAGCCCTTTCGCTCCGACCGTGCCCACGCGCATCGAACGCGACCACATGGCGTCGAGAGGTCGACCACCGGGCGGTCTCCGTCCACTCGCCCGCGTGGCCGGCCAGGCCGTGCAGGAGCAGGACCGACGGCCCGTGCCCGCCGAAGTCGCGACAAGCCAGACGCACCGTCTTTCGCTCGACGAACGACCAGCCCGGCATCGCTCGTTCCTAGCACGCCTTATCAAGCGTCTCGGATACGCACGACGTCGGCACGACGTCGGCACGGCCCGCTTCGGCGGGCGCTCGTTCAGGCGCCGCGGCGCGCCGCCACCAAGGCATAGACCAGGGTGATCTGCGCCGACTCCTGTTGGGTGCCCGCCTGGAGGGGCACCGCCGCGGCGTTCCCGAGTGCTGCGCTGGCGCTGGGTAGCGAGCTCGCGACGCCGTAGTAGGGAGAGGAATCGTCGGTCAGCGAGCACACCGGGCCCAGACGCTCGCCCGCCGCCCCTGCCATCGACCGGGCATGGCTCACCGCCTGACGGACGGCGTCGTCGCGTGCCCGGTCCTCGATCGGCCTCGGGTCCTGGATCGAGAAGGTAAGCGAGTCGATGCGCGCCGCGTTCCCCGCCGCGGCGGTCACGGCGTCGATCACCGAGCCCGCCGTGGAGAAGTTGCGCAGCTCGGCGGTGAGCGTGTTGGTCATCTGATATCCCGTGATCGTCCCGGTGAGGCTGTAGTTGGGCTGGATCGTGACATTCGACGTCTGGATGTCCTTGCTCGTGACTCCGCCCCCCTTGAGCGCAGCGATGACGGCGTCAGCCTTGGAGTTGTCGTCGACCAACGACGCCTGCGCGTTGGGATCGGTGACGTCGATGTCCACCGCCACGGTCAGGACGTCGGGCGACGCCGAGGCGCTTCCCGTCCCCTGTACCGTCAGCTTCGGTGTAGAACTTGCGCATGCCGGTGATGCCGCCGCCGTCGCCGCCTGGTTCGAGGCCGCCAGTCCGAGGGCCACTCCCCCGACGACCAGCGCCGCCGCGATCCCCACCGCGCCCGCCACTCGCATCGTCCCCTGCTCCATCGTCCCGTACCTCCCGTGGAGAGCCGTGCATCCGGTGGACGCGTCCAAACGGCACCACACCACACCGGTTCAGACGACGGCGGTGCCACGAACGTTCCCCGGCGGAGCCGGGAGTCCGGGAGTCCGGGAGTCCGGGAGTTCGGGAGTTCGGGAGTTCGGGAGTTCGGGAGTTCGGGAGTTCGGGAGGTCGGGAGTGCGGAGTTCGGGACCCCGGGACGTCAGCGGGTGAGGAGCGGCCCCACCTGCTCGCCGAACGCCGCCATCTGGTCGCACAGCTCCTCCAGGGAGCGGTTGGCGAACCGCATCTGCAGATGCGACACACCCATGTCGATCAGCTCGGCCAGGTTCTCGGCGATCCGTTCGGGGCTCCCCGACACCGTCCCCCGGGGAAGCTCGTGGGCGGGCTCCCCCACGTGGAACACCCCGGCCAGCGCGCCGATCTCCATGGGCGCCCCGCCGCGCAGCTCCTGGCGCAGCTCCTTGAGCCGGGCCACCTGCTCGCGCATGTCGCTGCGCCGCACGGTCTGGGGGAGCCAGCCGTCCCCGCGCTGCGCGGCCCGGCGCAACGCGGCACGAGAAGACCCTCCCACCCAGATCGGCGGCCTCGGCCGCTGCACGGGCCGGGGCGTGGCACCGAGATCGCGGGCCGGCCAGCGCGGGCCCGAGAGCGTCGGGTACTCGTCGCTGAGCGCGGCCGTCAGGGCGTCGATGGCCTCGTCGAGCCCGGCCCCCCGCTCGTCGAAGGGCGGCCCGAAGAGGTCGAACTCCTCGTTGACGTGCCCCGCGCCCACGCCGATCACCACCCGGCCACCCGAGAGGACGTCCAAGGTGGCGAACTCCTTGGCGGTCCG
>Ga0116219_10002844_pt1 | contig 14148 bp, 12 predicted proteins | sample Sb_taG_4_FD_91019 | JGI IMG/M metagenome (GOLD analysis project Ga0116219, IMG submission 91019) | Peat soil microbial communities from Weissenstadt, Germany - Sb_50d_6_BS metaG | ecosystem: Environmental > Terrestrial > Soil > Wetlands > Peat | place: Germany: Weissenstadt | collected 2010-09-21
ATGCCGGCCGTCGTTAGCCCCCCGCGAGTCCCGATCCAGAATGCGTCGGTGAGCGCCGCACCGGGCTGTCGGGCCCGCACACGGAGGTACTTATCAAGCAAGCTCGCGGTCTTGGCCCCGAAGGGACACGCTCGCGGTCGACGACCCTAGCCGACCACGTAGGCCACCCGATTATCGAGGTCGACGCTGTCGAGTGTCATCTGGCTCAGCTCGCTCAGCCGCATGCCGGTGTCGATGAAGAGGCGCAGGACCGCCTCGTCTCGGACGTTGTCGAAGTCCTTGCCCTTGCACGCCGACAGGAGTCGCTTGACCTCCTCGACCCCCAGGACCGGCACCGGGACCTCGGGCACGGTCGGTGGCTTCATCCGCGCCATCGGTGAGACGGGGATCTCGCCGTCCTCCTCCAGCCACTTGAAGAGGGCCACGAGCGCCCTGTAGCGGTTGTTGGCCGTCGCCGCCGACCTGGTCTCGACGAGCCGCTCTACGAACGCCTCAACGTGCTCTCGTCGGATGTTGAGGACGAAGCTGGGCATACCGTGCTCAGTCAAGAAGGCCAGTAGCTGACGCGCCGCCTCCATGTAGGTGGCGATGGTCTTGTCGGTCTTGTTCGCCGCCTTGAGCGAACGCCGCCAACTGTCGATCAACGTCGAGAGGTCACCTACGCTCTCAGCGGTGACTGGAGTCGTCAGAATCGCCACACAATGCCTTTCGGAGGTGCTTCACCGGAACTTCGCGGGGGAAAGTTATCTGCTGAAGGAGCGTTATCCTAAGGGCTTGTTGTAACGCTCATGTTCAACTAGCCAGTTCAGAAGATGTTTTTCCGGGATGTAGCGCAGCTTGGCAGCGCGCCTGCTTTGGGAGCAGGAGGTCCGGGGTTCAAATCCCCGCATCCCGACCAATCGGAACTGACGTGGGCGAGTCGCCCTGGGCAAGAATGCGGCGATGGCCGACACCGGGGTGGGACAGCGCACGACCGGCGGCATCGTCCTCCTGACGCTGGCCTCGGCCCAGTTCCTCATGACCCTGGACAGCTCGGTCATGAACGTCTCCATCGCAACGGTGGCGAAGGACGTGGGCACGACGGTGACCGGGATCCAGCTCGCCATCACGCTCTACACCCTCGTCATGGCCGCGTTCATGATCACCGGCGGCAAGGTCGGCCAGATCCTCGGGCGCAAGCGCGCCTTCATGATCGGGTGCGTCGTGTACGGAGTGGGCTCCTCCATCACCTCCATCGCGGGGTCGCTGCCCATCCTCTTGCTGGGATGGTCGGTCCTCGAGGGGCTCGGGGCTGTGTTGATCATGCCCTCGGTCGTCGCACTCGTTGCGACGAACTTCGGCCGTTCCGAGCGACCGCGCGCCTACGGCCTGGTGGCGTCGGCGGGCGCGATCGCGGTGGCGGTCGGGCCGCTCCTCGGCGGGCTGCTGACCACCTATGCCAGCTGGCGCTGGGTCTTCGTGGGTGAGGTCGTGATCGTGCTGGGCATCCTCGCCCTGAGCAGGCGGATGGCCGACTCCCCGCCCGTCCCGGGAACGCGCCTCGACCCGGTGGGGACTTTCCTCTCGGCGTCCGGCCTCGGCATGATCGTCTTCGGCATCATCCGCTCCGGAACGTGGGGATTCGTGCAACCGAAGCCCGACGCGCCCCAGTGGCTCGGCGCCTCCCCGGTGATCTGGCTCATCCTCGGGGGTGCCGGTGTCCTCGCGCTCTTCGTGGTCTGGGAGAACCGGCAGCTGCGGCGGGGCGGGCCCGTCCTGGTGGACCCGCGCATACTGCGCGTGCCGAAGCTCCAGGCCGGCCTGACGTCCTTCTTTTTCCAGTTCCTGCTCCAGGCCGGCCTGTTCTTCGTCCTGCCGCTGTTCCTCTCGGTGGCGCTTGGGCTCTCAGCCGTGGCGACGGGCGTCCGCCTGCTCCCTCTGTCGGTCACCTTGCTCGCCTCCGCGGTCGGGGTACCCAGGCTGTTCCCGCAGGCGTCACCTCGGCGCGTCGTGCGCATCGGGTTCGGCCTGCTGCTCCTCGGCATCGTCGTGCTGCTGGTCGCGCTCGACCAGGGATCGGGTCCCGAGGTGGTCACGTGGCCGCTGCTGTTGGCGGGGCTCGGCATCGGGAGCCTGGCATCGCAGCTCGGCGCCGTGACGGTGTCGGCGGTGCCGGACGAGCAGAGCGGCGAGATCGGCGGGATTCAGAACACGGTGACGAATCTGGGCGCGTCCATCGGCACGGCCCTGGCCGGCGCCGTGCTCATCTCCGTCCTGACCACCACGTTCCTCGGCTCGGTGGCGAGCAACGCCGCCATCCCCAAGGAGCTGTCGGCTCAGGCTCAGGTGCAACTGTCGGCCGGGGTCCCCTTCGTGAGCGACGCCGACCTCAGCGCGGTGTTGCAGGAGGCCGGGGTGCCGCCCGCTTCGGCGCAGGCGGTCGTGGACGAGAACGTCAAGAGCCGCATCAACGGCCTGCGCGCAGCGCTGGCCGTGCTGGCGCTCCTGGCTCTGGTGGCCCTGGCCACGACACGCCGCCTGCCCGACGCCCCATCCGCGGACGAGGAGTCGCGCGACGACCCGAAGGGGCGCGGCTCCCCCACCGTCTAGGTCGAAAGCGACGCAGTCGGCTCAGGCCCGGCGGATGGTGACGCTGCACCAGGCGCGCTTGCGGCACGAGGGACAAGTCATCCGGCGGTCGAACTTCCGCCTGGGCAGCCACACACCCACGGGGAACTGGAAGATCAGAAGGTCCAGCACACCGACGTGCGAGGTCTGGCGGCATCGCTGGCACTCCACCGTGAACACGCCCCGCTCGTCGAGCGGGTTGCCCGACGTGGAGGCCAGGCTGTCGGGCTCGGGACGGGCGCCCGAGTACAGGGCACGCTTGCCGACGGGCAGGGCCACCTTCGTCCCGGAGGAACTGCCGGCGGGCTGGCTCGTCCACTCCGCCGACGGCACCCAGAACAGGGCACGCTTGCCCAGCGGATCGGGTGCCCTCTCGCTCCGCGACCCCGCCACGTCAGGCACTCTGCATGGCGTCGTACACGCACGTCGAGAGGGTCCGGTACGCGATCGCTCCGGTGGACATGGGGGCGTGCTGCAGCACCGACTGGCCGAGTTCCGGGGCCTCGGCGAATCGCACCGACTTCGGAACTGGTGGCAGGAACATCGGGAGGCCGTAGCGCGCTTCCACCTCGGACAGGACCTTGCGGGAATGCGTCGTGCGGCTGTCGAACATGGTGGGGATCACCCCGAGCACGCGCAGCTTCTCGTTGGCGAACTGGCGCACGTCCTCGATCGTCTCGAGCAACTGGCCGACGCCGCGGTGGCTGAGCGCCTCGCACTGCAGCGGCACGATGACGGCCTCCGCCGCCGTCAGGCCGTTGATGGTGAGAACCCCTAGGGACGGTGGGCAGTCGATCAGCACCACGTCGTAGCGGTCCAGAACCGGTTCCAACGCCCGGGCCAGGACGTGCTCGCGGCCCGTGCGGCTCAAGAGGTGGACCTCGGCGCCGGCCAGGTCGATGGTCGCCGGCACGAGGTACAGGCCCGGGACGCCGGGGACTGCCTTGACGACGTCGGCCAGCCGGGACCGGCGGACCAGCACGTCGTGCAGTGACGAGTCGAGCTCGTCGGGATCGAAGCCGAGCGAGAAGGTCAGGCACGCTTGGGGGTCCAGGTCCACCACGAGGACCCGGTGTCCCTGCTGGGCCAGCGCCACACCGAGGGACTGCACCGTCGTCGTCTTCGCCACGCCGCCCTTCTGGTTGGCGACGGCGATGACCTTGACCATCGCCAGAGTCTAGGACCGCCGCTCGCGCCTTTCTCCGGGCCGCAGCCTCGGGGGACGCGCACCTACCGGTGGTAGGCGGCCTCCTCGTGACCCACGTCGGCCAGGAGGTTGCCGAGCGCCAGGTTGACGTCTGCCAGGTGGTACCCCCAGGCGGGGCCGAGCAGGGGCGAGATGCTGACCGTGGGACGCGGGTCACCGGGCACCGATGTCTGGGTGACCTGCAGCCAGGATGCGCCCCCGCCCTGCTCGCACTGCGCCGTGTAGAGGCCTGGGAACGACACCCACGGCGTCGTCACCTTGACGTGGCGCACCTTGGAGGTCACACGGGGGAACAACGGCTGCAGGTCGCCCGCGTGCGCCGAGAACGTCACCGGGCTGACGCATGCCACCTGCTGGCCCTTCTTGGTCGTCTGCCCCGATTGCAGGCTGACGCCCTGGCCCGGGCGGCCGAACACGGCATTGCGCGGCGGCGGCGAGCCGAAGCTGGAATAGGCGATGACGCAACCGGTCTGCGTCGCGGACCGGCAGGTGGGGATGTTCTGGAAACTCCCTCCGACGTCGCCGCCCACCGGCACCTGCACGTTGCCGCCGAGGATGATGGCGGAGACCATCCGCTTGCGCAGGCTCGGCGACGTGTCAACCTGGGAGTGCAGCAGCTTGATCAGCATGGCGGCACCCTGTGAGTGCCCGATGAAGACGATGGGCCTGCCCTCGTTGTCGTGAGCGAGGTAGTCCTTCCACGCGGACAGCAGGCTGTCGTAGGCCGTGGCGATGACGGAGGGACCGAATCCCGCCCCGCTCTTCAGCGCGGCCTCGGTTGCCTGGCGGTACATGGGCGCCCAGACGTTGCACACCTGCGAGAACTGCGACGCCTGGGCGACCGCTGCGTCCACCTCGGCCGGCTGGATGGCGAGGTTGGCGTTTGGGCCCGGCTCGGTCGAGACGGTGGGGTACACGTAGAAGCAGTCGAATTCGTGCGCGGTCGCAGACGGCGATGGGGTGGAGACGCTCGTCGTGCCCTGGGCGGTCACGGTCGTCGTGGCCGGGCTGTACGCACACGGGTCGTTGGCCTGGCCGGGCTTGCAGAGCCAGACCGTGGTCGACGCCGCGCCGAGCGCCCGTGCCGCTGCTCCGCCACCTGGTGCCGACGCCACCGCCGGCACCGGCACGCAGAGCACGCCCACGGCCAGGGCGGCCGAGGCCAGCGCCAGGGTTCCGCACCTGCGCCCGGTGCGAACGCGCGTGAGCATGACCACCGTCCTCCCCAGCTCCGAGGGCCTGTCTCGCCGAATTCCGCCGGTCAGGATAGGTGGTGGAGCCGCGCCCGCGTGGGCACCTCCCGAACAGCCCCGCACGCGCCGGCCGGAGCACACGGTGGACAGGAACGGCCGGCCGAGCGCATAGGGTCGAGCGGAACCCGAACAGCCATGCCTGCCTGCCGCGGGCCATGACAGCTGGTCGGCCCCAGGAAGCACCGGACAGGAAGAGCGACGTGGCCGTACTCCGCAACCAGAAGATCGTCGTCGGCGTCGTCTTCGTGTCCGCCATGTTCATGAACATCATGGACATCACGATCGTCAACGTCGCGCTCCCGACCATCGGTCGTGACTTCCACATCGAGCCCACGGCCGTCGACGGGGTCGTCATCGCCTACCTCGTCAGCCTGGCCGTGTTCATTCCCGCGTCGGGATGGCTCGGTGACCGCTTCGGCGGCAAGCGGGTGCTGCTCTTGGCCATCGTCGTCTTCACGCTCGGCTCGGTGCTCTGCGGGCTGGCACAGAACATGACCGAGCTCGTGGTCTTCCGGGTCCTGCAGGGTGCGGGCGGCGGCATGATGGCCCCGGTCGGCATGGCCATGCTGTACCGGGTCTTTCCGCCGGCGGAGCGGGTGCGGGCAGCCAGCATCATGACCATGGGGACGACGCTCGCCCCGGCCATCGGCCCGGTGCTCGGTGGCTTCCTGGTGACCGACTTCTCCTGGCGATGGGTGTTCTTCGTCAACCTGCCGATCGGCATCGTCGCCGTGATCTTCGGTGCTCTGTTCCTGGAGCGAACCGGGACCATCGACGCCGGTCGGTTCGACGTTCCCGGGTTCGTCCTGGGCGGTGCCGGGCTGGGCCTGCTCATGTACGGCGTCTCCGAGGGGCCTCTCAAGTCGTGGTCGTCGACAGATGTCATCGCCAGTTGTGTCACCGGCGCCGTCCTGCTGGGCATCTTCGTCGTGGTCGAGCTACGGACGACCCGGCCGATGGTGGACCTGCGCCTTCTTTCGGGACGGTTGTTCCGCTCGACCAACGTCGTCATGTTCCTCGCCGCGGCAGCGTTCCTCGGGATGCTGTACCTCATCCCCCTCTACTTCCAGGACGCCCGGGGGCTCTCGGCTCTGCAGTCGGGGCTCTCCACCTTCCCCGAGGCGTTCGGCGTCATGATCGGGGCGCAGTTCGCCAGCCGCCTCATCTACCCCCGCATCGGCCCGCGCCGTCACATCACCGGCGGGCTACTCGGCCTCGTGGTGTGCATGCTGGCGCTGACCCAGATCACCGTGACCACGAACCTGTGGTTCATCCGGGCCCTGATGTTCCTGCTCGGGTGGATGATGGCCCAGGTCATGGTCCCCAACCAGGCCGCCTCGTTCGCCATGATCACGCCGGAGTCGATGGGCCGGGCGTCGACCTTCTTCAACACCATGCGCCAGGTCGGCAGCGCGACCGGGGTGGCGATCCTCTCCACCGTGCTGATCGGGGTGGGATCGACCCAGGCCAGCGGGGGCTCGACCGCGCCCGACATGACCGCGTACCACCTCGCCTTCTTCACGGCGGCGCTCTTCGCACTGGTCGCCGCGGGTTTCTCCCTGACCATCCACGACAGCGATGCGGCCGAGACGGTGGTGCGCCGCCGGCCCCGGCAGCGGCCCGCCGCGCCCGCTCCGCGGGTGGCATCCTCCATTCCGCAAGGGATCGACGCGTGAACGCGCCCCTCAACGTGTGCGTCTTCTGCGGATCGAGCCCGGGTACGAACCCCGCGTTCGCTGCGGCGGCCCGACGGCTTGGCGCAGGGCTGGCCGAGCGAGGCGTCGGGCTCGTCTACGGCGGCGCCTCGGTCGGCCTCATGGGAGCGGTGGCGGACGCGGCCCTCGCCGCAGGCGGTCGGGCGACGGGCGTGATCACCGAGTCCCTGGCCGGGCACGAGATCGCCCACTCGTCGTTGAACGACCTGCACGTCGTCACGACGATGCACGAGCGCAAGGCGCTCATGTCGGAGCTCTCAGACGCCTTCGTCATGTTGCCGGGCGGGTTCGGCACTTGCGAGGAGTTCATGGAGTCGGTCACCTGGGCTCAGCTGGGCATCCACGAAAAGCGCTGCGGCATCCTCAACGTCGACGGCTTCTTCGACGACCTCCTGACCTTCCTGGGCCACGCCGTGGAGCAGGGCTTCATCCGGGCCCGCTGGCTGGAGGCTCTGCTGATCTCGGACGGCGCCGACGAGCTGCTCGACGCCATCGTCGGCTCGGCGCGCGATCAGGTGGCGGCCCGGTAGAGGACGGCCGACTCGGCGTCGCCTCGGACGACCCACAGGGGCTCGCCCGGCTTGTTCCGGCGCTGCACCCCGTGGATGTTGGGATGGCCGCCGGGATACTCAGGGCCCGGGCTCCAGGAGATGCCGGGGAGCTCACGTGCCTCGAGGCGGATGCGCACTCGGCAAGTGTGCGCCCAGAGGGGCAGCCGCTTCAGCGAGACGAGGGCATGAGCAGGACGTCGCGCAACTCGTCCGTGTCCCCCCAGTCGGCCAGCAATGCGGCGACGGACGAGTACGGCCTCTCCGCGCCGCTCGTCTTCTCCAGGACTGCAGGTGTGTACCCCACACGCTCGAAGTAGCCGAGGTAGTCGGCCACCGAGGTCCCCGACACACGACGGAGCATCTCGTCCTTGAGCTCCGTGGTGATGATCGGGCGGTCCCGTTCGATCAGCCGCGTGGCGCCTTTGACCACCCGCCCTTCAGCGCCTTCGACATCCATCTTCAAGAACCCGACGGGGCCCTCCACGATGTCGTCGAGGCGGAGGGTCGGGACCACCGTGCCCGGGTGCTTCAAGAGGTCCTGGTCCTCTATCAGGCCGCCGTTCGAGCCGACATGCGTCGAGTAGTACGCCCACCCGGCCTCGGTGTCCGCGGCAACGGGGATCAGTTGGACATTGGTGACGCCGCCCATCCGCAGCGACGACAGCAGGAGCCGGCAATTCTCCGAATTCGGCTCGAGCGCGACGACCCTTCCGGAGGCGCCGACCAGCCGGGAGGCCAGCAGCGAGTAGTAGCCCAGGTTGGCCCCGACGTCGACCACCGTCATGCCGGGCCTGCAGTACCGCTCGAAGACGGCGGTGAGGTGCGGCTCGTACTCACCCGAGCGCAGACCCGGGGTCACGGCGGCGTCGGCGGCGTCGGCGAGGAGCTCGACGTCACCGACCTTGCACGGAAGGGCATCCTCCTCACCGAGCTGCACGGAGAACGCGGTCGGCGCCACCTGGTGCTCAATCGACCCGAGCATCCTGCGGATCGTCGACACCCGCGTCAGGTCCCCCACCGCGGCCTCGTCGACGTCGCGGCGCAGCTCGTCGGGCAGGGTCGGATACAGCAGGTGCACGAGCTGCTCGTAGGTGATGCCCCTCTCGGGCAGCGTGCCACCCAGGCCGTGCACGACGCGGTCGCGCAGTGGCTTGAGCGCGTGCTTGGCCTTGTGCCGCCAGTCGTCGTCCTGGTGGTCCATGCTCGGCCCACGGTACCCGCGATCGCGACGTCAACCCGGCGGGACCACTCCCCGCAATTTGCGCCCCCGGCAGGACTTGAACCTGCGACCATTGGATTAGAAGTCCACTGCTCTGTCCGCTGAGCTACGGGGGCACGCCGGCGCACGCCGTGACACAACAGCCTGACATAGCCCCGGCTCAGGGGCGTGCGCATGCGGGTACGCGGGCTGCTGGTGCGCTCCAGCGGGGTGCGCCGTATGTGCCGACCACCGCGGGCCGGTGTGCCACACTTGTGCCCCTCGGTGGGCGTAGCTCAGTTGGTTAGAGCGCCAGGTTGTGGTCCTGGAGGTCGGGGGTTCGAGACCCCTCGCTCACCCCAAAGCGTGTCGGTGGCCCGATTCAGGGCCTCTCGGCACAGCACGCAGACTCGCTCGGGGGAGGTTCGAGAGTGGATCCTCAGACGAAGGGCCGGACGGTCCTGGTGACCGGCGCGTCGTCGGGTATCGGTGCCGCCGTCGCCCGAGAGCTGGCGGCCCGGGGTGACACCGTCGCCCTGGTGGCCCGGCGCGCCGACCGGCTCGACGAGGTGCTCGCCGACTGCCGCGCCACGTCCGCCACCTCCGAGCGGTGGGCAGCGGACCTGTCGGACCCGACGGCGGCGGGCGACCTCGCGCTGGAGATCTGGGACCACTATGGCGGCCTCGACGTCGTCGTCAACAACGCGGGGGTCCCGATGCGCCGCCACGTGTCGCAACTGACCATGGCCGAGGTCGAGCGGACCATGCGGATCAACTATCTCTCCCCCGTCGCAATCTCGCTGGCCGTGTTGCCGCGGATGCTCGCCCGGGACTCGGGGACGATCGTCAACGTCTCGAGCATGGGTGGCCGGTTGGGCATCGCGCGGGAGGCGGCGTACTCCGGCTCCAAGTTCGCGCTGGCAGGGTGGAGCGAGTCGATGGCCATCGACCTCGACCGGACCGGCGTCTCGGTGAAACTGATCCTCCCCGGTCCCGTCGACACCGAGACCTGGGACCAGCCCGACAACGACGCGCCACAGTACGACGGACCGAAGGTGCCACCGCAGGAGGTCGCGGGAGACATCGTGGACGCCATCGACAGCGACCGCTTCGAGCACTACCTGCCGGACATGAAGTCCGTCATTGAGTTCAAGACGTCGGACATCGACGCCTTCATGCTCGGCATGCGCGCGCTGACCGAGGGGGCCGGCTCGTGAAGGCGCTGGTCTTCGGCGCCCCGCCGGCCAAGGACGAGGTCCGGCCCACGCCGGAGGACGAGTTGGAGGCGATGCTGGCCGGCATCCCCTTCGGCCTGCACGAGATCGACGACGCCCGCCTCGTGCGCCCGGACTGGGTGGTCACCCGCCCGATCCTCTCGGGCATCTGCGGATCCGACGCCAAGCTCATCCTGGGCGACTTCAACACCGGCGACATCGACAACCCGATGGCGGCCTTCTCGTCGCTCCCCCACGTGCCGGGCCACGAAGTCGTCGCGGAGGTGGTGGCGCTGGGCCCCGAGGCCCGGGGTCTCGACGTCGGCCAGCGCGTGGTGCTCAATCCGTGGCTGACCTGCGGGCCGCGTGGCATCAACCCGCTCTGCCCCCCGTGCCAGGCCGGCGACCTGAGCCTGTGCTGGAGCTTCACCAAGGGGGACCTCGGCCCGGGCGTCCACGTGGGCGTCATCACGGGCGCCCCCGGCGCGTGGGCCGAGCAGCTGGCGGCGCACGACTCCATGCTGATCCCGGTACCCGACGGCATCTCCGACGAGGCGGCGGTGCTGGCCGACCCGTTCTCGGTGTCCTTCCACGCCATCGTGCGGCATCCCCCACCCGCCTCGGGGCGCGTGCTGGTCTACGGGGCCGGTGCCCTCGGCCTGACCAGCGTGGCCATCCTGAGGTCCCTCTACCCCGAGGTCGAAGTGGGTGCGGTGGCGCGCTTCGAGGCCCAACGCGAGATGGCCCTCCGCTTCGGCGCGTCTGCTGTGTTCGCCCACGAGCCCCGGTTGGCGCTGGTCGAAGCGCTGGCGGAGTGGTCCGGCGCCGTGCTCCACAACCCGCTCGACGGGCTGCCCGTCACCCATCCCGGCCACATCGACGTCGTCTACGACTCCATCGCGAAGGCGGAGACCCTCGAGGTGGGGGTGCGCGTGCTGGCCGAGCGCGGGCGCCTCGTCTACACCGGGGTCGCCACCCCCGAGCGTTGGGAGTCGACCCCCGTCTACTTCAAGGAGATCACCATCGCGGGCTCGAACGCGTTCGGGATGGAGGACTTCGAGGGCCGGCGCCAGCACGCCATCGCGCACTACCTCCAATTGGTCGACGAGGGCCGGCTCGACATCACCCCCATGCTCACCCACCGCTTCGAACTCGAGGAGTGGTGGCCGGCGCTCAAGGCTCTGGCCCGGCAGGACCAGAGCGGCGCACTGAAGGTGGCCTTCACGCCGAACGGGTAGTGGGGAGCGGCTACGCGCCCGTACCCAGCTCAGTGAAGCGTGCGTAGCGGACCTCGGTGGCGCGCACCCAGGCCGGGTCGGGCTCGATCCTGCGGCCCACCCCCGACCAGCGTGCCGAGTCGTTCAGCGACGTCTCGAGCCCCGCGGCCATGCGGGCGAAGTAGGCGGCGCCCAGGGCGGCCCCCTCCGGGACGGCCACGGCGTCGACGGGGAGGTTGGTGGCGTCAGCCACGGCGGCCATCCAGGCCGTGACGCGGGACCCCCCGCCGCTGGCCACGATCCGGGTGGTCTTCACGCCCGAGCGGTCGAGCATGCGCCGGATCACGAAGCCGCTGGCCTCGTACGCGGCGCGTTCGAGCGCCTCGGCCCCCGACCCGATGTCGAGGCCGTAGAGGTTCGAGCGCAACGTGTAGTCCTCGAAGGGTGTGCGTTCGCCCCGGACGTAGGGCAGCCAGACCGGGACCCGGCCAGGGTCCCCGAGCCGGGGCTCGAGCTGCTCGCGGTCGGGTCCGTGGCGGGGGGTGCCGCGCAGGAGCCGGCGCGCCCAGTCGACGAACAGGGCACCGGCGTTGCTCGGTCCCCCGATGAGGAAGCGATCGGGCGTCGTGTGCGGAAAGCTGATCAGCCCGGGCGCTACCACCCATTCGTCGCACACGGCCCACACAATGAGCGTCGCCCCGAAGATCACGAGCACGTCGCCGGGCTCCGTCGCGCCGGCCACGATCTGGTCGCACAACGCGTCGATGGTGCCCCCGGTGATCACGGTGTCGCTGCCCGGCAGGGTGCCGGCAGCTTGGCCCATCGGCACGACCGTGGGCATCTGCGCTTCGGCCACGCCCATGGCGGCCAGCAGATCGGTGTTCCAGACCCCGCGGGAGTGGAGCGCACCGAGCGAGACCGTGACGCCGGTATCGATAGCCGGCAGTCCCGAGAGCGCGTACGTGGCCACGGCCTGGCAGGGCCAGTAGCCGCCGGCGCCGGGGGCGCTGGCGGACGCCCAACGCAGGAACCCCTCGGAGTCAGGCATGGTCCCGGGCAGGAGGACCGTGTCGGAGTCGGCGGCCGCCCGCAGGCGTCCCTCCCGGTCGCCGTAGAGCAGGCCGGGGAGCAGCGGGACGCCCTGCCTGCTCACGGCGGTCAGCGAGGGCACCATGGAGGCGACGGCCACCCCGGCCAAGCGATGACCCGCGGCGCCCGTCAGCTGTGCGGTCACCTGCTCGAATGCCTTGCGGGGCCCGGCACGCCATGCCTTCTTGGCGTCGTGGCGCAGGATGTCGGGCTCGGGCGCCACCACGCTGTGGGCCACCCTGCTCCGGGCGATGACCGTCCCGTCCTCGTCGACCGCCAGAGCCTTGACCGACGTCGTCCCGACGTCGACGCCGACGGTGACGGCCCCTGCGGACACCTTCACGAATCTGACACGCGTGTCATGATCACGTCATTATGGACGAAGCCACCACGGAAGGAGAGGATCGCACGAATGACACGCTCCCGGCCGAAGGCCCTTGTGACTGCGGCCGTGAGCGGCCCCGGCCTCGACCTGCTGCACCAGCTGGCGGATCTCGTGCTCGATTCCTGGCTCGACCAGCCCACGCTGCGCATCTACAACGCCGGGCAACTGGCGGAGCGGGTGGCCGCGGAGGGGGCCTCCATCGTCATCGTGGAGGGCGACGTCTGCGGTGCCGAGCTCTACGAACAGCCGATCATCGCCGTGTGCAGCTGCCGGGGTGACCCGACCAACGTCGACGTGCCCGCTGCCACCGCCGCCGGCGTGCCCGTGCTGCGGGCCCCGGGCCGGAACGCCGATGCAGTGGCCGAGCTGGCCGTCGCCCTCCTCTTCGCCGCCACCCGCGGCGTCGTCCCCGCCGACCGCGACGTGCGGGAAGGCCAGATCTACCGCGGCGGGAGGATCCCCTACCAGACCTACCGGGCCTGGGAGCTGGCCGGCAAGACGGTCGGGCTGGTGGGCCTCGGTGCCGTCGGGCGTGCCCTGCGCTGGCGCCTGCGCGGCCTCGGCATGGAGGTCATCGCCTACGACCCGTATGCGCCCGACGCCACCAGCTCGCTCGACGACCTGCTGGCGCAGGCCGACATCATCTCCGTCCACGCCCCGGTGACCGAGGAGACGAAGGGCATGATCGGCGCCGACGCCTTCGCCAAGATGCGTGACGGCGTCGTCTACCTGAACACGGCGCGGGCCAAGATCCACGACACCGACGCGCTGGTCGCCGCGCTGGCCTCGGGCAAGGTCGCCGCCGCCGGGCTCGACCACTTCGAGGGCGAGATCCTGGCGACGGACCACCCGCTGACGACGTTCCCCCAGGTCGTGCTCACCCCGCACATCGGCGGGGCCACCTTCGACACCGAGTCCAACCACACCCGCACCATCGCCGAGGACCTGTGCCGCCTCATGGCGGGCGCCCGACCTCTCCACATCGTGAACCCCGAGGTCCTGACGGGCTGACGTGGCGGCACGCCAACCGACCATCATCGCCACCTCCATCGGGTTCCAGCCCGACGGGCCCGACCCCGCGAACCTCCGCCCGGGCCCGTCCTACCGGCTGGCCGCCCACCTGGCGCGGGCGAGAGACCACCCGCGCCTGTGCATCATCGCCACTGCGGTGGGCGACGACTCGACCCGGCTGGCAGCGGCCCACAACGCGTTCTCCAAGCTCGGCTTCATCAGCTCGCACCTCACCCTCTTCCCGATGCCCAACGTGCCCGACGTGCGCGCCCACCTGCTGGCGCAGGACGTGATCTGGGTCGGCGGCGGCAGCACCGCCAACCTGCTGGCGCTCTGGCGCCTGCACGGGCTCGACGTGACGCTGCGCGAGTGCTGGGAGGCGGGGGTCGTGCTGAAGGGCGTGTCGGCCGGATCGCTGTGCTGGCACGTGGGCGGGACGACCGACTCCTTCGGGCCCACCCTGGTGCCGGTCACCGACGGGCTCGCCTTCCTCCCCTACTCCAACAGCCCGCACCACGACGTGGAGGAGCAGCGCCGGCCCCTGATCCACCGCCTCATTGCGGAGGGGGCGCTCCCCGACGGCTACGCCACCGAGAACGGCACGGGCCTGGTCTTCTTCGGCACCGAGCTGCGCGAGGCCTTCACCGAAGTGGAGGGCAAGCTCGCGTACTCGCTGACGCGGGAGGGCGGCGCGACCCGCG
>Ga0116219_10002852_pt1 | contig 14121 bp, 14 predicted proteins | sample Sb_taG_4_FD_91019 | JGI IMG/M metagenome (GOLD analysis project Ga0116219, IMG submission 91019) | Peat soil microbial communities from Weissenstadt, Germany - Sb_50d_6_BS metaG | ecosystem: Environmental > Terrestrial > Soil > Wetlands > Peat | place: Germany: Weissenstadt | collected 2010-09-21
ACACGACGTCATCATTGGGTTTGAAGCCCATCTGAACGTGCAGAGGATCCCAACCTTCCGGCAGATTCTCTTCGTTCTCGGCAAAACAGAGATTGTTGTATTGCAAGTTGCTACCGAGACTCTCCCAAGCGTTGACGTTGTTGCGGAGATCGCCCACGATTTTCGAGACGATCGTGAAGGCGCGGCCGACGACGGCATTTGACCGGTTGTACGGACCCAGGGCATTTGTTCCGCAATTGAAGTTGAGCCGCTTGCGGATTGGGCCATTGATCACGATCATATTTGCCATCGAGCTCGTCGAGTTGCCGAACGGCGCTTGCGTCGCGAGAGCGAGAATCAGCGGAAAATGCTCCGGCGAGGCTCCCGCCATTACCGCGCTGATGGCCACCTTCTCGACGGTGAGTTGCCGCTGACCACCGGTGATGTCGATCGTCTTGATCACCTCGTCGGGCTTGTGGCTGGTGCCTTTGAGCATCCCGGTGACGCGCTTTTCGGTCGGAAGATTGATCCAGTTGTAATCGGTCCAACCCTTGTCTTCAAACAGGCGCCGCAGATTCTCTTCCGTGTCGCTCGGAAGGAGCCTCGATGAACCGGCCTGGTCCGACGGCGCGCCCGAAATCCTTTCCTCAGCAGTCAGGAAATCGGTGAGCGCCTTGATCACAGAGGTCATCAGGGGCTGCCCAGTCAGCACGTCCTTGCCGGACACATAACCAACATCCACCGCCCGCGGCTGCCCCGTGAAAGGAAACGGCACGGCGATGTAGCGGACGGGCATGCCGTTGCTGTACTTGAAGTCGTAATCCATGGCGTAGTGCACGACGTTCGCCGAGGCGATGCCAATGGCGGGAATCTTTAGCTGCGTCTGAATCTGCTTTGCCCAGCGGCTCACGGCCGCGATGCAGGCGTTTCAACCCGCGACACCGACGATCGCTCCATCGGCTTTGTTGGCTGTCATTTCCTTCAGGATCGCGGGGTCGAGCCCAAACATGCCGTCGGCCGTTACCTTCACAGTCGTTTTGATTCCCGGGTAGCGTTGGGCAAGCCACTCCCGCATCGCCCCGTAGAAGTAATTGCCCGCGTCGGGCCCTTCCCAAGAGAGATTGATCATGTAGATAGTCTTGTTGTCCAGGTTATCGAGCGGCGGCGCCAACGGATAACGTGTCGCCAACTTGTTTGGTATCCCCGGGTTCATGACTGTAATCAGGCCGTCGCCGACCGAAGAATCCGGCACGGCTTTCGCGGCCGTGTTCGCGTAGGCCGGTGAGCCGGCCACCAGTGCGGGACTCAATCCCAACATCGCCAACATTTTTCGTCTATCCATAATCCCTTCCTTCTCCCGCTTGATTGCGCGGCAACTTTCTCGGACAAATGAGCCCTATGTAACTACAAATCCACTACGCAAACTTGATTCCCTACCTTCACGATGTCTCCCTCGCGGGCGAATATTTCGATCATCGTTCCATCAGAGGGCGCGGCGATTTCCTGATTCACTTTTTCGGTTTCGATCTCGTACAACGGCTCCCCGGCCTTGAATGGCTCTCCCGGCTTCTTGTGCCACTTGACGATCGTGGCTTCCTCCATGTTCATTCCGACTCGGGAGAGCTTGAGAGTCATCTTCATGGCAAGCGTCAGGTCTCAACCAATTTGGTCGCGACGCGCACGATCTCGTCTTCGTTTGGCAAAACCCGCCTCTCTGCGTTGGGTGCATATGGCATCGAAACATTCGGAACGGTCACACGCTTGATCGGAGCCCGAAGGCTCGAAAATGCCTTGTCCGCGATGATCGCAGCGATGTGGCTTGCGGCGCTGCATCGGTCGCGGGCCTCGTCAACGATCATTGCGCGCCCAGTTTTTCTGACTGACCGGACGATGGTTTCATCGTCGAGCGGCACTAAAGTACGCGGGTCGATAACCTCCACACTGATTCCGGTCGATTGCAATTTCTCTGCGGCGCTCAACACCGGCTTCAGCATGGAACCAATGGCGACGACGGTGATGTCGGCCCCGGCACGCGAAATCGCCGCCTTGCCAAATGGCACGGTATATTCCCCGTCGGGAACCTCGCCGCTATCCCCGCCACGCCCGCTGGCCTCCAGGAAGAAGCTTGGATTCCTGCCGCGAATCGCTTGTTTCAGCAGGCCCTTTGCATCGGCTGGGGTGGCCGGCACCAGCACGTTGAGACCGCCGAGGTTCATCAAAAGAGGGTGAGGCGTATCCGAGTGCTGAGCGGCTGTCGAGCGTCCGCCTCCGTAGCCCGCGATGACGGTAATGGGCAGTTCGACTTGCCCACCGGTCATTAGCCGGAGCTTGGCCATTTGATTCGCGATTGCGTCAAATCCCGTGTAGATGAAGTTCGAGAACATCATGTGGAGCACGACACGATAGCCGGTCACGGCGGCTCCGACTGCCATGCCCGCCAGCGTGGCTTCGCAGATCGGGGTGTTGCGAATGCGGTCCCTTCCGAATCGTTCGAGCAATCCTCGTGTATCGCCGAAAATCGCAAGCTCCACGTCTTCTCCAAACACAATGACTCTTGGGTCGCGCTCCATTTCCTCGAACAGAGCCTCGTTGATCGCCTGGATGTATCGTTTACGCGCCATGGTCAATCCTCACGGCTTCTACCCGGCAAACATGACATCGAAAGTCAGTTCTGAATCGGCTGGCTCGCTCGCTTCTGCAAACCTGACGGCGTCTTCTACAACGCCTGCGATCTTCGTGGAGATACTGTCCAATTGGCTGGTCGTGCAGACGCCCTTCGACACCAGAAACTGCCCGAAATGGGAGATCGGGTCGAGCTTGCGCCATTCGTCGATTTCCTGTTTCTCGCGATATTTCCCGCCTGCAAGAAACAGGTCTTCCGATTCGAGATGCCCCTGAATCCGATATGTCTGCGCCTCGATGAAAGCGGGACCCTTGCCGCTCCGCGCCCATTCAACAGCCTTCGCGGCCGCACTCCTAACTGCCATCACGTCGTTCCCGTCAACGACCTCACAGGGAATCTTGAAGGCCCTGGCGCGGTCGGCGATTTCCCCCGCAGTTACGGTCGCGGTCGGTGTAAATTCACAGAAGTGGTTGTACTCGCACACGAACACCAGCGGGAGCTGCCACAGTGTGCTTACGTTGAGGCATTCCATAAACACGCCTTGATTGGCCGCGCCATCGCCAAAGAACGTCACCGCCACGCGTCCATTGCCGCTGAGCTTTGCGCTGAGTGCAGCTCCGGTCGCGATTGCGAAGCCGCCACCAACGATTCCATTTGCGCCCAAAATTCCTTGGAGAGATCTGCGACGTGCATCGATCCCCCCATGCCTTTGCAGATGCCCGTGCGTTTTCCCCAGATCTCGGCCATCATCGCTCTCGGATCGCCGCCCTTCGCAAGAAAGTGACCATGACCGCGGTGTGTGCTGGTGATCCAATCCGCATCGTGCAGGTTGGCACAAACGCCGACCGCAACGGCCTCCTGACCAATGTAGAGATGTACGCCCCCTGGGAGCTTGCCGGCCGCTGCGTCGGCCTTCAGGCGCTCCTCCATGAGCCGTATGAGCGTCATCCTCTCAAAGAGCGAGAGCAGTTGTTCGTTACTCGGATTCTGTTGGTCTGTCATCTTGCCGTCCTACGATCGATCGCATCGAAAGCTTGGGAAATGCCGCCATTCTCTGCTCCTCCCTGACATCGCGCCTTTCAAATTGCGAACGTCTCTGGAGCCGACCTGCTATATACTCGTGCGACGTGATTGTTGTCAAGACATCATCGTACGAAGGCACCGAGCGCTTCCACCATGCGAATCTCGCGCGGGGAGCCTGGACTCTGGAATGCCGCTTCAGAAGTTTCCGGGAGATCTCGACATACCTCGATGGCTATGATGCGGGGTGGATCCGAAAGGGGCACGGCGCCGCTACGGCGCCGCTACTTCACTTCGGCGCTTGGGCCAGCGAAGGGGCTCTTTTATACTCGCATCGAAGCATTCCGGGAGACATATGATGAGCGTTGGCAGGCCGCAGCCCGTCCCATACCCCAAGGCCCTTGAAGCTGGCCGCAGAGTGCGCCGCCGCGGCGAGCACGCTCCCCATATCGACGCGCTTATCCGGCTGGTCTCCGTGCGCATCGTACGGCTTTCTGAACTGATTCTTCGTATCGGCACGTTCACGTTCAAAGATCGATTTGGCGTGAAGCCAACGGATTTGCGAATCCTGGTAATGCTGGGCGCTTATCAGCCGATTTCGGTGAACGAGGTGAGCCGCCGAACGCACATTGACAAGGCCTGGATCAGTCGATCGTTAAGAGGTTTGCTGCGCCGCAAATTAATCAAGAGGACGGCGCATCCATCCGACAGCCGAGCTTCGTTACTCTCGTTGACCAGCAAGGGTGAAGCGCTCCTGCGCGAGATCGCGCCCGTCGCCCAGGAGTATCAGCGCCAATTGTTACAGGGACAGCGAACTCGTGATGTCGAACGAGTGCTCGATTTGCTCTCGGCACGAGCGGAAGAGATGTTTGAGCTCGCGATGAAACAGAAGAGTCGTAACGCTCATCGTCGTTAGATTTTGCTTCGTCGCGCGCATAGAAAACTCGCAAGTTCCCGCTGGCGGCCGCACAAACCGCGGCAAAAGTCCGCGCGCGGCTCCGCTCAGGTCCGGTCCGGTGTCAGGACTCCGGTGGAGTCCACCGGACTCCAAAAACCGGAGATGACGCTGCCTCGTACTGAATCGCAAACGGCGAGGTCTGTGGAGTGCGGCGGCTTGCCGCCGCTGTCTCGCGTTCCGGCTTGCCGGAACGCCGTGGGCGAGGCAAGCCTCGCCCACAAAACGGCGGTGCCAAGGCACCGCACTCCACATGAGCTTGCGCCGACGGGCGCGGCACGGCCATGGGCAGCTTCGCGCCAAGCATTGGTGCCGGGCACAGCATGCTGTGCCCCTACGAAACCTCTCAGGCACCGCAGCGGCTTTTCAATTGACGCAAACGGCTGGGGCTGGGCAGTGTGCCAGTGTCCCAACCCCAGGGTGTTGGAACACTGGCACACTCGAATTGCCTTCGGCCTATGCGTCTGACCCCGCTGTCGCAGTCGTTGCGACTGGGAAGTAAAGGTTGGCTCGTCGAGGACCAAGCTGAGACCGCCAAAGCTTCCCATCATGCCGTTCCAGCAGGAACCGTGCCCGGCCCTTGGGAAGCCCTGACGCCTCGACAATGGAGCGCCCCGACTGGCCGGGCTTCGAGCGGATGGCGTCGGCGAGTTTTTCGACGTCGCTCTGCTCGGATGCAGCTTCGGGCGACCCGCTGACGACGAAATCGCCAATCCGGCCAGGATTGGCGTCCCGAGGGAGCATCGCGACCGAGGGACCTCTCTCACCGCGGTCGTGCCATGCGCTTCGGGTGCCAAGATCCGGCCGCAGCGTGAGCGAAAACTCCTCGGCGTAGCGGCTCTTGAAGCATTCCAGGCGCAGCAGCCCCGCGTCGCGGTCGCGCGAGACGGCCCACGCCGTATCGACTCCTCCCGCAATGTCGCTCGATCCGCGATAGAGCGCTCCCTCGGACTTGGGCTTGTGGTGCAGCGCCACGACGGTCGCACCCGCATTCGCGAGCGCGCGCAGGTCGCCCATCACGGACGCCATTTCCGTGGCGGAATTTTCATCCGCAGCGTCATGGAAGCGGATCAGCGAATCGAAGATGATCAGCGGACGCCGCTCGCGCGCGATTTCGACGAGGCGCGCGTCACCGATGGCCGGGGGCGCGTCGGCGAGCCAGCCGCCCCAGATGCGGCTGTTTCCGAGCGACTCGATGCCGAGCACCGCCAAGCGCTCGCGCATCACCGCCAGCGGATTCTCGCGATCGAGGTAGAGGACGCTCGTCTCGACGCACTTCCGGCCGAGAAAACTTCCGCCCCCCGCCACACCCCGCAGAAGCGCCAGCGCGAGCCACGTCTTGTAGCTCCCCGGCTCGCCCGCGAGCAACGTGACGGAAGCGCGTGGCAGGATGCCTTGGACAATCCACTCGGTCGCGGGCATGGCCACGGTGAAAACGTCCGCAATTTCATCCCAGCAGCGAATTACTCTCGTGGCGCCGATGTCACCCGCATCGTGCTCGAGCAAATGCGGCTCAGCCAGGAACAGGTGCTTCCAATCCGCTTCGTGGCGGCGTTCGATTTCAGCGAAGGGATCGGGGAAAGCGACATTCAAGGAATGCGGCTTGGCGTTCATAGCAGAATCTCCTGAAAGCGCCCGCGCTCATCGCGGACGCCGCCGCGCGCGAGCGTTTCGCGGACCAGCGCTTCGCGCTCCGCATCGCTGCCGCGCAGATAGCGCAGACGATCGTAGCGGCTAGCGAATGAGAGGATCGTGTACGCGGCGCTCTCGTGAGGCTCGCACCGCGCCACTTCGCGCAGCGCGGCTTGGGCCAGCGCGCGTTCGCCTGCGAATTTTTCCGGCGAGCCGCGTGACAGTTCGGCCAGGCGGCGCTTGGCGTTTCGGCGGATTTTTTCGAGCTGGAGGCAGCGGTCCCGTGCTGCGAGCCAGGCGAGCCGCTCCATTTCCGCCACGCGGCAGGCTTCGCGCTCAGTGCGTTCGTGGAGTATGCGGTGAGCGGGCAAAAATTCGCGCCGTCTCGTCCGGCTCAGTTGCGGCTTCATTCGTTTTTCTTTTGATCTTCCAGGAGGCGTTGTTGACTTGCGCGATGCGGAACAACTTCGCGCCGGGCCTGGTGTAGCGCCCCGGCCTGCTGGAAGACGGTTTCGCGGTGCGGGCCTTACGCAGCGGCCTGATTCAGGCTAGCACGGAAGAAATTGGGAATTGTCAAGGAATCCCGGTGGACTTTTGGCCGGAATCCGGCGGAGCGAGAGTCCGGCCACACTTCAGCGCCGCCGCTCTCCGCATCGTGCGAGGCAAATGGCTTGAGGCTTTATCTCCAGGCGTCGATCGAAACGCTCGGCCCCGGCATGAAGTCCGTCGCGAACCAAACGCTCGCCGTCTTCCCGCCGACAACCACCGCGTGGATGCCCTTCGGGTTCGTAAACGGCTTGATCACGGCATCGCCGGGAAGCTTCTTCCAGCTCGCATATGGCTCAAGCCCCTGCGCTCCCAGCGGACCCAGCATGCTCGATACGATCGAATTTCCCCAATACGACCCGGCGGTCTTCTCGACATTCTGAGAAAGCCACTCGGCGAGCTTTTCCTTCGTCGCAAAGCCCTGCACGTTGTTGAGCAGCTCCGCAACCGAGGGATCCATGAGGAGCGTGGCGCCCATGCCCGAGAGCGTGGACATGTAGTCGCGCATCAGCATTTGAGGAGCGTAGTGCTGTTCCACCCAGCCGGTGCTGTTGATGAAGTTCCAGCCGGTGAAAATTGTGAGCATGCTGTCGGTGGGCTTGTGGCCGGCTTGGACGTGCAACGGCTGCCATCCTTGCGGCAGCGCTTCCTCATTTTCGGCGAAGCACAGATTGTCGTATCGCAGAGGGTTGCTGAGAGAAGCGAACCCGGTAACGCCCTCGTCATAGCCCTGGATGATTTTGTGGATGAGCGTCATCGATCGCCCAATCACGGAGTTTGCGTCGTTGTTCGGACCGAGCGCGCCGAGGCCGCAATTCATGTCGATCTCTTTGCGTATCGGCCCGTTCACCACCACCATCTGCGCGATCGAGGTCGTCGAATCCTGATACGGCACTTGGCTGGCCAGCGCGAGGATCACCGGAAGATATTCAGGCTTTGCCCCAGCCATCACCGCAAGCGTGGCGACTTTCTCCACCGTGAACGGCCGGCGCGTCCCGAAAGTTCCGGCAGCGGACTTTACGATTTCATCCGGCTTGTGGCTCGTGCCCTTCAGCATCGCGGCCACTCGTTCCTCCGTCGGGATGAGCACAGGGTTGTAGTCGGTCCAGCATTTTTCCTTGAACAGGCGCTGCAGGTTGTCTTCCGTGTCTGCGGGAAGCAGTCTAGGTTCCGGGATCGATTCGGCAGGAGTGCCGGACATCTTTTCTTCAGCGGTGAGGGGCTTTGTGAGGCCGTCGACGATGGCCTGCATCATCGGCTTGCCGCTCACCGTGTCTTTCCCTTCGATGTACCCCTTGAGCACCGACCTTGGCTGGCCGGAGAAAGGAAACGGCACCCCAACGTAGCGAATGGGCATGCCCGTGTTGTACGTGAAGTTTGCGCCGATCCCAAATGACACCACGTTCGAACCCGCAGCGGCAACGACCGGAATGTTGTACTTCTTCTCGATCTCACCGGCTTCGGAGCTCACGGCTCCGACGCAGCCATGTCAACCAGCGACGCCGAGGACGACGCCGTCTCCTTTGGCGTCCGCGATTTCCTTCCACAACGCGGGATCGTCGGTGACGAAATTTCCTTTCTTGACCTTGATGATCGTCTTTACAGCGGGCATGTGCTCGGCAAACCACGCCTGCATTTCCTGAAGGATGCCGTCGTTCTGACCCATGCCGCCCCAATCGGTGTCCACCAGGTATATTGTTTTGCCGTCCAGTGTGTCGAGGCGAGGCGCAAGAGGTATCCGCTTCGGCAACCCGGGCGTGACGGCCGGGTTCACGGCGGTGATCAACCCGCTCGTCATGGGAGAAGCCTTTGGAGAAGCTGTTGGGACTGTTCCCGCGAAGGAAGGCGCGCCCGCAACAAGCGCCGGACTTACGCCCAACAACGCCAACATTTTTCGTCGATCCATGAACGGTTACCTCCTCAAATTGTTATGCAACCGAGTTCATTTCCAATTTCTGAGAGCCTGTTCCACATCACGGCTCGTCCGGAAGTCCGCAAGTTCCATCCGTGCAGCCATCCGTAACAGGCTTTGCACGCCACTTGTCCACCGGAGCGCTCACTGCGTAAGCGAAATCCGCGACCTTCCACATGGGGCTCGTTTCGCCACCCACGACGACAATGTTGATGTTCTCGGGCTTGTCGTATGGCGCGATGAGCGCGTCTGGGGGCAGCTTCTTCCAGGACGCGTATGGTTCAACGCCCTGATCCGCGAGCGGAGCCATCATCATGTGGATCAAATCCGTGCCCCAAAACTGCCCGGCAGGCATTTTGAAGTTTTCTGAAATCCAGCGGCAGAAATCCAGCTTGGTTCGGAAGCCTTCGTTTTCCTTGAGGTGTCGCGCCACGAGCGGATCCAATATTAACGTCGCCGCAGAAAACAGCCCCGGCAGTGCACTTAATTGAAGCAACATGTCGTTGCCCACTGATCGGTGGGAGGACCCGACCACGTTATTTACGAAGCTCCACCCACGGAACAGGCTGACAACACTTTCTTCCGGGCGGAACTTTTTCTGTACGTGAAAGGGTTCCCAGGCGCTTCTTTCCTCGTTCTCCGCGACACACATATTGTTGTAGCCGATGGGATTGCCTTGCGAAGTCCAAAACTGCTTCCTGAGCCGCATGTAGCCCCAGTTGATCGTAAGAAGCGTCCAGGCGCGCCCGATCACGGAGTTCGCCAGATTGCGAGGACTAAAGGCTCCAATTCCGGAATTCATTTCGATCTCGTTGCGGATCGGCCCGTTCACGAGCAGCATGCAAGCAAACGGCGTCGTGGAACCCGGAATCGACGGATGTCCGGTGGAAGCGACAGCGAGGAGAACAGGCAGGTGCTCGGGCCTCGCCCCCGCCATCACGCCGATGATGGCCACCATCTCGACCGTAAACGTGAGGTATTCCTGTGTGTCATGCAGGAAGATTTCTGCGACGACTTCATCCGCTGCGCGGTTCGTGCCGGTAAGCATTTCAGCAACGCGTTCTTCCGTGGGAAGGATGATGGGCAGCCCATCGATCCAGCCCCGCTCGTAAAACAGGCGCTGAAGGTTGTCTTCCGTATCCGGTTCAAGTAGCGTCTGCCTGACGCCGGTCCGCGATATTGGCGCGAAGTCCCCGGTGAACTCGTCTTCGCTGACGGGTTTTGTGATAGCCTCGATGACTTCTTCGATTACGGTCCGCTGCGTTGCCGGATCTTTCCCTTCGATATAGCCGCGAAGTACAGAAGGAGGCATGCCTGCGACCGGATGCGGAGTGTAAATGAAGCGCAGTGGAACGCCGTGAAAGCGGCGATCGTCGGCCACTACGTTGGCAAATTCGAAAGTCGAGACCGGCGCTGTTGGGATTCCGTATTCCTGTTCGAGTGTGCGGGAGCAAGCGGCGACCGCCGCTGCGCAACCCGGTCAACCAGCAACACCCAGGATCGCGGCCTGGCCGTTTTCCTTGATTTCTGCCCAGAGGTCCTTGGTATCATCGCGAAAGATGTTGCCTGTCTTTCGCCGGCGCACAGTCTTGACCGAGGGCATGCGCTCGGCAAACCAGGCCTGCACCTGATCCAAAAACTTGCCGCTTCCCCCGAAGCCGGTATCGACGAGGTAGATAGTCTTGCCATTGAGGCTGTCCAGGCGTGGAGCGAGCGAAGAGAATGACGGGGGCTTACTCGGTGCGTTTCCGCCTGCGGCTCTGACTGTCCGGTATCCTTCCGGATTCAATACCGCCGAACGCAGCAGCGTGGCCATGGCAAGACTCCTCCCAGACTCCGCGAGCGCTCCGTTTGGAATCGCTTCCAGCGCATTACCCGAACCGTCGTCCTGGAAGACGGCCCTAAGTACATCAAACTGCACTCTAGTTGTCAAGACAACATGAGTGTACTGACCCGACCAGCGCCTGCGACTAGCCTGTTGTTTTGACAACGACAATGGCGAACGGCTAGAATGAAACCTGCCGCCAGTAGAGGTCCTGGAGGCGATTGAGCCCGGCGGGCGCGATCCGGTCGTTCAGAATCCTGACGGTTTTCACAGCGTTGCGGCTGGCGGCTCGCTCGGATACGATCTGCTCTTCAGCTATCCCCGGAACGAACTGGGCGAATCAAACGAAACGAATTTCTGGAGCGACGTTGACCAGCGCCGGGCGCAACTAGCATGGGAATGACGAATATGAACGCAACCACGAAAACAAAGGGCTTTCCGCTTCCTAGTTCGTTGAAGGTGATCGCGGGCACCGAAGGGGCGCAAGCCGCATATCCCTACTACATGCAGTTCAGCAAGGAAGACGACGAACGGTTCTGGTTTTACAACTCCATGCACTTTCCCGAGCCGATGTGCGTCTTCGACATGATCACGGCCGAGGCCGCCTACTGCGCCTTGGGGTCGGCCAACACGCGGATACACTGCCTGCCGACGACGCTCGGCATCGACTACCGGATCATCAATGGGCGCGTCTATATCGGCGGCAACGCCGTCACGGACCCAGCCGAGATTGAGCGGCGCACAAAAGAGTTTCAGCGTCGAGCTTTCTACTACTATGCAAATTGGGAACGGCTCTTCGCTCAGTGGAAAGATAAAATGATGGTTCTTATTCGGGATGCGCAAGCGCTACCGAAGCTGGAGCTTCCGGAATTCGAGCCTTTGGAACACGTCCACGCGGGCCGCGGCGTCGCCTCCAACCATTACATTCTTGAAACATACCAGAAGACGCTTGAGGGCTACTTCCGGATGTGGCACCACCATTTCGAGTTTCTGCTGCTCGGATATGGGGCCTATCTGACCTTTTTCGATTTCTGCAAGAAGGCGTTCCCGGAGATCAGCGATCAGACAATAGCGCGCATGGTGGCGGGCATAGAGGCGGAAATCTTCCGCCCGGATGATGAACTCAGGCGCTTGGCCAAGTGTGCCATTGAACTGGGCGTCGATAGCCAGTTCCGGGAAGGTTCCTCGCCAGACGAAATCATCAATTCTCTGGAGCAACTCGGTGAGCCTGGCCTGGCGTGGCTGAAAGAGCTTGCGGTTTCGCGCGATCCCTGGTTCAACATCAATGTCGGCGACGGCTTTTATCACTACCACCGCTCGTGGAACGATGATCTTTCGATGCCTTTCGCCGCACTGCCGGGCTACATCGCAAATGCGAAAAAGGGCGAGCGCCTTGAACGGCAAACGGACAAGCTCATCGCTGAGCGTACGCAGCTAATTGCCGACTACCGCGAGCTTTTGGAGAGCGACGAAGAGCGCGCCGCCTACGACCAGATGATCGAGCTGGCACATCGAGTTTTCCCCTATGTCGAGGGGCACAAATTCTATTGCGAACACTGGTACACGAACCTGTTCTTGAAGAAGATTCGAGAATTCGGCGGCATCCTCGCTGAACGCGGTTTCTTCGCGGAAGCCGAGGACGTATTTCATCTGAGCCATTACGAACTAGAGGCGGCAATCGTCGACCTTATGACTTCTTGGTCGAACGGCTCGCCTCCGCGCGGTATCTCGCGCTGGCCTGCTATCGTTCGAGAGCGCAAAGCAGCCATCGCAGAATGGGCGAAGCACGAAACTGCACCGGCTCTCGGGCCCGTTCCGGACATCATCGACGATCCCTCCATCGTCATGCTGTGGGGCATTACCCGCGAGAATCTCGACGCGTGGCTGACGGCAGGCGAGGAGCCGGATTCCAACGAAATCAAGGGCTTCGCTGCGTCAAGTGGAGTAGCTGAGGGAGTGGCCCGCGTTGTGAAATCGGTAGAGGAGATTGGTCGCCTGCGCAAAGGCGACATACTGGTCTGCCAGGTTACTAACCCCACTTGGGCTCCGGTTTTCCAAAAGATTGCTGCGGCTGTTTCGGACATAGGCGGTTCGATGAGGCACGCGGCGATTGTAGCGCGCGAATACGGTCTGCCTGCGGTGGTAGGCACGGGCACGGCCACTCATAAGATAAGGGATGGTCAGCGTATCCGGGTCGACGGCGGCCGGGGCGTAGTAACCCTCCTCGAGTAGAATAGATTACGTGCACTCTTCAGAGATCATCGGCTGGTTCGCCGACATCGGTCTCCCCGACCGCCCGACTGTCGGAGGTAAGGGCGGATCATTGGGCGAACTGACGCGGGCGAGCATTCCGGTACCGCCCGGCTTCGTCGTACGCACAGCCGCATTCGAGCGTTTTCTCAGCGCGCTGGAAAAGGACGAGCCGATCCGGTCGAGGGTTGAGGCTCTCAGCGCGCACGAACTCGAAGAGATCACCGCAGTTTCCGAACATGTGCGCGCACGAATCGAAAGCGCGCCCCTGCCGGACGACGTAAATTCAGAGGTTCTCGCTGCGCATTCCGAGCTCTGCGGCAGGGACAGCAATTCACCTCTGGCGGTGCGTTCGTCCGCCACCACCGAGGATGCAGCGGACGCGAGTTTCGCTGGTTTGCAGGACACCTATTTGTGGGTCATAGGTACGCAGGCAACCTTGAAATACGTGCGCTCGTGCTGGGCGAGTCTCTATTCCGTTCCATCTATAGCCTATCGCCGCAGGCACGGTCTGCCGGAAATCGGTGTTGCGATGGCTGTCGTCGTTCAGGGCATGGTCAACGCGCGCAAGGCGGGCGTGATGTTCACTCGCAGTCCACTAACGGGCGACCGTTCCGTAATCACCATCGAAGGCGCATGGGGCCTCGGCTCAGCTGTTGTGAGCGGTGAGGTCACACCGGACCGGTTCGTGATCGCCAAGATCACGGGCGAAATTTCTGTACGCGATATTTCCGATAAGCACGTCCAACATCTGCCTGCGTCGGGCGGCGGCGTCATCGAGGTCGAGACTCCAGAGCACCTCCGGCGAGAGCCCTGCCTTAGCGACGCGGAGATTGCGGCGTTAAAAGACATCGCCCGCCGGGTCGAGCGTCACTACGGGCGACCACAGGACATCGAGTGGGCAATCGATCACTCCGGAGAGCTCCGGTTATTGCAGAGTCGGCCAGAAACGGTTTGGTCCTCCAAGGACCGGGCACCTGTCGCTAAGCCAGCGGAGAACCCGCTCCAGCACATCATGAAGATCTTTGGAGGCCGCCGATGACTCTCACGGCCAAGGACGTGGCGGAGATCATGCGGCTGCTCGAACAATCGAGTTTCGACAGCCTGTCGCTCGAAATCGATGGCGTGAAGTTGAACCTGCAACGCGGCTCGGCCGCTCCCGTCCGGCAGCCCGCAGCTTCCGCTCCCTCAGCCGAGTCTCAGCCGCAGCCGGTGCAGTCAGCTCGGCCAAAAGCCAAGCTGCCGTCCGAGCCAGGCCTCGCGGAAGTCGCCTCTCCTCTGCTCGGAATTTTCTATCGTGCGCCCAAGCCCGGCGAGCCGCCCTTCGTCGAAGTGGGCTCAAAGGTCATAAAGGACACGGTCATCGGCATTATCGAGGT
>Ga0116219_10002865_pt1 | contig 14086 bp, 7 predicted proteins | sample Sb_taG_4_FD_91019 | JGI IMG/M metagenome (GOLD analysis project Ga0116219, IMG submission 91019) | Peat soil microbial communities from Weissenstadt, Germany - Sb_50d_6_BS metaG | ecosystem: Environmental > Terrestrial > Soil > Wetlands > Peat | place: Germany: Weissenstadt | collected 2010-09-21
AACGAACGTGAGCCTCCACGGGGCAAGCCCGTGGCATCGCCTGGGCGGGCGCCGGGCAGGTGTAGCAACGAACGTGAGCCTCCACGGGGCAAGCCCGTGGCATCGCCTGGGCGGGCGCCGGGCGGGTGTAGCAACGAACGTGAGCCTCCACGGGGCAAGCCCGTGGCATCAAGCACGCTTCGTGCCGAACACTATTGCCCTCCGCGGCGAGGGGTCGGGGGTGAGGGGCTCTGAGCGAACAGGATTCATTGCATTCATTGCATTCATTGCATTCATTGCATTCGTTGCGCGGCGCAGGATTCGTTGCGCGCCGCCGGCCGTGCGCAACGAATGCAACGAATCGCCCCTCACCCCCGACCCCTCGCCCCGGAGTACCGGGGCGAGGGGAGGGAGTTGTTGTGCCGCCCGGCCGGCGGCGCTATCATGGCAGTGGCAGCGCCCCGCCGCACGTCGGAGGCACACGACTCATGGCCGCACCCCGAACAATTCTTCTGGTCGATGACGACGCCGAACTCCTCACGGCCCTGCGCGCGGTGCTGGAGCGGCGCGGCTTCCGCGTACTGACCGCGACCGACGGCAACGCCGGGCTGGCGGCGGCCGAGAGCGAGGGGCCCGACCTGGTCGTGGTGGACATGATGATGCCGAAGAAGAGTGGCTTCTTGGTGCTGGAGAAACTCAAGGCGCGCGGCGGCGGGCCGCCGGTCATCATGATCACCGCCAACGAGGGCGGCCGCCACCGGGCCTACGCCGAGCTCCTCGGCGCCGACGACTACATCCGCAAGCCCTTCGCGATGGACAAACTCCTCGAAAGCGTCGAGCGGCTCTGCCCCCCGGCAGGGCCGGCCGGACCTGTTCCCGGCGTGTGAACCAGGCTTGCCATCGACCGTTTCGGAAAAATTGCATCTGAACGCCGGTCCTCGGGGTGTAATATTGGAGGCACTAACCTTTTCGGAGGGCCGGACGAATGGCCACGCCGCCGCTGGGCGCCGTGCTCCAACACCTGCGCAAGATCATCCGTCCGCAGTCCGTTGCGGGGCTCAGCGACGGACAGCTCCTCGTCCGTTTCGTGCGCCGGCGCGACCAAGAGGCTTTTGCCGCGCTGGTCGAGCGGTACGGCCCGCTCGTCCTCGGCGTCTGCCGGCGCGTCCTGCCGGAGGGACACGACGCCGAGGACGCCTTCCAGGCCACCTTCCTCGTCCTGGTCCGCAAGGCGGCGTCGCTCAACCGGGCCGAGTCCCTCGCTAATTATTTGTACACCGTCGCCTATCGGCTGGCCCTCAAGGTGCGGGTGCAGTCCGCCCGGCGCCGGGCCCGCGAACGGGAGGTGGGGGAGATGCGACCGAACCACGTCCCCGGCGTTTCCGAGGCCGACGACGTGCTCCCCATCCTCGACGAGGAGCTGCACGCCCTGCCGGAGAAGTACCGTGCGCCCCTGCTGTTGTGCTACCTCCAGGGGAAGACCAACCTTGAGGCGGCGCGCGAACTCGGCTGGCGGCCCGGGTCGATGTCGCGCCGGCTGACGCGCGGCCGCGAGTTGCTGCGCCAGCGGTTGGTGCAGCGCGGCGTGGCCCTGTCGGCGGCGGGGCTGGCCCTGTCCCTGACGCAGCGGACCACGGCGGCGGTGCCCGCAGCCCTCACCACGGCGACAGTGCAGGCGGGTTTGCAGACCGCCGGCGGCGCCGCTTTGACCGTGGCCGTCTCCGCGCGCGTCGCCGGTCTGGTCGAAGGGATGGTGAAAGAAATGTTCCTGACGAAGCTCAAGGCTGTCGCGGCCGTCCTGCTCGTCTTCGGCCTGGCCGGCGCCGGCGCCGCTTTCCGACCAGCGTCCCCCACGGAGCCACCGGCGCCCGCGGCAGCTCAGGCCGGCGCGGCGCCCGTGCCCCCGGCGGAGGCAGCCGCCGGGCCCGTCGAGAAGCCGGCCGTCGATCTCCAGGGGGATCCGCTCCCGGCGGGCGCCCTGCACCGCTTCGGCACGGTGCGCCTCCGTCACGGCGGGCCAGTCGGCGGCATCGCCTTCAGCCCGGATGGCAAGACGGTGGCCACGGGCGGCGGCTTCAGCGATAACGTCATCCGGCTCTGGGACACGGCGACGGCCCGCGAGCTGCGCTCTTTCTCAGGGCACACCTACAACATCACCGGCCTGGCCTTCAGCCCCGACGGCAAACAGCTCATCTCCTGTGCGATGGACCAGACGGTTCGCCTCTGGGATGTCGCCAGTGGGGCCGAGGTGCGCCAGTTCCGGGGCCACGAGTCGGGCGTGACAGGGCTGGCCCTGGCGGCCGACGGCAAGACGGCGGCGACCTCCAGTCAGGATGGGACGGTACGCCTCTGGGACGTGGCCGCCGGGACCGAGCAGCGTTCCTTGGCGGCCGGCGCCGCCGTGCATGAGGTCGCTTTCGCGCCGGACGGCAAGGTACTGGCCGCGGCCGTCGAAGGCGGCAGCGTCATTGTCTGGGAGGCGGCCACCGGCAAAGAGTTGCTCAACCAGTCGGCCCACAAGGACGCGGCTCTCTGTGTCGTCTTCGCGCCGGACGGCAAGTCCCTGGCCACGGGCGGGCGCGAGAAGACTATCCGCCTGTGGGACGTGGCGACCGGCAAGGAGCTGCGGACCTTCGACTCCGGCGGCAACCAGGTGCAGGGCCTGGCCTTCGCGCCGGATGGCAAGGCCCTGGCGGTCGCCATGCCGGGCCAGCGCGTCCTCGTCCTCGACCCGGCCACGGGGAAGTCGCTGCGGCCGTTCGAGGGCTCCACGGGTGTCCGGAGGGTGCTGTTCTCCTCCGACGGCCGGACGCTGCTGACCGGGGCCGGCAACCACTCCGCCTACCTCTTTGACGTGGCGACCGGCAAGGACCGCTTCCCGTTCCCCGCGCACCACAACTATGTGGGCAACATCAGCTTCTCGCCCGACGGCAAGGCGCTGAGGACCTGCGGCCACGACACGCAGTCACGCGTCTGGGACCTGGCGGGCCGGGAGGTGCGGCACTTCGCGGCCACCGGCCACCACCGCGGCAAGTCCACGGCCTACTCCCCAGATGGTCGGCTGCTGGCCGTCGGCGGCGTCGGCGGCGTCCTCCGCCTGTTCGACCTCGACACCGGCCGCAAAGTGCGCGAGATGGGCAAGAACGAGGGGACGATCAACGCGCTGGCCTGGTCGGCCGACGGCAAGGAACTCGGCGTCGGCGGACAGGATGGCAACGTGCGCGTCCTGGACACGGTCAGCGGCAAGCCGTTGCACGACCTGGGGAAGGTGGAGGGCGCGGTCTGGACGCTGCAGTTCTCCCCCGACGGCAAGGCTCTCGCCGCCACGGGCACGGACAAGACGGTACGCGTCTGGGACCTGACGACCGGCAAGGAGCGGCAGCGGCTGACCGGCCCGCAAGGGCAGGTGGAGTCGGTGGCCTTCAGCCCGGACAGCCGTTTGGTGGCGGCGGGGCCGCGGGGCAACACCATCTGGGTGTGGGACGCGGAGACGGGCGCACTGGTCGCCCAGCTGCGCGGCCACACGACCTGGATCTACACCCTCGTCTTCTCGCCCGACGGCCGAACCTTGGCGAGCGGCAGCCTGGACAACACGGTGCGCCTGTGGGAGACGGCGACGTGGAAGGAGCGGGCCCGCTTCGAGGGACACCGCGGCGGGGTGGTGTCGCTGGCCTTTGCGCCGGACGGCCGCTCGCTGGCCTCGGGCAGTGCCGACAACACCGCGTTGGTGTGGGACCTGACGGGCCGGATGCGCGACGGCCGCCTGGCGGCCGCCAAGCTGTCTCTGCCGGAGCTGGAAATCGCCTGGAGCGAAGTGAGCGGCCCGGACGCGGCGAAGGCGCATCGCTCCCTGTGGCTGCTGGCGGCGGCGCCCGAGCAAGCGCTGCCGCTGCTGCGCGACTCCTTGCGGCCGGCGGCCCCGGTCTCGACCGAGCGGCTGAAGCGCCTGGTCGCTCAATTGGACGACGACGACTTCACCGTGCGCGAGAGCGCGACGGCGGAGTTGGCGAAGATGGGCGGTGCCGCCGACGAGGCGCTGCGCAAGGCCCTGGAGGGGAACCCGTCGGCGGAGCTGCGCCAGCGCGTGCGGCATCTGCTCGACGGGTCGCGCCCGGCCGAGTTGTCGCCGGACAGGCTCCGCGAGTCGCGCGCCCTGGAGATCCTGGAGGGGATGGGGACTCCGGAGGCTCGGCGGTTGCTGGAGGAATTGGCCAAAGGCGCGCCAGGGGCCGGGCTGACGGAACAGGCCAAGGCGGCCCTGGGGCGCACGGCGCAGCGGCTAGCGAAGTGACCAGCGCACCCTACTACTGGCGTCGTTCCCTTTCCGGTGGTTTAGCCGCGAGCGCGCTCGTAGTGACCGCATTTATGCGGTCGTCTCCGCAGAAGAACCCGATAAATCGGGTCACTACCAGCCGCGAGCGCGCTCGTAGTGACCGCATTTATGCGGTCGTCTCCGCAGAAGAACCCGATAAATCGGGTCACTACCAGCGCGCTCGCGGCTGAACGTCGGTTTTCCAATGACGATCGTATATTACACCATCGCCGTTGCAAAACCGACGTTGAGCGGCCGCCGTCGATTTATCGATTCGCGAAACGATGAATCCGCGCCGCCCCGAGGGCGGCCGCTAAACAACACCACTCATCTCAGGCGCCCAGGGCAGCAACACCCACCGGCCCGGTTGTCCCGTGGCCCTGGGCTGGTCTTGTCCGCTTCACTCTCTTTGTGGTAAAGCGAACCCCCGAACGGTGTCGATAAGGCATGGACGGAGGGCGGCACGGCTCGCACGATCACCACGTCCGTCCGACTCCTGTCCCTGGGCAGGCTCGGTCTTCCCATGACAATCCTGGGATTATCCCCGGGGCCGGCAGCCGGCTTGTTTCATCGGTCTCGGTTCGCTCACCCGGTTGTTCCTCCAGGCGGAAGGTGTGGGACGTCAACGCGGTCGAGGTGGGGTTCATGTCGCGCTACGCGGCGATAACCGGCTGGGGGCACTGCCTTCCCGAACGGGTGGTGACCAACAAGGATCTAGAGTCGCGGATCAACACCAGCGACGAATGGATCTGGAAGCGCACCGGCATCCGCGAGCGCCGCATCGCCGGCCCGGGGGAGACGACCTCCTCGCTATGCACCGCGGCCGCCCGCCGCGCCTTGACGTGCGCCAACCTGCCCGCGGCCAAGCTGGACCTGGTCATTTGCGCGACCACCACGCCGGACCACCTCCTTCCGAACACGGCCTGTGTGGTGCAGCAGCGCCTGGGGGCCAGCCAGGCCGGGGCCTTCGACGTCAACGCCGCCTGCACCGGTTTCGTTTACGCCCTGGCGGTCGGCGCTCAATTCCTCCGGGCCGGCACCCTCGAGCGCGTCCTGGTCGTCGGCGGCGAGACGCTGAGCCGCTTCACCAACTGGGATGACCGCGGCACCTGCATCCTCTTCGGCGACGGCGCCGGGGCCGTGGTGCTCGAAGCGACCGACCGCGAGTGCGGGGTCCTGAGCACGGTACTGGGAAGTCGCGGCGACCTGGAGCACCTGCTGGCGATCGAGGCGGGCGGGTCGGCCAAGCCGCCAACGCCGGAAACGCTGGCGCGGGGCGAGCATTTCATCACCATGCGCGGCACCGACATCTTCAAGCTCGCCGTGCGTGCGATGAGCCGGGCGGCGAGCGAGGCGCTGGCCAAGGCGGGCGTCCGCCTCCCGGAGGTGCGCGCCGTGATCGCTCACCAGGCCAACGTGCGCATTCTCCGCTCGACCCAGGAGGCGCTGGATTTGCCCTGGGAGAAGTTCTTCATCAACGTCGATCGCTACGGCAACACCGGCGCCGGCTCGGTGCCCCTCGCCCTGTCCGAGTTCCTCGCGGCGGGAGGCGTGTCCCCCGGCGAGAACCTGCTGCTCGCCAGCTTCGGCGGGGGGTTGACCTGGGCCGCCTCCGTCGTCCGCTGGGCCGACGTGGACGCCGTCGTCGCCCAGCGCGAGGTGCCTAGCCTACCGCTCGCCCCGGACGGCATCGAGAGGCCGTTCGACCGCACCCCCACCGCTCTGGCTGGCTGACGTGTACTTCTGCTCAGAAGATCCCTCTTCCTCCGACCGTTCTCCCTCCACCCCGCCGCCGGAAACAAGGAATCTCACACAAGCCTGAGGCGCCAGCGAAGGAGAACGGTTCTCCTTCGCTGGCGCCTCAGGCTTGTGTGAGAGCACCGGAAATGTGGGGGACGCTCACGGCTCCCGGTAGAGGGTGCCGTTCTTCATCACCAGGCGCACCTTGCGCAGCGCCTTGACGTCGCTGGTCGGGTCGCCCTCCACGGCGATCAGGTCGGCGAGCAACCCCGGCTCCACCGTGCCGACGCGATCGCGCAGGTGCAGGGCCTTGGCCGCCACGGAGGTCGCCGCGCGCAGCGCCGCGGCCGGCTTCATGCCGTACTCCACCAGCAATTCGATCTCGCGGGCGCCTTCGCCGTGCGGGAAGACGCCGATGTCGCTGCCGTTGACGACGGTGACGCCTGCCTCCAGCGCCTGCTTGAAGGAGTCGCGGGCCGAAACCAGCCCCGCCGGCACCGGCTCCGTCCCCGGCTTCCAACCGGCGTAGCGGCTCGTCGCCTCGGCGGTCGCCAGCGTCGGGCACAGGCCGACGCCGCGGTCGGCCATCAGGCGGAACACCTCGAGGTCGCCGCCCCAACCGTGCTCGATCGTCTCGACCCCCGCGACGACCGCCCGCCGCAGTCCCTCCTTGGTCATGGCGTGGGCCGCCACCGGCACGTGCAACGAGCGCGCCGTCTCGACGATCAACTTCAACTCCTCTGGCGAGAAGCTGGGGGCACCGCCCTTTTTCGGATCCCAGCTATCCGCGTAGACCTTGATCCAGTCGGCGCCGCGGCCGACCTGGTCGCGCACCACGCGCCGCAGCGCCTCGCCGTCGGCCTCCTCCGCCCCCTGGGGCACGCTGACCTCGGGGGCGAAGCCGCGTGGGGCATAGCTGCGCGTGGCGACGATGGCCCGGGTCACGACGAGCATGCGCGGGCCGGGGACGATCTTCTCCTCGACGGCCTGCTTCAACCCCACGTCGGCGTAGCCGGCCCCCTCGGTGCCGAGGTCGCGGATGGTCGTGAAGCCCGACAGCAGCAGGCTGCGCAGGTGGTTGGTCGCCCGGCAGACGCGCAGGGCGTACGGCTCGCGGAGCACCTGGTCGTCCCACTTCGCCTCGTTGTACGGGTGCAAAAGGACGTGAGTATGGGCGTCGATCAACCCCGGCAGGAGCGTCATCTTCGGCAGGTCTATGGTGCGGACGCCGTCGGGCACCTTGACGGACTCCGCCGGCCCCGCTGCCTCGATCTTCTCGCCGCGGACGACGACGACCCAGCCCTCGTGCGCGGTGGCGGCAATCCCGTCGAAGACGCGCGCCGGCTTGAACACGATGGGCCGATCGCCGGCCGGCTCGGGGGCGGCCCCGGCTGCCGGCTGTCGTTCCCCGCGCTCGCCCCTGGGGGAGTCCTGCGGCAAGCCGGCCACCACGGCAAGACCGAGAGACAGCGCGACCAGCCCCAGGCGATTCATGGATGTCCTCCCCTGTTTTGCCGCTTGCGGCTTCGCATGCCCTGCGAAGCCGCAAGCGGCGCCAATTCCGGGAATCACGGAGGCGAAGTCGGCAGGATGGAGAAGTATTCGATATCGTCGTCCTTTTCCGCCACCTTGGCGCGGACAAACTCGAGGTCGTCGCTCATCTCGTCCTTGGCGAAGACCTTGCGGAACTTGGTGACGAATTGCCCCTTCTTTACATGCCCCTTGAGCAGTTTCAGCTTCTCGACGTCCTCCTTGGGGGCCTCCCGGTTGTATTTCTCCTTCCCTTCCAGGATGCCCACGTCCTTCTCCGTGACCTTTTTGGCCCATTCGAGGGTGGCCGGCTCGTGCTTCTTGGTGCGCAGGTCGTTCACCTTCTTCAGGTCGTCCTGCACCACCGGTTGGACGTGCTTGTGCCAATCCCGCTCCTGTTCGCTGAGTTTTTCCGGGATGGCGAAGTTAGTGGCCTGCGACCACATGGGCGTCCAGGTGTATTCGTAGGAGAAGTCGCCTGGCAGATCGACCTTGTGCGCCGCCTGGACGTAGAACAGCGCTTCCGTCTTGTCCTTCACCGAGATCTGCGTGATCTTCAAGGGGTAAACCAGTTTTTCGCTGGCGAAGGTGAAGCGCGTCGGCGTGACTTCCCCCTCGTAGGAGCCGTCCTTCTTTTTCTTCATCTGCATGGGGTCGATCTTCATGACGGTGAAGAACCAGGCCTTCTTGATGTAGAAGTCGAGTGTCGCTTCATCGCCGGAGTAGCTGTATTTGTTGTCCTTGAGCCACTCGTACAGGTCGTCCGCCTTGCTCGCCTGGATGATCTTGTAATCCAGCGACCCCACCACCCCCGCCTCCAGCACCTTCACCGTATTGTCTTTCGCCGCCTTCTGGGGGACGCCGCCGCTGCGACCGCCGGGGCCACCCTTGCTAAACGAGAGTCTCTTGTACTTGCTGAGGTCCATCGGCTCGAGGATGGTGAAGACCGCCAGTTCCTTGAAGAACTCGCGTGGCATCTCGTCGAGCTTGGGCTTGGCCGGCGTCGGTATGACCATGCCGAAGTCGGAGGCATTCCCCTCGAACTTCGGCTGGACGGTAAAGGTTTCGACCTTTTCGGCGGCGTCCCAGGTGAGGAACGCTTTCTGCGCCGGCTGCAGGATGTCCTTGTCCTTGGCCGCGAAGTAGCAGCACGCCGACTCCGCCGGCCGCGGCCCCACCGCCAAGAGCGGCAAGGCCAGCAGCGGCACCGCGAACAATAGTCTTCGCATCGCTTTCTCCCCGAATGGGGTAACACGTCCGGCACGCCCCGCGGGCGCGCAACCCATCAGGGAATAGACGGCCTCGACCACCGATTGGATGGGCGCAATTTGCCGCAAGGGCCGGCGGCACGGATGATACCAGGGCGAACCCGGTGACGAATGTTCCGGTCCCTCCCGGCACCGAATCGCGGCGGACGTGTGCGACGGAGGATTCGCATCAGCGGAAATTCTGCCGTGGCATGCCTTTGTTCTGGCGAGTTTTCCGGGGTCCGGGTAGACTGGTGGGGTTTTAAAGCCGGAACCGCTCAGTCGGGAGCCTGTCAGGGTCCGAGATTCGTCCCATGCCCACCCCATCCCCTCGCCGAAGCCGCCGAAAGCCGCCCGCTTTCCGCCGTCTCTTCGTGGAGGTTCTGGAAGATCGTACCCTCCTGGCGGCTATCACGGGGAACGTCTTCGACGCCGTCAGCGGGCAGCCGCCGGTGGTCGGCGCCACCGTCTACCTCGACCTGAACGGCAACGGCCAATTCGACATCCGCGAGACGTTTCAGGGATCCACGACGGTGCAGGCGATCAACGAGGGGCAGGTGACGGGCTTCTCCGGTGCGCCCTTGACGGTCAGCGGCGTCTCGACCCAGTTCAGCCACGTCATCGTCGGCCTGGACCTCTCCTCGACCGGCACCCCGGCCACCCAGCAGCTCCTCGTCGTCCTCATCAGCCCCCAGGGCTCGCTCGACGCCGCGGGCCCCAACCTGGTGCAGCTCAACCCGGGGGAGAGCTTCGACGGCACCTTCGACGACAACGCCGCGGTGCCGGTCAGCGCCGCCAGTTCGCCCTACCAGGGGAGCTTTCAGCCGTTGCAGGCGCTGAACTCGCCGTCTCTCGACGTCTACAGCCCAAACCCGAACGGGACCTGGCAGCTCCTGGTCACGGACCCTAACTTCGACCAGATCGACGGAAGCGGCATCACGATCAGCAACTGGTCGCTGACGTTCACCAACCCGGAGCCGAGCACCACGACCGGCGCCGACGGCAGCTACTCGTTCTCCGGCCTGGACGCCGGCAACTACACCGTGGCCGTCGCCGGCCCCAGGACGGCGAGCGTCAGCGTCGCGGTCAGCGCGGGCGAAACCATCTACCTCCAGGTGCTCGGGGCCAACTCCGGCACCGGCAGCTTCAACGTCGAACTCGACTACACCAACACGCTGCCGGCCCTGCGCAACGATAACGACGGCAGTGCTGGTTCAAACGCGGGTCGCGCTCTGCCCGTGCCCGTGCCCGTGCCCGTGCCCGTGCCCGTGCCCGTGCCCGGTCTGGAATCGGGCACGGGCACGGGCACGGGCACGGGCACGGACCCGCGCCACCTGAAACGGCCCGTTTCTAAACCATGCCGAAGAACGTGGTCAAGGAGTCGTCGGTCCCGGTCGAGCGGGCGCTGGAGATCCTCGATACACTGGGGGTGGTGGCGATGGTCGCGCCGGTGCGGCGCGCCGGCGAGCAGTTCCTCAAGTCGGTGCTCCGCGGGATCGGCACCGGCATCACCGCGCCACCGCCGGCCGGCGCGGACGAGGCCCTGCTGGGGCCCGGGGGAGACGCACGGGATCCCGGCGCAACGGCGCCCGCGTTGCGACCCGCGGAGGCGCCGGTTCGGAGCGGCGTGCTCTGGCTGGCGGCGGCGCTGGCCGGCGGGCTCCTTCCCGTCTGGCGCGACGCGGTGACACGGGTGCGACGGGCCAACCGCCGCCAGGACGCCCCGCCGGAGGCCGACGATGCGCTTTAGCTGCATACGCGGATTCATCGATTCGCGAACCAATGAATCCGCGCTCGCGGCTAAACGAGGATAGACGAACTCGTCAAGGAGGTATCTCATGTCAATCAATAACTCCCTCCCGCCCCAGGATCCCAACGACGACGGGCACGCCACCACGGCCTACCCGCCGGGCAGCGCGGAGGAGACGGCGGCCCCGCCGGAGCCGACCCGCCCCGGAGCCGACGACCCCAGCGCGGCCCCCACCGCCGACTTCCCCACGGCCAAGCGAGAGACCCCTCAGCACGGCCGGGAGGCCACTCGGGGTGGCGCCGCCGACGGGACGGCCGCCCAGGAGATGACCGGGGACTACACGCCGGGCGGCGCCCCGGACGGCCCGGCGGCGGGCCCCGCGATCGTCCCCCGCGTCCGCGCCGACCGCTACACCCTGCAGCGCTTCCACGCCAAGGGGGGCATGGGCGAGGTGTGGCTGGCCGAGGACCGCGATGTCGGCCGCCCAGTGGCCCTGAAGCGGATGCGCCGCCAGGGATCGCTGATCGAGCAGGAGCGCTTCTTGCGCGAGGCGCGCATCACCGGCCAGCTGGAGCACCCCGGCATCGTGCCGATCCACGAGCTGGGCACCGACGAGAACGGCCAGCCGGTCTACGTGATGAAGTTCATCCACGGCCGCACCCTCTCTGACGCCGTCAAGGACTATCGTGAGGGGTCGGGGTCCGCGGACGTGCCGCGCGAAGTGCAGCTGCTCCGCCTGCTGGAGGTGTTCGTCGCCCTGTGTCAGACGGTGGCCTACGCCCACAGCCGGGGGGTGCTGCACCGCGACATCAAGCCGGACAACGTCATGCTCGGCCCCTACGGCGAGACGTTGGTCCTCGACTGGGGGCTGGCGAAGGTGATTGGTAAGGCGGACGGCGACCCGGCCGGCCGATCCGTCACTCTGGGCCCGTCCGGCGAATCGCTGGAGAGCGTGGCCGGCAGCGTCCGCGGCACGCCGGGCTACATGCCGCCGGAGATGGCCGCGGGCCGGGTCGAGGACATCGACCAGCTCAGCGACGTCTACCTGCTCGGGGCCACTCTCTACCACATCCTGACGGGCCGACAGCCGCGCCGCGGCAAGTCGCTGCATCTCTTGCTTGCCGAGGCAACGACCCTCACGCCGGAGCTGCCGCGGGCGCTCGACCCGACCATCCCGAAGCCGCTGGAGGCCATCTGCAACAAGGCGATGGCCATGGCCAAGGCCGGCCGCTACCCCAGCGCGATCGCCCTGGCCGAGGACGTGCAGCGCTACCTGGCCGGCGAGCCGGTGTCGGCGTACCCCGAAGGCTTCGCGACCCGAGCCTGGCGCTGGGCGCGGCGACACCGCAAGGCCCTCGGCCGCGCTGCGATCGGGGCGGTGATACTGGCGGTGACGCTGACCGGGTTCGTCCTGGTGCGCGACGCCCGGAAACGGCAGCGGACGGCGGAAGAGCGCGCGGCGGAGGAGAGCAAGGCCCGCCAGGAGGAGGCCGAACTCCGCCAAAAGCAGGAGGAGGCGCGAAAACGTCTCGCCGATTTTGCTCGCCTGGCCGACCAGGCCCGTTTCTACCTGGCCAACGTCGATCCGGCCACGGAGCAGGCCCCGTATTACGACCGGGGCAAAGGGACAACGACCGGCCGCGTGGCGGTGGGGTGCGCGGCCACTCTCGCTGATCTGCCGCTGTCCGATGGTGAGAGGGACGCCGTGAAGGAGCAGCAGTACGACCTGCTGTTGCTGCTGGCCCAGGCGGATATGCGGGAGTCCTTCGAGCTGCTAGGGGGTATCTTCCAGGCACAGCCCGACCCCCAATCGGGGCTCGACTTGTTGGCGGAGGCGGAGGGGCTGCGCCCCGCGAGCGCCGGCCTGCACCGCTTGCGGGCGGAGTGTTACCGCCTGCTGAAGGACGCCCGCGCCGACGAGGAGCAGAAGCGGGCGGATAGCGGCGACGCGCCGGCGACAGCCCTCGATCACTTTCTTCTAGGCGAGCGGTACCGCGCGGAGGCGTTCCGACCGGCCGGCGCCCGCGAGGACTTCGCCGACTGGCGGCCGAACCGCGACCTGCTGAGCAAGGCGCTGGACCAGTACCGCGCGGCGCTGCGGCTGAATCCGGATCACTTCTGGGCACATTACCAGATCGGCCGCTGTTACCTCAGCCTCGGGCAGGAGGCGCAGGCCGTCGAGGCCCTGGGCACCTGCGTCGCCCTGCGTCGCGACTCTCCCTGGGGTTACCTGACCCGCGGGCTCGCTCTGGCCCGCCTGAATCGCTTTGCCGAGGCCGAAGCCGACCTCACGCAGGCGCTGACCCTCGACCCCGACCAGTTGCCGGCCCGGCTGGACCGCGGCTACGTCCTCTCCCAGCAGGAGGGGCCCGAGAAGGAGAAGTTGGCCCTCGACGACTTTGACGCGGTCCTGGCGGCTCCGCCCGCGAAGCAGTTGATCGAGGCCGCCTACTACCGCGGCCTGATCCATCTGAAACACCAGCGCTGGGACGAAGCCCTGGCCGACTTCGACAGCGTGGCAGCTGAGAAGCCCGAGTTCCGCGCCGTCCACCGGCTGCGGGCGATCCTCCATCTCCGGCGCAAGGAGAAGGAGAAGGCGCTGGACGACCTGACCGCCTGCCTGGCCGCCGGCCGTCCACTGGACCCGAAGAGCGCCGCGGCGTGCGAAGGACGGGGCCGACTCCTGATGCTGATCGTCGCCGACCTGCCGCACGAACTGCACGCGACCGCCAAGACCCTCGCCCTGGTGGAATTCAAGCGAGCCACCGCGCTGGGCGATCGCTCGCCGACGCTTTCCGACGCCTACGCCTCGCTGATGGACAGCCTTGGGGAGTACAAGCAGGCCATCGAACACTATTCGGCCGCACTGAACGAGAAGCCGAACGACGTGAAGACGCTCACGAAGCGCGGCTGGGCGCGGGTCAACCTGGAGAAGTTGGAGGACGGCGAGGCCGACTTCGCGGCCGTGGTGCGGCTCGACCCGGCGTACGGCGAGGCGCACGCCGGCCTGGGCTATGTCCACGCGCTGCGCAAGAACGCCGAGACGGCGCTGCGCGAGGCGCACCTGGCCACGCTGTACGGGGCCGGGGAATATGGGGTGTTGCACAACGTGGCCTGCGTCTACTCGGTGCTGGGGCGCGGAGACGCCAAACGGACCAAGGAGTACCAGGACCTGGCGCTGGACTCTCTGCGGCGAGCCGTGGACCTGTGGAAGCGGGGCGGCAAGACGCACCCCAACGAGTTGGCGCTGATCGAAGGGGAGCCGGCCTTCGGACCCGACCTGCGCTCCCGCCCGGAGTTCAAGGAGATTGTCACCGGGGACAAGCCGTGAACGAAGGGCAAGCCGCTTGCGGTGTCGTGTTCGCCGACGAAATCCCTTCGGCAGTAAGGACCGCAGGAAAATGAATTGCATTGCGCGCGCACACACACAAGGGCTTTGCAACGGATTGGCCGCGCCCAACGCATTGCGCGGGCTGCAACGCAGAGGCGGGCCGGCCCACAAACCTGGTGGGGTTGCCCAGACACCGG
>Ga0116219_10002868_pt1 | contig 14081 bp, 11 predicted proteins | sample Sb_taG_4_FD_91019 | JGI IMG/M metagenome (GOLD analysis project Ga0116219, IMG submission 91019) | Peat soil microbial communities from Weissenstadt, Germany - Sb_50d_6_BS metaG | ecosystem: Environmental > Terrestrial > Soil > Wetlands > Peat | place: Germany: Weissenstadt | collected 2010-09-21
GGCGAGCTGCGCCGGCTCACGATGGAGCAGTCCGTCAACTTCGCGCTCCTCATCGGCAGTGCCGGCACCGAGACGGTGGCCCGGCTCCTGGGCTGGGCGGCCCTCACGCTGGATGACAACCCCGAGCAGCGGGCCGAGCTGGCCGCCGACGCCGGCCTCCTCCCTAACGCGGTCGAGGAGTTGTTGCGCTACGAGGCACCGTCGCCGGTGCAGAGCCGCTGGTGCACCGGCGATGTCGGGATCCACGGGCAGACGATCCCAGCCAACTCGAAGGTCGTGATGATTACCGGATCGGCCGGACGGGACGAGCGGGTGTTCCCCGATGCCGACCGCTTCGACATCCACCGCAAGATCGACCACCACCTGTCCTTCGGCTACGGCATCCATTTCTGCCTGGGGGCGGCACTGGCGCGGACCGAAGGAAGGATCGCGCTGGAAGAGACCCTCAAGCGGTTCCCCGAGTGGTCGGTCAACCGCGATGAGGCGGTACCCCTCTTCACCAGCACCGTGCGGGGTTACACGAAGCTCCCGATCTCCGTCTGACCAGCAGATTCCCGCAATCCGGACTGTGTCCGGGTCCGGTACACTTGTTGACTCACCCAGCGCTCGTAGCTCAACGGACTAGAGCATCTGACTACGGATCAGAAGGTTGGGGGTTCGAATCCCTCCGAGCGCGCTCACAGACACCTCCGAGCGCGCCGAGTGGCGGTTGACCCCTTTGGGTGGATCGCTCACGAGAATGCAGCCGGTTTTCGTTGAATGTAGGGCTTCGTATTCGGTCGGTATCAGGTAGCCCAGCGAGGTGTGGCGTCGGGCCGGGTTGTAGCGACGATCGTCGACGGACGATCATCTTTGAGTGGAGATCGAGCAACCCGGAGACGCACGTGCGACGATACTGCGGATCGTGGATGATCTCGTGGCCGAGCTCCATCCCCGTCGCACCCTTCCCCGGGCATCGCTGCACAGTCACCTTGACCGCGATTTGGGTCTTGACAGCCTGGCCATGGCCGAGCTCCTGGTCCGCCTGGAAAATGCGTTCGGGGCCAGCCTCCCCTCAAGTCTCCTCAGTACGGCCGAGACGCCCGAGGACCTGTTCCGAGCGGTTGGTGCCAGCGCGGCGAAGGAGAGGCCTGCGCCACTACCCACGTTTGGTCGTTCGCAGACCGCGACCGAAACGCTGCCTGCCGGAGCCGGGACGCTCCTCGATGTGCTTGATTGGCACTGTGACAGTCACCCGGACCAAGTCCACATTCACCTCCTCGATGAGGATGGTCCCTACGATGCGCTGACATACGCCGATCTCAAGCGCGGCGGAGACGCCGTGGCACAGGGTCTCATGGCGGCCGATCTCGTCCCTGGGGAAGCCGTCGCGCTCATGCTTCCGACGGGTCGCGAGTATTTCGAGGCGTTTCTCGGCACACTGCTTGCGGGTGGGATTCCGGTTCCCATTTACCCTCCTGGCCGCCTCTCGCAAATTGAAGAGCACCTGCGCCGGCACGCGCTGATCTTGTCTAACGCGAGGACGACCATGCTCTTGACGGTGCCCGAAGCACGAGCAGTAGCCCGGCTCCTGCGGTCCTCTGTCGAGACCATGCGGCAGGTCACTACCGTGAGCGACCTGACACGCTCCGGCAGCCACGATTCCATGCCCAGGGCGCGACCTGACGACACCGCTGTCATTCAGTACACGTCGGGCTCAACTGGCGATCCGAAGGGTGTCGTGCTCTCTCATGCCAACGTGCTGGCAAATATCCGGGCCATGGGTCAGGCGGCCGAGGTGACACCCAGAGACGTCTTCGTGAGCTGGCTCCCGCTGTACCACGACATGGGGCTGATCGGCGCTTGGTTGGGAAGCCTATGTCTCGGTATGCCGGCTGTCATCATGTCCCCCTTGGCATTCCTGGCCCGCCCGGCGCGCTGGCTCACCGCGATCGATGCCTACCGCGGCACGCTCACCGCGGCACCGAGCTTCGCCTATGAGCTGTGTCTCAGAAAGGTCACCGACACTGAACTCGAGACGTTGAATCTGTCCACACTGCGGATGGCCTTGAACGGTGCCGAGCCAGTGGTCGCACGTACCATGGAGCAGTTCACTCGGCGGTTTGCTCGCTGCGGACTCCGTCCCGATGCACTTGCCCCCGTCTACGGACTGGCGGAGGCCGCCGTCGGCCTGGCGTTCCCCCCTCCCGGCCGCGGTCTGCTCGTCGACGCTGTCGACGCCGAGCGCTTGCGCAAGGACGGACAGGCTGTCCCGGCCCCCCCGCAAGGCGTGGACACCCTCCGCATCGTGGCATCCGGCCAACCTCTACCTGGCTACGAGATCCGAGTCGTCGACAACTCGGGAAGCGAGCTGCCGGACCGCGCCGAAGGTCAGATCGAGTTTCGTGGCCCATCCGCGACAGCTGGCTACCAGCGAAATTCCAGGGCCACAGCCGCCCTGTTCCACGACGGGTGGCTCAGGACCGGAGACCTCGGCTACGTGGCTGGCGGAGATGTGTTCATCACGGGCCGGTCGAAGGACCTCATCATCCGGGCAGGACGGAACCTGCACCCTGAGGATCTCGAGGCATCCGTTGGACAGCTGCCCGGCGTGCGCAAGGGCTGTGTGGCCGCGTTCGCCACTCAGGACACCGAAACGGCGACCGAGATGTTGATTGTCGTTGCCGAGACAACCGAGACGGCGGAGTCGGTGCGACAGGAGATTCGCACCCAGATCGCTGCCACCACCGTCGATCTCCTCGGGACTCCGCCTGACGAAGTTGTCTTGGCCCCGAAGGGAACCGTCCTCAAGACATCGAGCGGCAAGATTCGGCGTGCGGCATGTGCCGATCTGTATAACAAGGGCGCGATCGGCGTGCGTCCGCGGTCCGTGTGGTGGCAGGTGGTCCGCTTTAGTTGGCGCGGTGTCGGGCCGGGATTGCGACGGCGTCGCCGCAGATTGTCTGCCCTCGCGTATGCCGCGTACGTATGGCTTCTGTTCGTCGCAATTGGGCTCCCCACACTCGTTCTTGTGGCAATTGTGCCGGGACTCGCCCCGCGCCGCCGTGTCGTTCGATCCGCCACCCACGCCCTCCTCAGACTCTCGGGAACCCAACTGAATGTTCAAGGTGCGTTCCCCGCGCCGACCGACACAACTTTCGTCGTTGCAGCGAATCATGCCAGTTGGCTCGACTCCTTGGTCATGGTTTCATGCTTGCCCCCAAACGCTGCATTTGTCGCCGGCGAGGTCATGGGTCGCCAGCATGTCGCCGGGTTTCTACTGCGGCGGATCGGCACCGAGTTCGTCGAGCGGTACGACACGGGCCAAGCCGTCGCCGACACAACCCGTCTCGGCCATATGGCTGAGACCAACTCGCTAGTGTTCTTCCCCGAAGGTGGGCTGGCCCGAGCGCCCGGGCTGCGCCCGTTCCACCTCGGGGCATTTGTCGCTGCTGCAGAGGCGAATTGCCCGATCCTTCCGGTGGCCATCCGTGGCACGCGATCGATGCTGCGCCCCGGACATAAGTTCGTTCGCCGCGGCTCGGTGACCGTCGTCATCGGGGACCCTATTCATCCGGTCGAGTCTGGTTGGCTAGGCGCGATGCAGCTCGAGCGCGAGGCTCGCGCCTTTATCCTTCGTGAGTGCGGAGAGCCAGATCTCGCGTAGAACGACACCTTGGCTATTGCGCTCGGAGCAGGCGATGCCGGGTAGAGGCCGCCGGTTTCGTCGAGTGCTCAGCGCTTACAACCATCAAATGTCTCTGAGCATCTTGATCATGGCGAACGGATCGTGATTCGCGTTCCCAAGGCTCTGGGAGGACCGAGTTGACGGGGGGATAGTCGGATCTCAACGCTGGCAATGGGTGCTTCGAGCTACTACGTTGCTGCTCAACTCGGCAGACGGACAGCGCGCCGCGGGGACTGACTGGATTCTTGACCCGGTTGGCACTGGTCAAAGGACCAGACCGCACCCGCTGGACCATTGGAACCGCTCTACGGATCAGAAGGTTGGGGGTTCAATCCCTCCGAGCGCACCATCCGAGCGCACCATTGCGAGAGACACAGCTGGCCGGGAACCGGGTCGTCTCCGACGGCAACCCACCGTGTAGACGGCCATCGTGATCAATGTCATGGTGCAGTGGCAGCTCTACTTCGTCGGAGCGCGTCAAGGAGGTGGCGGGGCGGCGGCACCCGTCCAGGTCGACGGGCTTGCCGCACCCCGGCCGACGTGATAGCCCCGCAGCGTGCCCATGGACCCAGTTCCGCCGCCCGGCCCCGGCCGCCACGCGCTGGACCCCGACGTGGTGGCCGCGGCGGACGCCGTCCTGGACGAGGGCCACCTGTTCCGCTACGACTCGGTGTCGGCCGCGGCCAGCGCGGCCGCGTGCTTCGAACGCGAGTTCGCCGAATTCCTCGGCGCCCGCTACGCCGTGGCGGTCAACTCGTGCAGCTCCGCCATCTTCCTGTCCTTGACGTCGTGCGGCGTGCAACCCGGCGACGACGTGCTGATTCCCGCCTTCACCTTCGTGGCCGTGCCGAGCGCGGTCGTCCACGCCGGCGCCCGCCCGGTGCTGGTCGAGTCGACGCCCGACCTGGCGATCGATCCCGACGACCTAGAGCGCAAGATCACGCCGCGCACCCGCGCGCTACTGCTCTCCTACATGCGGGGCTTCGTGCCAGACCTCGATCGGGTCCTGGCTATCTGCGCGGAACGGGGCGTGCAGGTGATCGAGGACGTGGCGCACGGGCTGGGAGTCCAGTGGGACGGCGTGCGCCTGGGCCGTTTCGGCCGCGCGGCGGCGTTCAGCTTCCAGTCGCACAAGCGCCTCGACGGTGGCGAGGGGGGCTTGATCGTCACCGACGACAGGGAGGTTGCGCTGCGGGCGCTGGTGCAGTCAGGTTGCTACGACGACAATTGGAAGCTGCACTTCCTCGATGACGAGGACCATGCCTGGCTGGCGGAGCAAGCCCTCTCTCTCCCGGCGTTCGGCATGCGGATGTCGAACCTGACCGCCGCACTGCTGCGTCCCCAGCTGGGGCGGATTGAGGGCCAGCTCGAGCGGCTCCGGGCGCGCTTCCACAAGGTGGCCGGGATGCTGGCGCACTGCCCGGTGCGCCAGCCGTCGCAGCCCGAGCGGGTCACGCCGGCGCCCGACTCGCTGCAGTTCGAGCTCACGTCCCTGAACGGCGCGCAGTCGGCGCGCTTCATCGAACGCTGCCACGCCGCGGGCCTTTCGCTCCAGGTCTTCGGCCTTGACCCGGCCAACTCCCGCTGCTTCTGGAACTGGCGCTTCTTCGACGCGCAGGAGTGCCCGCGCACCCGGGCGCTGCTCGGTCGGCTGGCCGACGTCCCCCTTCCGCTCTGGGTGCCCGACGAGGACCTGGCCGGGATGGCCGAGGTGATCGTCGACACGCTCGGGGGCCTCTAAGCTAAGTACCCGGCTCGCTGGGCAGCGCGCGCTCGGCGCAGGGCCTCGGAGATGTGCTCGGCGTGCTTGATGCCCATGGTGATGACGCCGAGGCTCTCCTTCGGACGCTCATGGAGATGGGTGGTCACCAGCCCGACCACGTTGTTGACCTCCGCCGCCCCCAAGGGGGCCTTTGAGCCCGGAGTCAGCCAGCGATCAGATGGAGAAGTCCTCGCCTGACCACACCCCGGAGGACGATGGACGGGCATCGCTGTGGTTGGGGTGACCGTTGAGTGCAATCTCCAACAGGTCTACCCGGCGCAATAGGGACTGAAGGCTGCTGCCGACGAGATCGGGCAGAAGCGCCTCGTCGAGATCAGGCGGCGCAGTGGTCGAACGCGGCCGGCTACGGGAGATCACCTGGCCCGGCACCCCGACGACGACGGAGTTGGGTGGGACTGGTTTAACCACCACTGCGTTCGCTCCTATTCGGCTGTCGTGGCCGACCGTGATGGGGCAGGATCTTTGCGCCGGCTCCGATCGTCACCCGGTCGCCCACCGTGGGGTGACGCTTGCCTCTGCTCAGACTCGTCCCGCCCAAGGTCACACCCTGGTAGAGGGTGACCTGTGCGCCGACTTCGGCGGTCTCACCGATCACCACCCCGGTCGCATGGTCGATGAACAGGCCTTCGCCCAGCACCGCTCCGGGATGGATGTCGACTCCTGTCACGGCGCGAGTCAACGCAGATACCAGACGGGCCACGAGCTTGGCGTTGTGCTGCCACAACCAGTGACTGAGGCGGTAGCTCCACACGGCGTGGAGACCCGGGTAGCACAGAGCAACCTCCGCCGCGGATCGCGCCGCCGGATCGCGTTCCTGTGCGGCCCGTAGATCGCTCAGGAGTGCGTGCAGCATTTCAGTCCGTCAGACCCTCGAAGAGTGCGGTCGACAAGTAGCGCTCCCCGAAGTCGGGTAGCACCACCACGATCAGCTTGCCCTCGTTCTCGGGACGGGCGGCGACTTCGAGTGCAGCCCAGAGCGCGGCTCCCGATGAGATGCCGACCAGCAGTCCCTCTTCGCGGGCGGCGCGCCGAGCCAGGACGAAGGCGTCCTCGTTCTCGACCGTGATGATCTCGTCGACGATGCCGGCGTCGAGGATCGCCGGGACGAAGCCGGCGCCGATGCCCTGGATCGGATGAGGCCCCTTCTGCCCACCTGAGAGCACGGGTGAGGCAGCAGGTTCAACCGCGACCATCTGGACGGACGGCTTGCGTTCCTTGAGCACCTCACCGACGCCGGTGATTGTCCCCCCGGTGCCGACGCCGGAGACGACGACGCCGACCTCTCCGTCGGTGTCCCTCCAGATCTCCTCCGCGGTCATCTCCCGGTGGATGGCGGGGTTGGCCTGGTTCTCGAACTGCTGGGGGATGAAGTAGCGCTGATCTTCCTTCGCCAGCTCCTCCGCCTTGGCGATGGCGCCCGCCATGCCGTCGGGACCGGGCGTGAGCACGAGCTCGGCTCCGTACGCCCGCAGGAGCGCCCGGCGCTCCTTGCTCATGGTCTCGGGCATTGTGAAAGCACACTTGTACCCGCGTGCGGCACACACCATGGCCAGCGCGATGCCCGTATTCCCGCTGGTGGGCTCCAAGATGATGGTGTCGGGCCCGATGAGCTGGGCCTTTTCGGCGGCATCGAGCATGGCCACACCGATGCGGTCCTTCACGCTGTGCGCCGGGTTGAAGCTCTCGAGCTTGGCCACGACACGCGCGTCGACGTGCTCGGTCAACCGGCGAAGCCGCACCAAAGGGGTGTTCCCCACGAGCTGGGTGATGTCCTCTGCGATCGCCGTCATCGTTCTGTGCCTCCAATCTCGGCCGGGTGAACCGCCCTTGGCTCCAAATCCGACTCTATTGGTCGGGATTGTGCGAAAGCAGGGCCGTAGGTCACAACTTCAGATGTCGCCAGCCATGTCGGGCTGATGTCGCCCGTATCCCGTAGACCATGCGCCGGATTCGGCGTGCCCGTTTGTAGGCGACCCCGGCCGATCGGCGGTAGGAGCTGTCAGGGGAAATCGTCCGGCGGTAGGCCGCAGGTGCCTGCTGCTACCTTGCTACTCAATTCGATGGAAGATCTGGTGTCAGGGCTACGTGCTGGACGTGGCGCTCCATCCAACTTGTCTTAGTGGAACGAGTCCTACCAGCTGGATGATCGGAATCGCTCTACGGATCAGAAGGTTGGGGGTTCGAATCCCTCCGAGCGCGCCTCCGAGCGCGCCTTGCCAATGTTGTCGATTGAGGAGCTCAATTTTGCATGGAGCCCCAGAACGACTCCATGGGGGCGTTGTCGTAAATAGGCAGTCGCCGACGGTGCCCATGGAGCTGATGAGGCCCAAGCGCCGGACATTCTCGGTGAAGGCCCAGGAGGTGAACTGAGACCCGTGGTCTGAGTGGATCACCGTCGAAGAGCGCTCGGGCCGGCTGTCCTTGGCCTTGTTGATGGCGTCGATGACGAGGGCTGACTCGCAGCGCCTGTCGATGGCCCAGCCGACCACCTTGCGCGAGAACAGGTCGAGGACGACGCAACAGTAGATCTTGCCTTCTCGGGTCGGGTGTTCGGTGATGTCGGTCAGCCACAGCTCGTCGGGCCTCGAGGCGACGAAGGATCGCTGGACGAGATCCTCAGCGGTGGGGGCGTTCTTGAGGTTCTTCACCCCCTTCTTCGGCCCGGGCAGGCCTTTGATGCCCAGCTCGCGCATGATCTTCCACACCAGCTTCTTGTTGACGATGAGGCCCTGTTCGGGCCTGCTCCCCGGTGCCCGGGAGTAGCCAACGTCCGGTCGATTTCGCGAGGGAGATGGTGGAGGGGCAGTGCGCGCGTCGTACCGGGGGCTCGCTGGTGGTGGCAGCCGACCCCCGGGGCGACTTGAATAGCGGTGGCACCTATTCAAGCATATAGAATAAACTTGAATAAGGAGACCCCATGTCCAAGGTTTTGAAGCGCCGCTGGAGGAGCGAAGTCGCCTCTGGGCTGCCCCGCCGGGATCGCGCCTCGTGCGACTACGAAGCGTACCTCCCCGATCTCCTTGTCGGCCGGGCCGTCCGCCTCGATGGCGAAGTCGCTGCCGATGTCATCGACGCCGAAGCCGCCATCGCCCGATTCGATGCCAGGGCCACCGCCCTGGCCGACACCGAGGCGCTTGCCCGTCTTCTCCTGCGGGCGGAATCGGTTGCCTCGTCGAGAATTGAGGGTCTCGAAGTGGGCGGGCCCCGGCTCCTGCGTGCCGAAGCCGCGCAGTCCCTTGGAGACGAGGCGAACGACGTCACCGCCATCGAGGTGCTGGGGAACATCCAGGCCATGTCCTGGGCGCTCCACACGGTGAACCCGGGAGACGACATCACGCTGGAAACGTTGCTCGAAGCGCATCGGCGACTCTTGGCCGGGACTCGCCTCGAAGAGATCGGCGGGCACATCCGTCACGAGCAGAACTGGATCGGCGGGAGCAGCTTCAACCCGTGCTCTGCCGCGTTCGTCCCCCCGCCTCCGGGGTACGTCTCCGACCTCTTGAACGATCTCTGCGCCTTCTGCAATACCGAATCGCTGCCCGCTCTGACGCAAGCTGCCCTTGCGCACGCTCAATTCGAAACCATCCATCCCTTCGTTGATGGCAACGGGCGCATCGGCCGTGTGCTCATTCACCTCGTTCTGCGGCGTCGGGGATTGGCGGTCCGCGTGGTTCCCCCGATCTCACTCGTGCTCGCAACGTGGTCCAAGGACTACATCGCAGCACTCACCGCCACCCGCTACGTCGGGAGTCAGACCTCGAAGCTTGCAGCCGAGGGGCTGAACCATTGGGTGGGCCTGTTCGCCGCGGCCAGTGGTCGAGCGGTTTCCGATGCAGAGAGATTCGAGAATCAAGTCTCGGACTTACAGTCGCAATGGCGCGCCCGATTGGGTGCGGTACGGCGGGGATCGGCGGTCGATCTGCTCATCAATGCACTGCCCGGAGCCCCGATCGTGACGGTAAACGGTGCGGCAGATCTCATCAGTCGAACCTTTCAAGCAACGAACCAAGCGATCGCCCGATTGGCGGAGGTCAGCATTGTCAAGCAGGTCAATGTCGGGCGCCGCAACAGAGCCTTCGAAGCACCCGAGTTGATCCGGCAGTTCACCGATCTCGAACGACGCCTCGCGAGCCCGACGGGAAACACCCGGTCATCGGAGCCGTCGCGTCGAGTGCCGGCGCGCCGCGCCGCACTGTGAGCCACCGGCAGATGCCGGAACTCTTCGGTATCGCCGGTCCACGACAGTACTGGTCGCGCTCCCGCTGTGCACAGTTCAGAAGGCGCCGCTACCTCGGCAATCCCTTGGCAATCCAGTCCGGCCGCCAGCCTTCTGAACGTCGCTCTTGGCAATCTCTTTGGCAATCCTTTGGGGCTTACTCGGGTTGACGACGTTTAACGCAGTGGACACAGCACCCTACGTGAGCTGGGGATATGTGACTGAGTAAGACGGTATGGACCAGCTCGGAGCCACTACGGATCAGAAGGTTGGGGGTTCGAATCCCTCCGAGCGCGCTGAGTATGCTTCAAGAGAGGAACCATTTCCGGCAGCTCGTGAACTCGCAAACGTGTGTTCGCGTCTGAGCACCGTCCATCTTGTAAAGCGACAGCGCACTCGCCGGTACGTAAGTGTCATCGGTGGCCTTCCCAGCAGGACCCGAACTGCGCCACCGGCTTCCGGAGGCCGGTCTGGGTTATCCAGACCGTCTTGCGCGTTCGCGCCAGTGCACCTGAACAGCCCCTCCCGTCCTGGGAGTTCACCACCGTCTTCTCCGTAGAACCCATTTGATTGCCAATTTGGATTGCCGTGACTCTCGGGGGCATGTCCCCTTGGATATGAGCCGCGTAGCAGGGGTGGGGTGGATGCGTGTTCTTATCGAGATCGTTGCAGCGCGTCTGCGCACCCCGATTCACTGATCCCGTGCGAGCACTGGCGGCTTGCCGGGGACCCGAACGTGTAGATCGATCAGGCGGTGTCGCTCGCGCCGCGTAACGTGGCGATAGGTCGAGGAGAAGAGGTGGGTCCGTAGTCCATGTGGGTACGAAGACGCCGTCGGCCGCGGCCGACGGTTGCCGCGGGAGTCGTCTCCGATCTCGGGCCGAGCCGCGTGGCCCTCGGGACGGCCAAGGCTCCCTCTCGGCGGTACCTCTCCTGGACGGTGTTGGCGATGATGACGGTGGGCTCCGTCGGCTATCTCGGGTCCGCACCGGCCACATCGGTCTTCGGTCTCGCCTCGGTGTTCTTGTACGTCCTCCCTGCATTCGTGTTCCTGGTGCCCGTCTCCTTGGTCGCCGCGGAGTTGGCATCCGGCTGGCAGGGTGGCGTCTACAACTGGGTGCGCGAAGGTGTGTCTGCCCCGATGGGGCTCCTGGCCGTCTGGTGCGAGTTTGCCCAGACGATCTTCTATTACCCCGCCCTGCTCGCCTACGTGGCCGGGACGCTCGCCTACGTCATCGATCCGAGCCTGGCCGCCAATGGCGTCTACAACGCCGTCGTCATCATTGTTCTGTTTTGGGGAGGCGTGCTGATCTCCTCGCGGGGAGTCGGGCTCGTGGCAAAACTCTCCTCGAGTGGGACGCTGATCGGGACCCTGATCCCGGGGGCGATCCTCGTCGCTCTCGGCATCGCCTACCTGCTGCAGGGACACCACTCGGCCGCCCCGATGAACTCCCACCATCTCCTGCCGGCGTGGACGGGTATCGCTAGTGTTGTCCTGGTCGTCAACAGCTTCTTCACCTATGCCGGTATCGAGGTGAATGCCGTGCACGTTGACGACCTCCGGAACCCCGGCCGGGAATTCCCAAGATCCATCTTCCTCGCCATGGCACTCGTCCTCGCCATCTTCATCCTCCCCACACTGGCGATCGCATGGGTGATCCCCGAGAAGGACATCAGCTTCACTGCCGGTGTCATGCAAGCTTTCAACAGCCTCTTTGCGCACTTCGGCATCAAGTTCGCTGTGCCGCTTGTCGCCATCGCTCTTGCGATCGGGGCCCTTGCAGGAATGCTGGCCTGGCTCGGCGGTCCCTCCGAGGGGCTGCTCAGGATCGGACGCGAGCAGGGCTTTCTCCCTCCCTTCTTTCAGAAGGTGAATCGCAATGGCATCGAGATACGCATCCTGACGGGACAGGCCATCGTGATCACCGTCATCGCCCTGCTCTACGCCTTTATACCGGACGTCTCGCGTGACTACTGGATGTTCGCCGTGATGGCCACGCAGGTCTATCTCATCATGTACGTGCTGATGTTCATCGCGGCGGTCAGGTTGCGCCGGAAGCAGCCGGACCACTTCCGCGGGTACCGTGCACCGGCTCTCCACCTCCTCTGTGTCGTCGGCGCCGTGTCGTCGGTGGCCGCTCTGACCATCGGCTTCATCGCCCCGTCGCAGTTCGGTCACTCGAACTGGGTGCTCTACGCCCTCTTCATCCTGGGAGGGATACTCGTGATCGGGATCGTTCCGCCGCTCCTCATGGATCGGCTTCGCAAGCCGGGGTGGAAGGTCGCCGGCAGCGCGCCGACCCCCGAGGTCTGACCTCCCCCGCTCACCTTGGCAGGTAGCCCAATAAGACACCCCCGAGAGGCCACCACCGCGTCTACGACCGCCGGGTCGGGATGGCAGAGCGGCTGAGGCCCCGGGTCCGCGGATCGAGTCGATCCAAGCACTGGACACCACCGCTGGTCACATTAGGGATCCTGAGGTTTGCACCTGCAGCGTGTGGATCAAGTGGTCGAGTGGAACGCAGACTCTGTACCCCGCGCCATTGGCGAAGCGAGGCGGATAGCCTCTTGCGGATGGACGCAATCGGCTGGCTGATACTGGTGGTCATCGTCCTGGTGGTCGCCGCGGTCGCGTTCGTGGTCATTCGGCGAAGGCGGCGTGGTGGAGGCGTGATCGCAACCAAGGACAAAGGATAATGCTGCTCATGACCGCGTCCCAGATCCGCGGGCTTCCGGTGGTCACGGTCGACGGCGGGGAGGACGTGGCCGAGGTGCGCGATGTGATCTACAGCCCCGAAGCGGGTCGCCTGGTCGGTGTCACCCTCAACAAGCGCGGCTTCCTGGGCGGTCGGAGCCGCGATGTCCTTCCGGCCGAGGCCATACATGCGATCGGCCAGGACGCGGTGATGGTGCTCGACGAGTCCAACCTTGTCGCCCCCGAGGACGCACCCGAGGACGTCGGCCATCCAGCTACGGAGCGCAACGTGCTCGAAGACGACATCCTGACCGAGGGGGGGGCGAGCCTGGGTAAGGTCGCCGACTTGGTACTGCTGGTTGGGAGCAGCGGTGAGGTGGTCGGCTATCAGATCGACAAGGCTGGGGGTGGACGGGGCTACATCCCGCTACCAGCGCAGCTTTCCGTCTCAGGGGTTGCTCTGGTGGTCCCGAACATCACCGAGGAGTTCGTCCAAGACGACCTCGTCGGTCTCGGCGCAGCGGTCGACGAGTTCCGGACTCGATTGGGGCTGACGTGAGCGAGTCGTTCCGGCGCTCCGCTGGCCGCAAGGTCGTGAGCCGATCGAGCGCGAAGGAGTTGGGCTCTGTCGGCCACCTGCTCGTGGATGCCAGGCAACGACGTATCGCCGCCGTAGTCATCGGGCGAGGCAAGAAGGCTCAGCTTGTCGATTGGGCGCAATTGAGCGGGTTTGGGCCTGATGCAGTCATGGTCGTCGACGAAGGCGCCCTCCGGCCACCGTCCGATGACCGCGAACGGGCCGCCGCCGCGGGGAAACTCGAACTCGTCGGCAAGCGAGCCCTGAGCGAACGAGGCAATGAACTCGGCGAACTCGACGACGTGACCTTCGACGCCGATACCGGCGTTCTAGAGGATCTGCTCATTGGCGCCCGCCGCGTCCACGCCGGATCCTTGCTGGGCAGCGGTTCCTATGCTGCAGTGCTCGACGAGAGCCAGGAGCACTGACCCGAAGACTCTCCCCAGTGCCCACGGCAACGGACGAGACGCATCTAGGCCCGGCCGGTTGCGGCAGTCCTGGTCCATTGTGTCCACCGATTAGACGCCGTTGACTAGGAGTGTGGACATTCGTGTGGACGTCCACACACGCTGCAGCGAGCGAACACCCCACCATTGAACCGCTGGTCGGCGCTTCTCGTGCATGGGCACGGGCGCCTGATCAGCGGTCTCACGTTCGGGCCAAGGTCGAAGATCGGGGTTTCTCGGGGCTTTTTCTCGGAACCTACTCAACTTCGCGCACACTGCCCTATGCAGGGGGGCGCCGCGCACGCAGTCCGTACGCTGGGCCTTCATTGGCGAGTCTTCGGTCGGCGCGTGGCTGCATAGGGCAGCATCGGGTATGCGCTGTGCAGTTGCCTTGATCAGAGCGTTGCACGTCAGGCGCGCCGAGTCTCGATTCGGCGGAGATGGCGGCGGGCAGGTTGAGCGTCGAGGCAGCGAAGTCGATGGCGGTGCGGGCATGTGTCGGCCACCTGCTCGCACTTCACCTTGGCGCAGATCATCATCACTGTCATCGGGTGCTCACCCGGTTGTTGGTGTTGCGTCTTGGAGTGGCCCAACGAGGGCTAGGAGGGTGGCCTGGAGAACGGGTCGCTCACATACCTGCGTAACTCGACAAACGGGACGTTCTTGCAACTGCAGTGTACAATGCGCGTCACAACGA
>Ga0116219_10002872_pt1 | contig 14069 bp, 12 predicted proteins | sample Sb_taG_4_FD_91019 | JGI IMG/M metagenome (GOLD analysis project Ga0116219, IMG submission 91019) | Peat soil microbial communities from Weissenstadt, Germany - Sb_50d_6_BS metaG | ecosystem: Environmental > Terrestrial > Soil > Wetlands > Peat | place: Germany: Weissenstadt | collected 2010-09-21
CATCCTGCATGATCAGCACGGGAGGCTCCTTCTTCAGCGGTTGGCGAATGGTCCGCTTCCTCACCACTATTTTGCCCAAATCCGCAGAAAGGAGGAAGCCCCCCCCCCTTTGAGCCCACACACTTCGAAAAAGCGCAACTTCAAAAGTTTCAAGCAGTGCTCGAGCGATGCGCTGTTGTGCGCCGGAGACGACGTTGCGGCATGCCAAGCAGTGGGCGGCAACTGCCGGCATCAGCGAGGTGACGGAGATCACGGATCGGGACGTCCTGGGCGTGCCGGTGTACGTAAGTGTGCGACCGCAAGCGCTTGGGGACACCTTTACTTTCGGGAAAGGGCTGCACCGCGTTGATGCCGAGGTCGGGGCCTACATGGAGGCTTTGGAGTATTTTTTCGCCGAACCGGGGATGGGCCGCGTCTTAACGCGTTGCGGAACTGCAAGAGACGTTGCCGGCCACGAGCAGGCAGACGACGCGGTCCTTGATTTTGTTCCGCTGCTGCAGCGAGAGGTTGATCTCGATGCCCCGTTGTTGCTCGCCTCCGTCCAGGACTTGGAAAGTGGAGACGAGTGTTCCCTGCCCGCAGAACTCATCTACTATCCGGCGCCGGAGGTTGGTCAGTCGCTCTTCGGGGCCTCGACCAACGGCTTGGCATCGGGCAACTCGCCGCTCGAGGCAAGCATTCAGGCGCTGCTGGAGCTAATCGAGCGCGACATCTGGTCGTTTGAGTTCATTCGCCGCGAGTCCAGACTGGTCCAGGTGGCCAGTCTGCCGGACGACGTGCGCGAGATCGTCGAGCGAGCTGTGCGAAACCGCTTGCAACTGAAGGTCCGCACGATCCCCAACGACTACGGAATGCCGTTCTTCGCTGCTTTCGTATTCGATATGAACAATCCGAGCCGCAAGACCTTCAACGGGGGTTGGGCCTGTGATCTCGACCGTCACAGGGCGCTCGTGCGGGCTGTTACCGAAGCGGCACAGAGCCGCCTGGCTTTCATTCACGGCGGGCGGAGAGCACCGCAGCTGCGTGCAGCAGGCTTCGCATCGGATTCTCAACCGCTCGAAGCGAATCTCGTGCGACAACACATGCGCGAGGTGAGCGACACGCGGCGGCAAACGTCGCTGACAGACATTCCCGACCTCGTCACGGCGGGCAGCACCTTACAGCAGCAACTTGATGCCGTGATCGAGCGATTGCGTCGTGTAACGCACAAACCAATTTATCGCGCCGTGTACACTCCGCCGGAAGCGCCGCTGCAAGTGGTCCGTCTGGTTGTTCCCTTGCTGGAGAATTTCAAGGAAACCAGAGTCCGTGTGGGCCGTCGGCTGAAAGCAGCCATCGACGCATACTCGGCCCAGGCAGGTTGATAAGGGTGATCATCGCAACATGATTTGACGAGGCGGAGAGAGTTCATTGTGACGAAAATTCGGCACACCATCGAAGTCCGTGTGAGCGGCACAGTCCAGGGAGTTGGTTTTCGCCCAACCGTCTGGCGATTGGCCTGCGATGAGGGGCTGGTTGGCGAAGTTCTCAATGACGGCTTCGGAATGTTGATCCGAACAACCGGAACCACAGACGCCTTGTCGCGATTTCTTCAGCGGCTATCCAGCGAGGCGCCTCCGCTGTCTCGGATCGAGGATGTGGAGACGCAGTATCTGGCCCACGTGTTGGATTTTGACGAGTTCCGAATCGTCAAAAGCGTCGCTGGCGAGAACCGCACTCGCGTCGCTCCCGACGCCGCGATCTGCGCTGCCTGCCGCGCTGAAGTGCAGGATCCGGCTGAGCGGCGATATGGTTACCCGTTCGCGAACTGCACGCACTGCGGACCCCGCTTCTCGATCGTGAACCAGGTTCCCTACGATCGAGCCCATACGACGATGGCGGACTTTGTCATGTGCCCAGCTTGTGTCGGCGAGTACGAGCAACCAGCCGACCGCCGTTTTCACGCGCAGCCGATCGCGTGCCCCGACTGCGGGCCGTCGATTTGGCTGGAAGCTGTGGAGCCGGCTACGGCGGCGGATTTGTTCGCAACCGGCGCCTTGCAGGCCGTGATCGAGCTGCTCAATCGCGGGGCGGTGGTGGCCATTCGCGGGTTGGGCGGCTTTCACTTGGCTTGTGATGCGACCGATCCAGAGGCCGTCCAACGGCTGCGTGCCCGCAAGCACCGCTACGGCAAACCATTCGCACTGATGGCCAAGGACCTCGACACGATTCGTCGCTACTGCAACTTGACGACGGCCGAAGCCGACTTGCTGCAGAGCCCACAAGCTCCCATCGTGCTCCTGGATTGCGGCGGGCCTGAGACTTTGCCGGAAAGCATCGCTCCCGGCTTGAATACAGTGGGCTTCATGCTGCCGTATACGCCGTTGCACTTGTTGATCATGCAGCAATTCGACCGGCCGTTGGTCATGACCAGCGGCAACATTTCCGACGAACCACAGATCACGAGCCTCGATAACGCACGGACCCGGCTGCGCGGCATCGCCGATGCCGTGTTGATGCACAATCGGGAAATCGCCAACCGGATCGACGATTCGGTCGTCCGTGTCGTGGCTGGCCAGCCGCGGCTGATTCGCCGCGCTCGCGGCTATGCTCCCCGTGCCCTCCCGTTGCCGCCAGGCTTCGAGCATGCGCCTGACTTGCTGGCTTATGGGAGCGAATTGAAAGCCACCTTCTGTGTGGTCAAGGACGGGGCCGCAATCCTCGCGCAGCACCAGGGTGATCTGGAGGACGTGGCGACGTTCGAGGATTATCAAAAGAACCTTCTGCTATATGCCCAGCTGTACGATCACCGGCCGCTATTGCTGGCCGCGGATCTCCATCCCGAATACCTCTCGACGAAGCTGGCCAAACAGCGGGCCGACGACGACAACCTGCCGCTTTTGGGAATTCAGCATCATCACGCGCACATCGCCAGCTGCATGGCGGAAAACGCCGTGCCGCTCGACGCGCCGCCGGTGCTGGGGATCGCGCTGGATGGACTGGGCTTTGGCGAGGACGGCACGATCTGGGGCGGCGAGTTTTTGCTGGCTGATTATCGCGGTTACCGGCGGCTTTCCACCTTCAAGCCGATCGCGATGGTGGGCGGTGCCCAGGCGATTCGCGAGCCGTGGCGCAACACCTACGCGCACTTGGTTGCGGCGATGGGCTGGCAGCGGTTTGCGGAACGGTTTTCCGAACTGAAGCTATTTCGTTATTTGGCCGCCAAGCCGCTGTCGACGATCGATCGCATGCTAGAACGAGGACTCAACGTGCCGCTGGCCAGTTCCTGTGGCCGGCTCTTCGATGCTGTTGCTGCGGCCTTGGGATTGTGCACTGATCATGCGCTGTTCGAAGGCCAGGGTGCCATGGAACTGGAAGACATCGCCGATCCGTCGGCCGCCGCGCCGCCGTATCCGTTTACGATTACTGAACAGCCGACCACAGGGTTGCTCTGCATCGAGCCGGCGGAGATGTGGCAGGCTTTGCTCGTCGATCTTGCCCGGCAGACTCCCGTCGCCACGATGGCCGCCCGCTTCCACAAAGGCGTCGCCAAGGCGATCCGCGACATGGTCGTTCGCATCCGTAACACGAGCGGAGTCGGCAAAACCTTCGACACGGTCGTGCTGAGCGGCGGCTGCGTTCAGAACAAACTCCTGGTGGAGGAACTCGTGCGGCTGCTGGAGACGGACGGGCAAAGGTGTCTCTTACACGCCAAGGTTCCCGCCAACGACGGAGGGCTGGCGCTAGGGCAGGCTGCCATCGCAGCGGCGCGCGAAATCGGTCGTTCGGATCAATTGGACTTGCGGTCACACGTATCAACCAGATTTAGGAACGAGCTATGTGTCTTGGAATCCCTGGTCAGGTCGTAGAAATCACCGACGTCGAGCGGCAATTGGCGATGGTCGACGTCAGCGGCGTGCGACGAGAAGTCAGCTTGGAGTGCGTCGTCGAACCGCACCAGCCGCTGGAGTCGTGCGTCGGCAACTGGGTGTTGGTGCACGTCGGATTCGCCATGAGTGTGATCAACGAAGAGGAAGCCGCGGCGACTTTAAAGATCCTTAACGAACTGGGCGAAGTGCGGGAGGAGATGGCGGCCATGAAGGCCTCGGCGGCGGGCCTGTACACAATCATACCGCGGCCCTCTTGAAAACCTCTGCTCGAAAGACGATAAACATGACCGAAAATCAGAACCTGAAGGGACTTTACCCGTTCCTGTACGGCGAAAAACAAGACCCGCTGGCGATGAACACAGCGCTGGTGGAGTCCGTGCAACAAAAGGTCGCGCATCATCAACAGACGATTCAAGCCTTTTTCGCTAGCAACGGGCAGGCCGTCGTCGCAGCCGCCGGAGCGATCGCCGACGTCTATCGACGCAATGGCCGACTCTATTCCATGGGCAATGGTGGCTCGAGTTGCGATGCCGCGCATCTGGCCGTGGAGTTTCTGCACCCGATCACCGCCGGACGCCCCGCCCTGACCGCCGTCGACCTGACCGCCGACCGGACGATGTTAACCGCCGTCGCCAACGATGTCGGCTACGCACATATTTTCGTCCGTCAGGTGATTGCTCAGGCTCGCCGTGGCGACGGATTGGTCGGGTTCTCGACCAGCGGCAACTCCGACAACCTGATCAAGGCCTTTGTGAAAGCCAAAGAGATGGGCGTGACGACCATCGGACTGGCCGGCATGAGCGGCGGTCAGATGGCGAAGATCGGTCTGGACCACTGCCTGATCGTCGAAACCGACAGCATTCATCGAATTCAGGAATGCCATCTCACCATCTACCACATTCTCTGGGACCTGGTCCACACACTCCTGGCGGACGACCGCGGCTCTCTGGCGGCAACGGACGTTCAGTGAGTAAACGAGCGCGAAAAGGAAGACCATGAAATACGTTGATGAATTCCGCGACCCTTTGAAAGCTCAGTTCCTGCTGGTGGAAATCCGTGAACTCGTCGCCAGAATCCAGGTCGGGCGAAGCCGTCCCCTGTACATTATGGAAGTCTGCGGTGGCCATACACACGCAATTTTCCGCTATGGTCTAGAGACGATGCTGCCGGACGAGATTGAGTTGATCCACGGCCCGGGCTGCCCGGTTTGTGTGTTGCCCATGGGGCGCGTGGACGATTGCGTCGCACTGGCCGAGATGCCGGGGATGATTTTCACCACCTTCGGCGACGCCATGCGCGTACCCGGCTCGAAAAAAAGTTTACTGCAGGCCAAGGCAGAAGGAGCCGACGTGCGAATGGTGTACTCGCCGCTGGACTCCCTGCAAATTGCAAAGAATAACCCGGACAAACAGATCGTCTTCTTCGCCTTGGGCTTCGAGACGACGATGCCCAGCACGGCACTCACCGTGCTACGGGCGGAAAAGGAAGGCATCAAGAATTTCTCATTGTTCTGCAATCACATAACAATCATTCCCACCATCAAGGCGATCCTGGATTCGCCCGATCTGCAACTGGACGGGTTCCTCGGACCTGGTCACGTCAGCATGGTGATTGGCAATTCGTCCTACCGATTCATTGCCGAACATTACAAGCGGCCGCTGGTCGTGGCGGGCTTCGAACCGCTCGACATTCTCCACGCCATCTGGATGGTGCTCAAGCAGATTGACGAAGGTCGCACTGAGATCGAAAACCAGTACAACCGCGTCGTGCCCGACGGCGGCAACAAAGTGGCTCTCGATGCCATCGGTAGAGTTTTCGAATTGCGAGAGTTCTTCGAGTGGCGCGGTCTCGGTTCGATCGACCACTCGGGTGTTCGCATGCGGGAGAGCTATGCCAGGTTCGACGCGGAACGCAAGTTCTCCGTGCCGGCGCTCAAGATCGCCGATCCAAAGTCGTGCCAGTGCGGCGAGGTGCTCAAAGGGGTCATCAAGCCCTGGGACTGCAAGGTCTTTGGAGGAGCCTGTACGCCGGAGACACCGCTGGGTGCCTTGATGGTCTCTTCAGAAGGCGCCTGTGCTGCATATTACCAGTACGGCGATATCGAGAAAATTCACGAGACGAAGACCCACAGCCAACTTGAGGTGATCGTATGAGTAGCATTGGTAAGTTAATAACTAACAACGGCAGCCGCAGACGCCGCGGCAAGGTGCGAGTCCCCACGATCACGCTCGCCCACGGAGGCGGCGGTCAGGCGATGCATGATTTGATCGACGACGTCTTCTTGGAAGCCTTTGATAACGAAGTGCTCAAGCCACTGGACGACCAGGCGAGGTTAAGCCTGTCGGACCTGACGGCATGCGGCGACCGACTGGCCTTCACCACCGACTCCTACGTCGTCAATCCGCTCGATTTTCCGGGCGGCAACATCGGCAAACTGGCCATCTGTGGGACCGTTAACGACTTGGCTGTTGGCGGCGCAATACCGCTCTACTTGACCTGTGCCGTTATCGTCGAGGAAGGATTGCCAGTCGAGAAACTTCGCGAAGTCGCCCGGACCATGGCGACCACGGCTCAGGAAGCGGGCGTCCAGATCGTGACCGGCGACACGAAAGTCGTTGAACGAGGAGCTTGTGACAAGCTGTTTATCAACACCGCCGGCATCGGTGTCATTCGCGAGAGGATCGACTTGGGTGCTGACAAGGCACAACCGGGCGACGTGATCCTCGTCAATGGGCTCTTGGGCGACCACGGTGCCGCAATCCTGAACGCCCGTGGCGACATGTCGCTGACCACCCCGATCGAGAGCGACTGTGCGTGCCTGCATGGGCTGATCGAGGGGCTGTTGTCCGCCGTTCCCAACACGCGCTTCATGCGGGATGCCACCCGGGGCGGGCTGGCCACGGTCCTGAATGAGATCGCCGATGCCGCGCAGGTTGGCATCGAGATCCATGAGAACCGCACGCCGATCCGCGCCGAGGTCAAAGGCTTCTGTGAGCTCCTGGGTCTCGACCCCCTCTATCTTGCCAACGAGGGCAAGATCGTCTGTGTCGTACCCCCGGATCATGTCGACACGGCGCTGGCGGCGCTCCAGGCACATCCACTGGGGAGAGGAGCCGCGAGAATCGGCGAGGTAACCGACCACCGGCCCGGTCGGGTCGTCATGCAGACCGTTTTCGGGGGACGCCGCATCGTCGACATGCTTGTGGGAGAACAATTGCCGCGCATCTGTTAGCGCGACGCGCGAATCCCTCCAAACGAACCCAACGGACAAACACATGTAACGGAGGAATATCGAATGACCGCGAGCGTATCTGAACGAATCAAGGCGGCCGAAAGGACCATGATCCGGATCTTGGACCAGGGCGAAGTTCTGGAATTGGACTACGACGGTGCCGTCTGCCAGCATCCAGGATCGTTGTGGTGGGGCACCGCTGTTGGATTTCGGGCGATGCAAATGGCGGCATTAGCATTGTCGCAGGAAAAGCTGTGGAGCCGCGACGATCTCTACATCGTTAGCGGTCACCCGGGGCCCGGTGTTCGAGACACCATTGAGTATGTCACCGGGGTCGTCGGGCGGAATCGTTATCAGTGCATCGTTGCCGAAGGCTGCAACATGCAGTGCAACAGCAAAATGAAGTACGAGTGGTGGGTCAGCGACGGCGAGCGGACCGCGTTCGTACAACTGCGGCGGGATTTCGTCCCGGTGGAATTTTATGCCCTCTCTGATCGGCTTGATAGGTCGGAAACAACGAAGGGGGACATCAAGTCGTTCAAAATTTTTAAGGTCAATCTCTCGACGCGAGTCTGGATTGCGCCATTGGAAGAAAGTTTCAGTGTCGAAGTCTTTGACGAACCTTTGCAACCCGGCGAACTGCCCGCACAGGTCGACGAACATTACTTTGACGATGTGCCAAGCTCATGATCCAACGCTGCCGCCCGAATCCAAAAAACCCAATTTCGCATTGAGGTAGTGACTTCTTTCTGAAGCGCGCCCCGAAAATTGAGAAACGCGTTGCTCTCTTTAGCATTAATACTGAATGTGTTTACGCGATGCATCCCGGATTGGCACTTGTCTCGGAGCCTAGAGCATGAGTTGCCGGTGGTGGCCTTGAGCTAGGCGTTCGAGCGTGGACGCTTGGAGATCCATCATGCGGCACCAGATCGACACTTGCGTCTTGTACCGGCCCGGAGAAAATTCCGTCACGTCGCTGCCCTGGGTGGGCGACGACGGCGGGATGATCGAGATTCATTCACTGATGACGTTTGATCCGCTCTGGGTGAGAGTCGTTCGTGGATGCTCGATGTCCGCCTTGATGCATCAACGTTACAATCAGCGGGCCCGTTTCCTGTCCAGTTTCTTGCAGTTCGCAATTCTTTTCAGGGGAGCACTACCATGAAGGCGACGATCGTGACATTGGTTACTGCAGTTGTATTGGCGATCCAGACGTCATCGGCCTTTGGCCAAGGGACTCTGCCGACTACCGTGTTCGGGCCGCCAGTGACGGCGACTACAGAGATTACACTTTCCAACTTGACAACCCCCGCCCCCACGATCCCTGTCGATATGGATCTGGCTCTTGACCACACGCAGGCCGCGAAGTTCGCCTGGCTCGAGTTCATCGCGCTTGTCGCTCCTAACAAGGCGAGCCCAGTGCGGGGCGAACCTGGGGGACCATTTAGTTCGGTAGTGGGCGGTGCGAAATCGACCTACCCCTTGGTTTGGGAGACCTATCAGCATCGTTCTGAATTATTCCCTTACTATGCGAACCCTGCAAAAACGCCTCCACAACCTTGGGAATCGACGCCTAAATACGTATACAAGAAGCAGCCGGAGATTCCCAGCGGCGTCGACTACACGTTGTTCAATAACCTGGATGAGACCAGTCAGATCGGCCAAAATGAGTTGTCTTTCCCGAATCCTGCCAACGCAGCAAAACCGTTCCAGGTGCTGTTCGAAGCAAAGGGCAACCAATGGGAATGGAATTACGTGAACAACAACCAGCCAGTCCCAAACACTAAATCTAACCCGGCCAATTTCGATCCTAACACGATGGAAATCAAAGCGGCCTGGCGGCCAGTCTCCAGTATTGACCCCACGCAACTGTATCGCTATCACGTCGCCAACGTGCTCTTTTATGAGGGCGACAACACGTCCAGTGTTGCACGAAACGGGCAGTATGCACTGATAGCGTTGCACATCATCCACAAAACGAAGAACTACCCTAGTTTTGTGTTCGCTACTTTCGAGCAGGTGGATCAGTACCAAAATCAAGTAACTCACCAGAAAACGGGAGTCTACTTCAACACGACATACAACGCTTACTCCTTCGCCGTTGATCCGAATGGCTTCTCGGCGGCGGCGGCAGCGCCCCCAACAGCCAACACTTTCACTGCCACCATCAATCCCACTCGCATGTTTGACCTAAGCAGTCCGTCGGCTTGGCCAAACGGCGTCCTCTACAAACCACCTGTCGGAGCGGGTTTTTATCCTGAGCCGAACACAAACACGATAAATACACCAATTGCAGTAACTCAACCACCTACCACGAACAATGATGTCGCCAATGTCAACAAGCAAGTAACGAGCTTGATGAGTTCTCTTGGCAACGAATTTGTATGGCAGTACTACCAACTGAAGGGTGTGCAGGCAGTACCGACCAGCGACGAAACGACGAAGGACTACTATCTTGCGAATATCGTCGTTGAAAGCAGCCAGGCGGGTATCCAGCTATTCCGCGGCGGTCTGAACGACGACTCTTTTCTCCCTGTCCCGACCACACGGAACAAGTTCGACGTGACGGACAGAGGTCAGAAATATTCAGTGGGCGGTTGCATGGGGTGTCATGGTTCTGCGCAAGGGCTGGGGAGTGATTTCAGCTTTATTCTTCTTATAGGCGGCAATGGCGGGTTCTCCTACCCGGACACACTCAACGGATCGGGTACGGTGGAAGAAAGGGTTGCAAAGGCGAAAGCAAAGCGTGCGGGGTACGTCCGCGGTAGTATCCGCAGTAGTAGATAACAAGATCCGAATCAGCGCACGGCTCGGGGGCACATGATCAGTGTGCTCCTGAGTCGTTTCAACGACAACACCGGAACGAAGGTACTCGCTGTAGTAGATGAACCGCACCGACATCACTTGCCTGCACCGCATCAGCCAAATCCCGATCGATCCGAACGAATCGATTTTCGGAGAATATCCGGCGTTCAAACTCGGTGTCGCCAAGAGCGTTCGCCATTACGCCGAGTTGCTGCTGCCGCTTGCGAAAAGAATAATCGCGGGCGACTCGGAGTATACCGAGTGGATCTTGACGGCACCGGCGATCACGGACCAGACACCGGCCGCGGCCAATCTGTTGTGCTGGGAGCTGTTTGAACTGTGCAAGCACGATCGAGACATAAGCTCTTCCCAAGAACTCTCTGTGATGGATATCCATCACGATCGCGAGTCGACGGCCTCGATGGATTGGAAAGATCCGACCAAGTCACTGGATTACTCGAAGCTGGATTTTGAAGACCGGGTTAAAGAACGCGAGCGACATAGCCGCTGCCTGGTTCCTAACGCTGATTTTCACGGACGCCCGATTTTGTTCGTCAACGACATCTGCGTCACCGGCGCGTAACAACAGACAATGCAACAGTACCTTGAGCATGCCGAAGCGGCCTGTGTCAGGTGGCTGTATGTGATCGCCGTCGATCAGGAAATCGGCAGGTCGAATCCCAAGATCGAATGGGAAATTAATTTTGCCACGTTTGAGCATCTGTTACGGATGGTGTCTTGCGAACAAATTCAATTCACTGGCAAATGCCTGCAGGCGCTGATGCACCTGAGTCTCGCGGAACTTGACCAAGTCTTAAGGGCGCTCAATGAGGGACGCAGAAGCCGATTGCTGGAACTAGCGGTTTTGAATGGTTTTCAACGTCTGGATGCTTTCCGGAAGAATATCGAACTGGTCACCTCCTACTGCCAAGAACCATCTGCTTGCTCCCGCGGGTGCAGTTGCTGATGACAGCCGTTGGCTGCCGTCTGTCAGTCTTCATTCGGGCAGCCTTGCTGAATGAAGATGGACGAAGGAGTTGCTTGTGAAATCGGTAACTATGATTGCGTGGGACCTGGATCCGTTTCGTGTCGGGGGTGGGACCTCCTACGCAATTCGTCGCCTAGCAGACCAGCTCGTCGAACTGGGCGTCAGTGTTACAATCCTTCTGCCAGATTGGCTGGACACACCTCTTAGCGAAATCCATCCCTTACTCACTCTGGTGCCTCTAGAGTTACCGTCTGATCTGCGCGTCGCATCTCATTCTCTCCAATGCGCCGCATTTTGCAGAATCGCCTTGCAAGCCGCCCAAAAGATTCACTTCGCAAACTCGGACGCGATCATTGCTCATAATGACGAAGGCGCCTTGTTCGCCATTCCGCAAGGCAGACGCAGTCTCGCGACGGCTTGATACAGATCATTGTTTCAGCGGACTAATTGGCGTACCATCTTACGATTACCGGTGTTACGGCGCGTGCGGCGTGCACTGAATCGATGAGCGACCACGATAACTACGCGGGCGCAACTCGAACTCAACGGATTGGGCCGTTCACGGGTTTCTTTGTTCGATTGGATAGATCGATGAAGCCAGGTGTTTATCACTATCCTCAATATTACGAAGTGGCCTTTTCGTATCGAGATATTCTAGCCGAGCTGGCGGTCTTCAACACTTTGATTGACCGCCACTCCGATATTCCGGTATCCAACGTGCTGGAACTCGGTTGCGGCCCCGCTCCCTATGTGGAGGCCCTGACACAGCACGGTTATGCGTATACGGGGTTGGATCTAAGTCAGGTCATGCTGCAATACGCCCGCCACAGAACCGACCAGCGCAACCTCAATGCCGAGTTCCAGCTAGGCGACATGCTCGACTTTCAGCTTGATAAACCGATGGATTTTGCTTTTCTCCTGCTCGGCTCTCTTTTTATCCGCAATACCTCCGACCTCATCTCTCACTTTGACTGCGTTGCGCGCACGCTCCGACCCGGCGGGCTCTATCTGCTTGAACAATGTGTCGCCTTTGCGCCCTTCATCGAGAGAACGTTTACGTGGGAATTGAGCCAAGAGGGCATTGCAGTCAAGACAACGTTCCACGTCAAGCCGCTAAGTCATGTCGACCAGACGGCTGAGGAAACGCTTACCCTGGAAGTCTCGCATCACAACACAACTAAAGTTCTCCAAGAAGTCTGGCTGCGGCGGCTGATCTTTCCTCAGGAGTTTCTCATGTTCATCGCCAACCGTAATGATTTCGAGTTTGTCGGTTGGTGGAAAAACTGGTCTCTCGCCCAGCCGCTCGATAACTTTCAAGCCAATAATCGATCCATCGTTTTGGTGAAGAGAGTTCAGAACAAACGAGGGCTCCGCGCTCCCCATGGCGCATGAATGCCGGTGCCTCGTTGTGAGTGCCGAACGCCCGCACAGAGCAGAAAAACAGCCGCGCCGTGACACCCGTACCGGGAGATAACTCAATGCCAATCCGACAAACGTCGCTCCGTTCGTTCCACGTCGTTGAGCAGTTGCCGATCGACTATAGCAGCGAGATTTTCGCTCATTACCCGCGACTAAAATTGGGTGTCACGCAAAGCGTCAACTATTACGGTGCTCAACTGTCACGGATGGCAGATCACATCATCACTGAATCCTTGCCAGACTGTACTGATTGGGCGATCACGGGCCCAGCCTATAACGTTCTGCCCGGGGGACCCAATCTATTGTGTGCGTACATGCACGAGCATTTAAGGAACACGCTGCCGGACTCCATCGCACTGTCGGTCGTAAAGCTTCGTGTTGAACCAGATGACCTGGAGATTACAAATTCTGAGTCCCTTAATAACTACCACAACTGCAGCATGTTTAGCCAGCAAGATAGAACGAAGCTGTATGAGCAGTCGCGCGAACCCTTGATCGAACCTCACGACTTTCGCGGACGGTCAATTCTTTTCGTCAATGATATCCATGTTACCGGGACTCAACAGCGCTACATGCAAAGGGCTTTCGATAAAGTGCATCCGCAACAGATTTGTTGGCTCTATATTCTGGCGGTCGACCGAGGAATTGCAGAAGCTCATCCAGAGGTGGAATACCAAATCAATTACTCATGCATCGCAAGCTTTGAGGAGTTTGCCGAGCTTCTCGCGACACACGACCTGGAATACACATCACGGTGCATTACGAGATTTTTGTCCTATGATGTGTCTCAGATCGCCACGATGTTTCATCAGCTCGACCAGGACCGCAAAAGAACGATCCTAGAACTTGCGATGGCTGAGGGGCGATTTGGCGGCGACTATTTCAAGGAGAAGATCGATTTGCTGAAGAGCTGTGTAGGCTAGAGCCTGAAACGCCTGAGGGTCATCATCCCCAACGAGCATGTTGCTACCGAGGTTCTGACGCTATGGACGCATCCCCTTCCGCCTCCGAGCCCGATACCCTGTCCATGAGCGCCCGTGAGGCTCGTTTGTTGTTTCGCACCGGTGAATATTCGGGATATACGTCCAGCTTTGCACTGGGGTATGTCCAAGGAAGCCTGTGTATTCTGCCACAGGAATACGCGCTCGACTTTGCTACGTACTGCCACCGCAACCCCAAAGCATGCCCGCTGATCGCCATCGGGGTTCCGGGCGATCCCTTTCTGCCGATGCTGGGTGAGGACCTGGACATTCGGACCGATGTTCCGCGCTATACAGTGATGCGCAACGGCGAGGTGATCGATGAGCCGACGGATATCAAACACCTGTGGCGAGACGATCTTGTCGCCTTTGTGTGGGGCTGTTCTTTTTCCTTTGAGAATGCGCTGATGGAGTCGGGCGTGTCGCTGCGCGACGTCGCTCGCGGTGATAACGTCGTCATGTATCAGACGAACATTGACTCATTCCCGGTCGGGCCGTTTGAGGGGAAGGTGATCGTCACGATGCGTCCGCTTGTGCCGGCCCAGGCCATACGCGCGATCCAGGTCACATCGCGATTTCCGAACGTCCATGGCGCGCCCATCCATATTGGTGCGCCTGAGCTTATCGGAATCAGTGACCTGGAAAAGCCCTTCTTTAATGGGACGCCGCCGCAGATGCGCCCAGACGAGCTTCCGGTATTCTGGGCCTGCGGCGTCACGCCGCAGCTTGCGGTGGAGCGTGCGCGCCCGTCGCTATGCATCACGCACAAACCGGGC
>Ga0116219_10002873_pt1 | contig 14062 bp, 6 predicted proteins | sample Sb_taG_4_FD_91019 | JGI IMG/M metagenome (GOLD analysis project Ga0116219, IMG submission 91019) | Peat soil microbial communities from Weissenstadt, Germany - Sb_50d_6_BS metaG | ecosystem: Environmental > Terrestrial > Soil > Wetlands > Peat | place: Germany: Weissenstadt | collected 2010-09-21
CGTCGGAAAGCGGCGCATCCTCGCTCGGCGCCGATAGAATGAGGCCCGCGGCGAGCAGAGCGGCGACGAGGCCGCGCTTCTCCTGGCGCCGCGCAGCGATCTGGTCGCCCGCCTTGGCCAACGTCAGGAGGCCGAGCGAGAGCCGCTCGGCGATGTCGGCGCCTTGCCACCAGCCGGCGAGCGTCGCCAGATCGTGCGTCGCGACGCAGGCGACCGACACCGACGGATAGTCCGCCGGCGGCCGCACCTTGGCGCCGTCGCGCTCGAACCACAGCACCCGCATCCCCTGGATGTTGGCCCGCGTCAGCCGATCGCGGAAGCCCTCCGGCACGGTGCCGAGGTCCTCGCCAACCACCATGCATTGCGCGCGTCGGCTTTCGAGCGCGATGTGGCCGATGAGATCGTCGAGCGGATAGGAGAGGTAGGCGCCTTCCGCCGGAGCAGCGCCTTCGGGAATGAGGAAGAGCCGCGCGAGGCCCATCGCGTGGTCGATGCGCAGCATGCCGGCGTGGCGCATGTTGGCGCGGTAGATCGCGTTGAGGGAGGCCCAGCCGTCGCGCGCGCCGATGAGCGGATTGAGCGCCGGCAGGCTCCAGTTCTGCCCTCGGACGGAAAAGGGGTCAGGCGGCGCGCCGATCGTGACGCCTCGCGCGAGTTGTGAGTCGTGCGCCCAGGACTCGGCGCCGTCCGGCGCGGCGCCGACGGCAAGATCGCGATAGAACCCGATCTCCAAGCCGGCTTCGCGCGCGCGCTTCGAGGCTCGCCCGAGCTGGCGGTCGGCCAGCCATTGGCAGAAAAGGGCGAACTCGAAGGCCTGGCGGCGTTGCTCGATCGCGTCCTCGATCGCCTTCGCTTCCCCGTCGCGCAGGTCTTGCGGCCACAGGCGCCAGTCCGCGCCGGCTTCTCCCTCCGCGATCGCCTGGAAGGCGGCGAAGCGCCGCAAAGCCTCGCCGCCCGAAGTCACGAATCTGCGATAGTCGGCGATGAGCGGATCGCCCGGCCGCGCTGCGTGAGCGCGAGCGAAAGCGGCGCTCCAGGCTTCCAGCGCCGCGCGCTTGGCGCGCCAGACGGCGTCAAACTCGACATGTCTGGTCGCGGAAGCGGCGGCGAAAGCGGGCGCCATCGCCGCCAGCGCGGCATCAAACGCCTCGTCGCGCGGCAGGCCCGCGCCGTCGAGCGCGTCGATGAAAATCGGATCGAGGAAGCGGCGATCCGAGGGATAATAGGGGCTCGCGCGGTCCCGGTCGTGCGGGAACAACATGTGGAGCGGGCTCACGCCGAAATAGGCCGCCCCCGCGCCGCCGGCCTTCTCGCCCGCGAGCGCCAGCGTCGAGAAGTCGCCTATCCCCTGGTCTCCGCGATCATCACCGGTGCGCCGCAGGGCGTAGAGCTGGGCGGCGACGCCAAACCGCTTGCGTAACGCCGCCTTGGGCCCATGGGCCTCAGGGGGAGCGATCGTCAGCGCGCATTCGACACCGTCCACAATGAGCCGGTAGCGGCCGATCGGCAGCGTCGGCAGCGCGATCGGCCGCTCGGAGACAGAGCGTCCGTCGGGCAGATCGCGTCGGGCGCCATCGGCGGCCTTGACGCGCCACTCGACGGCCTCGCTCTCTTCGCGCTCGATGCGCGCGGCGGTCGATCGCGGCATGTCGCGCAGCGGCGCAACCGGCCGCTCGCCCAGGCGCAGCACGAGCGAGAAGGGCAGGCGGCGGCGTTGCGTCTCGTCGATGACGCGCGTCAAGCTCTCGCGCGCCTCAGCTTCGCTTGCCGCATCCAGGCCGAGCGCAGACAGAAGCGCGATCTTGGTTTCCGGCGAAACGATCGTGCGCTTGCCGGCGACGTCAAACCATTCCGCCGCAATCCCCGCCGCGCTCGCGAGCTTGTCGATCGTCTCGACGCTGGGCGCTCCGGAACGGAGGCCGCCGCTCGCCGTCGGCGTCTCGGCCAGAATGAGCGAGGAGCGGGCGTGCAGGCGCGCCCGGTCGGCGAGCGCGATCGGGTGTTCGGGCGCGTCCGGATCGTGGGTGTCGATGAGCGCGCGCCAGGCCATGCCGGCTCGAGGCAGCGGCAAGCGAACTTCCGTTTCCGCGCTCGATCGGTTCATCGCCACGGCGACGCGATCCACGCCCTCGCCCTGTGGCGCGGCGAACACTGCGACAAGAACCGCGCCCTCCGGATCGTTCCACGTTCTCTCCGTCATCGGCCCGTCGGCGTCGCGCCATTGGACATCGGCGAGGCCGCTCGCGTCGAACGGCGCCCCGGTCAGGAAGGCGTCGCGCGACAACGCGGAGTGGGCGCGGCGAACCTCGGTGAGGCGGGCGGTGAAGGCGATGAGGGACGCGTCGGCGGCGCGCCAGTCGATCGCGCTCGTCGCGTTGTCCTGGGCGTAGGCGTTGTTGTTGCCGCCCTGGCTGAAGCCGAGCTCAGCGCCCATGCCGAGCATCGGCGTCCCGCGGGAAGTCAACAACAGCGTCAGCAGATTGCGCTCGTCGCGCGAGCGCGACTCGACGATCGCCGGATCCTCGCTTGGGCCCTCGACGCCGTGGCTCCAGGAATAGTTACTGTCCGTGCCGTCGCGATTGTTCTCGCCGTTGGCTTCGTTGTGCTTGCGCTCGTAGGAGACGAGGTCGCGAAGCGTAAAGCCGTCGTGGGCGACAACGAAATTGACGTTTCTGGACGGGGCCGCGGCGGCCCCGAACACATCGCGCGAACCGGCGATCCTGGTCGCAATCTCGCCGCGCATTCCTGCGTCGCCCCGCCAGAAGCGGCGCGCGGCGTCGCGAAAGCGGTCGTTCCATTCAGCGAACGCCGGGCCGAATTGGCCGAGCCGGTAACCGTTCGGTCCGATGTCCCACGGCTCGGCGATCAGGCGCGCGTTCCTGAGGACCGTATCGGCGGCGAGCGCGTCGAAGAACGGGGCATGCGGGTCGAAGCCGTCCGCGCGTCGGCCGAGCGCGGTGGCGAGATCGAAGCGAAAGCCATCGAAGCCGCCGTGGATCATCCAGCGCCTGAGCGCGCCGATCGCCATGTCGATGATCAGCGGACGATCGAGCGCGAGGCAATTGCCGGTGCCCATATCGTTGACGTAAGTCGCCGGATTGCTCGGATCGAGTCGGAACCAGCTCGCGTTGTCGAGGCCGCGGAAGGACAGCGTCGGCCCGAACTGGTCGCTTTCGCCGTTGTGGTTGAAGACGACGTCGAGGATCGCCTCGATGCCCGCCGCATGCAGGGCGTCAGTCGCCGCGCGGACATCCGCCCAGCCGCCGGGAGCAAGACGCGGATCGGGCGCCCCGAACACCACCGCGTTGTAGCCCCAGGCGTTCGAGAGGCCGAGCGGCGGCAGATGCCGTTCGTCGACGAACGCGTGAGCCGGCATGATCTCGACTGCGGTGACGCCGAGCGCCGCCAGATGCGCGATCGATGCGGGATGCGCGAGTCCCGCGAAGGTTGCGCGCGCGCTTTCCGGGATCGCGGGGTTGAGCCGAGAAAAGCCGCGCAAGTTGAGCTCATAGATGATGAGCGCCTCCGGCGCGACGCGCTTGCGGCCCGGCTCGCCCGCAGGCGGAGCTCCCGCAATGGCCTTCGGCGCGAAGGGACCGCTGTCGTCGCCGAACGCGAACATCGAGGGATGGAGGCGAAACGGCCGGTCGAAGCGCCAGGCGTAAGGATCGGCCAGCAATTTGGACGCGTCGAAGCGGGCTCCGCGCGCCGGGTCATAAAGTCCCTCGACGCGGAAGCCATAGCGCGCGCCTGCCCCGAAGCCGGGCGCGAGGCCGCGCAGGACGCCGCGCGCGTCACGGGCCATCTTCGCGCGAAAAACCTCGCGGTCGCCGTCGTACAGGCAGAGGGACGCGCTCTCGGCGTTGGGCAAGACGAGCGCGGCTTCGAGGCCATGCGCCGATACGACGACGCCGAGGGCGGCCTCCGCGCCGCTCATTCGGCAGGCCTGGCGATGGCGCGATAAAGCGTGGCGTAATGCTGCGCCGGACCGCGCCAAGAAACGTCCGCCCGCATGCCGTTGAGCCTGAGACGCCGCGTCATCGCAGGATCGGCGTTTATTTCCAGCGCCCGGTCGAGTGCGTATGACAACGCGTCGACGGATCGCGGGCAGAACTGGACGCCTGTCGCCACGCCTGCGGCCGTCGCCGCCTCGTTGGCGTTGATGACCGTGTCGGCGAGGCCGCCGACGCGCGCGACAATCGGCACGGCGCCGTAACGAAGAGCGCAGAGCTGCGTCAGGCCGCAAGGCTCGAAGCGCGAAGGCACAACGACAAAGTCGGCGCCCGCCTGGAACAGATGGGCGAGCTTCTCGTCGTAGGCGAAAACGCAGCCGACCGAATTGGGCCGCCCGGCGGCGGCGGCGGCAAAGCCGGCTTCCAGCGATCGGTCGCCGGAGCCGAGCAGCGCGAGCTGGCCGCCTTTGGCGATGAGACCCGGCAGCGCGGCCAGAAGAAGATCGAGTCCCTTCTGGTCCGAAAGTCGGGAGATGACGGCGAACAGGGGCCGTTCGACTCCCGGCGCGAGCCCCATTTGGGTCTGGAGCGCGGTTTTGTTGCGTACACGCATGTCGATGCGCACCGCGCTGTAATTCTGCGCCACCACGGGGTCGGTGGCCGGATCCCAGACCGCGTCGTCGATCCCGTTGACGATACCTTGCACCACGCGGGCGCGCGCCCGCAGGAGTCCGTCGAGCGCATTGCCGAACTCCGGCGTCATGATCTCGCGCGCGTAGGTGGGCGAGACCGTGGTGATGCGGTCGGAGAGCTGGAGGCCGGCCTTCAGATAGCCGACGCCCCCGAAATATTCGACCCCGTCGATCGCGAGCGCGCGCGCAGGCAAGCCCAACTCGCCGAAGATCGACACCGGAAAGTGGCCCTGGAAGGCCATGTTGTGGACGGTGACCGCCGTGCCCGGGCGTGGTCCGTCCGCATAGTGAAGATAGGCGGGAGCGAGCGCCGCTTGCCAGTCATGCGCGTGGACGACTTCAGGCCGGTACCCGTCGATCGCGCCGCGCCCGATGTCGGCGGCGACGCGTCCCAGCGCGGCGAAGCGGCGCGCGTTGTCCGGCCAATCGAGCCCGTCAGGACCAAGGTAGGGGTTGCCTGGCCGGCCGAAGAGATGCGGCGCGTCAATGGCGAACAGGTCGAGCCCCGCCGCCCTTCCGGCGATGACGCGGGCAGGCGCGCCAAAGAGAGTGTCGTAGTCGCGGGCCGTCGCAGCGCCGGCGAGCTTGGCCAAGACCGCCGGGTAGGCGGGGACGAGCGTTCTGACCTCGACGCCTTCACGCGCCAGCGCGCCGGGCAGCGCGCCGACCACGTCCGCGAGCCCCCCGGTCTTCACCAGCGGGAAGATCTCCGAGGCGACGGAGAGAACTTTCAAGTCGCTCATTGCGTGAGCTTGTCGATCATCGGCTGGGTGATCAACGTGACGCCGCTTTCGGTGCGACGGAACCGCTTGGCGTCGAGCTCGGGATCCTCGCCAACGACGAGGCCGTCCGGAATACGGACTTCGCTGTCGATGACGGCTTTGAAGAGCCGCACGTTGCGCCCGATGCTCACATAGGGCAGCACGACCGTTTCGTGGACGGTGGTGTACGAATGGACGTGCACGCCGGTAAAGACGAGCGAACGGCTGATCGACGCCCCCGAGACGATGCAACCCCCTGACAGAAGCGAAGAGACCGCCAAGCCGCGACGCCCGTCCACGTCGTGAACGAATTTCGCCGGCGGCGTGATTTCGCCGTAAGTCCAGATCGGCCAGCCGCGGTCATAGAGGTCGAGATCGGGGACGATGTCGGTCAAGTCGATATTGGCGGCCCAATAGGCGTCGAGGGTCCCGACGTCGCGCCAATAGGGCTTGGCCTCCTCGCTCGAAGTCACGCACGACTGAGAGAGATGGTGCGCGACCGCTCGGCCGTTCTTGACGAGGTAGGGAATGATGTCCTTGCCGAAGTCATGGCTCGAATTCGGGTCGGCCGCGTCGCGCTGAAGCTGGTCGATGAGGAATGTCGTCTCGAACACATAGATGCCCATGCTGCACAGGGCGACGTCCGGCTTGCCCGGCATGTGCGGCGGCTTCTTGGGCTTCTCCAGGAACGAAAGAATGTTGTTCTGGGCGTCGACGTGCATGACGCCGAAGCTATTGGCTTCCTCGAGCGTGGCCTCGAGGCAGCCGACCGTCACGTCCGCGCCCGAGTCGACATGCTGCTGCAGCATCTTCTCGTAGTCCATCTTATAGACGTGGTCGCCGGCGAGCAGCACGATAAATTGGGGACCGTAGCTCTCGATGATGTCGATGTTCTGATAAACCGCATCCGCCGTCCCAAGGTACCACATGGTCTCCGAGACGCGCTGCGAGGCGGGCAGGACGTCGAAACTCTCGTTGCGCTCCGGCCGGAAGAAGTTCCAGCCCCGCTGCAAGTGACGGATGAGGCTGTGGGCCTTGTATTGCGTGGCGACCGCGATGCGGCGAATGCCGGAGTTGAGCGCGTTCGACAACGCGAAGTCGATGATGCGTGACTTGCCGCCGAAATACACCGCCGGCTTGGCGCGCCGGTCGGTGAGCTCGAGCAGGCGGCTGCCGCGTCCGCCGGCGAGCACATAGGCCATGGCGTGACGCGCGAAGGGCGCCGAGACGCCGAGCTCCTTTGCTGTTTTCATCATGAGCATATCGAACTCCCAAGTCAGGGCGCCGCCCTCTCGGCGCTCGGCGGACTGAAAACGAGGAACAACGTCGCAAGCGGCGGCAGGGTCAGCGTCGCGGAAGCCGGGAAGCCGTGCGAAGGCCGCGCCTCGGCCGTAATGCCGTAGAAATTGCCCATATTGGAGCCGCCATAGGGGCCAGCGTCGCTGTTAAGCGCCTCGCGCCAGAAACCCTCGTAGGGCAGCCCGACGCGATAGCCGAGGCGCGGCTGCGGCGTGAAATTGCATATGACTGCGACCGGCGGGTCGCTCTGGGCGCCGCGCCGGAGAAACGCGAGCACCGACTGCATGTCGTCGTTGACGACGATCCAGCGAAAGCCCTCGGGCTCGCAATCGCGCACATGGAGCGCGGGCGTCTCGCGATAAAGCCGGTTGAGATCGCGGATCAGCGCCTGCACGCCCTGGTGCGGCCAATGCTTGAGCAGCCACCAGGGGAGCGCCTCCGAGGCGTTCCACTCGCTTGTCTGCCCGAACTCCTGGCCCATGAACAGGAGCTTCTTGCCCGGGTGCCCCCACATGAAGCCGTAGAACGCGCGGGCGTTGGCGAAGCGCTGCCATTCGTCGCCCGGCATTTTGCCGACGACCGAGCCTTTGCCGTGCACGACCTCGTCGTGCGAGATCGGCAGCACGAAGTTCTCGCTGAAGGCGTAAAGAAGACCGAAGGTCATCTTGTCGTGGCTCCAGCGGCGGTAGACCGGGTCGCGCGACACGTATTCGAGCGTGTCGTGCATCCAGCCCATGTTCCATTTGAAGCCGAAGCCGAGACCGCCGTGGTCGGTCGGCCGCGAGACGCCGGGAAATGCGGTCGATTCCTCGGCGATGGTCACCGCGCCCGGAAAGCCGCCGTAAACGAGCTCGTTGGCGCGGCGCAGGAAGGCGATCGCCTCGCGGTTTTCCCTGCTGCCGTCGGCATTCGGCAGCCATTCGCCCTCGCGGCGCGAATAGTCGAGGTAGAGCATCGAGGCGACGGCGTCGACACGCAGCCCGTCGATGTGGAAGCGGTCGACCCAGTAGAGGGCGTTGGCGTAGAGGAAGTTGGCGACCTCGTGGCGGCCGAAATTGTAGATCGCGGTGTTCCAGTCCGGATGGAAGCCCTTGCGGGGATCGGCGTGTTCGTAAAGCGCGGTCCCGTCGAAACGCGCCAAGCCATGCTCGTCGGTGGGGAAATGCGCCGGCGCCCAGTCAAGAATCACGCCGAGGCCGGCGGCGTGCGCGCGGTCGACGAAGCGCGCAAAGCCCGCAGGTTCGCCGAATCGGCGGGTCGGCGCAAAAAGGCCGATCGGCTGGTAGCCCCAGGATTCGTCGAGCGGATGCTCGCTGATCGGCAGAAGCTCCAGATGGGTGTAACCCATCCCCGTGGCGTAAGGGATCAATTGGTCGGCGAGTTCGTCATAGGTGAGAAACCGTCCGTCCTCCCCGCGCCGCCACGACCCGAAATGGACCTCGTAGATCGACATCGGCTTGCGCCGCGGTTCGCCCTCGCGGCGCCGGGCCATATAATCGGCGTCGGTCCAGGAAAAATCGGCGCTGTCGGCCACCACCGAGGCGGTCGAGGGCCTGAGCTCGGCTTCGAAGCCGAAAGGATCGGCCTTGAGCGGCAGAAGCGCGCCATCCGGGCCCGCGAGCTCGTACTTGTAGACCGCTCCGACCGACAATTGCGGCACGAAGATCTCCCACAGGCCGCTGTAAAATCGCCTGCGCATCTGGCAGCGCCGGCCGTCCCATTGATTGAAGTCGCCGACCACGGAAACGCCCGTCGCGTTGGGCGCCCAGACTGCAAACAGCACGCCGTCGACGTCTTCGTGACGGAGGAGCTGGGCCCCAAGCCGGCGGTAGAGCTGGCGATGGGTTCCTTCACGCAGCAAATAGTCGTCGACCGGGCCCAGCGCGGGCCCGAACGCATAGGGATCGAGGTGCAATGACGTTCCTTGCGCGGTCTCGACTTCAACGCGATAGGCCGGGCGTTCTTTCGCCCGCGGGATCAGCGCCTCGAAAAAGTCTCCCTTGCGGCGAGGCAACTCGGCCAAGAGCGCGCCCTCGCGGGTGAGCGCACGAACGGAGATAGCGTTCGGCGCGAAAACCCGAATGACCCATCCCGCGGCCGTCAGATGCGGCCCGAGTACGGCGAAAGGGTCAGATTTGCGCGCGGCCGCGATCGCGTCGAGGTCTTCGTCCCGCGCTCTCCATTCCTCCCCCATGCTGCATCCTCTCTGCCAATGGCCTCAGCTTGTCGGCACGAACGGCGCGTTCCAGATTTCTTTTGCATATTCGGCGATCGTTCGATCGGATGAAAACCACCCGACATTGGCGGTATTGAGGATGCTCGAACGCATCCAGCGCTTCTGGTCGCGCCAAGCCTCGTCGATCTTCATCTGCGTCGCCCAATAGGCGTCGAAGTCGGCGCAGAGCATGAAATAATCGTGATGGGTGAGCGTGTCGACGAGGCCGCGATAACGCCCGGCGTCGTCGGTGGAGAAGACGCCGGAGGCGATTTCGTCGAGCGCCTCGCGCAAGATCGGGGAGGCGGCGATGCGCGCGGTCGAGTCGATGCCCTGGGCGCGCGACGTTTCGACCTCCGCCGCGGTCAGGCCGAAGATGAAGATGTTGTCTTCGCCGACCAGATCGCGCAACTCGACGTTGGCGCCGTCGAGCGTCCCGACGGTGAGCGCGCCGTTGAGCGCCATCTTCATGTTGCCGGTGCCGGAGGCTTCCATGCCGGCGGTCGAGATCTGCTCCGAGAGGTCGGCGGCGGGCATGATCGTCTCGGCGAGCGAGACGTTGTAGTTGGGCAGGAACACCACCTTCAGGAGGCCGCGCACGGTCGGGTCGGAGTTGACGACCTTGGCGATGTCGATAGCGAGCTTGATGATGAGCTTGGCTTGAGTGTAGCTCGCGGCCGCCTTGCCGGCGAAGATTTTGACGCGAGGCGCGAAGTCGATGGTCGGGTTGGCGCGGATGGCGTTGTAGCGCGCGACGGTCTCCAGAAGGTTGAGCAGCTGGCGCTTATACTCGTGGATGCGCTTGACCTGCACGTCAAATAGCGCCTCCGGGTTGACGCGCTGGCCGATCCAGACGGCGATGTAACGCGCGAGCGCTTCCTTGGTGCTTCGCCGCGCCGCCGCCACGCGCTCCTGGAGCGCGGAGTCGTCTGCGTGCGCGGCAAGGCCCTTCAACGCGCCATAGTCGTCGAACCCGCGCTCGCCGAGGATCGAGCGGACGATGGCGGCGAGCCCCGGGTTGCACTCGATGAGCCAGCGGCGGAAGGTGACGCCGTTGGTCTTGTTGACGATGCGGCCGGGATAGACGGCATTGAGGCTATGGAACACGGTCTTGCGCATCAAGTCCGTGTGGAGCGCCGAAACGCCATTGATCTTGTGCGAGCCGATGAAGGCGAGGTTGCCCATTCTCACCCGCCGGCCGGCGTGCTCGTCGATCATCGAAATCGAAGCGAGCAGGTTCGCATCGATGAATCCGCGCCGCCGCGCGCTGTCGAGATGCGCCGCGTTAATGAGGTAGATGATCTGCATGTGGCGGGGCAGCAGCCGCTCCATCAGCGGCACCGGCCAGGTTTCGAGCGCTTCCGGCAGGAGCGTGTGGTTGGTGTAGGAAAAGGTCGCCTGCGTGAGCGACCAGGCCTCGTCCCATTCGACGTTATTGAGGTCGACGAGTATGCGCATCAATTCGGCGATGGCGATCGAGGGATGGGTGTCGTTGAGTTGGACGGCGGTGTGTTCTCCAAGCGTGCGCACGTCGCCGTGCTGCTTGAGGTGGCGGCGAATGAGGTCCAAGAGCGATGCGGAGGCGAAGAAATATTCCTGCCGAAGACGCAACTCCTGGCCGGCCGGAGTCGCGTCGCTCGGATAAAGAACCTTGGAGATCGCCTCGGCGCGCACCGTCTCGGAAAACGCGCCGATGTAGTCGCCCGCGTTGAAGGCGTCGAGCTTCAGCGGGTCGGTCGCCCGCGCCGACCACAGGCGCAGCGTATTGACATGCCTGCCGCGCCAGCCGACGATTGGCGTATCGTAGGCGACCGCTTCGACCGTCTCGGCCGGATGCCAGACGTGTCGGGTGCGCTCGTCTTCGCCCTGGATCATCTCGACCCAGCCGCCAAAGCCGATGGCGTAATTGTATTCGGGGCGGACGAATTCCCACGGATTGCCGTCGACGAGCCAGTCCTCCGGCGTCTCCTGCTGCCAGCCGCCGCGGATGATCTGACGGAACAGGCCGTTATCGTAGCGGATGCCGTAGCCGTGCGCGGCGATGGAGAGGGTCGCCATGCTGTCCATGAAGCATGCGGCAAGGCGCCCGAGGCCGCCGTTGCCGAGCGCCGCGTCGGGCTCGATCCGGCGCAAGTCCGTCAGATTGACCCCGAGCTCATTGAGCGCTTCCGCCATCGGCTCGGCGAGGCCGAGATTCGTCATCGCGTCGAACAGCAGGCGGCCGATGAGGAATTCGAGCGAAAGATAATAGACGCGCTTGCGCCCGTCGCGGTAAACGCCGTTCAGGGATTCGAGCCAACGGCCGACGATGATGTCGCGGGTGGCGAAGGCGACGGCGAGAAACCAGTCGCGCGGGATCGCGACTTCCGGGGCCTTGCCGACGGCGTAGGTGAGTTTGGCCAGCACCGCGGCCTTGAGTTCCGCTGCCGTATAGGCGCGCATCTCGGCCGACTGCGGCGAGGGGCGGTCCTTTACAATGAGCTCGTCCATGATGCCTCTCGTGTTGCGTCGACTGCTCAGAGGCGGCCTCAGCTGGCTCGCCGATTGCGATTTCTAGCACGGACGTCGAGACGCACAATCTCTTCAATTGGCGAGCGCGCCAGCGCCGCGTCGGTTCCCTCACGGGGGCGTATCGGCGCCGGAAGGGGGATTCGCCTCCGGCTTGGCGGCGCGAATCTGAGCCTGAAGCGCGTTGAGTTCGGCGGCTGCCGCGTTGATCTGCCCCTGCAAGGTCTCAAACTGCTTCTGGGCGGCCGCGGTCTCGGTCTGAGCTTGGGCGAGAGCCCTGTGGGCCGCATCAATCTCCCCCTGCAGGCGGGTCTGCTCGGCCGAGAGGGCCTCATCCTGGCTCTGCAGCGCGGCGGCCCGATCGCTTTCATCCTTGAGCTTGGCGTCGACGGCCTGCAGATCGCGCGTCTTGGCGTTCGCCTCCTCTTGCGAGCCGGAGACGGCGAGCTTGGCGTCGCTGATCTGTTTGGTGAGGTCGGCGAGTTCGTTTTGCGCCGACGCCCTTGCGGCCGCGGCTTCCGACAGCGCTTTCTCGGCGTCCGCCGCCTGTTTTTTCAGATCGGCGGCGGCGCCGGCTGCCTTTTGCAGGTTTTGCAGGTCAGCGGCCAGGGACTCGCGCGCTTGCTCCGTCGCCTGCAACGATTCTGTGATCTGCGATTCCGTCCGCGAGGCTTGCCACCAGATATAGACGGCCAAAAGCCAGCCGATGGCCGCTAGGCCCGCCAGGGCCAGGGGCATCGGCCGGCGAAACTCGTCCATGGCGCATCTCCTGCAAGCGTCGCGTCAACCCTGATGGCTGAGATCCGGGAGGCTTCTCCCATATTGAGGGCGCCGAGGCGGTGCGCCAAGCACAAAATCGCCATGCCTCTCCCGCGCCTTGTTCGGCCACAATAAGGCGAAAAAAGAGTTGGAGCGAACCCGCAAAAGAATTTGGAGCGAAGCCGACCGACGCTCGACCTCGCCAGCGCTACGGATGGAGAGAATTTTTCATTTGTCAATTTCTCGCCCGGACGTCTATTGTTGGACAAGGCTCAATCGAGTTGGCGGGCGGCCGATCGTTGGCGCTTGGCCCACGAGCGCGCTTGGAGTGGCGGAGAGAGGTTGTTCATGCGCGTGCGCTCAAATGCGATCTCGGCGGTCATAACGCTTGCGTGCGCGCTGTCATCGCCGCGCGCGGGGGCGGCCGTTTTCGGCGGCCCCGAACAGGGCCAGATCGGCTTTCTGCCGACGGTCACCGACAACGGCGACGATATCGTCTGGCTCCATAATTGGATCCTGCTGCCGGTGACGGTCGGCATATCGGCGCTCGTGCTGGGGCTGATCGTGTATATCGTGTACCGCTTCAATGAGGACGCCAATCCCGTGCCGTCGCGGCGGACGCATAATGGCCTGCTCGAGTTCGTGTGGACGGTCGCGCCCGCGCTCTTGCTCGTGGTCATCGCCGTGCCGTCGTTCCGGCTGCTCGCGAAACAACTTATCATTCCCGCGCCTGACCTCACGCTGAAGGTGACGGCCTCGCAGTGGCATTGGAACTACGGCTACCCAAAATCCGAGGGCGGCTTCTCGTTCGATTCCTTGGTTGTTGACGACAAGGACCTCAAGCCTGACCAGCCGCGCGTCATCACGGCCGATCATCCGATGGTCGTTCCCATCGGCAAAGTGATCGAAGTCGACGTGACCTCGCAAGACGTCATCCATTCGTTCTCCGTGCCGTCGTTCGGCGTGAAGATCGACGCCATCCCCGGCCGGCTCAACAAGTATTGGTTCAAGGCCGATCGCGAGGGCTTCTTTTACGGTCAATGCTCGAACATCTGCGGCATCGATCATGCGTTCATGCCGATCAACGTGCGCGTCGTCAGCCAGCAAGACTATGAGGCTTGGCTCGTCGAGGCCAAGAAAGAGTTCGCGACCGCCGATGGCGTCGACCTGGCGGTGGCGCCGCTCGTCCATCATCCTTAACCGGCGTCGCCTCGGCCCGCCGATCATGAAGCACCGGAGTCGTTAAACATGGCGTCCGTCACCGATCTAACCCATCACGACGTCGAGGCTCATCATGAGCACGGCCATCCGACAGGATGGCGGCGGTATCTCTATTCCACGAACCATAAGGATATCGGGACGCTCTATCTTATTTTCGCGGTTGTCGCCGGCCTCATCGGCACGACGCTTTCGGTCGCGATCCGCGCGGAGCTGATGGTGCCGGGAGGTCACGTTTTCCCGCTGATTTCAGCGATCATGACCGGCGACGGCTCGCTCGACGCCGCCAAAAACATGTACAACGTGTTCTTCAGCAGCCACGCCATCATCATGATCTTTTTCATGGTGATGCCGGCGATGATGGGCGGATTCGGCAACTGGATGGTGCCGCTCATGATCGGCGCCCCGGACATGGCGTTTCCCAGGCTCAACAACCTCTCGTTCTGGCTTCTGGTGGCCGCGTTCGCGCTGCTCATGTGTTCCCTCTTCGTGGAAGGCTCGCCCGGCATGAGAGGCTTCGGCGGCGGCTGGGTGCTCTATCCGCCGATGTCCAGCGATGTCGGGACGCCTGGTCCGGCGGCCGATTTTGTCATCTTGACGATGCATCTGGCCGGCGCGTCTTCGATCATCGGCTCGATCAATTTCATCGCCACGATC